>Ga0208195_1000894_pt1 | contig 35840 bp, 26 predicted proteins | sample AD_UKC077_MetaG_FD_184441 | JGI IMG/M metagenome (GOLD analysis project Ga0208195, IMG submission 184441) | Active sludge microbial communities of municipal wastewater-treating anaerobic digesters from USA - AD_UKC077_MetaG (SPAdes) (version 2) | ecosystem: Engineered > Bioreactor > Anaerobic >... | reverse complement strand
AACGGGGGAAAGGGGGACTGTGCCCACGCTGGGAAAAAATCAACCTTTCGAGTGCTTCAAAGCCAATCCCTTTTCCGCTTTGCCTCTCAAATCCGCCTTGCCCCGCTCTGATGAAATATTCGGGCTAGGACGGAGAATGCGGCGGAGTGGTCAGTCCCTGGGCGCGCCGGCCCCGGCGCAACCAAGCCACGTAATCCGTGTACAACTTCGTCGAGTCGGGATGCCCGGCGAAGGCGGGGCTGCCGGGTTTATTCATCAAGCCCTGGTATTGATAGATCAAAACCTTGTCCACAGAAGGCGAGACGGCTTCGAGTTGCGCCCGCAGCCGCTCAAAAGGTGCGGGAATCAAGGGACTGGTTTGTTTGTTCGGCGGACCTTCCCAAGCGAAGGTTTCCACGTCCGCCCATAGCGCCCGCTGCGGCACCCGATCGTGGGCGCGACGTAGCCGTGCGAAAGCCGCCGCGCTTTGTTCCGGCGTCATGCGCAGGCAACCGACTTCGTCCTGGTAGGCGATGATATCCACCTCAAGCTGTTCCAACTGGCGCACATAGCGATCATCGTTCACCGCCTGGTAGGTGCCGTAAGGGGCGGTCAGCGTTTTGGCCTGGGGCGTGAGGCGGCGCGCTTCGCGGGTGCATGCGTTGACGTGCCGGATAAAGTCGTCGGTGAAATAAGGCGACAGGTGGGCTTCGTTCGGCCAGTACCATCCGTAAAAACTGCGGTGCGCGGCGTAACGTGTGGCGATTTCGGTCATCATTTGCAGGCGTTTGGCCACGCGGTCCGCGTCCAGCAATGCGCGCCAATCCCACTCGGCGTACCAATCGCTGCTGATGAAAAATTTGACGCCGTATTTGTCGCCGCCCGTGAGCAGCGCGCCAATCGGGTCGGCGCAGGCCATCTCCTGTTTGGGCAGGAGCGGGGTGTCATAGAACGCCTTGCCTCCCTTGGCAATGGCCAGCAAGACCAGATATTCAAAGCCCAAATCCGCAACGTCTTTCACCGCCAATTGCCATTGGGCGTCGGTGAAACTCAGGCAGGTGTCGTTCCAATAAAAATGCCGCCGGTCATCCCAACCAATGCTGATCCAACTGCCGCGAATGGGTTGGACTTTCCGCGCGTCCGGCGCGGTCAACCGCCGGCAGCCGCCGGTCAGGGACAGCGCGGCGGCACCCGCACCCAAGTGACGCAAAAACTGACGGCGGGGAAGCCCGGTTTTCAGGAAACGCAAAAAGGGCGGGTTCATTGTTGGATACGATAGAAGCGTTGAGGCGCGTTGGTGGCTTCGTCATCCACGAATTCAAACCAACCATCCGCACTGGTGAACGGACCGAACTGCAGGGCCGGAGAAAAATAAAGGTTGGTGGCCGCCTGCACCGTGTAACTCCAACCCGGTTCTCCGCGCCAACGCAGGTGAACGCGACCATCCGCCAGGCGGGCACACGCCTCGAATTGCGCCGCTTGCGCCGGCAGAACGGTGAGCCACGCCGGGGGGCTGGTGACGCCGCCGGCCAGGTTGGTCACGGTGACGCTGTAACTCCCCGCGTCGGCCAGTTGAACCGCAATGCGCGTGTAGCTGCTGTCCGTGGCGCCCGGTAACGGCGCGCCATTCAACTGCCATTGATAAAACAACGGCGGCGTGCCCATAGCCGTCACGGTGAACGTGACGTTACTGGTGGTTTGCACGCTCTGACTTTGCGGCGGGGAGGTAATCACGGGCGGCTCGTTGACCTTCAAGACCGCCGGCGCGCTGAGGATGCTGTTGCCCACGTTGGAAACCAACACGGAATAAGAACCGGCGTGGGTGGGTTGCACCGGGTCAAGCGTCAGCGTGCTTGCCGTCATGCCGACGAGGTTGGTGCCGTTGTGCCGCCACTGGAACGTCGGCGCCGGCACCCCGGTCGCCGTCACGGTGAACGTGGCGGCGTCGCCCGGGTTCACCGTCAGACTTTGCGGCGGCGACAGGATCGTCGGCGGCCGCACCGGCATTTCCACCCGCACGTTGTCCACTACGCAAAAACTGAGCGCGGCGTTATCGGACAGGGACGTAAACGAATCCCAGTAACCGACAAAAACGTTACTCCCCGCCAGGGCGGCATTGGTCATGGCGGCCAGGCGGATGCCATCCACCGCCCATTCGACGACGTTGCCCCGCCGCGAAACGATCACCTCACGCCAGGCGAACCCCACCGCACCCGCCTCTAACACGCCGGTCTGTTGGGCGTAATTGGCCCGCTGCCACGCCGGCGGAGTCGTGCCCTCCGGAAAGGCGGCAACGTAGTAGGGATGCAAATTCCCCTTGGCATTGTTCTCGGTGCCGGCCGTATAAACGCCCGAGGCTACGCTTTGGAGCGTGGTCCCCACAAAAGCGCAAAAGTCGCCATTACTCGCCGAGGTGTCGCTCGCCTGCCCTTCCCCGTCCACCGCGAACCAAACGCCGTCGGCGCTACTGCCGGCGCCGGTCCATTGCACGCGGGTGCCGGTGGTGCCCACGCCGCTGGTCAGGTGTTCGCTCGAACCGGTCCCGCCCAGCGGGAACGGTCCATTCGCGTTGATCCAGGCATCAAAACGCAGCCGGTAATCGCCGGCGAAATTTTCATTCAGTGGGGACAGCGACACCGCCGCCGTTTGGCCCGCGGTCAGGTTCGCCTCCATTTTCAATCCTCGCGTGGTGCCGCCGGAGGAATGGGGCGCGGCGGGGATCCCCATCGTCGAGTAATCGTAGTTGAACGTCACTCGGGTGTCGGCGGAGCTGCGGTTAACCCGCCAGCGGGACGCGGTGTTGCCCTCGAAGTCATCGAGAAAGACGGTGGCCTGCCGCGGATACACCGTGAGCGACATCACCCGGCTGGTGATCGCGCCGGAAGCATTGGAAACGACACAGGTATAATTACCGGCATGGGACGTTTGCACGGGATTGAAGTTCAACTGACTCGTGGTGGCGCTGGGAATCAGATTGCCGTTGAAATACCAGCGGTATGTCAGCGGGCCCGAACCACTGGCCGCCACCAGCAGCGTCGCGGACTGTCCGGCGTCCACCACGCGGCTGAGCGGTTCGGTGGTGAACGTGAGGGCGTCCACAATCTGGGCGCGCCGGATGGGCCGGTACTCCGCCACGTTGCTGTAGGTCCGCAGCTTACGCTGGGCGTTGCTGGGGGTTTGTTCCAGCGTCCGCACGCCGGTGCTCTCGCGGTTTAGAAAAAGGACAATGTGCCCAACCGAGGAGGAATTCAGCGCGTCGCCCACGATCAACGGCGCCGTGGGGGCCGTGCCGACGTTCCCAAGGCTGAACCAGTCCGTGCCCAACTGGCTCTCAAACGAGGCCGTGGTCTTGCGCCCGCGCAGCCGCCAGCAAATGCTGGCGAAGCCGGAGCAATCGTTGCCGTAACCGAAACTGCCGCCGGCGGTGTTGGTCACCGCGTTCAGAAACTCGGCCAGATTTTCCTGCGGGTTGTTCTGACTGTAGGCCACCCCGGAATAGGTGGTGCCTTTGCGGTAGGTCTTGTAGGTGGAGCCGTATTGGAAATTGGTGAAGGTGTTCTTGGGCGTCCAAGTGAAATCAATCATGCTTTCCGCATTCGCCTTGATGGTTTCACGGGTGATGCTGCCCCAGGTGTTGCCGGACCAGGCCCAAGCCGCTCCCGGCAGGAGCAGTAGCGTTAAAGTCAGGACGGAGGCCTTCAGGTTCAAGGAAGGGCGGAATAGACCGCCGCCCGGCATGGATCGGATTTGGTTCTGGTACATCAGATTCATCGTGTTTCTTTGGCAAACATACTCAAACTGGCCTGCCCGCGCTGCGGCAAAAATTGGACCAACGTGCCATCCGCCGCCACGGCCATCGGTTGCGTGGTCCACAGGTAATAATCATTTTCCGGCAGACGAAACGCGCCCAGGACTTCCCCGGCAGCGTCAAAGGTCAACACCTCCATCACCACCCGCTCTTCCTGCCAGCGTTCGGTCCAGAGATAAAACCGGCGGGACTGATCTTCGCCAATAAAACCGGCGGCGACAACGCAGGGCAACGCCACCGATAAACGGTGTTCCGCCGACCGGTCTGTGGGATCGTGAATTTGCAATCCCAATTCCTGCTCCCGGACAACGGATACGGCATAAATCCGCCCACTCTCCGCGTGGATGCCCTCCGTCCGCCGCGCGGTGGCTGTCTCTGGTCGGATCAATTGCCCGTCTTGAATACGGGCCACGAGAACATCGCGCACCGCCGCATCCGCAAAATAAACCGCGTTGCCCACGAGATGAAAATAGCCGCGGGTATCGAGGTCTGCCGGGTCCAATTGCAGCGTGCTCCCGGGTGTGCCGTCGGCGGCGAATTGGTGCAAAAGATGTTCGTCCTGATCAAACACATAGAGTCGCCCCTGGGTATCGGTCATCACGTCGTTCACGCTGATTCCCGGCAAAGGCACGGCGCGGAGATGCGTGCCGTCCGCGGCATAAACCTGAATCCGTTGGTTCACCGGGTCACCGACGCAAACGTGCCCATCGGAAGTCAGCGCAAAAGATTCCGGTCCAATGGGCGCCATTTCGGGCGCATGAATCACGCCGAGTTCGTCCGCGCCGTCCCCATAATTCACCTGCCACCGGGTTTGCAGTCGCGGCGCGGAAACAGGTGGCGCGGGCTGCTGCGCAATCCGGGAGGACGCGTTTGGCCGGGGGGAAGCACCCGCTTCAGATTGCCCATTCCGCGGGGGAAGGACGGCGGTTGACGCCGGCGATTCCGGATTCGGCCCGGAGGAGCGCCAGACGAACCAGAACACAATGCCCCAGAGCACCAGCAATCCCATCATCCACCGGAACCAACGGGTGGGCTTGGATGGTTTGACCGCGTAGTTACGCATTCGTCAGCCCCACCAGATGCCGGCGGAACGCTGGGTTTTTCGATTACGGTTTCGCACGATAGAAACGTTGCGGCAGGTTGGTGGCGTCGTCATCCACGAAATGGAACCAGCCATTCGTGCCGCTGACAGGCCCGAGCAGCGAGGCATTCGAGAAATGCACGTTCGTCGCGGCCTGCAGGTAGTACGGCCAGTTGGTTTCGCCCATCCACGTCAATTGCACCCGTCCATCCGGCAAGGGTTGCAGGAGTTGGAACTGGGCCGGCACCGGTGGGATGACGGTCAGCGTCGCCGGATCGCTGATGGCCACTCCCGCGATGTTGGTCACGATGACCGTGTATTGCCCAGCATCGGCGTCTTGGACCTCCGCGCGCGTGTAACTGGGGTCGGTCGCGCCGGGGAGCGGCGTGTCTTGGAACTGCCATTGGTAGGCCAACGGCGCCGTGCCCGTGGCCGTGACAGTGAACGTGGCGTTGCTGCTCCACTTGACCGCCAGATCCGCCGGGTGGACCAGGATATTGGGCGGCACGTTCACGGTGAGGGTGGCCACGACGCTGGTCACACTGCCAACAAGATTGGTGACCACCACGGAGTATGCCCCGGCATGATCCGGGAGTGCGTTCAATCGTGTGTAAGTATTGGTGGTGCCGCCGGGAATTGCGGTACCGGCAAAATACCACTGATAGGACAACGGCTCGTCGCCGATGGCGGTGACGCTGAAGGACGCGTCCTCGCCCTGGTTGACCACCATGTCCTGCGGTTGCGTCACAAGGTTGGGCGCCACCGGCAGGACAGCGCATTGGATCTCCAACGCGAGGAGACCGTTGTTCGCTCCCAGCGCATACACGTGAGTATTGCTGAAATCCACCGCGCCCGTGCCGGTCTGCGTGTTTTCGTTGTCCGTGGCAAAGTCACTGGTTGCCAGCAATTCCGGCGCGTCGCTGGACGCCTTGAGATCGTAAAGCCGGAGATGGTTGTTGGCCGTGCCCACTTGAATGCCGGCGAGGAGGTTCAACGCTGGACTCGCCCCGATGGGCGCCACAGCCCCGGGAATCTCCGGACTGCCGTGACGCCGCAAGACGACGCCGGTGCCGGTTTGCAGATTAAATCCAACCTGACGCAGATCCTGGCCGGTGGCCTTGCCCCAGAAAGTATTCCCCGCGCCGAAGGTAACGCCCAATCCAAACGCGCCCGTTGGCGCTTCCACGACGGACACCAACTTGGGCGTGAAAGTCACTCCATCGGCGGTGGTGAAGATGGCCACGACATTACCCGAGCGGGAAGCCAGAATGATTTGGGTATCCACGCCCGCGCCGCGAACGTCCATGGTATCGCCCCACCGCTGGGTGTTGCCCGCGCCGGGATCGCCGACATACGCCAGAGTCGGCACCGTGTCGGGTTGATCGTTGGCCCACCGATAAAGCCGGTAAGCCGTGCTGGTTCCGTCGGTGGTCAGATTGCCGGCATACACCGCGCCGTCCTCCGCCACGCCAACCATCAATAACGGATAGGTGCCGCCGGAAATGCCGGTTGCATCCAGGGTCCATCGGTCCGCCCCGGTTTCCGCGTCGAGCACATGCAGAGTCGGGCCGGTGCGGTTGACCAGAACGAGCCGGTGCGTCGCCGGGTTGTAGGTCATGCCGCGTTCATTGGGCAGCGAGGCGACCGTCAGATAAGGCCGGCTGCCGGGGGCCAGACTCCAGCCCGGCAGCAATCCCACCGGCACACAGGCGGGTTGCACCACCAGCGCGGCCACGCGACTGGTGGCGGCGCCGAAGGCATTCGTGATGATCACACGATAACCGCCTGCTTGCGCCGGCTGGGTGTCGTTCAAAACGAGTTGGGCTGTGGTTGCTCCGGCGAGGTTCGCGCCGTTGAACTGCCATTGGTAGGCGAAAGGTTCGGCCCCGTTGACGCCCACTGCAAAGAGGGCGGGCTGTCCCGCCGATACGATTTGGTCCGCCGGCTCGGTCGTCACCGTGGGCGGAATGGGGGCGGCATACACGGTCAAGGCCGCCGGCGCGCTGGTGACCGCCTGCGCGAAGTTGGAGACGACCACGGAATAATTGCCAGCCTGCCCCGGCTGCACGTTGTTGAGAATGAGTTCGCTGCCCGTGGCGCCGGCCAGCAGCTGGTTGTTGAAGTGCCATTGATAGGCGAGCGGTTCCGTGCCGGAAGCCGTCACGGTGAAAGTAACATTGACGCTCTGGGTCACAACCTGGCTTTGCGGCGCCGTGGCGATGACGGGCGGCACCACCACCGTGAGCGTCGCCACACTGCTGGTGACGGCACCGAAGGCGTTGCCCACCACGACGGAGTAACCGCCGGCATCGGCGGGCTGCGCGTTGAGGCGAGTGTAATTGGCCGTGGTTGCGTCGGGCAGATTCGCGCCGTTAAACCGCCATTGATAGGTCGGCGGAGATGGACTCTCGGCGGCAACCGCGAAAGCGGCGTTGTGCCCTTGGGCAACCGTCAGACTGGCCGGATGAGTAATGATCGTCGGCGGCGCGGCCGGGTCGAGAACGAGATTCCGTTCATACATGTTCCCGGTGACCTCGCCAATGGCCACAGTGGCGGCGGTCTGCGCATTGGCATAACCGGCCCGGCTGGCGGTGACGGTGTAGCTGCCGGGAGGCAAATCAATGAACGCATAAAAACCCGTGCCGTCCACGTATTGACTGCGGTTGACCGGTCCCGTGAGGGTGACCACCGCATGATCCGCCCACGCCCCGCTGCCCCCGAGGGTCACCACGCCCATCAAATGGCCGCGCGTGGGCGACGTCTTCCACGGCATTGGCGGAATGTCATCCCAGGTGGGTGTCACCTCAGCGACCAGCGTCGGACTGAAATTCGGCCAGGTCCCATACGATCCACTCGGCAACGTATAAGGCGCGCGATAGGAGTAGCCGCTGAAACCGTGCGCATAATTACCCGCCGGCGAGGCGGCGCGGGTCAGATTGAGATGCAGAATGGCGTTGGTCAGGTAGTTCAAATAGATGCCCGGCCCGACAATCAAATGCCGGTTAAACTTGCGATCCTTTTCGAAGTTCATCCAGCGGCGATAATCGTTGGCGTGGACGTGTTCCCGGTAATAGGTCATGGGCACGGCAATATCCACGATGCCCTCCTGCATCCAGCCATCCCAATCCGAATACACACCCGAGTATGGGCTGGTGGATAGAAAGGCCGACCGGGTGGAACTGGCGGGCGAGGGATTCCAAGTGACAAAGGCCCCGGATTGTTTGATCCACGGCTTGGTTTTCTGAATGCGGGCGTACATCTGCCGGACAAACGAGGTGACCTGTTCGCGGCGCCATTGCCGGAATTGTTCGTGGGTGGAGAGCGGGTCGCTGGTCAAGCCATACCGCTCCTTGTACCGCGCCACGCTGGTGGGATTGAACCCCTCGGTGCTGGCTTCGAACCGGATGTAGTCGTAGTGAATGCCGTCAATGTGCCCATCCGTACCGCCCGGGCCGGCCGTGGTCTGGAAGTTGACGAGGTCCATGTGGGCGTTGACCAAATACTCCAGCACCTTGGGATGCCCGGGATCGAACGCGCCGTCGCCGTTTTCCTCGCCGGTGGTGGTAATCAGGCGGGTTGGCCAGTAGTTGTCGAAGTTCGTCGTACTGCCGGTGGGAGTGCCAATGTGCTGGCGATAGACCTGGCCTTTCCCGGTTTTGTACACCACCGACCAGGCGTGAACTTCAATGCGTTTCTTGCCGCCAGTGGTGTCGTGCGCCGCTTTGATGATCGCCTCCAAGGCATTAAAATTGGCCGGCGACAAACCCGACATGTACGGCTCGCCCACCCCGGAGGGATAACACACATCGAAGCGACGACGCACCTGAATGATGACCATGTTGCAATTCGCTTCGCGGATGCGTCCCTGAATGCCGGTACCGGGTTTGCCCAGCAGGGATTCCACCTGGCCGGGGGTGAGAAAGCCGGCGCCAAACGCATCCATCCAGAACGCGCGGTATTCCCCGGCCTCAGCAGCAACCGCCCCGGCGATCAAGAGAAGCGCGATGAAGAGGGAAAATCCGAACCGGCAGCGAAGCCGGACGAAAGATACACAACAATTTATCATGACTACACGTTGTCTTGCTTGTCCGAGGAGACGCAGCCTCCCCAAAACCATTTCGTCGCCGCTCCTGCAGACGCGCAACCGCGTCCGGACAGGCTCGACGACGCACCCGCATACTGTGGCGTTCGCCGACTACGGTGGCAACCGTTGAGTGCGATAAAATCGCCGCGGTAAATTTGTCTCGGAATCCGTAAATTCAAATTGAGTGGTTTCGTTGGTCACCTGGATCAACCCAACCCAATCGGCGGGCGGCATGGTGGCGGCGGCCTCCACGCGATAACGGCCCGGCTCGGCCTGCACCTGCAGGCGCAGACGCCCGTCGGCCAGTTGGCTCGCCGTCAATTGCGCGGGAGGCGGCACGTCCACTTGCAACAACGCGGGGCTGCTCGTGACCGCGCCGACGGTGTTTGTAATCACGACCGAATAATGACCCGCGTGCTGCGGTTGAACATTTTCGAGAACATAATGGCTCGCGGTTTTACCGGGGATCGCCACCCCGTTGAACCGCCAGGAATAACTCAAAGGCATCGCGCCAGTAGCGATGACATTGAAGGTCGTCGCGGCACCCACGCGGACCGTTCGATCGGTGGGATAATTATGGAGCAGCGGCGGTCCGAAATGCGGCACGAAAACGAATTTGATCGCATCACTATACATACGGCCATTCCCCGCGCTATCGAGGGTGCCGCCGGCGTAAGTGAACTTGACTGTCGGCGTCAGGATGTCGGCGCCCAGAACCATCCGCCCCAAATACTCCCATGTATTTCCCCCTGGCTCGCGAAAAATGGAGGTCAACGCGGGCAACCCTGAGCTTCCCGTTTGCGTGACCGCCACGAGAATATCATCCGAAATGCTCGCGGCGCGACCGTGCGTTAGAAACACATCATACGCGCCGCCCGGCACGGGCAACGTGGGGGTGATGGTAAAGTTGGGGGTGCCGGCCGTGGCGTAACGCGATCCCGTCCCGGTCAATCCCGGTGCGCTGCTCTTGAGGGTTGAATCCAGAAACCCGGCGTCGGTATAGGGCGGATAGACATTGAGATCCCCCGAGGGCAACCGGCTCTCGATGATCACGTCGTTGATCACGCCGGCGGGTTGGGTTTGGAAGACAAAATCTCTGGAAACGCCCGATAAGCCGGTGGTGTTCCGCGAGCGCACCCTGCAGTGGTAAGTTGTGTTCGGCGTCAAATTAGCCAGCCGCAACGCGTGACTGGCGGTCAACGCGTCCTCCTCCACCGTGGCGCCATAGGCCGTCGTCAAACCGTAATCCACCGCACTGGTGGCCTGGTCATCCGTCGCCCAATGAATGATGACGGCCGTGTCGGTGAGGTTGCTCGTTCCGACCTGGGAAAAAACGGGCGGCGTGTTATCCAGCGGCAACGCCAGCGACACCGCCAGATTTTCCCCCGCAGCGATGGTGATATTGGTCGTCACCGTCCCCAAGTCGCGCGCTGTGGCGGTCAGGGTATGGGTGCCGGGTGGGATCTCGAAAAAGGCGAACTGACCGTGCGGTCCGGTTTCCTGAGTCCGCACCGGCGACGTGTCGAGGGTGAGTTGGGCGTTATAGAGCGGCTGACCGTCGGCCTGGCGTGTGACCGTTCCGCGTAGAATCCCCTTCGTGGGCGACGCCTTCCACGGCAGCGGCGGCGGCTCCACCCAGACGGGTTGGTGCTGTTGCTTGATGTAAGCGAACGTGCCGGGCCGGTCCACGGGACTTGGGTTGGTCGCCCGATAGCTGAACAGCACCGAGCCGAACAACGGTTTGTTGCGGATCTGGGTCAGTTGATAGACCGTGTTTTCCTTGGTGTTCAAATACGCGCCCTGCCCTTGGTAAACCCGCCGCACGCCCTGGTGATTGAACGTATCCTCCACCATCGCGTTGAAAGTGCTGTTGGCTGCGGTGTAGCCCATCGGCATACATAGATCAATGATCCCCTCCTGGTTCCATGCGGCCCAATCTTGAAACCGGTTTTGATACGCGTCCGTCCGGTTGCCCAACACGGCGCAGGAGATTTGCAGGCGGGGTCGGATGGCCAGTAGTTCAGCATTCACCCACCGCAGAAAATCGGTCACCTGCCGCCGCCGCCATTGGCCGAACCGCGCGTCCGCCGGCAAAGGTTGTCCAGTTGTCCCAAACTCTTCGTTATAACGCGCAATAGCCGTCGGGTTATACCCCGAATCCCGCGTCGGATAGCGAACCAAATCCCAATGAAACCCGTCCACGTCGTATTGGCGGACGATGTTCGTCGCCATGGCAAAATTCCAGAACATCGCGTCCGGGTGTCCGGGATCCAGATAATAGCCCTCGCCGATGAACAGTTTCCCCGCCGAGTTCCGCATCAGATATTCCGGGTGACGATTGAAGACGTGGCCCGCTTGCGGCGGCGCCGTTCCTTCGCTGCTCCACACGGTAAACGTCGCCACCCAGCAATGCACCTCGATGCGCGGCGATCCGGTGCGGGCTTTGGCCAGAATATCTGCCAAGGCATCGAAATGGGCGGGGATCGCCGTGGTTTTGGGGTCGTTGCCCGGTAGCACCTGGTTGTAAAACGCGTCGCCGCGCCGCCGCATTTGCACGATCACCGCGTTGAAATTGTTCGCCCGGCAATCGGCGATAAGTTGGGAGACCTGATTCGCGTTGAGAAAACCATCGCCCCAGGCATCCACCCATAGCGCCCGGAATTCGTTGCTCTGCGCCCACGCCGTTCCGCCCGCGCCCAGTCCCAGCGCCAGGATCAACCAGCCAACGCCGCCGAAGACCGCAATGGAACGGCGAAGAAATGAAGCGAGCGAAAAATGTGTTTTCCCCGGAGCTTCCCGATCACAATACGGCGGACTCAACATGCCGGAGAGAATATCTTCCCCATTCCGCCGTGGGTCAAGAATTGCCGGCCTCGATGCGTTGCCAAAGCGCGCGCGAGCTCCGCCACAGCAAGACACACCGACCATTCCAAACTTAAAAACGAGGATCGCCATCGCCGCCCGTGACGAAATGACCGGACGGCGATCGCGGAGCGGACCTACTTGGCCGCCGGGGCAAAGACTTCATCCAACACCGGCTGGATGATCCCCGCCCACAGTTTGTAACCGGCTTCGTTCAGGTGCAGCATGTCCCGCACAAACAAGTCCGCCCGGGGTTCGCCATCGCTGCCGAGCGTGGGCGTGAACACATCCACATACAACAGCTTGGGGCGCGGGGCGATGTAGTCGCGGATCAACTGGTTCGTGGTCTTGAACCGTTCGAAGTCTTTCATGCGGGACGGGCTGGGCTTGATCGAAATGTAGCCGATCCGCGTCTCCGGCAAGGCGGCGTGGATTTTCTCCACGAACTCTTGGAAATCGGCCAAAACCCGCTCGGGCGTTTTCCCCGTGTAGATGTCGTTGTCACCGGCGTAAATCAGCACCAGCCGGGGCTGGTACGGAATGACGATGCGATGCACGAACGCCACCGAGTCGGAAAGATGCGAGCCGCCGAATCCGCGCATGATGACCCGGTGGTTGGGAAATTGTTCCGGCGCCGTTTTCCACCGGGCAATACTAGAACTGCCGATAAACACGACCGCATCCTTGGGCGGGGGATTCGTCCGGTCGGCCGCTTCATACGCGGCGATGTTTTTCTCCCAGCGCGCGTGGGGTGGCGCGTTGGTGTCCACGCCCCAAACCAAGTGGGGTAACAACGCGGCGACGGCCAGGGTCAATGCGAGGGTTCGAACGGAGCGGAAGATAACGGATTCAATTCGCATGGAGCGGAAAGATGACAGCATTGGTCACTAGGGGAAAGCCTTTTTGCTTTTCCGCCGGCGGCGCGAACGACATGCTGCCGGCGTGCAACCGCTCCGCATCGCAGACATCCGCCGCGCCGTCCGGGCCGCGCTGGCCGAGGACATCGGTCCCGGCGACGCGACGACGCTGGCCACGATCCCGCGCACGGCGCAAGCCCGCGCGACCATGCGCGCCCGGCAACCGCTCACCGTGGCGGGATTAGCTTTTGCGGAAACCGCGTTCCGCCTGCGCTCGTCCGGCGTCCAGATCAAGCTCCGCGCCCGCGATGGCCAGCGCGTGGCGACCGGTCAGGTTTTATTGGAAGTGGCCGGGCCCGCGCGTGCGTTGCTGAGTGCCGAGCGGGTGGCGCTGAATTTCGTGCAACGACTCTCCGGCATCGCCACGTTGACGGCCCGGTTTGTGGACTCGGTCCAAGGCACGTCAACGCGAATCCTCGATACCCGCAAGACCACTCCCGGCTGGCGGCGGTTTGAAAAATACGCCGTGACCTGCGGCGGCGGTTGCAATCACCGCTATGGGCTCTACGATCAGGTCCTCATCAAAGACAATCATTTGGCCACGTTGCGGGATGCCCAACCCAATGCCATCGCCGCCGCCGTGCAGCGCGCCCGTCGCCGGTTTCCCCGCCTCCAAGTGGAGGTGGAAGCGGACACGTTGACGCAAGTCGCCCAAGCTGTCGCCGCCGGCGCGGATTTCATCCTGCTCGACAACATGACACCCGCGCAACTACGCCGCGCTGTGAAACTCGTGGCTGGACGCGCGCAGACCGAGGCCAGCGGCGGCGTGGATCTCAAGTCCGTTCGCGCCCTTGCCCGAACCGGGGTGGATTTCATTTCAGTTGGCGCGCTGACCCATTCGGCGCCGGCCGTGGATATCGGACTGGATTTTGCATGACCACGGATGCCCAGATTTTAGCCGCCTTGCGGGCCGCCGGTGACGGGGCGGTTTCCGGCGCGGAACTTTCGCAAAAACTGGGGCTGACCCGGGCTGCCATCTGGGCGCGGGTGAATGAGCTGCGTCGGCTGGGCTACGAAATCGAGGCCAGCCCGCATTTGGGTTACCGATTGCACAGCACGCCGGATGTTTTGCACGCCGATGATTTGCTGACCCGGCTACCCCACCCGCGGATTGTGGGCCGCGACATCCAAGTTTTTCAGAGCACCACCTCCACCAATGATGTCGTCGAAAAACTGGCGCGGGACGGCGTGCGGGAAGGCGTGGTGGTGTTCGCCGAATCCCAGACTCAGGGGCGCGGACGTTTGGGTCGCAAATGGCTTTCGCCGCCCGGCAAGGGACTCTGGTTTTCCGTTCTGCTCCGACCCGGGGTGCGACCGCCCGAGGCCACACGGCTGACCGTGGCCACCGCCACTGCGTTGCGCCGGGCCATCCAAACCGAAACGGGTTTGCATCCGGCCATCAAATGGCCCAATGACATTCTGGTGAACCACCGCAAGGTGGCCGGCATCCTGACGGAATTGAGCGCGGAACCGGACCGCGTCAAACATGTCATCTTGGGCGTGGGCGTGGACGTGAATTTGAATGCGAGTGAATTCCCGCCGGACCTGCGCCGGCAGGCCACCTCGCTGAAGATTGAAACCGGCGAACCGATCGCGCGCCCGGCGCTGGCCGCCGCCATCCTCCGCGAACTGGACGCCGATTACGCGCGGATTCGCGCCGGCGAATTCAGCGCCGTGGCGGATGAATGGGAGGCCCATTGCACGACGGTAGGACAAACGGTGGCCATCCGCATCGGCCAACGCCTTGTGCGCGGGCGGGCCGAGTCGCTCGGGGACGAAGGCGCGCTGTTGCTACGCACGGAGCACGGACACATCGAGCGCATCATCGGCGGCGATGTCACGGTGGAACAATAACTCTCCAAAGCGGAATGCTAGAGCGCTTCCATCAAACATGTAGCGATGTCCTCACCGGCAACTCCTCTCCCCATCGGATGAGGAGAGGGTGGCCTTCAGGCCGGGAGAGGGGTCGGCGAACCGTTGGTCGCTACATTATTTCTGTAACCGCTCTAAACGCCCATCGCAATCCACCGCCCGAAGTTCTAAAAGAAACCGCTGGCGGGAAGCGTTTCAGTCCGGCGCGGTTTGCAAACGACGGGCAACGGCATTTTCGGCCTTCGCCTTCCGGTTTCCGGTTTCGGATCTTGCGTCATGATTCTCCTTTTTGACATTGGCAACACCCACACCCACGTGGGCTTGGCCAACGCCCGGCGGGTGGTGCGGCAAACGAACATTCCGACAACCGCTTGGTTTGGCGGTAATGCCGCGGCGCCATTGGTCCGGTTTGTTGGTCCGGCAGCGGTGACCGGTGCGGCGCTTTGCAGCGTCGTGCCGCGGGCGACCCCCCGCGTGCGCCGGGCCGTGCGCACAGCGTGGCGTCTGCCTTGCTTAGAACTGACGGTGAAAACCTTGCGCGGATTGGGGGTTGATTATCCCCAACCCGACCGGATCGGGCCGGACCGCCTGGCGAATGCCGTCGCCGCGCGGCGGCGTTTCGGTGCGCCGGTGGTGGTGATTGATTTCGGCACCGCCGTGACCTTCGACGTGGTGGACCGGCGGGGCAATTACGTGGGCGGCATCATCGCGCCTGGCTTGGCCGCGCTGACGGATTATCTGCACGAGCGCACGGCGTTGTTGCCGCGCATCCGCATCCGTGAATGCCGACGCGTCATCGGCCGCAGCACGGAAGAAGCGATGCGATCGGGCGCGGTTTACGGCTATCGCGGATTGATCCGCGAATTGCTCGTGGAACTGCGCCGCGAATTGAGCGTCCCGAGGCTTCCGGTTGTCGCCACCGGCGGTTACGCCAAACTGATCGCCGCGAAACTGCCGGAGATCTCGGCCGTCGAACCCAACCTCACCTTGGAAGGGTTACGACTGGTGTGGGCGGCCCAGCCCGACGATCCCCGCCCGGAATAACCCGCCCGCGAAAAAATCGCAGTCCGGAAACGCCGCTTGCACCGCCGCACAGCCCGGACAAAACTATGTGGGCATGAGTCGTTCTGTTGTTTTGCTCGCAGCGCCCCGCATGGGGCGTTTCCTTCGTTGGTTGAATCTGGCCATCGCCTTTACGTTTCCCTTGTTGGTTTCCCCGGTCTTTGCCGCGCCGCCAACCGTGCAAGAATTGGTGGACCAGTTCGATCCGGAGAATTACCTGAACGTCGTCAGCAACAAACTCTACACCCGCGAGGGCATGAACCGCGCCCCGCTGCCGGTGGGCGGCGTGCATCACGACCTCTGCCGGGATGCCATTTACGATGAACTGGCCGCGGTCGGGTTGCAGCCGGAGAAGGATTTTTTTGATTACGTGGACACGACGAACCGGACGCGGGTTTACGTGTGCAATGTCATCGCGGTGAAGGAGGGGGTGCAAAATCCGCACAATGAAATTTGGGTGGTGGGCAGTCATTACGATTCGCGGGAAAACCCCGGTGCGGACGACAACGCCACGGGCGTGGGGTGTCAGTTGGAAATGGCGCGCATTTTCAGCCGGTATCACTTTGCCAAGACGATTGTGTTCGCTTTTTTTGACGCGGAGGAACGGTGGGAATATCCCACCGGCCGGCACCGGCTCGGCAGCCTGCGCTACGTGGATCAGCACCGGAACGACAACATTCAAGGCATGGTGTCGGTGGACATGATCGGCTGGCAGGCCCCGCCGCCGAACCACAACCGCGCCAGCATCCGGGGCCGGTCCGCTTTCCAAGCGCTCTGCACCGATCTCCAGACCGCGCTCGACACCTACGGCGACGGGTTGATCGGCATCATTAACACGGCGGAAAACATGAGCGATCATTACTCGTTTTCGCAGGCGGGCATTCCCGCGTGTGGTTTGATCGAATACAATTATGCCGCCAACCCGCGCTACCATCGGGCCGGTGATTTTGTCGAGGCGCCGGAATACTTGGATTGGGCCTACCTGGAGCGGATGTGCAAGGGAACGATCGGATTCTTCGCGGAAAAAATCCAACCCGTCGAAGTGGCTCCGCAAATCGTGTCCCTGCAAGCCGGCACGAACGGTGCCGCGCTGCTTCATTTCACCGGATTGCCGCGTTGCCAATATGCCATTGAAGTGGCCACCAACCTAACCGCGCCGGTATGGGTCGCCCTGGCCACCAATACGGCCTCGGCCACCGACGGCGCGTTCTTTTATCAGGACACGGACGCCGGTTCCCGCCCGGAAGGTTTTTATCGGGCGCGGTTTGTCGCAGGTTACGTCGGCGGCGGCGGTCTCGCTCCGCAAATCAGCCGTCAACCGCTGCATCGCACAGTGGACACCGGACACGCCACTCAATTCACTGTCACCGCCACCGGCGATGCGCCGCTGGCCTATCAATGGTGGCACAACGGCGCCGCCATTCCCGGGGCGACCGACAGCCATTACTCCATCACCAATGCCCAGGCCGGCGACGCGGGGGATTACGCGCTGGTGGTGGAAAATTTTGCCGGCGCCGTCACCAGCCGCGTGGTCTCGCTCACGGTGTATCCGCTGCCGACCGTGGTGTTCGCCGATGATTTCGACACCGACACCTCGGCGCAATGGATCCTTAACCGGAGTTCCGCCAGCAACACGCGTGTCACCTTCAACTACGATTACGCCGCCGACGGGATTCCTCCCGCGCCTCACTCGGTGGGCGGGACGACGCGCGCCGTCAAATTCGAGGCCAACCAGAACGGCGGCACCACGGCGGCGTTGTCCATTACACCCGCGAGACACAGTTTTTCCGGCGATTATCGGTTGCGTTTTGACATGTGGCTGAACGCCAACGGGCCCTTCCCGGACGGCGGCATCGGTTCGACCGAATACCTTACCGGCGGACTCGGCACCGCCGGCGACCGCGTGCAATGGACCGGCAGCGGCAGCACGGCCGATGGCTACTGGTTCGTGGTCAGCGGGGAAGGCGGGGCGAGCGACACCGCAACGCCGGCGGACTACGGCGCCTACGCCGGGACCGCCATTCAAAGCGCGGCCAGTGGAGTTTACGCCGCCGGTACGGATGCCGACGCGCGCGGCAACGTGAACCCCTATTACACCACCGCTTTTCCCGGCGGACAAACCCCGCCTCCTCTGCAACAAGCGAATTATCCCGCCCAACAAACCGGTGCGCTCCTCCCCGGCACGGTGGGCTTTGCCTGGCGCGACGTCGTCATCGCCAAACGCGGGAACATCGTCGAATGGTCCATTGACGGAGTCAAACTGGCCAGCTTCACCAGCGCCGCGGTGACGGGTGACAAAGTCTTCGTGGGCTATTGGGATCCGTATGCCTCGATTTCGGATGCGCCGGAATTAAGTTTCGGTCTGGTGGACAACGTGCGCGTGGAAGTGTTCACCAATGCCGCACCTCCGGCGGATGTCATCATTGACACCCCGTCCGCGACTATGGTGGGGGACTGGACAACCGGGACGATGTCCACGGACAAATTTGGCGCGGATTATTATTTCCAATCCACGAAAGGCAACGGGTCGGCTTACATCGAATTCCGGCCCAACCTGCAAGCCAGCGGTAATTATCAGGTGTACGAATGGCATCCGGAAGGCACCAACCGCACCACGGACGCGCCGGTGGAAATCACTTTCAACGGCGGCAAACAAACGGTCACCGTCAACCAGCGGATCAACGGCGGCCGGTGGGTGCTGCTGGGCACCTATAATTTCGCGGCGGGCACGGCGGGATACGTCCGCATCAAGGACAACTTCACCACCGGCAGCGTGGTGTTGGCGGACGCGATCAAATTTGTTTTCGTCCCCTGACGGGGGGTGACAAAAATCCGGGCGGCAGGGAAAAAGCCATCACAATGGCGGCTGGCCGTCACGGGGAACAGAAATGGGCAGAGAACCCCGGGGGACTGGCCCGCCCCGCACGGATTGGGTCATTTCACATCCGGGCTGGGACTGGACCCTTCGGGTTGGCCCGGTGAGGGTCGCGGCACGAGGCGCGAGATAATGGCAAGCAGCACCACCACAACGACGGCCAGGACCCCCCAGAACACCACGCCGCCCTTCCCGGGTTGCGGGCCTTCGCCCCATGACTTCTTGAGCTGCTCCTCGGCAGCCAAGGCGGCCTCGGCCTGGTCGGCGGCCACGAGTTGACCGGCGACCAGACTCAAATCGTAGCGCGGCGCGGCCGCTTGCGGATTGCCGTAGTAAAGCAGGAGCCCGCCCGCCGGTTGAGCCTTAAAGAGCACGCGGGTTGCCGGGTAGAACGCCTGGAACTTCTCCAATTCCACGGCCGGGTTGTCGCCGTTATGCGTCTCCAGGACGAGCGTATCGCCCTGGGGCGGAGAGTGAACCGCCAAGGTGAATTCCCGGCTGGTCCGGTCGGGCGTCTGCATCCAAGCCGCACCTCCCAGGGTCCGGCGGTACCGGTCGCCCCGCTTATCGCGCAGTTCCTCGTAAAGCGCCACGTCCCGTTGGAACAGGGGCGTTCGCGCCGTGCAGTTGAGCTGGGTAACCGGCAGCCCCGCGCGTGGCAGGTGGATGATCCAGCGGCTGAGGCGCGGGTCCTTCTTGTCGGTGGCAGGGGTGACGGTGGGCGTCAACAACCGGCGGATGGAGGTCGGCGCCAGAATGTAGGGCAACTGCCTGCCCGCGGACACCAGCCGCAGGTCGCCAAAGCCGGGCTGGGCATGGGCCAGCACGTCGAGGTCGAGTTCGATGCGCTGCGCCCCGGCCCGGCTCAGCTTGACCTGCTTGCGGTATTTCCAGGCCGCCACGTCCAGTGCGGGGCCTCCGTTCTGGACTCCCGCCAGCACTTGTGGCGCGCGATAGGCCGGGTTGGAGGCCAGCGCCGAGGGCTGGAGCGAGGAAGCGGCGACGTTCTTGAGGCTGGCGCCCAGGGCGGCCACGTCGTAGCTGGGGGCAGGGCAGCGCGGATTGCCGGTCAGCAAGTGGTATCGCCCCACGGTGCGCGCCCAAAAGACCAGATAGACGGGGCGTTGCTCGACGCGCGCTGCGGTAATCGGCAGGGGCGGGCTATCCTGATTCCTGATGAGGAGGAGCAATTCCCGGGAGGGAATCGGGCGCTCCACCGGCACGGTCAGGTTGCTGCACGCGGACTGGCCCTCGACCGCGGCGCGGTAGATCACCCCTTGAGCCACCGGCACTTCGCGGATTGCATCCTCGGCAACCTGCGGCACGGCCAACGTCACTTGCCGGGTGAAGAGCGGCTCGGCGGTCTCGATCTGGATCCCGGCCACGTCCAGGTTTGCCGCGCCCAAATTGAGCGTGAGGCGGCTCTCGCCGGGGTTCTCGTCCCGGCCCGCGAGGCTAAGCACCTTGACCTCGACAGGGACGGATTCCCCGGCCGAGGCGTGAACGCGCGCCCCCGTAAACGGGATGGGCGGCGAGCGCCGGTCATCCACGGTCAGCCGCAGCCAGGGCCATACGCCCGCAGGCACGGCCAGGCGCATCTGGCTGGCGCCGTTGGGCTGGCGGAAAATCGGCTGCCCCTGGGCCAGCGTCTGCCAGCGCTGGTTGTCGGTCGAACCCTTGATCTGCACCGCCTTAAGGAAGCTGCCCGCCGGGCTCTCTAGCGTGATGCCGTCCAACGACTGCGCCAGGCCGGTCTCCAGGGTCAGCACGGTGGTGGCGGCGTTGACCGAAACCTGAAATGACTTGGCGTCACGCACGACTTTGGGAACCGGCTTCGGACGCTCGACCAGGTAGGGGACTTCCTGGCCGGCGTCATCAAAGAGCCGCAGGTCTTCGAGAGCCGGGCGCGCGGCGTCGAGCGTGGCGGCGGGCAGGCTCAGCTTGACAAGGCCGGGCGCGGCGACTTCGAGTTGCTGCACGTGCTGCCAGTCGGATGGGAGCGGGCGGCGTGAGGGGAAAGGGCGCATGCCAGCATAACCGCGCAAAACGCTATCCCCGACATAACCACGCGCTGAGAGGCGAACGTTTTTTGTCCCGTGAATAAACGCATAGGTCTGATTTGCCCTTTCCTGGCTCAACTCCCCGGCGGCGGCGGCGCCTGGCCGGGTTCCTTGGCGTTTGCCGCGTAAAATCGCTGGTAGGCGAAGGAAGCCAGCATCGCAATGACGGCCACCGCCACGAACGCCCCAATGCGGTAGAGCTGATCCAGCCGCGCCAAGTCGTGGAAGAAGAGCTTGAGGATGGTCACGCCCAGCAAAGCGAGCCCGGCATACCGCGGCGCCCGCGCGCGCCGCATGATGCCGGCAACCAGCAGCACTAGCGCAAACACCGCCCAGGCAATCGAATACGTCATGTCGCGCGCGAAGTTGCCGCTGAACTGGAAGGTGAGCGTGGAGCCGGGTTCGCTGAAGTAATCCGCAATCTCGATATTCATCAGCAGAAACGCCAGCACGGTGCCCAAACCGATCAGGATCGGCGGGACATTCGCGCGGAGAACCTTGTGCCGCGGCGGGGCCAGCAGCCAGGCGCCGGCGAACAGGCAGACGGTTGCGATCCCATACGCGTACAGATACCAGTTGAAGATGGGGGTGGCGGCGCGCGGGTGATACTCCAGCACGGCGGGGTTCAGCGCCAGCCGCACAAACGCGGCGACCAGGAAGCCGACGCCCGCCAGCCGCAGGCCCGGATGCGGCACCCGATGGAACAGCCACAGCAGCGCGGCGCCTTCCAGCGCCCAGCCGATGGTAATCCATTGGTGGTCGAACAGGGTCGTGATGTCCACGTTCAGCAGCTTCGGGCCGACCGACGACGGGCGCATCAAACCCGATGTCGTGGCAGATGGCGTCAATCTCTACTCGACCGTTGCGACGAACGACAGTTCGTATGCCGTTTACAACGGGACGAGCATGGCCACGCCGAACACGTGCGGTTCGCTGGCGCTGCTGATTGAGTTGCACAGCCGCCTGTACGGCACGAACCAGCCGATGCTGGCCTCAAGTTTGAAGGGCCTCGCCATTCACACCGCTGACGAGGCCGGCTCGTCTGCTGGGCCAGACTATCGATTCGGCTGGGGACTTCTGAACGCCCGCAAAGCGGCGCTGCTTGTCCAGAGCAATTACGCCAGCGGCTCGTTGGCACACATAAAGGAAGTGCGGCTGACCGGCGGCGATTATATCGAGTTTCTTGTTGTTGCGGCGGGTGGACAGGCGCTCATTGCCACGGCGCAGTGGAATGACCCTGCCGGGACGCCTCCGGCCGCCTCGCTTGACCCGACAAACCGGATGTTGGTCAACGACCTCGACTTGCGAATCCTTTCGCCGAGCGGGGCGACAAATTTCCCGTGGGTGCTTGACCCGGTGGCCCGCACGAACGCCGCGACGACAGGTGGCAACGTGCGCGATAACGTCGAACAGGTGGTTGTCTCAAATCCCGTGACGAATGGCGTTTATACCGTGCGTATCACGCACAAGGGAATAAATCTGGTCGCGGCGACGCCCGGAGCAACGAACGAGCAATGGGTTTCGATTTTGGTTTCAGGCAACGTGGCACAGCAACCGCCGCCACTCGTGATTACGAGCATCGCCATGTCGAGTTCAAATACCATCGCCTTGAAGTGGGATTCCGTTGTCGGGCGGGTTTACCAGGTGCAACACCGAGACGATGTCGGCACCGGCGCATGGTCCGACAGCACCGGCGAAATCAGCGCCACAAAGACAAACGTTGCGGTCAACCTGTCCGTGCCCAGCGGGGTGGACACACGGTTCTACCGTGTGGTACAGTTGCGGTGATTTGTGAAGGCAATGCTGCACAGAATATGGGGCTGGCGCTGGGTAGGGCTGGCGCTAGCCTTGGTATTTGGCAGTTCACCCGCCTTCGCGCAAGGCACGATTGTCCACGTGCAACTCAGCACGCCGAACCCTGACCCGAACTTTCCTTGGGATTACCAAGGGATGCGCCTGATGGGGTTAAACCCGCAATCGTACACTCTCGACTTCAATGGCGACGGGACAGCAGAGTTCGTCATTTATGCCTCTGGGCCACTCTCTACCCGCGGATTCGAGATTTGGGGACTCGGCCAGAATCGCGTGTGGAGCTACCATCCGACCGAGAGTTGGTTTACGGTCGCCATGAATGCGGGTGAGACTATTGGGCCGAGCATGATGTCACCATGGTATGAATGGTATCAGACACAGTATTATCCGTCCGGTCAGCCGATTGGGGTAAACTTCTGCAGTTGCGTGGGCGAAATTGGATGCCTTGGTTTTTATGCAGGTCTGGGCTCCGCCTATGCCGGTTTGGAGTTCCAGTTGAACGGCCAAACCCACTATGGTTGGCTGCGCGTCGGCGCACCGATGCCGGAATTCAACGGCGGCTGGATTTATGAATACGCCTACGACACGCGACCCGGCGCTGCGATACTTGCCGGTGCGGTACCAGAGCCGTCCGCCGCTACCCTGCTTGGCTTGGCCGGGGTGGCGCTCTGGCTTTTCAGGCGCAGGAAGTGAGTGTGTGGTCAAGCTCAAACAAAATCAGAGTGTCGCCGTGGTGCTGCTGACGAGTTTGCTCCTGTTCGGAAATGGTTGCGCGGCTCAGAGCAGCATTGTTTACCACCAAGGCCCAGTTGCCTTGGACCAGTCTTCCGCAGACCTCGATTTGAATCTGGACGGCGTTCCTGATTTTCGGTTCAGCGCCGGGACACTAGCCAGCCTGCCAAGCCCCGGATTGCCTTCCACTTCGACACCTTATCTCGACACCTTTGCCTTCAACCGAAATGACTACCTGATGAACTCGGAGGGGCGTATTGTCCTGAAACAGGCGGGGGTCACGTTCGGCCCGCAAACCGCGTCGGGTGAAACCTGGGAACACCGGGATTCGGAATCACAGGCGATTGCGTATGCTTCAGGCAGCACTTGGCCCGGATTCAGCGGCCAACCTCCCGAAGCCTTCTTGGGGGTACGTTTTCAGTCGAACGGCGTGCCGCATTACGGTTGGATCCGCTTCGTCCTGTCTGCCACCAACACTGCAGCGTTCCCAGTGATTGCAGATTGGGCTTATGAATCTCGTACGAATACTGTGATTCGTGCTGGAGCAGGGTCGAAAAAACCATGAAGTACCTTTCCATTATGGCAGCATTTGCGGTCTGTGTTCTCGCAGCGCACAGTCAAAGCACAATCGCCTATTTTCCGGGGCCGGTTTCTCCTCTGCCGGAATTCCCATACTTTGGCGACCCCGACTTGAACGCGGATGGTACGCCGGATCTTCGGTTCACTTTTGGTTTTACCCTCTGCACTGACGATGTTCCGACCAGCGCCTGCTGGACGCCGTATTACCTCGCCGCGTTGAGCACCAATCAAATCACGGTGGCCGGCGGCAACATCGCGCTTTTCCTGACGGGAGCGCTTGTCAGTCCAACCGGCGTGACGAATGGGGCTTGGAGCACGTTCGGCGGTTCGGGATATCTGACGGGTTTGTCTTGGACTCGCGATTGGGCCACCGACACCTATAGCACGCGTTGGAGCGGCCCGCTGGCGGATCAAGCCGACAGCTATCTCGGCATCCGCTTCCATGCGGCCGATGGCGCGCATTACGGCTGGATTCACGTCGCGCTGCAAAGTTCGCCCGTTATTGTGGATTGGGGGTATGAAACGCGGCCGGACACCGCGATTCGCGCTGGTGCGAAGCCGGTGAGCGTGCCGCAGACAGCGCCCGAAATTGCTCGCGCTGGCCACATCCGACTCAAGTGGCAATCGGAAATCGGGAAAGCCTATCAAGTGCAAGCGAAGGACAGCTTGAATACGCCACTCTGGACAAACTTCGGTTTTGTGATTGTCGGCACGGCAACCGGAAGCGTCGTGGACATTCCCATAACGGGCGCAAGCAGGTTCTTCCGGGTCGTGGAAGCGGATTGACTGCAAAATGTTGGGGCAACAGAATGGACCTTGAACAAACATTAACAGCGCCGGCTTTCTGGCGCAGAATCAGCATCCAGCGCGGCGACAAAATTGTCTGGGTCGAGCAGTTGGTGGAGGACTTCATGCCCAGCCGAACCATCCTTCAGGGAAGCCCCGCGCATGAAATTGACCACCACTTGACCTTGGGCCAGATGCGCGACCAAAAGCTTTCACGCGGCCTGGTTATAGCAATTAACAATAATATAGGCACATATTGGCGATAAAAAGGAAGGGGTTGGCGGCGGTGGGCAGGTCTTTGCGCAACCGGGCCTTGAGGGCGGCCCAAAGATGTTCGATGGGGTTGAGATCGGGGGAATAGGCGGGCCAAAAGAATAACTGACCCCCGGCGGCTTCAACCAGTCGGAGCGTCGTGGGGGACTGGTGAAAGCGGGCGTTATCCAACACGATTACGCTGCCGGGAGGCAGTTCCGGCAGCAGCACGTTTTCCAAGTAGGCGTCCACCACCGCCGTGGTGCAACGGCCTTGAAACACCAGCGGCGCGACGAGCTTGCCTTGGTGGGAAGCGGCCATGAGGCTGGTGCGTTCCCGCCGCTGGCCCGCCACCGCTTGATCAATCCGTTCGCCCCGGGGCGCTCGACCCCACTCACGATACAGGCGATGATCCACACCGCACTCACCGAGGTAAAACACGGGCCGCCCCTTGAACTTTTCAAGTTCGCGCTGGAAAAGCCAGCGTTGCACCTCGTTGCGCTCGCGATATTTGATGAGTTTTTTTTAGCGTGAAACCCAGTTGGCGCAGCCGCACCCACACGGCATTAGGGCTGACGCCAAAGGCGGTTTGGAGTTCCCGAAGGGTGGCCGAGGGGTGTTGTTGGACGTGAGCCCGGAGCTTTTCGGGGTCCAGCTTGCGCCATTTTCCCCAGCTCTGCTTCGGGGCGAGCGTGCCGGCTTGCGCCGCCGCCAGGTAGCGGTAAACGGTGCGGCGTCCCAAGTCAAAACGGCGCGCCGCCTCGGCTTTGGAGCCGCCCCTGCGGACGAAGTTGACCACCCGCTCCCTTAAATCCAACGCATAAGCTTTCATCCACGCCACTTGATCACATTATGTGCCAATATCAATAGGAAATGCTATAGTTCACCTGGGTTTCAAAGACCACAGGGGATGGATGACCAAGGGCGCTGTGGCGCCGCTCCCGGTTGTAGGACGCTTCGACGTCCTGGAAAAAATCCTGCGTCGCGCCCGCGCGCGTCGCATGCCGCCAGCGGCTTGCGTCAAGCCCACACATTCACGTTTGCAGTTGGCCATGAAGCTTTCCATCGCGGTGTTGTCGTAGGGATTGCCCGCTCGGCTCATGCTCGGTTGCCGGCGGGCGGAGACCAACCCTTGCCGATGTTCGGTGCGGACGTATTGGACGCCGCGATCCCTGTAATGCAGCAGGCCGGGCGCGGACCGGCGATGTTTCAGGGCCATCTGGATCGCGGCGATCACCCGGCAGCGTGGTGCTGGCGGACGCGATCAAATTGGTTTTCGTCCCCTGACGGGGGGTGACAAAAGTCCGGGCGGCGGGGCAAAAGCGATTACCCGCCGGTCAATCCGGTGCCGGGGTTGCCGGCGGCGATTCCACAGTCCGCGTCACTTTCAAGCGGGAGACGCGCAAGCCTTCCATCTCTTCCACCCGCAACTCGAATTGGCCGATGCGGAGGGTGTTCCCCGGTTGGGGGAACCCGCCCAGCCGTTGCGTCACCCACCCGCTGGTGGTGGCAATGCCGCTTTCGTGCAACGGCTCGCCCACCAGTTCCCCCAGGTCATGCAACGGCAGCAGGCCCGACGCTTCCCAGACGCGCTCGCTCAAGCGCACGAGCAGCGGTTTTTCCTGGTCAAATTCGTCTTGGATCTGCCCGACCAATTCCTCCAGGACGTTCTCCAACGTCACCATCCCCACCGTCGTACCGAATTCATCCACCACGATGGCCATGTGCAGTTTGCGTTCGAGAAACAGCGTGAGCAGTTTTTCCAGCCGGCCGGTTTCCGGCACGTAGATCAACGCCCGCGCCGCCGGCAACAGGTCCGCGCCACTCCGGGCCTTGGTCCGCAGCGCGTAGAGGTCCTTGATGTGAATCACGCCCCGCGTCCGGTCCAGATTGCCCTCCTCGCACAAGGGAAACCGGGAATAATTGGTCTGCTCCACGACCTCCAGGCAAGCGGCGATGTCCGCCTCAATGTCCAAGGCCACAATCTCCTGCCGCGGCCGCATCACGTCGCGGACAATGCGGTGCCGCAGGTCGAGGGCATTCAAAACGATGTTCCGCCCCAACCGGGTGGCGCCCGCCCGTTCCTGCGCCGCGCCCACCAACAGACGCAATTCCTCCTCGGTGTGCGGCACCTCGGACTCGGACAACGGCCGAATACCCAACAACCGCAGGAACGCCTGGGATAGATAGTTCAACAACCAGACCACCGGGTAGGCCAGCCGGGAAAACCAGGCCAGCGGTTGCGCCGTCCACAAGGCCGTTGGCAAGGTTTGCCGGATCGCGATTGTCTTGGGCGCGAGTTCGCCAATCACCACCAACAGCACCGTGCTGACCACGAAGCCCACGATCAATTCCGTCGTCTGCCGCGCAATCACCGACTCCACTTCCAGCAGCGTGAACAGCGGCGCCAGCAGGGCGCGGAACACCGGCTGGACCATCGCCCCGGTCGCCAGGCCGCAGAAGGTGATGCCCAACTGGATGGCGCTCACACAGGTCTCAAGATTCCGCACGAGATGCCGGGCGATGCGCGCCCGCCGATGCCCCTTCAAAATCAGGCCTTCCAGTTGCGTATCCCGCAACCGCACAAACGCGAACTCCGCCGCGACAAAGCAGGCGTTGAGGGCGATCAGCCCCAGCACGGCCAGGAGTTTCAACAGCGTGACGGAAACAGCGCTTGCCTCCATGGCTACAATTTCACCTCGCCGAAGATCGTCCGCAAAATATCCTCCAAGCTCACCACCCCGGTTTCCACCCGGTTGCGGCCCAACACCACCGCCAGCGACCGCCCGGCCCGCTGCATCCGGCGCAGCGCCGTCTCCAATCGTTCGTATTCGTTCACGAACAATGCCGACTCCAGAAACCGGCCAACCGGTTGGGTGAGATCCACCGGGCCGTCATACAACACCCGGTCCACGGAAACCAGCCCCGCCACCCGCGGCTGGCCGTCCCGGATTTGCCAGACCGGCAGATGCGTCGCTCCCCGGGTCCGGGCCAGCGCCAGTGCCGCGGCCAGCGGCGCGTCTTCCGTCACGGTAGCGCTTTCCGTCAGCGGACGGGCAATCTGGCGGACGGTCAGATTCGATAATTCCAGCACCCGGTTGATCATGGCGCGCTCTTCCGAAGTGAACGCCTGTGCCGATTCCTGCATCACCATGCGCAGTTCCTCGCGATTGCCAAACAGCCGGCCGGCAAACGCCCGGCCCCCGGTCCAATACAGCAACGCGCGGGAACAGGCTTCCACGACGGCCACCAGCGGACGCAATCCGAAATGAATAAATCGGAACACCGGCGCGCAAGCCAGGCACAGACGGTTGGGATGCGCCCGGAACAGCATCTTGGGCAGCAGATCGAAGAAGGTGTAAAACACGCCGGCCAGCGCGATGAATACCGCCGCAAATCCCCAACGCCACACGGCCAATCGCTCGTGCAACGCCGCAAACAGCCAGCCGAAAACGGCGAAATTCGCCAGGGTGTTGCCGACGACAATCGTCCAGAGAAAATTCTCCGGGTTTTCGAGAAAGCCATGTAACAGCCGGGCGCTCGGACGGCCCTCCCGCATTTGCTGGCGAATGCGCAAACGGCTCAGGGCGAACACCCCGGCTTCCATGCCGGAAAGCAGAAACGCCACCGCCAGAAACAGCGGCAACGCAATCCAAACTGTCACCTGCCAACCCATGCGCATCAGCCAAAAAGAGTCCCGCCCGCAAACACAGTCCGCCTCATCAAATGTCCGGCGGCATCGCCCCGGCATGGCGACGGCGACTGTTCCCTGCCCGGGGATGAACCTATTTTCTCCGGATTCGGGATTCGAATTTCTCGTGGCATCCCGCCGAGTTTGGTTTGCCGTATGTCGGTCCTCATTTTATCCGTTCCACCAATAGTTCATGCACCCGCCGCTCATCCACCACCAGCGCCGTGAGTTTGAGCCCGCAGAACGTGGCGGAATTGCCGCGCGCCGGCACCACGTCCAGCAGGCACATCAACAATCCACCCAAGGTTTCCACCTCTTCCACTTCCGCCAAGGCCGGGTATTCACGGCGGAAATCATCCAACCGCATCGCGGCATTGACGCGCCATCGGCCCGGGCCCAGTTTCTCCACGACAAAGCCACTCGCCCCCGTCTCCCCCCGCATTTTGCCCACGACCTCCGCCAAAATATCCTCCAACGTCACCAGGCCGGCGAGCCCGCCAAACTCGTCCAACACAATAGCCACGCCCCGCCGCTGCCGTTGCAGGCTTTGCAACAGTTGTAGCAAATTCATCGTTTCCGGCACGAACGAGGGAATTTCGATCGCGTCGGCCACATCCATTTGCGGATCCAGCAGCAGGGCGCGCGTATTCAGGATGCCGACAATCGAATCGGTGGCATCATCGTGAATGGGCAACCGCCGGTGCTTGAGCCGGCGCGCGGCGGCCCGCATTTCCTCGACGGTCAGGTCGTCGCTGATGCAATCCATGGCGGAGCGGGGACGCATGACTTCGCGGGCGGCCCGGCGATCCAGGCTGATAATCTGCAGAATGATATCCCGTTCCGCCGCCACCAAGGTGCCCTGTTGATAGGCCAATTCGATCAATTCCTGATATTCCGCGTCGGAGAGGTTGGGTTGATACGGAGACGTGCGCGGCCCCAACAACCGCAGAATGGCCAAATTAACGCGCTGGGCAATTTGATGAAACGGCCGGGCCACCTGATGCAACCAGGCCAGCGGATGGGCCAGCCGCCGCGACCAGAGTTCCGGTTGCCGCACGGCAAGGGTTTTCGGAAGCACTTCGCAGCCCAGCAAGGTGATCAACAGCAGGCCGGCGATGGTCAGGCCCAACGGCCATTGTTCGCTCAGAGCCATCCAAAGGCCCACCGCCAGAATGGCGGCGTTGGCCAGCGTATTGACCAGCACCATCGTGGCGAGCAAATCCTCGGGCCGCCCCAGCAAACGTCCCACCACCCCGCCGCAACGCGGGAATTGTTCGGCCAATTTCCGGACCTGCCACGGACTCAAGGAAAACAACGCGGTCTCCGCCAGCGCGAAGAAGAAACTTGCGCCGGCGGCGATCAATGCCAACCCGAGAGCCAGAATCGGCGCGGCTTCCATGCGCTGAGTATGGACCAAGCCCGAGGCCGGTGAAAGCCCGAAACGCCCCCAACGCCCGCGCCCACCGAAAACCGGCACTCCGGCGGCACTTGTGTCCGACGGCACCTCCCACTAAATTCCCTCCATGTCCGTTTATCATGCCTGCGCGGCGACGCAATCCGTTGGCATCCGGGATACCTCCCGGCCCCGGTTGACGCGTCCTCACCATTCGTCTCCTCCGCGCCGGCTAAATAACACGGTCTCCTCAAACCTCACTCCCATTGCATCCATGACCATTTCCTGTATCCAACGACTGACGCTGCTCGGGGCGTTGACGCTTGGCACGCTCGCCTCGCTGGCCGGCACGCCGGATCGGCCCAACATCCTTTTCATCCTCGCCGATGATCTGGGGTACACGGATGTCGGCTGCTACGGCAGCCGGTATTATGAAACGCCGCAGATTGATCGTTTGGCGGCGCAAGGCGTCCGGTTCACCAGCGGATATAGTTGCGCGCCCAACTGTCAACCCGCCCGCGCGGCTTTGATGAGCGGCCAATACATGCCCCGCACCGGCGTGTACACGGTGGGCAGTATTGACCGGTTCAATTGGCGCAGCCGCCCCTTGCGCCCCGTGGACAACGTCGTCCGGTTGGCGCCGGAAAAAATCACCATCGCGGAAGCGCTCAAGTCCGCCGGGTACACCACCGGCCTGTTCGGCAAATGGCACCTCGGCGACGATCCCGCCCATCATCCCCGCGCCCAGGGATTCGACGAAGCCATCACCTCCATGGGCCGGCATTTCAACTTCGAAACCACCCCGCCGACCGATCATCCCGCCGACGCGTATCTCGCCGATTTTCTGACCGATCGCGCGGTGGATTTCATTCGCCGTCACGCGCGGACGCCGTTCTTTCTCTGTGTGCACCACTACGCCGTGCACACTCCGCTGCAGGCCAAGACCAACCTCATCGCCCGGTTTGAATCCAAGACGCCCGTCGGCGGACATCACAATCCCGTTTTTGCCGCCATGATCGCCAGTGTGGACGAAAGCGTCGGTCGTCTGCTGGCCACATTGGAGGAGCTCAAACTGACCACCAACACGCTCGTCATTTTCACCAGCGACAACGGCGGACTGGGCGGCTACGGACGCGAAGGCATTCAGGCACGGGACATCACTGACAACACGCCGTTGCGCGGCGGCAAAGGTATGTTGTACGAAGGCGGCGTGCGTGTGCCGTACATTTTCCGTTGGCCCGGCCACATCACCCCGGGCCGCACATGCGACGTGCCCATCAACAGCGTGGACCTCTACCCCACCCTGCTGGAACTGGCGGCTGCGCCCCGCCCCGCCGGGTATGTTCTCGACGGCACCAGTTACCTGGACGTGTTGATCCGCGGCGCGTCAGCGGCCTCGGCGCGGCCGCCGCTGTTCTGGCATTTCCCCGGCTACCTGGGCGCGACCGGTGGTACCTGGCGCACGTTGCCCGGCGGCATCATCCGCGTCGGCGATTGGAAGCTCATCGAGTTTTTTGAGGATCAACGGCTGGAGCTGTACAACCTCCGGAATGACCTCAGCGAAACGCGCAACCTGGCCGCGACGCAGCCCGATAAAGCGAAAGAATTGCGCACCCTTTTGCAGGCGTGGCGCCGGGAATTGAACGCCCCCATGCCCACGCCCAATCTTGAAAGGAACCAATCCCCGCCCCCGCCCCGCCCGAAGGCGGGCAAGAAAGGCAAGCGCGCCTCATCCTGAAATCAAGCGTCCCCCCTCCGCCACGAGTTATCCGAGATTCGCCCGATACCAGTCGAAGGCAACCTCCAGTCCCGCGCCGATACGGTGGGTCGGCGCGTAGCCCAGGCGCCGCGCCGCCTTGCCAATGTCCGCATGGGAATGCCGCACATCTCCGGGACGAAAATCCTGATACACCGGTTGCTGCTCCGGCAGGCTCGCGTCCCGTTGGCGCAAACCGGTTTGCAGTAATTGGAACAATTCGTTCAACGTGGTCCGCTCACCCACGGCGATGTTGTACACCTGATTGATCGCTTCTTCACTGGGCGTTGTACCGGCGAGTAGATTGGCCTGAACCACATTCGCCACGTAACAAAAATCCCGGCTCGTCTCGCCGTCGCCGTTGATCCGCACCGGTTCGCGCCGCAACATCGCGGCAATCCATTTCGGAATTACCGCCGCGTACGCCCCGTCCGGATCCTGGCGCGGCCCAAACACATTAAAATAACGCAACCCGATGCACTCGATGCCGTAGGCCCGCGCGCACACGTCGGCGTACACTTCGTTCATCGCCTTGGTGGCCGCGTACGGCGACAAAACCCGTCCCACCTTCTCCTCCACTTTTGGCAACCCGGGATGATCCCCATAAACCGCGCTGCTCGACGCGTACACAAACCGTTTCACCCCGGCCTCGCGGGCGGCCAGCAGCATTTGCAAAAACCCGGTGACATTCGCGCGATGACTGGCCAACGGTTCGGCAATCGAACGCGGGACACTGCCCAATGCCGCGTGATGCAGCACTACATCCACCCCCGCGCAGGCCGCCTGGCACGCGGCGGGATCGGCAATATCGCCTTCGATAAAACGGAAAGCCGCCCACTGCGCGGGCGCGACCAACGTCCGCACCTGATCCAGATTGGCGCGTTTCCCCGCCTCAAAGTTGTCCAGGCCCACCACCCGCTGATTCAGCCGCAAGAGGGTTTCCAAAAGATGGGAACCTATGAAGCCTGCCACTCCGGTGACAAGCCAGAGACGCGGCGTATGGCGCAAATCCGTTTGTAACTGATCGTAAACTGTCATGTTTGTATGGAAACGCCCCGGCACAAATCCCGAGCCATTCCGAGGGCGGAAAGAGTAGAAACCGGGCGCACAGAGAGCCAGCCCTTTCCGCGCCATCCATGGGGGCATCACGCCACGAGGATGGAGGGCGATGCGCAATTCAAGCGGACTCGAGAAATTCAGGTCATAACGCGCCTTGAGAAAAGCATTCCGCAACTGCTCCATGCTCACCTGGGCGCAGGCGATTCGGGCGGTCAGGGTTTCGCGCGCCAGGCCGGGCCAAGCTTGGATGAAACCTTGTCAGCGGCATACTCCGGATACCCACCCACCCACCCGAGTAGTGGCGGCAGCAACTGGATTGCGAGGCCAATACATTACTGGGGATGCGCCGCGTCTGGGTCTTGGAAAATATGTTTCGGGGATTCCGATGCCCGGAAATTTCGTTACTCCCTCGCTATCACCGTATCGTAGAGGCCATAATGACTCAGGCCCTCGTGGCTTTCGATGCCGGTGTAGCGCAGGGAGGCATCCTCATAGCGGCGGAAAGCAAACACGGCTTGATTCATCTGCTCCGTATTGAACACCCGCAGCCGGACAAGCAGGTGAAAGTCTTTCACGCTCAGGCCGGTGACCGTTTGGAACAATTCCGGTTCGATCTTGGTGATCACATCCTGCAGCGTGTTTTCCCGGAAATCGGTGAGATACATGAAGGCCGGAATGCGCGTGGCGAACTTGATGAGCTTTTCCTGCACCAGCTTCCGCTTGGACTTGAATTCCTTCTCCTCGTCCGAAAGCTGCTTCAGTTCCTTCTTCGTCAAATCTTTTTTCTTCGCCTTGTTTTTCAGCCCCTTTACCACGTCGCTCTTGTTGATGATGGTCTCCAAGACATTGTCGCCGAGCGAACGCCAGCCTTCGATGCGTTCCACGGCGGCCATCGCTTCGGGATTGTCGAGAATGCGGCGCAGCGTGTCGTTGTCCACATTCACCAATAGCGCGCTCTCCCACTTGCGGGCGAGCAGCGTGGCCGAAGTGCCCGCCATCGCGATGTCGAGGATGCCGCCCGCGTCAATCTGCGTCATGTTCGCGCCGTCGTAGGCCAGCACCGGCAGGAACGACACCAGGTCCTTGACCGCGTTCTCCGGGTTCGGCTCGTTCGGCGAGAGGCCGATGCCGTACTCCGAGAGCTGCCGCAGCGCGCGCGTAGGCGCGAAGTCGAACACGAAGCAGACCGGCTTGAGGATCTCCTCCTCGTTCGGGTTGTCCCCATTCGGGTTCTTCAGCGACCACGGCGATTGCACGCGAAACGCCGCCTGGAAATAGGTTTCCGGCGATTTCAGATTCCGCAGCATCAGGATGGACGACCATTGCGGCACGGTCACGCCGGTGGTGAGCTTGCCGCAACTCAGCGTGATGGTCTTCGTGTCGAAACCGCCGCCGATGGCCGCGCGCACGGGCGGCAGCGCGGCCAGGCCGATGCCCGCGTCCGCGCCCGCCGCGACCACGACTTGGTAGTCATGCCAGAAGACGTTTTGTTTCTCAGCCAGCAGGTTCGCCATCGCATGGCAGGCGGCCACGTTGGGCAGAAACCAGAACGAGTGCTGGAGATACGGCAGCAGGCGCACGTCCGAATAGGGAAACGGCGGGCGCGTGCCGGTCTTCAAATACTCCGTCACCTTGGGCGTGTAGCTGCCACGGATGATGTCCAGCCACTTCTGCACATCGCTCTTGTGTTTGAACTGCGCCAGCACGCCCTTTCCGCTGGCCTCAAAGAAGGTGTTCAGGTCAAATTCATCAAACTCCCCGGCGCTGGCGATCGCCACCAACTCTTCAGGCATCTGGTAGGTGAGCAGCCGCATCTGCGGCAGCGCGCCGTAGGGATTTGACTGGCCGGGATTCTTTTTCGCGAACGCCTCCTTGGCGCGCTGTTCGTCGGTGTAGGTCCAGTTGAAAATCTGCTCTTCGATGAATTCGCCCGTGGCCAGCGCCTTGAACGGCGTGCCGGAGAGATAGAGATACGCCTTGGTGGTGATGGGCAGGAACTCGGATTCCTTTTCGGACAGGACCGTCAGGTCTTCGTTCACGCCTTCCAGACCAGCGGCGTATTCAAGCTTGGCCTCCTTTTTGGCGACCGCTTCTTCTTCACCCTCGAACAATTCCTTGGCCGTCTCGCGCCAGGCGCCGAAGTGGTATTCGTCGAACACGACCAAATCCCAGTTCACCACATGCAACCATTCATTCTTGGCCTTGATGTTTCCAGCCTCGTCGCGGCCCAGCAAATCCTGGAACGACCCGAAATAAACGAGCGGCTTGCGGGCGGAAATCTTCGTCGGATCGCTCCCGGAATGGCGCGACAGGTATTGCCAGCCGTCGAAATCCACATGGGATTCGAGATCCGTCTGCCACGCATCTTCCACGGCGGGCTTGAAGGTGACCACGAGCACGCGCTTCGCGCCGAGTTTCTTCGCCAGCTGGTAGGTGGTGAAGGTCTTGCCGAAGCGCATCTTGGCGTTCCAGAGGAAGCGCGGCACGGCGTGCATGTCTTCCTTCCAGATGGAATGGAAATAGGCGTGCGTCTTGTTCACAGCGGCGCGCTGCTCGGCGCGCAGGGAAAAATTCTGATCGCGGGCGCCCGCGATTGGCTGTCCCGTGCGGAGCGCAATCAGCACCGCTTCTACGTCCTTGACCGTGCAGCGCACCCATTCCAATTCCGGCTTATCGAACCCCCTGCGAACCAGAGCGGTCCGCACTTCGTGATCGGTGAAGAATGTCCCGTCGTTGCGCGCGGCGGGCTCGTCCAGCACGATGGTGTAGTTCTTGATGTTGGCGGTCTTGAGCTGCTCGGCCACGCGCCGCTTCACGTCGCGCGTGGTCTGCCCGATCTTGAGCAGGCCCGCGTGCGCCTTGTCGTCAATCGAGTAGGCGTAGATGCGCGGACGTGCCTTTGGCTTCGGCGCGAGGATTTCTTCAATGGGCTTGCTCATGGGCGCACGATTTCAGTGGTGGTTTCAGCGCCAACGGCGCGGCCTGTGACAGCCCAGGGCAACGCCCTGGGAACAATGCCCCCAAACAATTCAAAGCCCTGAAAGGGCGGCCTAATACCAGTTCTAATTCGTAATTGCACTATTCTCCGCTGCGGTAGCGTTTACCTGTTGGACCAGCCAAGGATGAGAAACTAACCGCCGCACGCGCGCGGCACTCTCATAGAGAGGCCGCAACTCCTCC
>Ga0208195_1000889_pt1 | contig 35902 bp, 31 predicted proteins | sample AD_UKC077_MetaG_FD_184441 | JGI IMG/M metagenome (GOLD analysis project Ga0208195, IMG submission 184441) | Active sludge microbial communities of municipal wastewater-treating anaerobic digesters from USA - AD_UKC077_MetaG (SPAdes) (version 2) | ecosystem: Engineered > Bioreactor > Anaerobic >... | reverse complement strand
AGTACTTATTGAGGCGATAATCTCAGTGTTGCCCCAACAAGTGTTTGGAATGCTAATTGATACTATTTCATCTGGTAGTGCGGAACTTACAAAATACATCATATACCCATTCGTCAAGATCATTACACAACTCACCAATCTTCCGCTAATAACACAATTAATTATTTTGTATCTATTGCTATCATTGTTCTCGTTATTTGTTTCAATAATAAGAGGATATTGCGTAACTTATAACGGAGAGAGAATATCATTTGATATTAGAAAGAAGCTATTTTCTAACCTAATAAGAAGTAACTATACCTATCTTAACACTCTCACATCTGGTGAAACGACCTTACACCTACTGTCGGATGTAGAAAATGTGAGGAATTTAATCGTTAGCCCTATTAATGGTTTGCTAATTGATCTAATCAGTGTTTTTATAATGGTGTTTATATGCTTTAGAATATCAGCAGAACTTTCAATACTAATGCTAATCCCGATTCCAATAGTTATTTTTAATAGTTTCAGCATAGGAAATAAGCAAATTAAGATATCTACGCTTTTACGGGAACACTTGTCCAATCTAACCTCTACAACAATTAACAGAATTAAAGGTTTTCTGCTTGTAAAACTATTTGCTCAGGAGAAAAAAGAAGAGGAGCAATATTCTATTTTGCTCTCCAAGTATTTCCACCAAGCAGTAAAAAGTATGAAAGCAACGCTTGCACTTTTCCCGCTAACTAATGGAGTTTATATTATTGTCAAAATAGGGTTACTATATGTAGGTATATTGAGAGTTCAACAGCAGGTTCTTAGCGTTGGCGAATTGTTAGTTTTTATTCAATATTTAGGTCGTTTTTATACACCATTTATTAACATTGCAAGGTTCTATAACAGCATAGCAATGTCTTTAGTATCATATAAAAGATTAGAGAACACATTGCTTGAAACTGAGAGGAATAAAGATATCATTGTTAATGACAATATCCCTACAGCAAATTATGCTGGTTTGGAGACACAAACGGCTATAGAATTTGATGATGTAACTTTCAGTTATGGTGCAACCGATTCTATCCCCAATGTAATAAACTCGTTGAGCTTTAAAGTGAGGCGAGGAGAGAAGGTTTCAATTGTAGGTGAAAGCGGTAAAGGTAAAACAACTGTGCTAAACCTAATTGTAAGATTAATTTCACCTCAGAAAGGAAGAATAAAATTTAACGGAATAGACATAAGCGAATATGACACAAGCTACCTTAGGTCTAAGATTGGCTACTTGACTCAGAACAATATTATGTATAATATCCCTTTGATAGATAATGTTCGTTATGGGGTTCCAGACAAGTCCATTGAGGATGTAATAACAGCATTGTCTCAAGTAAATATGCAGCACTACGCAAGTTCAAGTTACTTGTTCAACACTATGGGAGAGGGAGGAGAATTGTTATCGGGAGGTGAAAAACAAAGAGTAGCGATAGCAAGATTAGTATTATGTAATCCAGATGTCATTCTTCTTGATGAGCCAATAGCCAATCTTGATATTGATAATGCTAAATGCGTTATGGATTTAATCTTTCACCTTTTTAGCGATAAGACGATTATTATTACTTCCCATCAACCATTGGCGATAGCTTATTCAACAAGGTCCATATTGATATAATGCCTGTTGTATTTGCTGAGAATCATTTTGTATACTATGGTTTTCCGATTATTTTATTAGAACACAGACTCAATAAAATGAACACCCCTCCGGTTTAAAAATGCATTTACAGCACTCCAACCAGAGGTTTACGCCTATAGTTAATTAGTTGTGATATTTATGGGCTGTTAACTATTAATCGCCTGTATAACCACACTTTCCAACCCGGGGAGAATTAACTACCGGTAACAACATATCTTCTCCACACTTATGTTTGGGAGCACATTCATCACAAAGCCAACCCATACCTTCCCTAATACAATGAACACAAACTTGAGTAGCAGGTTTTCCACATACTACACAGTTTCTCTCAGGAGGATCATTTCTTGCCATAATCCGAATAAATTTGCCTTTGGCGTTTAGTTCAATTTCGGATATAACCTTCAAAGTAAGATGAGTTGTAGTTCCAAAATCGTATTCGTAATAAAATTTCATTCCTGGAGAAAGAACCTCATTCAACTTAATTCTCATACTTTTTTCTTCATACTCCCCAAACGGTGTAAAGGTGTATGTTCTATCCTCAATGGTAAAGGCACTTAGGTGTCCGCAACATTCCAACCAAATGTCCCTTAGATAAGTATCTAACTTGTCCAGAGTTATATTTGCTTTTACTAAAAGATGCATCCAGTATTCAGGCAAGTATCTTCCCTCCACCAACAAATGAAAAAACTTTGTACGATGTTTTTCATTGTTCTCCAAAGATGACTTCCATTTTGCTTCTCTTTCCTTACAGGATTTCAAGTGCCTTGTCATTGCTGACTTATTAAAAGTACTTGAGCAAAAACAACATTTACCTGTAGATTGTATTCTTGCCATTTTCCTATGTCTTCTTTTTTTATTATGCTACTACTAATAATATCATTGCTTATTACCCTCTTGCCAAATTTTACTTATTAGTTGAGTCCCAAATCTTGGTATAAAATTCCAACTCGTTTCTCAGCTTGTTTGAGGGCATCTAATATCCTTCGTTACTTACATTCTATTCTTAACTACTTATTTTCATCTTTTAAGTTTGTGTCAAGTTCATTTTTTAGTCAATTTTTCCAACCAGCTGCATATACTCTTGTTTTCTAGCTATAAGACAATATGTTATAGCTTAGTTACATCATTCTTTTGCAGGGATGCCTATTTTTCTAATGGTGCCATTACCGGTTAACAGAATCTTCGCCTGTTGTTTCTGTATGCGTTGCATAGTATCCGGATGCGGAAAACGATAAATATTTTTGCGAGGAGCAGTTATCCATACTTCTTGAGGAGAAACAGCTTCTAAGAATTCAGTGGAGCTTGAACTTCTTGAACCGTGATGAGGGATTTTTAAATAGTTTGCTTTCAGTTCTTTAGCATAGTTATCAACCAAATAAAATTCTGCTTCGCTTTCAATATCTCCAGTGAAAAGGATGCTTTCCTTTTTTGTATCCAGACGGCAAACCAGCGAAGCATTATTTTCATTGTGAGGTAGATAATTTTTATCGGGATGCAGAAATTTCAATCTTGCCTTGTCTATAAAGAAAGAGCAGGTATCGTTAATCGTATGAATTTTAGCGGAGCCAAAGTATTTTTGCTTTTGGGCATAGTTCCAGAAATCTTGTTCCACGCTTTCATCGCTAACAAAAATATGCCCAATTTTTTTATGATTCAGCAATGTTATCAACCCCCCACAGTGATCGTTATGTAAATGCGTGAGAATAAGATAGTCAATTCTATTAATGCCTTTTTTCCCCAGCCAAGGTAGCAGATTTTTGCTTAGCCAGCTTTCCTGTTGGTAATCTACCTCATTTACAAATGCTTCAGGAGTTCCAAAGTTTTTTCCTCCACCTGTATCAATCAGCATAGTTTTACCATCTTGAAAACGGATTAGCGTGCAATCACCCATTCCGCAATTAAAAACATAAATACTTGCATCTTGTTTATTAATATTGGGAATCAGCATAAAGCCCATCACCAGTAAAGAAGCAGGAATTAATGTTTTAAGAGCTGTTTTATATTTACTGCGAATAAGCAAAAAACACCACAGGATTACAATTGCCAAAGCCAGAGCCTGATATAGCGATAAGTAATTGGCAGATAAAGAGAAGGGTAAAGTATGGCAAAATTGGATCCAGCTTATCCAAAGTGAATTAAGGGCTTTATAACAAAGGACAAATAGCTTGGTTATATACCATCCTTGTGGAGAGATTAACACTAACATAGAAAGAGGTAGCATAATACTCATAAGAGGAATGCCTATTATGTTGCCAATTATACCATTTAGAGAGGCTGTGCCAAAATAATAGAGAGTGAAGGGAGTGATGGCTATTGATATCAGAGTTGAAAGTAATATCCCTTCTTTGATATTCTCCAGCATTTTATAAACAGAATTGTTCAATATTTTATTCTGTGCGAACAGTCGAAAATGGGGTAAACCGTAAAAAATAACTAATATCGATATATAGGACAGCTGAAGTCCAATATTGAATAATTGCATAGGGCTGAGCAAAGTGATGATAAATATAGATAGAGCCATTGTTTGAGCTCCGGAAACAGGGCTTTGCAACCAACGTGCCAAAATAACAATAGATATCATTATTATGGAACGAGTTACGGAAGGAGCCCAATTGTTTAAACTTGCATATAACAAAATTGACGGCAGGAAAAGAAATTCTGCCAGCTCACGCCTAAAAAATATCCTGAAAAAGGATACTATTATCATATATATCAACCAGATATGCATTCCGCTAACTACTACCAAGTGAATTATCCCAGCTTCCGTTAGCTGGTTTATATATTCCTGTTTCAAACCCGATTCTCCAAAGAGTAACGCTTTTGCCCAATCCGCTTGATCACCCAATTTAATCTCTAAAGAACTTAGCAGTTTATATCGCAATCTACCAAGATAATCTCTAACATCTTTAGCATCAATAGATTTAGCTTTGCCAAGCTGATAACCAATAGCGGAATAACGATTGGGATAAATATCCAAAATCGGATCACGCACAAGAGGATAAATTTCTGCCAGCAAACAGTAAGACTTGCCTGGAAGAATTTTTTCACTACAAGAGAGAATAATATTATCTTGCAAAGGGAAACCGGCAAGGGAATCAAGCTCAACAGCATAGCGCATTTCTTCCACAGAGAAAACATTTGTTACAGTAAAACAAATTTCCTGTTGAAGATGTTCATTTTCTTGTAGAATCAAGGCGAGCGGAGAGCTTTCTTTTTTTACAATAGAAAAACGCAGCATTCCTAAAACTAAAAATAGAATGATCAGCAGGATTAAGCGTATTTTCTTACAAAAAACCCCTAAAATTAATAGTCCGCTGGCTAAAATGAGAAGAAAGAGGATATTAATCTGGATAATTTTGGCAAGGATTATGCCGATTATCCAAAAAATAACAGGCAAAACAAAAGGAGCAGGGGCTTTGCTATTTGCCTCCATCTTTTCTCCATTTTAATATTCGTTCTCTTCTCTCACAGATTTCACAGATAACACAGATTTAGTTTTAAAATATAGATTTCACGGATAGAACCTATTGGCACAGATAATCAGGTTTTTTATTCCATTTCATATCCAATTATCAGCTCTCTTTATTATTGCTATTTAGTTTACTGATCTATAACTTTGAACTCCTGCACTTTGAACTTTGAACTCCCGCACTTTGAACTTTGAACTCCCGCACTCTGAACTCCCGCACTTTGAACTTTGAACTCCCGCACTTTGAACTTTGAACTCCCGCACTTTGAACTCCCGCACTTTGAACTTTGAACTCCCGCACTCTTTTATGGTATATGTCTGGTATATAATGATATCTCTGCTTTATAGGGTCTTTCCCCTTCTTTTAAAGCTCGGTTCAATTTATCCAACATTTTTGATCTTCTACTTTTACTATTTGCCTTAATTTTAATGCTATAAAGAGCACTGGCAAGTTCTTCACCATTGGCATCCCAAACTTTTGCCATTAAAGCAATTTCTTGATCTTTTTTGCCGGTATTGGCAAGGGTGTATTCCAGCTCGATGAATTGAGTGCCATAACGGCTGATGCTGATATCACTTATCTGTATTTCTGAAGCCGTTTTTTTTAAACCCGAGCGTTGGATAAAAATGCCCCAAATAACTAAGATAATAACTACAACCAAAACAACTTGTTTCAGTTTATAGCGTTTTGGAAATTCCAGACGGTCTACTTTATGCATAATATTTGTCCTAAAAGATTAATTGCCAAGCGGAATATAGAGTATTTTGCCAATCATCGTTGTGACAGCCTTCCCAACCAAAAAGCAAACGGTGATGTGCAAAAACATCTATAAGCACATTACTTTTTAAGGTGATAGTATTAGTTTTTGTTCCTTGAAACCAGGAAGCCGTTCCATTATCCATTGCTTCTGAATCTGGAAAAGCATTATGATAATCTTCACTCCAGTCACTGCCAAAACTTCCCTGTTTGCTATAAGATACACTTCCCTGCCAAAGCAGAATATTTCTATATGGTAAGCGTAGTAAACAGGAAAAATCTGCAATGTTTGAACCTTTCGGATAGCCAAGAGGTTTACCATCAGTAGAGAACATTGTATGATTTAAATAGTGAGTATAAGTGAAGGGACGGATAGCAGTTAGTTCTGTAGTTATATCTGCAAAAGGACTTTCTGGTAAAGCAAAGGGAGTTTTCCATTTTATTCCTCCTTGCAGCGCATATTTATTTCCCCACCAGTCACTACCCAGTTCACTGAAACTAAATTCATCTATAAGAACTTGAGTATAAAAGAAAAGCGACTGAATAGGACGATATGAACCTCCTGCATAAATCATTACATTATCTCTATCCCAAAGATTATGTTCAATTGCGCGCCAAAAGGCAACAGGCAAAAAATAATTAATATCCAGCGAGCGGTTTCCGTATATAATTTCTTCACCTAAGAAAAAGTTCAAATTTGAGTAGGGCTGAAAGCCAAATTGATGCAGCGCTAAATACTTATCGGGATAGTTTTTGCTGTTGTAATAAGGATTGTTATATATGTTATAAGTGCTATCTGCCATTAAAGATGCATGCATAAAAGAAATGCTGAACAATCCAGATCTAGCTTCTGCTAATATATAGCCGTAATCATTCACTTCGTCATTTAGAATTATACTACCGCTAATTGCATTGCCCACAGGGAATTTCCCCCGCCCTAAAGCCAGGGTTAAATTATTGGCATTGTAGCTGATATCTCCGCTAAGATTATCTATATTCAGTTTGTTATTGCTATAATTATAGTAGCCATCAACCAGCCAGGAAGTTTCTGCAGTTTTTTGATCACCCAAAAAAATGCCATTCCACCAGTTAGTATTCAGCTCAAAGTGTTCTCCATATTGCGATTCTAAATATATACCACCATAAAGAAAGCTGCAGATATCATCTTTTTTCACTGGCTCCAAACCTGCAGTAACATTCATATCCGCTTTAAATTTACGATCGTTGCTTTGATAACTCATCAGAGAATGGTTTGCTTTTCCTAAGCGAAAAAAATCCATTATGGCATCAGTAAAACGAGGAATAGGGACAAGAGGTATATGTAATCCATTACCATAGGTAGAGATACTATCATCTTTTGCGGATTGAGGATAGCTAAGTAAACTCGGTTTCAAACTGTTTTGTACTTCAGGATTAAAAGCAGAATTAGGAATAAAACGCATAGCAGGTAACAATGAACACCAGAGTAATAACACTATAACACAAATTTTGGCAGGCATATTTTAGATGTAATTTCCTTGATGACTAAGCTTTACTAAGCGTTCTACTTCTTCTTCCGGAAGTTTTAGTTCTTTGGCAATTTGTTTATTTGTCCAACCGTTAATTAATAAACGACTTACCATCCGACATAGAGTTTCTGTATCCAGAGCTTCGCCTTCTTTTCTATTTTCGGGAGGAGCAAACACAACAGGTTTGGGTTTCTTTTTGCCACTATGGATAAAAATAAAAATAATGATAATTAATAGCAGAAGTAACACAAAAAACACTATTAGCAAGGGATTCTTTTCAAAAAAGGATAATTTGCTTTCTTCTGATCCTGAAGGAAGAGGAGCTTCCTGTATATCTTGTGGCAAGGGAGGAGTGGCAACTAAAGATTCTGACTGCACAGTTTGTTCTGTTTCTACAGCAGGGGGGATTTCCTTATTAGCTTTTAGGGGCTCAATTGGCTTAGGTTCTTCAACTGATTTAGGTTTTTCTTGGGGTGCAGCTTTTTCTGAAGAGGTCCTGGCAGCTGCTTTTCTTCCATACACCCTATTCAAAATATCCTGTCCTGCAGAATAATAAGCTGAGTTTTTGGGTATTTTTGCTACTATAGCTTTCAAGCGATTGCTGCCTCTTTGTTCCAATAATAATGCCCATTTATACAAAACTTCACCATCATTGGGATAATCACGGTTTAGCTCCACATAAATTTTATCAGCACTATTCAGCTTTCCACAGGAAGTGTAAAATTCTGCTATATCAAGCTTTTGCTGACGATTGGGCTTAGCAACAATGATATCCAAAACTAAACGAAAAGGATCTTCCAAAACCATCCTTTCCAATCGAAATGTAGGAGAAACAGAAATTCGAATACTATTGTTTCTTTGCACAATGCTTCGGACGATATTACCACCTTCATAGCTGATATTTACTTTTGAGGGATTATTGTTATCTATCTTCACTTCCACATAATCGCTATTGGGTATAACCTCATAATTACCTGTGCCATAAAATCCTACAACGATTCTCGAAACCCCCGAACCATAATTTTCCATATCTACATAAGTAAAATCAATAGCTGCACAAAGCGACGCTATCAATAAGGTAAGCATAAATAAAACTTTAACTTTCATTTAGCTGTCTCCTTCTCTATATTTGAAAAAAACCTGATATCAACAATCATCTCACTTACACTCTTATTCCTCTTGTATAAATCAATCCCAATTCTAAGCCTATATAGAAGATAAAATATAAAACCTATGCAACAATACACTTCCTCTTTTCATCTAAGTTCCATATTGTTAACACCTTATCAGCTAATATCTTCCCTTTTATATAGCTCTATCTTGTCTGAACTATTCCATTTTTACTATAATTTTTGCCGCTTTAAAATTGGCAAGCTATTTTTAACACTAATAAAGCAAACATAACAAAATAAAGAAAAAAGGAGGGTAAGCATCAATCTGTTTTTCCGGCTAAAATGCTATTCTGCCAAATGTTAATAGGGGCATAAATAATGCTTGAGGGTACGAAGCTGGGCTATTTCTTGCTTATAAGCTAGCGTGGGGTTGTGGCGATGCTGATGGGGAAAATACCTAGGTACAGCACCGCATCGCTACCGCAGCTTATTAAGCAAGAAGTAACAAAAAACAGTGAATAAACTCAATGCCCTTCGCTTTAAACTCTGTGATCTAAGCACTTTTCTATCTGTTTTTGGGCATAATCGTTATATTACAAAAACATTTATATTCTGAGTTCCCTCTTTTCTCTTGACGCAAAAGCCATATATGAAAAAAGCAAAAATATGAATAAAGATAATTATTTACTAGCGAAGGCTTTTTTGCCAAAACAGCGTTTATGGCAGGCCTGTGGAATAGGATGTGACTATCTTTTGTCGCTTGCTATTCATAAACCTGTGGTTAATTTTTACCCGCCTGCTTTAATGTTGGAGCCAACGAATATTTGTAATTTACGCTGTCCTTTGTGTTTAACTGGGAATGGGACATTGAATCGTCCCAAAGGAATGATGTCTTTGGCACTTTTTAAAAAAATCTGTAAAGATGTTCAGGATAAAATTGGAATGCTGATTTTGTGGAATCAGGGCGAGCCCTTTATAAATCCTGATTTTTATGAAATGCTAAAGATTGCCTCAAAACATCAATTTTATACGATGACATCTACTAATGCCAGTTTGGAACTGGATATTGAAAGGATAGTAAAAAGCGGACTAAATAAAATTATTATTTCTATGGATGGAATAACGGAAGAAACATATAATAACTATCGCGTAAATGGAGATTTTGAACTTGTCCTCAAAAATATGCAGGCATTGGTTCGCTGTAAAGAAAAATTGCATAGTAAAACACCCTATCTTGTTTGGCAATTTATAATTATGAAACACAATGAAAATGAGCTGGAGAAAGTGAAACATCTGGCAAAAGAACTGAAAGTAGATAAATTGGAATTTAAAACTGCCCAAATATACAATGGCGAAGACCAAGCCTTTCTGCCCAATAACTCGAAATATAGTCGCTATCAGAAAAACGGAGATAATTTCATCCTGAAAACTAAGCTGAAAAATCGCTGTAGGCGGTTATGGACTCAACCAGTTATAAATTGGAACGGTGAAATGAATATTTGTTGCTACGATAAAAATGGAACTATCCAAATTGGCAATATGGAAAAGAACAGTTTTTCGGAATTATGGTTTGGAAAGGCAATGCAAAATATGCGAAAGGCGATATTGAAAGATCGTTCCGCTTTTGAAATTTGCAGAAACTGCGGAGAAGGAATAGTGCAGAAAATTAAAGATTAGCTTATTGGCTTTCTTGAAACATAATTTCAGTTTTGGAACTACATTTAGCGTAGGTAGAAAATTATACTCTGTACTTAAATCTCTATTTCTGTAATATCCTATCCTTCCAAGGTGCTTTTACACTTTTTCCTTGACTTTTTTTCATAGCGAGATATATTATAAAAAAATCGTATTCCATAGGAGGAAAAAATGGCAGTATATTCTGTTAATGAAGTAATCGAAATGGCGGTGCAGATTGAAAGAAATGGCTATGCATTTTATAATGAAGCCATAAAACGCAGTGACCTTGATGAGGCCTCCAAAGAGTTATTAACCTATTTGCGGGATGAAGAACTAACGCATGAAAACACTTTTTTGGCTTTGCGAGATGAAATCGATTTAGAAGTATTGAAACTATCTATCGATTGGGAATTAATTGCTGAATACTTAAAAGCTATTGTTGATAGCCGTATTTTTAACAGCGAATCCTCTGCTCTGCAACTTGTTGCAAATTCAAAAGATGCAAGAGAGATAATTAATAATGCAATCACTTTCGAAAAGGATACACTTCTCTATTTTCATACTCTATCCGATAATATCAGTGATCCCAAAACCCATAATGCTTTACGAAAAATAATTAACGAAGAAATCAGACACATTTTGAAATTGAACGAATTTAAGAAAAAAATGGGATAACTACCTATTAACAAAACCTATATTAACATTAAAAATACAGGAATGGATTGCGGCGAAACAGAAATGTAGCCAGATAAGCAGTATAGATAGCAAGTGAAACATAAAAAAAGGAAAAAAGACAATACGAGAAGGATTATCAGTATCTTTCTGGTGTTGTTTCTGTTATTGATTCTGGTTTATAATCCAATCTCTTTGAGGTTGACTACTATCGGCGTAGCTATTTATTATGGTCTGAATCCAGTAATTTTTTACCGATTAATTAAAACTGAAAGTTCGTTTCGTAGTTTTGCCATCTCCGATGCTCAAGCTATTGGTCTTGGTCAAATTAAAGAATCCACCGCTTTTTACATTCATAAGGAACATAAAAGAGGTTATCTGTTTTTACCGTTATACAATCTGAAGTTGGCAGCTAAGTATCTTAATTATTTAAAAAAGAGATATAATGATAACTGGAGCTTAACTTTGGCGGCTTATAATTGGGGTGAAAGCAATGTAAATCGTCGGATTAGTTCTCATCAGATAGAAAAAGATAAGGACTATCGACACCTCTTTTCAGATATACCTGAGACCTATAATTACATTAATAAAATCCTCTATCCTAAAAATAAAACTTGACGAGAATAGCCCTTGATAAAAATCATATTTCTATAATTCATTTCAGGAGTGATTTATGCTGCGTAATCAAAACGGAATCTCGTTTTATACTGTCTTAAGTATAATCCTATTCATTGCCTTGGTGTTTATCTTGGCATTGCCAAATTTCTTTAATCTGGATAAAGAAAAAAATCAGGAAGATTGTATCAATAATATGAAACAAATCTGGGTAGCAACTACTGATTATATGCGTGATACAAATACAGATTTTAATGGTGATCTTTCTTTACTTACCAAAACCCCTAAAGCACAAGATCCAAAACATACTTATCTTTCTTCTAATTTGTATTGCCCCGAAACCAGTCGCCAAAAAAATGATTATACTGTTTACGGAAAATATGTCGCTGAACAAATTGGTACCGAAATAAAACACAACTATGGTGTTATCGTATATTGCCCCAACCTTGTGAAATTCCCAAAACACATAATTCCCAAAGCTTTCTATGAAAATATGGATCCCACTCAGCTACAGAATTATATCATTGATGATATCGATTATATTGATACTGAAACCGGCTCAAATGGGGCAAAAAAAGTTGAATTGATAGAAAAATATATACAAATTTGGAAAACTGATCCCGATGCTTTTGTCAAAAGGAAAGCGAATACAACTGCTTTAAGAGCTATTCTTTTTCCTGATAAATTCAGCGTTAGTCAATAACGCATTATCTAAAAGCTATTTTTCGGTTAGTTCAAACAGCATCATTAATCGTGATGCCGTTTGAACTGTTTTTGTAGTAAGCAGCATAAAAATATAAAAAATGAGAAGAACCAAATGCTCTATAAAGAATTTCTTGATCATATCTATAAACGCTATTCTGGTAATGTAAAATTGGAATTGAACAGAATGACAGGTTTGCTTTCTGATATGGAAGATCCCGAACGCTATTTAAATGGTTTTCATATCGGAGGCACTAATGGGAAAGGAAGTGTTTGTGCAACTTTGGAAGCACTCTGCTTAGCAAGTGGATTGAAAACTGCACTTAATACTTCTCCCCATCTGATCAACTATAGCGAAAGATTTAGAATTAATGGTAGTGAACTACCTTTTACAACTATTTTAAGCACCTTCCGTCGTTATGAGACCTTGTTTAAAAAATGGGATGCTTCGTTCTTCGAAATAACAACTGCCCTTGCTTTTGCAATGTTTAGTAAACAAAATGTAGAGGTAGCTATTATTGAAGTTGGCTTAGGAGGCAGATTGGATGCTACCAATCTCTTTACTCCCGATATTTCGGTAATTACTAATATTGGTTTAGACCATATAAAGACTCTTGGCGGAACTCTGGAAATTATTGCGGCTGAAAAAGCAGGAATAATAAAAAAAGGGATACCTCTGATAATAGGTGATATGGAAGAATCTCCTCGATCTATAGTTGAAGGTGTGGCAATGGCAAAACAGGCACCTGTCTTTCGTTTTGGACGCGATTGGAACACTGAAACACTGTCGGATTCTTTGGACGGAATTAGCTTTAACTATAGTTTTGGCAAATACGAATTTGAGAATCTACAGGCAAATTTAATCGGAGAACATCAAGTAGTAAATGTTGGAACTGCTTTAACCGCTTTTCTCTTATATGCTGAAAAAAGGGATATACCTATTTCTGAAGAGATAATTCGCTCGGCATTAAAACAGATAAACTGGAAAGGTAGGTTGCAGGTTCTTTCTCAAAAACCGTTAGTAATAACTGATGGAGCCCATAATGTACATGGCGCTAAATCTCTGCTGCGGACTTTGGATAGGTTATTCCCAAACCGTAAGTTAAAATTCCTTGTTTCTATTTTGCGAGATAAAGATTATCCTGATATGATTTCCCTATTCTGTAGCAAAGCTGAATTTATCTATATTACTAAAAACCAATCGGAACGCGCAGCTAGTATTGAAGAACAGGTGGAAGAAGTAAAAAAACACAATGTCCCCTATAAAACAGTTCCAACAGTTGCCGAAGCTTATGCTCTGGCTGTAAAAGAATGCAAACCAGATGATATTTTAATTACTTGCGGTTCTTTATATACTGTTGGAGAAATTCTGGCTATTTCTATGAATTGATGCATAAAGAAATTGAAATATACCTTTCCCACCTGCTTCCGGAACTGCAAAAAGCTGGTATTTCCATAGATGAACAGCAAGAAATTGATTATGGAGTGCAGTTAAGAGTATCCCGCCACAATTATAAAAGCATCCTAAACATATACTATTCACAAAAAAAGGGAATTTCTACTATCCCTATGGGGTTGAATAATCCGCTAAAAAAATTGCTATCGGACTTGTGTAGTTTTCAGGAAGAACTGGATATTAAAATGCCTCCGATGCATAATTGGAATGCCTGGATCGGTAGTGATGAATGTGGTAAAGGCGATTATTTCGGTCCGCTGATTGTGTGTGCCTTTGCCTTTGACAAAAAACAGGAAAAGGAATTTAAAAATATCGGCGTGATGGATAGCAAAAAGCTAAAAACCGACGCTATCTATAGAATCGCCAAACACCTCTACAAAAATTATGCCAATTGCATCAATTGCATAGTTTTAAAACCGGAAAAATATAATGAACTGATTGCTAAATTCAAACTACAAAGAAAATCGTTGGATGATTTGCTTGCCTGGCTTCATTCTACAGCTATTATAAATGTGCAAAAAAACCATCCGGAAAGTGAAGGTGCGCTGGTGGATCAATTCAGCATTTCTCAAAAAGTGTGGAGATCCCTAAAAGAAAAAAAGTTTCCTCTTCCTTGTATAGAAAGAACCGGCGCGGAAGTTGATCCTGCGGTGGCTGCTGCTTCTATTATTGCTCGCTATCAATTTTTGGAAAGTTTTGCTGCAATGCGTGAATTCTATCAGCTAAATTTCCCCTTGGGAGCAAATGGAACCGTTATTAAAACCGCGCGGGAATATATTAACAAATATGGGGAAAAACGCTTGGGCGAAGTTGCCAAACTGCATTTTAAAACCACAAACCAAATAGAAAACTTATCTGAATGATATATAGATTACGAATTATACCTTGACACTATCAGAGAATATAACATCATTGCTTAAAGATTAATTAATTAACTGCCTTTGGAGGTAGAGATGCTCAAACAAGTAACAATAAAGGGCTTTAAAGGTATTACCGATCTCACCTTAAACCTTGATAAGATAAATGTTTTAATTGGTATCAACTCTTCCGGAAAAACCACTATTCTGCAAGCATTGGATTTATTGGCAAATTGCGTTTCCCGAGATGTATCGGAATATTTAAAGGATAAAAATTGGAAGGTCTCCGATATTAAATCCCAAATATCCAAAAGTTCATTGCTTTCCTATAATGCACTTTTTGAGTTTGAAGAAAACGGGAACCCCTTTCTTCTTATCTGGCAGATAGAATTTAAGCTCATTTCTGCTACCAGTGTTAATCTAACTAAGGAAAGCATTTTAAAGGTAAATGGCAAATGGAATAAAGCATATTGTAACATAGATAAACAGCAAAAGCTTTTTGAAAACGCTATTCCTTTATACACCTATAGAGATGGGATTGTGATTTATGAAGCATTTCATGATCAGAAAGCAAAAAATCAAGAATCAGAATTTTATTTGTCCTTGGGTTCTTCGGGGCTAAAAATTATTGATTTCGCTGGTAATAAAGATATTTGCCTGCTGAAAGAATTCCTTAAACATACAACAAATTTTGAAACTCTAGCAGCAGAAAATATGCGTAGATCAAGTAGAGGAACTACAGAGGATATCGGTATCGGGGGAAAACAACTGGCTGCTTTTATAAAACAGATGAATCCTCAGCAAAAAGAAGATTACACCAAAATTGTGCATTCAATTTTAAATAGTATGGATTCCATTGATGCTTATACAAAAGGGACTCCAGGTTGGGTAGAGTTATTTATAAACGAAAAATTCGGCTCCAATGATATTAAAGTGCGACCCTATCATATAAGTGACGGCACTTTGCGTATCCTGGCTTTTGTTGCTCTTCTGAATACACAATACGATTTGGGTTTGCTGATGCTGGATGAAATTGAGAATGGACTAAACCCTTATATCACTACAAAAATAGTAGAACTTCTTTATGAATTTACTTCTCAAACCAAACATCAATTATTGCTTAGCACCCATAGTTCTTTAATGCTGGATGATTTTAAGCCGGAAGATATTATCTATGTTTACCGTGACAATGATGGCAGAATCAAAGCAAAGAAAGTTTTTAACACAAAAAAAATCAAGACCTTTCTGGATTATATGAGCCCGGGGGAAATCTGGATTAATCTTACTGAAAAGGAATTATTAGAACCGAATGACAATTAAAGTTATCGTCTGTGGTGAAGGTTCTACTGATGTAGGGAAAAGAGATTATGAAACTTCTCAGTGGATAGATGGTCCCGCCATTGCCTATATAAAAAATGCTTCTACAAAAAAGCTGCAGATTGATGGCATAGAAAAAAATGATTTGCCCAAGATTCAGAAAGTAAAATCGTTGAAAGGTCATTCCGTAAAAGCAAGAAAACTTGGAATATACGCTATGTTACATTCTTATAAGGTAGCAATATGCTATGTTGATTGTGATAAAAACACCTTTGAGGACATTTATAAAGATATCACTGAAGGTTTTTCCGGCTATCAGAATAAAGTAATCGGTATTCCAATGATTCCCAAAGCAATGATAGAATCTTGGCTGGTGGCAGATGAAAATGCCTTTTTAAGAGTTTTTGGGAAAAAACCTTCTAAACCCTATCTTCCTAAAGAACCGGAATCGCTTTGGGGGAAAAAAGAAGACCCTAACAGTAATTATCCAAAGAATGTCTTGAAAAGAGTAGTTAGCCAGTTTAATGACAAACCGGAAGATTGGCGCTACGCTCTTGCCCGGAACTCAAGTTCTAAAACCTTATCGATAAAATGCCCTGTTAGTTATGGCAAATTTCTTTGTGATATGGATAAAATTAAATAGCCGTTAGAGAGTGAAAATTATCTTGCAATTTTAAGCTATAAATCCCCTTGCCTAATTTACTAAGCCTGTATAACATAAAAACTATTTGACATTTGGCTTTTATTAAATATTATGTCTGTTAAACAAGAAAGAGGAAGAAGAAATGAAAATAAAGATGACAAAAGAATTCATTAAGAAGCTACCCAAGACGGATTTACATGTCCATTTAGATGGCAGTGTCCGGATTGATACCATAATTGATTTGGCAAAAAAGTATAAGATAAAGCTTCCGACTATGGATCCGATCGAACTGCGTAAACTATTGGTTTGCGGGGAGCAGACGACCAGTTTGGATGATTACTTACGCGCTTTTCCTATCGTGAATCTCGTTTTGCAAAATGAAGAAGGACTAAAACGAGCAGCTTATGAATTGGCAGAAGATGCCGTAGCTGAAAATGTGCGCTATATGGAAGTGCGTTATTCTCCTATTTTACATACGGATCAGGGATTAAAACTAACGGAAATTTCCCAAGCAGTTATAGACGGTCTAAAAGAAGGAGAAAGGGATTTCGGGATTAAGACCGGTGTGATAATTTGCGGCATCAGAAATATGGATCCGACAACTTCTCTAAAACTTGCTGAGTTAGCAGTTGCCTTTAAAAATAAAGGCGTTATCGGTTTTGACCTGGCAGGAGGTGAATATAAACATCCTGCCAAAGACCATAAAGAAGCATTTGATCTGGCTTTGCATAATAACTTAAATATCACTATCCATGCGGGTGAAGCATACGGACCGGAGAGTATTCATCAGGCATTGCATTATTGCGGAACTCATAGAATTGGGCATGGAACGCGTCTGGTGGAAGATGGAGATCTCTTAAATTATGTTAACGACCACCGGATACCTTTGGAAATTTGTTTAACCAGCAATCTGCATACTAGGGCAGTTCCCGATATCCGTAGCCATCCTCTTGATTTTTATATTGATTATGGCTTGCGGGTAACTATCAATACCGATAATAGAACGATAAGCAATACCACTGTAACCGATGAATATATGTTGGCAATTAATGAACTTGGCTTGGATTATCCAACGGTTAAGTATCTTATTTTAAACGGTTTCAAGAGTGCTTTTCTACCCTATAAAGAAAGAGTACGGCTGATCAATCAAACCTTGAAAGAAATTGATGAAATTGAAGAGCAGGAACTGAAAACCAAGGTTGAAGTAAAAGAAAGTTTATAAGGAGCGCTTAATTTGCATACGATAATTATCGATACCTTTAAAAGTGCACAGGAACTTATTTCCGAAGTGCTAAACAGGGAAACATTCCTAAGCCAGATTGAAGCCCTGGCAAAACAAATGGCTGCCGTTTTAAGCAAGAAAGGAAAACTGATTGCCTGTGGGAATGGTGGTTCAATGTGTGATGCCATTCATTTTGCCGAAGAGCTTTCAGGCCGTTTTCAGCATGACCGTCAAGCCCTTCCTGCCATTGCTTTAAGCGATCCTGGGTATTTAAGTTGTGTGGCTAATGATTATGGCTGGGAAAATGTTTTTGCCAGAGGCGTTGAAGCGTATGGTGAAAGCGGGGATTTACTTTTGGGAATTTCTACCAGCGGAAATTCCCTCAATATTATAAATGCAATTGCCGCGGCAGAAAAAAAGAATTGTTTTACTGCTGCTCTGCTGGGAAAGGAAGGTGGCAAATTGAAGGGGCTTTGTGATTATGAAATAATCGTTCCTTCCAACAACACAGCCCGCATTCAAGAAATTCATACAATCGTTATTCATCTGCTAATTGAATTGATTGAAAATGAACTGTTTGCCAGCACGGAAGAAAATCCTAACTCCAAATTATATTGCTAAAATAAGGTTACAATGTTTAAGAATAATACTAAAATCCTCTTACTTATACTGCTGTTCAGTATTTCTCTATATCTTAATGCCGATTATTATGACAGCGTTATTAACCTGACCGGTGATAATCTCTTTTATGGTTTGCGAAGTTTAATCTCCAATAACACCAATACCAGCTACAATGAATCCAAAGAAGTTCTCTTTCAGACCTTGGATAATTTTGGGGGCTATGTAACCTGTGTTTATACAGGACAGGAATATAATGTTGGCTACAATTATAATGGCAGCAGCAATCCCAACACGGAACATACCTATGCCCAAAGCTGGTTTAATGGAACCGATACTGCTAAAAAGAAATCTGACCTCCATCATTTATTTATCACTAATTCGGTAGTAAATAGTTCTCGGGGAAATTATCCTTTTGATGTAGTTGCCAATCATAATACTGCCAATGTTTATTATAGTTACACCCCTCGGCAAAGTTACCGAGGTAATAATGCACAAAATAGAATGGTCTTTGAGCCAGCAGACGAATTTAAAGGTAATATTGCCCGTGCTTTGCTTTATTTTTACACGCGTTATAATGGAGAAAGCTTAATTCAGCAAAATGTGAATATGCTACCTACTTTGCTTATTTGGCATAGTTTTGATCCTCCGGATAATGCAGAACTAACTCGTAATATTGGTGTTTATAATTATCAAAATAACCGCAATCCTTATGTGGATCATCCAGAATTTGTTGGCAAAATTTGGGGCGGAGATGCTGTTTCCGATGATGTTTATTTATCAATTCCAGAACTATATATCAATGCTGTCTATCCCAATCCTTTCGTCTCTGAGATAGCTATTACTATTTCTACAAAAAAATCAACGCCGCTAACCACTTCCGTCTATAATATGAAGGGACAGCTACTCTATAAAAATACCCAAATAATGACCTCCGGAGATAGTAAAATCCTGTGGAATGGATTAGATCTGCAAGGTAAAAAGTCCCCAGCCGGCATATATATCATAAATGTGCAAAGCGGTAATAATCAGGCAGTGAAAAAGGTTCTGCATCTATAATCAGGTTAAGAAATTATCATCCGCCTGAAAAGTTCAGGCAACTCATTTTCTTATTCCCTACCACAGACATACTGGGGAAAGTAGTGTGAAATCCTTTCATAACCTTATTGAAGAGGCATTCTTTATCTTAGGGAAAATCGAATAATAAAAAAGAATGTTGCACTGCAAAAGTTATTGTACCTCTCATGATTTATTATAAAATAAGTTGAGCTAAAAAAACAATGTCAGTAGTTTTTTGTGTAGTCAAAGCTCGCTGAAGCTCTGCTAAATATATGCATCTGATAGAAAATAAGGGGGTTACTTTTTACCTTGCCACCCATAATAAAAGGAGATAATAAGATGGTTACTGAGTATGATGTCCGTTGCTATGAATATATTCTGGATTATCTGGAAGAAGATGATTCTACCGATGAGATTGAGATAATCTCCCGCTTGTCTTATGATAAGCAATGGGAAGAAATACCTGTAGAATTGAAACAACGGATTCTTGCTGTGGATAAGACGGTGGTGGAGAAATATGCAGAGAGCTTTTCTTATCCGCTCTGGAAGGAATATATAGCCACGATTAAAGCAAGATTGTAAGATACAAATTTACTAAGGCAGCTGCAAGAAAGTTACCAGAGAGCTTAAAATGCGTTTTTTATGTTTATTGCTTTATGCTGGTTTGCAATAATGCTAAAAAACACACTGTTGAGGTTAGCCAGGAGGTTAACCTATCGGGTATAAACCATCCAGGCATTGCAAAACAGATTCCGGAGTAGCCGGAAAACTCAGTTCCGCATCTTTTTTTGCTTCTTTTGCCGCTGCCTGCAAAGCAAAAAACACAGAAAGCCCGTAAATTAAAGGTGGTTCCCCAATTCCTTTGGAGCCAAAAACACTTGCCTCTTCAGTAGCAGAGGGTATCATTTCTATTTCCAGTTCTTCTGGCAGATTGCGAATTCCGGGAATTTTGTAAGTGGAAGGATTGGCACTTAGGTAAACCCCTTTTTCATTCCATTTCAGATCTTCCATTGTGCACCAACCAATGCCTTGCATTATGGCACCTTCAATTTGTCCGCGGTCTATTTCCTCATTCAAAGTTTGTCCGTTTTCGTGCATAACCGTAAGTTTGATGATCTTATGTTCGCCCAAAAGTGTATCCATTTCCACTTCCGCTAAGGCAACTCCCCACACAAAATAGTGAAAAGGATTGCCGCTGCCTTTATCCCTATCAAACCACAAAGCGGGTGTCTTATAATAGCCATAAGCTGCCAAGGGAACTCTTTCCGAGTGAGCAAAACGGACTAATTCCTCAAAGTTCACGCAGGCGTCGGGATTTTCTTTGTAGAAGACCTTGCCTTCCTTAAAAACAATATCCTCGGGAGAAACATTCAGCTGATGTTTTTGTTTCAGTAGCTTAACCGCACACTCAGTCAAAGCCATTTTTATTTTTTCAGCCGCAATCCGGGCAGCGTTACCATTAATGTCACTTCCAGTAGAAGCAGCCGTAGGAGACGCATTGCCAATTCTTTGACTGTTACTGCTTTCCACCCTAATTTGATGAACTGGAATTCCTAATACTTTAGCAACCACAATTGCCACTTTAGTAGAAAGTTCCTGTCCCATTTCCACTCCCCCGGTAGAAACGGAAACGCTGCCATCAATATATACCCAAACCAAAGCCGAGCCCTGATTTAGCAAAGTCGTTGTGAAAGAAATACCAAATTTTACAGGAATGATGCCAATGCCGCGTTTAAAGCGGGTGTTGTTTTTATTGAAAACTTCCACGGCTTGTTTCAGCGCTAAGTAGTTTGTTTTTTCTGCCAAAATATTAAAAAGATCAGTTAAACGGCAATCGGATATTTCCTGTCCGTAAGGAGTTTTATCTCCATTTTGATAAGCATTTTGGAGGCGAATTTCCAGCGGGTCTATTTTTAACTGTTCCGCTATTTTAGCTAAGATATTTTCTATTACGAAGATTCCCTGAGGAGCTCCAAAACCTCTAAAAGCCGTATTGGGCGGCAGATTTGTTTTACAGGCAAACCCTTTTATTTTGATATTGGGTATATAGTAAGCATTTTCACTATGAAACATCGCTCTTTCCAAAATAGCGATGGATAGATCTGTGTAGGCACCTCCGTTGGCTAAAAGCAATATATCGTAAGCCAGAATTTTGCCGTGTTCATCAAAACCCACTTTCCACAGAGAAGTGAAGGGATGTCTTTTACCGGTTAGGTGCATATCCTCATCACGCGTAAGTTTTACCAGAACCGGTTTTTGTGTTAAAAAAGCTCCTAAAGCAGCCATACAAGCCCAAATTGTAGCTCCGCGTTCTTTTCCACCAAAGGCACCTCCCAAACGCGGAACTTCTATAATTACATCATTTACCGGAATCCCTAAAATGCGGGAAGCAATTTCTTGAACTTCCATAGTGCTTTGAGTGGCAGTATGTAAAATTATTCTGCTGTTTTCCATTGGAACGGCAAGACAGCGTTGGCTTTCCAAATAAAAATGTTCCTGGCCACTGGTTTCGGTTTTCCCCGATAAAGTGAAAGGGGCATTTTTTAAAGCTGTCTCTACATCACCTCTGGCAATTATGCGTTCCTGAATATATCCCTGCTTTTCTTTATATGCCTCTTCGGGATCAAAAATAGCGGGCAATTCCTTATATTTTAGCACTATCTTTTTAACTGCCAGTTCTGCCAGGTATTCATTTTCCGCAAGCACCATAGCTATGGGTTGGCCAACATACATAATTTCCGTCTCAGGAAAGAGGGGCTCGTCTTTTACTACCGTTCCAATTTGATTTTCACCGGGGATGGAATCAGCTGTGATAATTTTTATTACACCGGGTATTTTTTCCGCTGCAGAAATATCCAAGTTAGAAATTTGAGCATGCGCTACCGGCGAAAATAAAAATTTGGCATAAAGTTGACCCTGTAAAGGTGGTTCATCAGCAATAAAATGTGATTTTCCACATAAATGCAAGGGACCAGAAAGATGAAAAACAGCAGAATTCATTTTTCCTCCTTTTGCAGTTCCTGAAAATAAAGCAAAATATGATTTTGGATTAGTTTTTTACGGTAGAGAGCAGTTCCGCGTATATCTGTTAAGGGCTCAAATTCTTTTTCCACTTCGCTAATAACGGAATCTATATTTATGGTGCTAAGTTTTTTACCGGTTAGTAGTTCTGTAAATTTTTGGCTAAGCATTGGCAGAGCGGAAACCCCTCCCAAAGCTAAAGCAGCATTTATAATAATATCTTCGTTATACTCAATTTTAACTGCAGTAATTACAGAAGATATATCCACACTTTTGCTCTTGGAAGTTTTAGTGAACTTTATATAGCTGTTGCTTTTAACTGGTGGAATAATAATTTCTTTTATTATTTCTCCCTTGTTTAGAGCCGTTTTTCGATAACTGACAAAGAAGTCATTTAAAGGAATCTGCCTAATTTCCAAATCTGATTGCAACCAGAGGGAAGCATCTAAAACCAATAAAAGGGGAAGTGTATCACCCACGGGAGAAGCATTGGCAATATTTCCACCCAAAGTTCCCAAATTGCGTATTTGCTGAGAAGCAATCTGAGCAAGCAGTTTATGCAAAACCGGATAATCTGTCTTTACAATACCGGATTCATAAAGTTGTTGGTAAGTAACTGCAGAGCCAATATGCAATCCATCCTGGCGAAGATATAAACGGTTTAGTTCCGGTAGGTTAGTTATATCTATCAGCACCGGAAAAACCTTGCGGTCGATGTTTTTTTGCACCATTATATCTGTTCCGCCAGCAATAAAATTAGCATCAGGATGCTCAGCATAAAAATCAAAAAGATGCTTCATAGTTTTAGGAAAGAGATAGCAATTAACCTGTTGTGGGATATCTGTTTTAGTAAAGAACATAGTATCTGTCTCGTTAAAGCTATATAAATCCTGTTCTGTGTTTCTACACCATTCAGGAACAATTTCCGAAGGGGAAAATTTAGCGCTAAGTTCTTGTGCTGCTTTTAAAATACTATTATAAGTTCCACATCTACATAGGTTTCCTTCCAAAGCAGCCAAAATTGTTTCCTGATCGGGATGCGAATTCATAGCTAAAAGAGCAAACAAACTCATCACAAAACCGGGGGTACAATATCCGCATTGAAGAGAATGATATTTTAGCAGCGTCTGTTGGATAGGATGTAAATTTTCCGGAGTACCTAAACCTTCAATCGTAATTAAGTGTTTCCCGTGTAATTTGGCTGCGGGATAAAGACAGGAATTTATTGCCCTATAAGTAATTATGCCTTCAAAAGGATAGGCAATGACCACTGTGCAAGCACCACAATCACCTTCATTACAACTGCATTTTGTCCCGAACATTTGTTTTTTTGCGTGCAACCAATCTAAAGTGGAAATTCCGGCAGGGACATCTTCAGTAATTTGTTTGCCGTTAAGAAAAAAAGTGATCTGGTTTAAATGGATTTCCGTTTGCAAATTCTGTTCTTTCATATTGCCTCCTTTAATGGGAAGAGGGGCAGAACGATGTCTTCATCGTTCCATTTTCCATCGAGTTATTAAGTTCCCTATTACTTATAAGTAACTGTAAAAATATACTTTTTGGGTTGAGAGGGATATCAACCTTCCTGGTTTCTTTCCAGGTCTTTTTTCCGCATAGCATCTCGTTTATCATATTCTTTTTTACCTTTGGCGAGGGCAAGAATCACTTTACAGAGTCCTCCTTCGTTGATCAAAAGTTCCAAGGGAATAAGAGTCATACCTTGTTCTTCCACTTTAGAACGCAAGCGTTTTATTTCGTGTTTATGCAGCAGTAATTTTCTTTTCCGTTCAGCTTCGTGATTGAAGTAAGCGGCTTTTTCCCAAGGGCTTATATGCAAATTATGTAACCAACATTCTCCGTCTTCAATTTTTGCATAGCTATCTTTAAAATTCACTTTTCCGGCACGGATGGATTTTATTTCCGTACCTTTTAAAACTATACCTGCTTCCAGAGTTTGGACAATATAATATTCGTGTTGAGAGCGGCGATTTTTTATAGATTTCATTATTATAATGGCTTCAAAATCATTTTCTTGTAGTAATTGGCTTTTTCCAGGATGTGCTGTTCATCCACAAAAAGCAGTTGGCGATTGCGCATCACTATTTTCCCTTGAATAATCATATCTCGAATGCTATTATGGTTAATAGCATACACCAGAAGAGAATAAGGATTGTAGAGAGGATTGTTTTCCAATTCCTGTAAAGAAACAACAGCCAGATCGGCAATTTTTCCTATTTCCAGTGAACCGAGCTCTTTTTCTTTTCCCAATGCCTTAGCTGCATTTATTGTTACTAAAGCAAAGGCATCCTTAGCTGGCAACAGAGTAGGGTCATTATTTAGTGCCTTATGCAGTTTCGCAGTTACGGACATTTCAACCAGCAGGTCCAGATTATTGTTACTGGCTACACCATCGGTTCCTAAACAGATGTTTATGCCTTTTTCCTGATACTTTTTTATAGGGGCAAAACCAGAGGATAATTTCAAATTGCTTTCCGTGCAGATGGCAATACTGCTATTTCCTTTTTCAGCAAGGATATCCATCTCTTTTTCGTTAATCCAAACTCCATGGGCAAAAATACCTTGAACATCCAAGAGACCAATTTTTTGCAGATATTCCACTGGGCTTAATTTATGTTCTTTAAGGCAGTTTTCCACCTCTTCCGCAGTTTCAGATAAATGGGTATGCACAATAAAATCATTTTCACCGGCAACTTTAGCGCAATTTTTTAAGGTATTTTCACTGCAGGCATAAATGGAATGCGGAGCTAAAGTAAAATCTATCAGCGGATTATCTTTATATTCCTCTTTTAGTTCAATAATTCTTTTACCGATAGCGTTGGTTCCGTCATTACCCGTTTGTTCATTATCAATCAATGCTTCACTAATAAAAACACGCAAACCGACTTTAGAGCAGGCATCGGCTATGGAATTCATACAAAAATACATATCATTGGCAGTGCTGATTCCATTTTTAATCATTTCTGCAGCACTATGCAAAGTAGCATCATAAACAAATTGCGGGTTAATCAGTTTTGCTTCCAATGGCCAGATATATTGTTGCAGCCAAATATTTAAGGGTAGGTCATCAGCCAGACCGCGAAAATAAGTCATCGGCAGATGTGAATGCATATTTATTAATCCCGGAATAATTATACAGTTACTGGCATCTATTTTTTCCGCAGTTTCATAGGTTAAGCTGTCAACAGGGAAAATTGCCTGGATCATTCCATCTTTTATCGCTATACAATGATTTTCCAGAATCTGGTTTTGGCTATCCATTGTAATGATGGTGCCATTTTCCAAAACGAGGTCAAAAATCATACCTGAACCTGCCTGGCTGCATCTTTTGGTTTGAAAATACCTTTGGGAGTGATGATTCCGGTTATAAATTTTGCCGGAGTTATATCAAAAGAAGGATTTAATGCTGGTGAATAAGGATTGGCAAGATAGTTGCTGTTTATACATTTTATTTCATCTTCATCACGAAATTCAATCGGAATATCCGAGCCCTCTTTACAAGATAAATCAAAAGTACTAAAAGGCGCAGCTACATAAAATGGCACTTTGTGCTCTTTTGCCAAAACTGCTTTTTCGTAAGTGCCTATTTTATTGGCAATGTCGCCATTCAGACAGATTCTATCCGCACCGGTAATCACCAAGTCAATTTCCTTTTTCCAGAAATAAAAACCACCTGCGTTATCTGTTATTATTGAATGAGGAATATCTTCTTGGGCAAGCTCAAAGGCAGTTAAACGAGCTCCTTGAAAACGGGGACGCGTTTCACTTACATAAACAAAAATATCTTTATGTTGCCGATGAGCCATTCTAATTACCCCCAAAGCAGTTCCCCAATCTACAGTAGCTAAGGCACCTGCATTACAATGAGTTAAAATTCGGGCACCTTTAGGAACTATTTCACTGCCTATTTTACTTATCTGATAGCAATCATCAACACTTTTCTTAGCAAATTCCCGTGCTGCAAAAACTGCAACTAAGCGCGAATGTTCATAATCCGGAATGAACTTAAGTGCATTTTCATAAACATAATTTACACCATTACAGAGGTCAATAGCAGTAGGGCGAGTGGAAGTTAATTCATCTCTTGCTGTTCTTAAATAAGCCCGAAATTTTTCATCGGGAGCATTTTGAGCCGCCAAAGCCATTCCATAAGCTCCGGCAGCTCCAATGGCAGGAGCTCCGCGCACTGTCATTTCTCTGATGGCAGAACATATTTCCAGATAATTACTGTATTCCACAATCCGGAATTCCAACGGTAATTTATTCTGGTCTATCATTTTTACCTTGGCATTTTCATACCAAACGGAAAGGTATTGTTGTCCGTTTATTTGCATTTATTCTCCATAACTTAACTATCTTTTTGGTTAAGAAGTATTTTCTCTGACAAGTGGCAATTTCGTCAATATCTTTCTTAGCATTTTTGCCAGGTAGTAAACTCTCACAGATCTCACGGATTACACAGATACACACAAAGAAGATGAATTACACTCAAATTGTTTCTTTTTTTATGTCGGTTTGTTTTTTCTTGCTTAGATAGCTATGGTGGAGATGCGGTGGTGATGCTCAGGAAAATCCCAAGAGGCGCCACTACATTACTACCGTAGATAGGTAGGCAGGAATTAGGTAAATTATCACGCTTCGGGGTTCGGCAAAAGCGGAAGGGCAACTTAAGTAGCATTTGCAAAAATCACTTTGATGTAGTCAATTCCCTTTTCTGCGTTTGAGACGATTTGGCAACGAGCATTTACTTGACAAAATTTATAAACTGCAGGATAAGGTAAGAAGAAATTTATGCTACTTAAAAAAGTTGAAAAAGGGAGCTGATAGATGTTTGCAAAACGCATTTTGTTGATGCTGACTCTGCTGTGTATTTGTCTGACAATTCAGGGCAGAAATTTTGAGGAATTTAGGCAGGAACTGCTAACCGCTCCCGATTGGAAAACTGCCAAAACCAAACTGATTGCCTATTTGCCGACTACCACTAATGTAGAAGAATTGCGCGAATTGCAAAGTATCTGGCAAAGCGTTGAGCCCGATGCTTGTAGAGAATATTTTATAGAGTTGCAGAAAAAAAATCCCAATACGCCTGTTTATGCTTATCTGGCTTTGCGTTTAGAGCCAGATGAAACATTGCAAATGAATGCTGCAGAAGAACTTTGCCGTAAATATCCTGATTTTTACTGGGGCTATCGCCTCTTTCTGGTGGACTATATGGCTTGGTTATTAAATGCGGAATTGGAACTTACCAACCCTCTCCAAAATCAGGAATCTGCTTTAAAAATAATAGATGAGGGCTATAAACGCTTTCCAGAGGATGATTATTTTCACATTTTTCAATTTCACCGCCACCGCATCCAGAAAAATTATGCTTTAGCTGAAGCAGAATTAACCCAGATTAAAGACCGTAATTTATTAACCGCCAATTGGATGCGAATAAAATATTTTCTGGTGCAAAATAAAAATGCCACACTATATAAAACGCTGATGCCCAATCTGCTTTCCGACCTGATTAAAAATGGTCAGCTTGCTTCTGCCGATAGTATTTACAGCTTTGCCGAGGGTTATGTGGAAATTTTACAGGAAACGGAAAATAAGATAGAATTGGAACAATACTTGGTTCAAAATCCTATTCTGCTGAAGTCCTATCCCTATTTTGATGTATATGCTGGGATTTTGGCAAATAAAAAGGAATGGAAAACGCTGGACAAGTGTCTGCTTAATGCTTTTGACAGTGGAGCTATCACTAAGGAACAATTGAATAACTATTTAACTAACTGGGAAGATGAGCTCTCTAAATGCCAAAATTGGATTACTTTACAAGCAAAAGCTGAACTGGACAATAAATTACCGGAACAGAAATAATAAAATGAAAGTAAAAAATCCTCTGCGTAATTTTCTAACCCCCAATGAACAAAAAATGTTGCTGTTTTTGGCGTTGGCAATTCTTTGCGGGTGCTTTCTGGATTTCTTTTTCGGAAAGCCACTTATGGCATCTTACACTGATTTGGATTCTCTAAAACAAACAGTTAAAATAGATAAACCTCTCTGCTTGGATATTAGAATTGCTACAAAAGAAGAGCTTATCTGCCTGCCCGGTATTGGAGAAAAAAGAGCAGAAGATATCATTGCCTATAGGGAAACACATCCCTTCGCATCGGTGAATGAAATTATGAAAGTAAAAGGCATTGGAGCAAAGACATATATGAATATTTTGCCCGATTTGCTCGTCTTTGGAGATAGCACAAATTATAAACTTGTTAACACCCAAACCGATAGCCCTAAAACAGCAAAAAGTGCCAAAACGAAAACAGATAATAACGCTATCGTAAATTTGAATACGGCAACACTGGAAGAACTCTGCTCTCTAAGCGGTATTGGGGAAGTGAAAGCAAAGGCAATAATGGAGTGGAGAGAAGAAAATGGCAAATTTACAAGCATTGAAGATATAACAAAAGTGAAAGGAATCGGAGCGAAGACATTGGAGAAAAACAGGGAACGACTGACGGTGAACTAGTGCGGGGGTTCAAAGTTCAAAGTGCAGGAGTTCAAAGTGCGGGAGTTCAAAGTTCAAAGTGCGGGAGTGCAAAGTGCGGGAGTTCAAAGTTCAAAGTGCAGGAGTTCAAAGTGCAGGGGTGCTTAGTTTTTTAGTTAGCTGCGTGGCTGATTAAATCTTGTTTATTTCATATATAGAAAATCTGTGAAATCCATGTAATCAGTGAGAAGTAACTTAAGTTTTAACTTTATGATTGACAAAATATCTTTACTATAGTATAAGGAAACGAATAAAAATGAAGGAGTGAGGTGAAAGTGAGTATAGAACAAAATAAAATCAATGAGATGAGCTTTGAAGAATCCTTAAAAGAACTGGAAAAAATTGTGGAACGCTTATCCACTGGTGAAACCAGTTTGGATGAACTGCTTTCTTTATATGAAGCAGGTGTAGCTTATTTAAAACACTGTCAAAGTAGGCTCGGTGCTGCTGAGGCAAAAATTAAAATCTTAAGTGAACAGCTTTCCCCACGCCTGGATACAGAGGGTAATAATGGATAGAAAAACACTTCTTAAGAAGGATATGAAAGAAAAGCAGGAACTGGTAAATATCATCCTGGATAGATTTCTGCCCCGTAAAGATGAATATCCGAAAGACTTGCATAAGGCAATGCGCTACAGTATTTTTGCTGGTGGAAAACGCTTAAGACCATATTTAACAATGACGACTTTCGAAATGTTTAATCCTGAGGTCGAACTTATCACTCCTGTTGCTGCTGCCATAGAAATGATTCATACTTATTCACTGATTCATGATGACCTTCCCGATATTGATGATGATGAATTTAGACGCGGTAAACAATCCTGCCATACTGTTTTTGGGGAAGGCATTGCTTTATTGGCAGGTGATGCCTTATTGATAAGTGCATTTGAATTAGTTACTTTAGCGGAACTGGATGCCAAGCTGAAAGTTCAATTGGTTAAGGAACTGGCACAAGAAGTTGGCATCAAAGGTTTAATTGCTGGTCAGATGGTAGATATAGAATCTGAAGGTAAACAGGTGGATAAAAAAACCCTATCCTATATTCATGAGAATAAAACTGCGCGTTTAATCAATATCTGTTTGCGTTTTGGAGCTCTTGCTGGTGAAGCACAAGAAGAAGAACTAAAGATTCTGGACAGCTATGGAAAACTAATTGGAATGGTTTTTCAGATTGTGGATGACCTTTTGGATATTGAAGGGACCCAGGAAGATCTCGGAAAAAGCATTGGTAAAGATATGGATAGGGAAAAAGCTACTTTTCCTTCGGTGTATGGAATAGCTGAATCACATGAAATGGCAAAGGAAATGACGGAACAGGCAAGACAGGTTATTGCTCCCTTAGGTGAAAAAGCACTGAAATTGGATATCTTGGCGGAATATCTATTAAGTAGGAAGGGATGAAAATCGCTATACAAAAATTGACTAATACTGCTATTCTGCCTCAAAGAATGACGGAACAATCTTCCGGCTTTGATCTTTTTGCCGATATATTGGAATCTGTAAATTTGGAGCCCTATCAGCGAAAAGCAATTCCCTGTGGTATAGCTGTCGAAATACCAATTGGTTATGAAGCTCAAATTAGACCCCGTAGTGGTTTGTCCCTAGGTTCAGGTTTAAGTGTTTTAAACAGTCCAGGTACAATTGATTCCGATTACCGCGGTGAAATAAAAGTGATTCTGATTAATTTGAGCGATCAAGCAATGATTATTGAACCCCAAATGCGAATAGCACAAATGGTATTCTGTCCGATAGTTATTCCCGAACTATGTGAAACCTCAATTCTTAACCAAAGTAAAAGACAGGAAGGTGGTTTTGGTCACACAGGAAAGTGAAAAAATGAATAAAGATGAATTAATTCAAGAAATTAAAAGCCTGAAGAAAGACAAAGATGCTCTTATTTTGGCTCATAACTATCAAATCGTGGAAGTTCAAGAAATTGCTGACTATCGAGGTGATTCATTACAGCTGGCAATGTTGGCTTCGGAACTGAAAGCGCCGAAAATTGTTTTCTGTGGTGTTAAATTTATGGCAGAAACAGCTGCAATTCTAAATCCAGAATCAACAATTCTGCTTCCGGCTATGGATGCTGGATGTCCTATGGCTGATATGATTGATGAAAATCAGCTGAAGGCATTTAAACAAAATTATCCCGGCTCACCGGTTGTCTGCTATGTAAATTCTTCTGTAGAAGTAAAAGCCGAAAGTGATATCTGCTGTACTTCATCCAATGCTGTAAAAGTTATCAATTCCATAAATACTGACAAGCCAATTTTATTTGTTCCAGACCGTAATTTAGGCTCCTGGGCTGCCAAACAGACAGGAAAAAATGTAATACCCTGGGATGGTTACTGTCTTGTCCATCAATGGGGTTTCACAGAAGAAGATGTTCGATCTCTAAAAAGTAAATATCCTTCGCATAAATTGCTGGTGCATCCAGAATGTGATCCTACCATTGTAAAATATGCCGATTTTGTGATGTCCACAGGAGGAATGATTAATTGGATGAAAGAAAACGATAAGGCCATAATTGCTACAGAAATTGGGCTGGTTGAATATCTTCAACACATACATCCGGAAAAATCTATTATTCCACTTTCTAATAAGGCGATCTGCAAAAATATGAAGAAGACAACTTTGGAACATATATACAAGGCGTTAAAATACGATCAATACGCCATTGAAGTAAAAACGGACATTGCTCAAAAGGCAAAAATAGCGATCGATAGAATGTTAGAGCTCTCCAAGTAAACAAATGATTACTTTCTTAAAATAACCAAAAGGATTAAGCAATGAAAACCCGCTATCTACTTATCCTGTTTACTCTTATCGTCCTTTTTGGTGCTTGGCTATATCTGAGCTACCAAATAGGGATAAGCGAAACAGATAAATTGGAAAAACTGGCAAACTTGCCAATTTATGCTTATGTGGCTGATACTACACAAGTTGCTGCAATATTATCGGAATTGAAACCTGTTCCCGGAATTAAAAATGTGGTTTATGAAACACCTATGCAAGCTGCTTCTGAACTTATTCAAGCATACGCTTTACCAATTACTGAAGAAATGATCAGTGATTATGCTTTGCCAGCTATAATTACGATTAACTTGGAGCCCAATCGTGAATCTATTAGCAGTAAACCAATTATAATGGACATATTGCGTTCTCATCTTCCAGAAGCAGATATTGATAGTCAATCCAGTGCTTATCGAATTATTATTGAAGAACTTAAGCACCTGGATTTGTATAACATCGTTTTTAATGTTGTTATCGGGATCTTGATTCTGATTATTTATATCTTCAGTCGTACTACTCTGGAATTGCATAAGTTGTTTCACTATAAAGGTAATAAACATAGTGCGATTGAAAACATTCGCTTGCAAAGACAAAGTGTGAAACATACTTGGTTAATGCTTTTGGTGCCATTACCCATTTGTCTGATTGGCTATTTTGCCTGGATTTATTTTAAACCCTTGCCTCAGCTGATTCCTTATTGGGTGTTTTTAGTTCAGGCTGCTGCTGCTATTTTGGGAACTTTGATCAATCATTTTATTTTGCATAGTTTCGAGCGACAGATGGTTATGGAAGAAAATCCTATTGAAGTTATCTATCAAAAAAACAACGGAACGGAAGATAATAATGATACGCCACTTACCTAATCTTTTAACAATCTTCCGGATTTTGTTAGTGCCGATTTTTCTTTATACGGTGTTTTTAACGCAATACCAATCAAGGATATTAGTTGCCCTAGTTATTTTTATTGTAGCCAGCTTAACCGATTACCTGGATGGAAAGATTGCCCGTAAACTAAATTTGATTAGCGATTTTGGTAAAATTATGGACCCTTTGGCAGATAAACTGATTGTCCTATCTGCTTTAGCTGCTTTATGTTGGCTTCCTCCATTTCAGGTTAGTATTATCGTTTTCTTTGTTATTTTTTTACGCGAACTGGTGATTACTATTATGCGCGAAGTCTATCAAAAAAAAGGAATAGTAGTAGCTGCCGATATTTTCGGTAAATTAAAAACATTTTTACAGATGGCCGGAATAATTATCGCTTTTGCGTTTTGGGCTTTTTGTGATCCTGTCTCACCGGTAGTTATTCTTATTGTTAATATTTGGTTTTGGTTTGTGGCACTTATTACGGTGCTGAGTGGTTTGAACTATTTAAAAGCTACAAAGAAAGAAAGGAGCTAACTATGCGTAAGTATATACTTTTCATCCCGCTATTATTCGTTCTTTTTGCTTGCACCCAAGAAAAGGGTAAAATAGACCGCTATACTATTTATGATAAAGTAATTGATCATTCCAAACCTTTGGCTATGGGCGATGATAGAGATGTTTATGTATTTTGCGATTCGATAAATTGGACAGGACTTAAACCCTTTATTGGCAGCGCGATAGAGCAACAAATCAATATTGTTTATCCGGAAAAGTACTTTAACCTGATTATGGCAGATATCAAGGATGCCCAAAAGCTCTCCAAATATAAGAACCTGTTATATATTGGGCATCTGGATAGCGATCTGCCTGTTTCTACCTTTGTGCAAAAATCTCTTAGTAAAGATTTTATAAAACGAGTGCAAAATAGCGGAGGAGATCTTTTTGCAGCTGAAAATGCCAATTGCTGCGATCAAATTGCCCTTTTCCTCTTAGGAAAGGATGCTAAAACTTTACAAAAAGTAGGCGCCTTACAAGCCGAAAATATTTTTGCTCTGCTCTTGAAACGCTTCACCCAAAGACAGGGTTACTATGCCTATCAGGGAAAAGTGATTGATCCCTCCTTTTTTGATAAATATCCTTTTTCCCTTAAAATTCCCGATACCTATCGTTTGTATTCCAATGACTCTGCTGGCAGATTTCTAAGCTTTATATATAGAGCTAGAATGGAAAATCGAGAAGTTCCAGATAAATATATATCTATTTACTATGAACCTATGCCCGAAAATAAAGTTGACCTTGCTTGGTTGATTTCCAAACGCCAAGAGATTGGGCAGAAATATTTCGAAGGCGATGAATTCGATCCGGAACTTGTTCGCAAGGAACCATTCAAGTTTAAAAAACGCGACGGTTACCGTCTTCTGGGTGCTTGGAAAAATATGAAATACGCTATCGGAGGCGGTTTTCAAAGCTATGGTTTTTGGGATGAAAAAACCAAAACTGCATATATAGTTGATAGCAGCGTCTTCTTTCCAGCTGGAGATAAGCTTCCTGTTTTATTGGAACTATATGTGATCTCCAATTCACTGGAAATTAAATGAATAACTTCTTACCCACCAAGAAGTTACTATCTTGGCTAAATATTATTCTATTGTTTTTTTTGGCTGCCTGTGCTGGACCCCAAAAACAACCTCAAAGAAATATTATAGATAATTCCAAGCCCAATATCCCTTCCCTGTATTATTATATTTCTGCTTCTTTGCAATATTATGCAGGAGAATTTCTTGTTGCAGATGACTACTATAAACTGGCTCTGGATCAAGATTATGGCAGCTATCAAATTAGGAAACAAATTCTAATTAATAGTGCGTTTGCGTTTTTTAATAATCAGCAGGATGCACAAACTACTGTAAGTCTATATGATAAAGCCAGGAAGGAAATCGATTTTGACAGCGACCTGCTTAATGTTGCCTATTCTATTTATAGCTATACCAATAACGAAGAAGGGCTTGCTTGGGTTATTGCTGAAAGTGTTTTATATTATCCTTCTACGATTAATTATCTACGCAAATTTTATCTGGAATATAGCAAAAATAAAAAAGCTGATATTCAATATTTAGAGCTTGCCTATAAATATGCGGATCATAATCCTGAGGACCTGATTCTTACTGCCAAAATGTATTCATTAGTTAATTCTAAACGCTCGGCAGCTATTTTGAAAGAAGCTTATATACTAGAGCCAAAACCGGAAACAGATAATTTGCTAAATGAAATTATCCTTAAGTATTTGGGTAAAGAGGAAGCGCAAAATAAATTCCTGGCTTATCAGTATCCCATAGATAAAGAGCAGATGCTATCTTTTTTACTAATGGCAAATCAAAACCGGCAATTCGAAATTGTTAACTCCCTAAATAATCAGATATTTAATACCGGCGATCTGGCTCTTTTAAGTGAGCTGGCTTTATCTGCTTATCTTGCAGATGAAACAGATATTTTACAGGAGTTATCCAGATTCCTGTTGCAAATAAATCCTGAACCAAATATCAATTCACAGGTAGCTATTATTCTCTTTGCCGAAGCTCTGTTCTCTGATAATCTACAGGAACCAATCATTTATACAGATTATTTCTGTTCAGCTTCAGACCTGCAGGATGCTATCATATTCGCAATGCTGAAATATTCTATGAAAACTAAATCTAAAGAAATAAATTCTGAATTCTCCGCAGATTTGGTTCTATCTGTGCAAAAGCGTTTACCGGAAAGTGTTTTTGCCGATTATCTTAAGATTGCAGCAAGAGCTAACACTGTGGAAGATCAGGATTTTCTACAGGCAAGAGCAAATCTATGTAATTACTTTCTACAGAAGAATCTGGGTGAATTGGACGACTGGACTTTTCTCCTGCAATATTATCATCAGCAGAATAGGCAGGAAGAGAAAATCACCCTGCTGCGAAAAGCTATAAATATATACCCCGATAATCCTCTCTTTCTAAACGACTTGGGTTATACTTTGCTGGATTTTTCGGAACACTTAAATGAAGCCGGTTTGCTGATTCAAAGAGCAGTAGCTTTGGACCCGGCAAATGCTTATTATCAAGATAGCTTGGCTTGGTATTATTATCTAACTTCTGATTTTAATAGTGCTTTGGAACATATTAATTTGCCAATGCAATTAAAAGATATGCCAGCAGAAATCTCTTACCATATCGGGATGATTCTTATTGCCAATCAAAAAAACGAAGAAGCAATAAAATATCTGCAAGCCGTAACGGAAGATCAAACCAACCCTCTCTATCAGGAAAAAGCCAGACAGGCATTAGAAGAACTGCA
>Ga0208195_1000886_pt1 | contig 35939 bp, 28 predicted proteins | sample AD_UKC077_MetaG_FD_184441 | JGI IMG/M metagenome (GOLD analysis project Ga0208195, IMG submission 184441) | Active sludge microbial communities of municipal wastewater-treating anaerobic digesters from USA - AD_UKC077_MetaG (SPAdes) (version 2) | ecosystem: Engineered > Bioreactor > Anaerobic >... | reverse complement strand
TTTAAATCTTGCCGAGAAAAGCAGTATATAAACACCATTTTTGTCCTTGCAGCCCTTCTCGTCAAATTCCAGTATATCACCGCTATTAAGCTTTTTAACTGATTTTATGGTCTTGTAAAAATACGACAAAAACACATCCTTATATTCTAGTTGCATTGCAATAATCTCTGCAGGCGGATATTCTTCATTATCGAATTCATAGTTAATATTTCTCAAAATCATATCCAGCAATCTGGTTTTTCTTTCAATAAATTCACCGTTGAAATGGATGGATAAGGACTTTTTAGCTCTTGTCATTCCGACATAAATCAGTCTCTTTGTTTCTTCCTGATATAAATTCAAATCTCTTAATACCATTATGACATGGTCAAATTCTTTTCCCTTGGATTTATGAATTGTAGAGACTGTTATTTTATCAGTATCGGTATAAAAATCTTCTTCTCGAGATTCTTCTATAAACATGGAAAAATCAGACTTATATTTATATTTTCCGGAACTTTCTTCGAAATTGGAAAGCACTTGCCTTAATAAGGGAAGATTATCACTTTTTTCAAATCTTTTGAATGTTTTCCTTTTTGCATTTTCCCATTCTTCATCATTTATTAACGGAGTTCCGTCCGTTAATTTTATTTCCTTTACAAAATATCTTATTTCAAGAAGATTTTTCAGATTAAATCTGCCTCCTCTTTGCATCATTCCGGCCTTTATTCCGTTTCTTTCAAGCAATGCATATATTTGAAGAGCTTCTTCGTTTGTCATGGTTAGAATGCAGGCAGACCCGTAAATTCCATTTTTAATCAATTTATTTGTAACAGGCTCGATTAAATTATTGATTTTGTACTCTGTTATGGTAACACTGCCTTTTTCTTTTGATACTGCTGCTATAGGCATGCTTTTCAGACGTTTTTTCAAAGTTTTTACAAAATAATTGCTAAAGTCAACAATACTTCTTGAACTTCTGTAATTTTCCACCAATTCGTACATTTTAGAGTTTGGATAATTTAAAATATAGCTCATATATTCTGAATCTGAGCCCCTGAATGAAAAAATATTTTGGTCATCATCACCCACGGCTATTACCCTCATATCCTCGTTTCTTTCCATAAGGGTTTTCACAAGCTTGTACTCATTAGCATCCATATCCTGCGCCTCATCAATTACCAATACGGTCTTTGTTATTCTTGACTGTTCCACTTGATTGTTTATTATGGCATTTATTGTGCTGTTTATTATATTATCAGATTTTTCTATACTTCCTACCAATCCTAATAAATCAAAGCAATAGGAATGAAATGTTTTTATTTCTACGTAGTTTGCCTTTGCACCAATAAGATCAGATAATCTTTTTTTAAACTCCGTAGCAGCAGCCCTTGAAAAAGTAATCATTAAAAGCTGCTCATTTTTCACATCTTCAAGCTGCAAGATAGCTGCTAGTTTATGCACCAAAATCCTTGTTTTGCCGCTTCCCGGTCCTGCTGCCACTAAAATATATTTAGATTCTTTATCTTTTATTATTCTTAATTGAGCAGGTGAAAGCTGACCGAAAAGTTGCCTGAATCTGTCCGGAGTCATGTTTATTTGGAGCTCATTTTCTTTTGAATCTTTAAAGTATTTTTTTAAAAATGAACTGTATTCCAATCGAAAATAATCATCCACGAATTCAAGTGCGGAATTGTAGTCTTCCATCATCCTTTTTGCGTATTCGCCCACTATATGTATCATTTCCATCTTATGTTTGTAAAAATCCCTAAGGGTCTTATAATCTTCAGCTTTGTATCTGATTCTGTTATCCCGGATTAATCTCTCAATGCTTATTGCATTGTATATAACAAGAAAGCCCCCTTCGATTTTTAGAATTCCTATTTTTGATAAGAAGAAAAGTGAATCCTCTATCTGCGATTGGGTGGCTTTTTTATTAAAAAGCTGCATGCTAAAATTATATTCTCCCATAATTTCAAGGACAGAAAATTCCAAGGCATTTTCATTATTTACATTTATTTTTTGAAGGTATATTAGGATAAATTCTGCAATAGACCACCTTTCTTCTAACTCCTTCAAGGCCTCATCTTTATCTTTTAAAAGAATGATCTTAAGATAATAAGTACCTTTTGCATATCGCTTTACAAGACCCTTTATCGACCAAAAATTAAAGACTGTTTTTATCTTATCAGGATTAGAACTTTTTACACCGGCGTCCAAAGCAAGCTCATTTAAATCTTTTATATTTACGGTTGTGTTTGAAATATGCGAAAGCAAAAAACGCTCCAATTCAACAAATTCGTAAAGTTTTTCCATGGATTTGTTTCCTAAACTGCTCTCTTCCATAAAAACAGTCAAATCTTTATTATCGGATAATATGCCCGCTTGTCTTAATAGTTGAATAATATGTATAACCTGTTCCTTCTCAATTCCCAAATGATCTGAAATGTAATCAACCCTGGATTCTGCATCTTCACTGCTTGCCCTTTTTCGGCTTCTTGCTGATATAAGTTTGCTCATTATTCTTATAGCCTGCTGTTTTTCATTATCATTAAACAACTTGGAAGCTTGAATTTTTTCTGATGCATCCTTCATGTTTCTTACCAATATACTGTTTGCATATACTCTGGGTGTGTTTTGCCCTCGCTTAATATAACCTGCGTTTTCCAAAGCTAAAATTGCCGTTCTGACTCTTGTTTCAAGGTCATTAATACCTTCATCCCAGCCGGCTTTCTTGGCAATTTCCAGTGCTGAACTTGATATCTTTGATCTCATCTTGGTTATATTCTTTATTGCCATCCAGATTTGCTGTATTTCTTGTATGCTGATTTTTGTTCGATTCAGTTGCATGAAATGCCTGTCTAAATCCTCATTATTAAATAAAACATAACAATTGGCTTTTATGTTTTGGTCTCTGCCGGCTCGTCCAGCTTCCTGAACGTAATTTTCCAGTGAATCGGAAATATCGAAATGTACAACCATTCCCACATCTTTTTTATCTACACCCATACCAAATGCTGAAGTTGCAACCATAATGTCAACATTACCACGAATGAATTCATTCTGGTTTTGACTTTTTATTTTTTTATCCATTCGCCCATGGTAAGCCATGGCTTTATATCCGTCTTTGGTAAGTCTTTCTGCAAGTTCTTCGGCTTTTTTAGTGGTTGAAACATAGATGATGGTAGGAGAATTGTTGTATTCAATAAGGTTTCTCAGTGTTTCGTATTTCTCGGATCTATCATTAGGTATTACTTTGTAGGTGAGGTTTTCCCTCCCTGAATTCGCAGTATAAAGCTTTAATTCCAAATTGAGTTTTTCTCTGAAATATTTCTTAATATCTTCTATAACATTTCGTTTTGCTGTAGCTGTAAAGCATGAAACCGGTATTATGTAGTCAAGGTTTTTCTTTTCACACAGCTGTTTAATAAAATCAGCAATATACATATAATCAACTCTAAAATCATGCCCCCAGGCAGAAAAACAATGGGCTTCATCAATTATGAATCTTGCAATCTTACGGCCAAGTAAAAGTTTTTCAATGGTTTTCGACCTAAGAGATTCAGGCGCAATATATAATATATGAACATCGCCGTTTTCAACTCTTTTAATGGCATCTGCTCTTTCTAATGGGTCTAAAAGCCCGTTGATAGTTACAGCATCAGTAATATTGATTTTCTCTAAATTATCAACCTGGTCTTTCATAAGAGATTGTAGTGGTGAAATTACAACACTAAGAGATTTTGTATTCCTTCCAGCCATAAGTGCAGGAACTTGGAATGTAATAGATTTGCCTCCGCCCGTGGGGAAAACTGCTAAAAGAGAATCTCCGTTTACTGCGCTTTTTACTGCTTGTTCCTGCAAGGGAACACCATCGAAACTTCTGTATGCGTTATAACCAAAAAACCTTTTTAAGCCTTTTACTGCATCCATCATTTCATTGCAATACTCACAACCAAAAAGACACTTTGTGCCCCGAAGTTGATTCATGATACTATCTACATATGGATATGTCATAAGTACCCAAGGAGGCGTTATGGAATACTCATCATCTGCATTTATAAGAGAAAGGCAATAAGCAAGCTCAATCGGATGATTAGCTATAAGGTGTTTAAAATCTGCATTATCGCATAATCTGCCATTGAAAAAATTCCTTATCTCTGTTTCAGCTTCTAAATTTGTACCTTCACTTTTGTAATCGATATATTGAAAGAAATCTTTAAACTCCTTTTTATGATTCAATAATAAATATAATATCTTTTTCATTTCCTCTGGCAGTAATTTAAAAGCTCCTATTTCATCGAAGAATAAATCCATTGCCTTCTTAGAATCATTTACAGGATTGTTTAGCTCGTCTGTTAACAGCTTATCGTCCTTTAACAATGAATGATAGGGTCTTTGAGGAAATAAAAGAGCAGATAAATGCAAGGTATCTATAACACCGACACATTTAATCTGCCCTAAATATTTATTTAAATATTTTAAATCATGTGCAATAATATTATGTCCGCATAAAAAGTCGTTTTCGAAAAGAAATCCTCTGATGATATCAAGAGAAGCGCTATGGATGTATTCTCCGTTTGGTCTTATAGCACCAAAGTCAATGATTTTTCCTGTTTCCGGCACTACTTCCGCATCAATAAATGTTATTTGACTCATAATACCCGTATCCTTAGTCGAATTATCTTATTTTAGCTAAATTATATAGCATATTGGAAAAAATTTCAATGAAAACAAGAAAATTCATCTGGTAACATAGAGACGGACCTTATATAGATTGAGAAATACTCTGATAGCAAAAAGAACCGTCCAAGGAAACGTCTGAAACAGAAACTTTTTATTGAAGTCGCTCTTCTATCAGTTTTGCTAATTCAGCGGCATGGAAGTTTATTTCTTCCTGGTTTTCTCCTTCAATCATAACCCTTACAAGGGGCTCTGTTCCCGATGGTCTTATTAGAACCCTTCCCTTACCGCTAAAATGTTCTTCGATTTCTTTAATTTTATTTACGATTACATCATCAGTTAAATAATCTTTCTTTTTTGATGCTGAAACATGAGCATTCACCAAAACCTGAGGCATACTTTTCATCATCGCGGAAAGCTCTGAAAGCTTTGCATTTTTTTGTTTTACTACACTTAACAGCTGAATGGCTGTCAAAAGTCCGTCGCCTGTGGTGTTGAAGTCCAAAAATATTATGTGTCCTGACTGCTCTCCTCCCAATGAATAACCGCTCTTTAACATTTCCTCCAAAACATATCTGTCGCCTACGCTGGTCTTTATAATATTAATACCCTTATCCTTAAGGCATATATCAAGACCTAAGTTTGTCATAACTGTTCCGACTATGGTGTTGTTTCTGAGCTTTCCTTTTTCTTTCAAGCAAGTGCCGCATATTGCCAAAACATGGTCGCCGTCAACAATATTTCCGTTTTCATCCGCTGCAATCAGTCTATCGGCATCCCCGTCGAAAGATAGTCCCACGTCAGCTCCTGTTTCTAAAACAAGCTTTTGGATTTCTTCCGGGTTTGTAGAGCCGCAGTCTACATTAATGTTTATACCGTTAGGCTCATTGTGAATAACATAAACTTGTGCTCCAAGCTCGTGAAGAAGCTGAGGTGCGGCTTTATAAACAGCGCCGTTTCCGCAATCGACTGCAATTTTAAGCCCATTTAGCTCCACATTAATTGTACTCTTTAAGTAATCCAAATATTTTCTTAATGGGGCTTCAACACGTATTTTTCTTCCTAAGTCTCCGGAAATCGGTATGTAGTCTATATCCAAATTATTATTTATATATTCTTCAATTAAGTTTTCTGTTTCATCCGTTAATTTAAGTCCATCCTTGTCAAAAAACTTTATTCCGTTGTATTCAATAGGATTGTGAGATGCAGTTATCATCACTCCCCCGTCAGCATCGAGTATTTTAATCATGCATGCGACCGCAGGTGTGGGCAGTATTCCCAAATATAAAACATCTATCCCGGCTGAATTTAATCCTGAAGACAGTGCACCTTCCAACATATCTCCGGATATTCTCGTATCCAAGCCAACAACCATCTTTGGTCTTTTTATTCCATTAGTTAAAAAATATCCTCCTACTCGCCCTAATTTATATGCTAATTCAGGGGACAAATCTTTATTTGCAATACCTCTTACTCCATCTGTGCCAAATAGTTTACCCATTCTTCCTCCAAACAAAAAAATTTAATCAATATCCGCCGTCTAAAAAGAGGGGTTATCTTTTTCGTTATATTGTATCATATTTTATACTCTAAAAAAAGATACCAAAATATTAATTTTTTATGATATAATATCGGTGTGAAGCAAGCCGATTTTGCGGCTTGTACTTATGATATAATGAAAACTAATCATTCATAAACTTGAGCACTTGAAAGGATACGGTTATGATTGTTCTATCATGCAACAATGTTTCAAAAGCTTATATGGTGGAAAATATAATTGAAAATATTTCTTTTACCGTTAATGATAATGAAAAGGTTGGATTAATCGGTCTTAACGGAGCAGGTAAAACAACCTTGTTTAATATATTAACAGAAAACTTGGAGCCCGACTCGGGAGAAATATATGTGGCAAAGGGTAAGAAACTTGGCTATCTGAAGCAAAACACAATTATAGAAAGCAATATGAGCATTATGGATGAAATGCTTTTAATTTTTGATGATGTTATAAGGATGGAAGAAAAACTCCATGAGCTATCGCATAAAATTAGCAGTATTTCGGGAGAAAAAGGCTCTGCGGAACTTGAAGCACTAATGAACACATATTCAGAATTGAGCGAGCAGTTTGTTGAAGCTGACGGTTACAGTTTTAGAAGCATAATTAAAGGAGTTTTAAAAGGTCTTGGATTTTCAGAAGATGAATTTGATAAACCTATAAACATTTTAAGCGGCGGTCAAAAAAGCAGAGTTATGCTTGCACAGCTTTTGCTCAAAAAAGCAGATATTCTTTTGCTGGATGAACCTACCAATCATTTAGATATTGAAGCAATATCTTGGCTTGAAAAATATATAAAGAATTTTAAAGGTGCGGTAATAATTATTTCTCACGACAGATACTTCCTTGACAACACGGTAAACAGAATTTTCCTTATGGAAAACAAATACTTAAAATCGTTTAACGGAAATTATACGGAATTTGTGAAAAAAAGAAAAATTGAGCTTGAACAAGCAATGAAACAATATGATGAATATGAAAGGGAAATTGAAAGACAGGAAGAAATGATTCGGCGCCTCCATGCATACGGAAGTAAGCGAAATATCAGACAGGCATTTAGCAGGCAAAAGGCTTTGGATAAAATCAAAAAAATGGATAAGCCGTCTGTTGGAAGCCAAAAATTCAAATTAAAATTTACACCGAGAATCAATAGCGGCAGGGATGTGTTAAGTGTTAATAATGTAGCTGTATCTTTTGACGATCAACAAGTTTTCAAAAATGTTAATTTGAAAATATATAAGGGAGAAAAAGTTGGAATTATAGGTCCTAACGGTATAGGCAAATCAACTCTCTTAAAAATTATTGCCAAAATAATAAAGGATTACAGCGGGGAGATAGAATATGGTCATTATGTCAATATCGGATATTACGACCAGGAGCAAACAAACTTAAATAATGAGAATACTGTAATCGATGAAATATGGGATGAAGTCCCTAACTTAAATTATTATACAATCCGAAAATATCTTGCACAATTTTTGTTTTACGGAGATGATATTTATAAGCTCATCGAAGATTTGAGCGGCGGTGAAAAAGGAAGGCTGTCACTTTTAAAACTTATGACTTCTAATGCAAATTTTTTGTTGTTGGATGAACCTACAAATCATTTGGATATTGATTCGAAGGAAGTATTAGAAGATTCACTTATTAACTATGAAGGAACCATATTGGTTGTTTCTCATGACAGATATTTCTTAAACAAGGTTGTAAATAAGATATACGATTTATCGGAAGACGGAGCATTTGAATACCTTGGCAACTATGACTACTATCTGGAAAAAAAAGCAGAGCTTGATGAAACAGATGATATTGATACTATTACAAAGACTAAGACACAAATAAATGCGGAAAAGAAAAAGGAAAGGGAAATTATCAGGGACAGGCAACAGCGGGAAAAAACCATCAAAGAACTTGAAGAGCAAATTGATATGCATGAAAATGAAATTCATGAATTAGAAATCAAATTATGCGAACCTTCGACATATAATGACAATTTTTTAATTATAAATCTGAATGAAAAATTAAACATTCGAAAAAAAGAGTTGCAAGAGCTTTACCTTCTATGGGAAGAATTAATGGATAACTAAAAAAAGTTATCCACCATATGTTTGTAGTATGTGCATAACTTTTTACTGTATTACTTGTATCAACAACTTTATCCACAGTTGTTGATACCTTGTTTTTATAGGCTGTTAATTAATTTGCAAGTTCTAAATTTGGAATTGCATTTAAGGATGAATCTGCAAATCTTTTGTTTAAATATTTATAATATCCGGCGCAGCCAATCATGGCTGCATTATCTGTGCATAAAATCGGAGAAGGTCTCATAAATATATAGTTATGCATTAAACATTCTTCCTTAAATCTTTCCCTTAAACGGCTGTTTGACGCAACTCCGCCGGCTAATGCAATAGTGCTTATATTTTCCTGTTTTGCAGCCTTCATTGTTTTCATAACCAACACGTCAACCACTGCCTCCTGAAAACTTGCTGCAATATCTTCGGTATTGACAGTTTCATTCTTTTGCTTTGAATTATGTAAATAATTCAAAACCGCTGATTTTAACCCGCTGAAACTAAAATCCAGTGTTTCATCATCAATTATCGCTCTGGGAAACTTGATTGCATCCCTCTTTCCTTTTTTGGCTGCCATGTCAATCAAAGGTCCTCCCGGATATCCCAATCCGATTGCTCTTGCCACCTTGTCAAAAGCTTCTCCGGCAGCATCATCTCTGGTCATTCCTAAAATTTTATATACACCGTAATCCTTAACATGAATCAGGTGAGTATGACCGCCCGAGACCACAAGACAGAGAAATGGCGGTTGAAGCTCTTTATTTTCAATATAGTTTGCATTAATATGTCCTTCGATATGATTTACGCCAATCAAGGGTTTTTCCCATGCATAGGAAAGTCCTTTTGCAAAATTAATACCCACCAACAATGCTCCCACTAAACCGGGACCGTATGTTACAGCAATTGCATCTATGTCCTTTGGCTCTGCATTGGCTTCACTCATGGCCTTTGATACTACATCATTTATATTTTCAATATGTTTCCTTGAAGCAACCTCAGGTACAACACCTCCAAACTCCTTATGAGTTTCTATTTGAGATGATATTATATTGGATAAAACATTTCTCCCGTTTTCAACAACAGAAGCAGCAGTTTCATCACAGGATGTTTCTATGGAAAGTATTAAAGTTTTTTCGTATATATTTTCCTTCATGCGCAATATTTTCCTCCGTATTTTCCTGAACTGATTATACTACTGTGAGTTTCATAATTCAAGAAGAAAAAATGTGACAGTACCCCCGTCCCTTTGTCAGAATTCAAGAAGAAAAAAAGAGATCCTTCGCTGCGCTCAGGATGACAAAGCGTCATACCGAACAATCAGGAAGAATCTCATACTAACGTGTCCCCATACCTCTAATAAATGGTAAATAATAAAGATACAAAGCGAACATTTGCAGGACACGACTATAATTCTTAGCGAATGCAGGTTAAAAATCCGTTTAACAGCTTGCATTGTTTGAACGAAGTGAGTTTGCAAGCTGTAGGATTTTTAGCCGTAATGAGCTTTAGAATTATTCGTGTCCGAAACCGTGAGCGTGTATTTTTATTATTTTTATATTTTAATTAGTTTAGGGTGATTTTGCCTTTTTTGTTTGTTCTCCAAACGTGGAGTCCCAATGCAAGACCTATAACCCCGTATACCATAAAGGTTCTGAAGTATTCTCCCAAAAGGGCATTGCCAAACAGTGACAATCCTATTTCAGGAGACATTATAAACATTGAGTTAAACAATAGTGTACCAAAAATTGCATGTTTCACTCCTGCCTTTTGAGTTGAAGCTCCTCCAACCAAAAGTGCCGCTACAGAAAACAATCCTATTTGCATGTGGGCACCGTATGTGTTTAGGGTACCCATATTCTGCAGGTACATTATTTGTCCCCATGCAGCAAATACAGTTGACATTATTGTTGCAATAATTCTGGTTTTATCAACATTAATGCCTGATACCTCAGCAATGTGCTGGCTTTGGCCGACACTTCTGAAATCCTGTCCCAGTTTTGTTTTCAAAATCAATTCATTGAATATACATAAAGCTACTATCAATAATCCCGTTATTACCGGAACCTTTCTAACAATCATTAAACTTGAGTTTGTTGTAATTGCATGAACGCTTATTGCAATCATAACCAAGCTCAGAATAATGTTTATTGCTGTCATGGTCATGTTATATCTGTACAAGGTGGGATTCTTTTTGTTTCTTACGATTTTCCATATCTGCAGGAGAAGAATACATGCAAATACTGCCAATATAGCCCACATGAACGGAATTTCCCAAATTTTGTCCAATGCGTATTTAAGTCCGCCCTTGTCATATGCCCCCATGTCTACTGTCATTCTCACACCTACGCCGTCAGGTTTAATCATGGGATGAGTATTGGGAACTTTTATTATTACACCTACAACAAACAAGAATAAAAATTGATATATACCGTTTGCGAAATAACCTACCATCAGGCTGGCAATCATCTCCTGTCCTCTTGTTTTGTTATAGAGCAAACCTGTTAAATATCCGAACAAGGTTGCTATTGGGAGTGCAATAAGCATTGTTAACAAAAGTCCGTTAACACCGCCCCATCCAAAATATAATACGATTGCAAGTGCTATTTGTCCTGCCATTGCACCGACAACTATACCAAAGTTTAGCCCGAGACCTGCCACTACCGGTATTATCAAAGATAAAACAAGAAATGCATTCCTGAAGAAACGGCTTGATAATTCCGTCAGGAAAAAGTTCATTGTTACACCGTCTGATACTAAAAATCCAAATATTGTGAAGGCAACGAATATTAATGAAACAACATTATCTGCAAGCCATGTTGATACTTTAGAATTATTTAATCTTTCGGAAGTATTTTCATTATTCATTAATTATCGCCTCCTTTAACCTTTGTCAGCGCATAAAGAATTATTCCGTTTTGGATAACCATACGAAGTATTTCGGATAAATCCGTTCCTTCAAACAGTTGGTTTGCCACGGGAAGCGCGGTGGTAAAAAGACCCTGGTATATTAATACGCCTATTATTACGTTAGATACCTTTGCTCTTGAAGCAGAAGCCCCGCCTATTAATACGGCAGCAACCGCGGCAAATGCCATCATAAGCGGTGCCGTATAGAGCTGTGCATAGCCGTAACCCTGGGAATAAACAATAATACCGATGGCTCCCAAAATTGTAGATAAAACATTTGCTTTTATTCTGCATCTGTCAATATTTATACCTGAAGATTGGGCAAATTTTGGATTTATTCCACCTGCCGATATGGCAATTCCGGATTTTGACCTAAAATACAGCCATACTATGGTACAACATATGAAAAACATTAAAAGCATTCCCGTTGGGATTATTATTCCGGTTTCACCGTTTATGGTGATAAGCCCATTTTCTCCAAATAATGAGAACCTTAAGAAATTACTTAATATATGTGCTCCACCGATTGCATCTAACTGTATTGTTTCTCTTAAACCCTTTCCTATAAACCATCCCATATTGGGGCTTTGAAACGGTATCATGAGCCATGCAAGGCACATTGCTGCAACAATCGAAAATCCTGTGTAAGTGGCGATTGTCATTTCTGAACCTTTAACAGCATTTAGAAGTCTTCCGTACAAGTATCCTACAACTGTCGCCAATGGTATTGCAAAAGCAATTGCTACAAATAACCATGCCCAACCCGTAAATCCAAATTCTATGGAGCAGACTATGGCAAATAAGCCGCATACAATACCTACCGGCAATGCAAAGTTTGGACCTGTTCCTGATTGTATTGAAGGAACCATTGCCAATACCAGTATACCGTTCATACCCGCACGTTTTATCGTGTCGCTTAATAAAGTAATAATGGATATTCCCAAAGCTCCTCCGGCAATAAGCAAGAGTATCCAAAAACCGCCTATAAAAATTGTAGGAAATCCTATTTTATTAACAATATCATTGAAAGTGGCTTTTTTCTTTTTTACTTCTACCATTATGCTTCACTCCCTTCTGATTTTCCATTTCGGCTGCCTGACATCATCAAACCAAATTCAGCATCCGGTGCATCGGGAGGAAGTACTCCTTCAACTTTCCCCTCACATATTATTAAAATTCTGTCACATATGCTTCTCAACTCGGCTAATTCGGAGGAAGTCATTATTATTGTCATGCCTTCATTATTTAATTGCTTGAGTAAGTCAAGCACTAATTTTTTAGCCCCTATGTCGATTCCTCTCGTAGGCTCGGAAACTAAAAGCAGCTCCGGTTTCATTGTCAATGCCCTTGCAACACAAACCTTTTGCTGGTTCCCGCCGCTTAGGCTTCCTACCCTCTGCAAGGAGGAGGTGCATCTAATATCCAAATCTTTTATCATCTTATTGGCATGCTCTCTTATTTTAGCAGAATCTTTGAGTTTAATGGGACCATAATTTACTAAAAATTCATCGTTTATCTGCATGGCGGAAAATGCAATATTGGATTCTATTGATTCATCCAATAAAAGGCCGACGCCTTTCCTGTCTTCGCTTACAAAAGCAATGCCGGATTTAATTGCAGATTTGGGGTTATTCAGAGCTGATTTTTTGCCCTTGAATTCAACCTCTCCTTCAGCTGGAAATATTCCCATTATGCCGTTGGCAATACCTAATTTCCCTTGACCTGCAAGTCCGCCTATTCCTACTATTTCACCTTTTTTTACTTTTAAGTCAACGCCTTTTACTCTTTCACCGGGCATTGCAACATGTAAATTTTTTATATCTAATATTGTTTCATCAACAATATTTCTGTTCGTAGATTCTTCTCTTTCAATAGTGATACTTCTTCCGACCATCAACTGTGCTATTTCATATTTGTTTGTATCTTCTGTATTTTTTGTAACTACATGCTCTCCGTCTCGCAGAATGGTTACTACATCCGCTACTTCAATAATTTCATCAAGTCTGTGGCTTATAAATAATATGCCGATTCCCTTCTGGGCAAGCTTTTTCATTGCTTTCAAAAGATTTGCAGCTTCTGTTTCCGCTAATACCGCAGTGGGCTCATCAAAAACAAGGATTTTTAATCCTGTTTTATCGATTTCTCTTGCAATTTCAATAAATTGCATATGACCAACAGGAAGGCCTGCTACTTGTACATATTCTTCTATATCCATGTCCAACACATCCAAGGCTTTCCTTGTGTCTTCGTTCATTCTTTTTATATTTAATGTTTCCAGGCGTTTTCCGAATATGGGGCTTACTAAGTTGGGTTTTGTAATTTCCCTGTTCAACTTAATATTTTCCATAATAGTAAACCCGGGGATAAGCATAAATTCCTGATGTACCATGCCGATTCCATAGTCCATGGCATCATGAGGACTTTTGATATCTACCTGTTTGCCTTCTATTTCTATGGTTCCTTCAAATCCGCCGGTTGTATGAATTACCGACATTCCAAATAGAATATTCATCAATGTGGATTTTCCTGCGCCGTTTTCGCCTATAAGCGCATGAATTTGACCTTTTTTTAATTCAATATTTATATCCTTCAATACTCTATTTCCTGAATATTCTTTTGAAACATTTTTTAAGCTTAGAAGGTTATCACTCATTACTACCTCCTGTTTATTGACATAACTAATTAGCAAAGGAATGAATCAGAAGTTCCTAATAAGAAATTCTGAAACATTCCTTAATGTTTACATTATTTAATTATAGTACTATATATCGATTAATCAAGAATATGTTCTTCTCCGTAAGTTAAGAAATCCATCATGATTAATCTGAAATGAGGAATTTCTAATCCTTCTTCTGTATATGAACTTGTAGTAACAGCTAATTTTGCATATTCAGCCATTTTTTCTTCAAGTACTTCTACATCAAGCTCATCGCCTACATTACCGTTAATCCATTCAATGATATATTCTGTAGAAGCTACCGTATTCATCATAGCAACAGGTACCGGCCATGTTGAGAATCTTCCTAATACTCCTTTTGCCTTCAATGCTTTGGCTGTTTCGCTTATTACGTTTGCCATAGCGTCAACGGAATAACCTGTAGATTCAATACCTAATGCAGATGGATATCCGTGGTATGGTGACGGGCAGCAAGGTTGCGGATAAATTGCTCCTGCATCGCTCGTTGCTTTAATAAGCGGAGTCTGCATTGCACAGTTTGTTGAGAAGAATGCTGTGTCTTTTCCAAATCTATCAACTAACTTCGGTACATCTTCAAGAATAAACTGCTGTGCTCCCGGTACTCCAACGTCACTTGTCGGGTCAGGTGCTGTTGCATCATAGAATTCAAGTCCGATTTCTTTACATTTATCAATCATTAATTGACGTCTTGCAGCAAGCATTACGATTGACATATGTCTCGGGAATGAATAGTGTACCAATGTTTTCGCACCCAATTTCTGTGCTTGTATAGGAATAGCATCTCCCATCTTCAATTCGTCAGGGTTAAGTATTAAGTCTGCTCTCTCAGCAACGTCAGGTGGATTTTCTTGTGGTGTACAGTAAGAAATAAATATGTCATCACGAGTTTCCAAGAGTTTATCTACTGCTGCGTTTGTTCCCGGAACGGCCTGATTTATAATCAATCCCTTAACATCCGGGTTAGAGCCTATTTTTGCAATTGTAGAAATCATTTGTTCCTGCTCGGTCATGAAATTATCAGGCCATAATACGTGCATGATTTTGTCTTCGCCATATGTTTGAACCATAAGTTCAGCTGAACGATATTCTTCTTCGTTTTGAGAAAGAGTGTTCGTAACAATGGCTATTATGCCTTCAAACGGTTCTTCTTCTGCAGGCTTTTCTTCTGCAGGTTTTTCTTCTGCCGGTTTTTCTTCTGCCGGTTTTTCTTCTGCCGGCGGAGTTTGTGCAGGTTGTGTACAAGCTGCTAACGATAAAACCATCATCAGAGCCAACAATAAACTTAATAATCTTTTCATTACTTGTCCCTCCTAATTTATACACATAAAAATATGTATTCATATTATAATTGAATATACTTCTCATGTCAAACTATTTTTGAAAACGTTATATACTTCTTACTTACTAAATTATGGTTTTGTGTGTGTTGTGCGTACATTTCACCGCATTTTTTGTATGTCAGCAATATTTATAAAATGTTAATAATTGTAAACTTTATTCTTGCGCATATTACAAGCGGAGCTTTTGATTATATCTATGGAATATAATTATGGGTTTGAATGGCTAAAAGGGAGCTTTTGCTCCCTAATCTTCCAAGTTTTCTAAAAACTTTCTCATTTTTCTTTTCTGCTCCGGTGTCAGGAATTTCTCGAAATTTTTTAAATCTTCAATTTTTTTGTTATATTCCTCTTCACCATATTGCTGTTTTAACTTTTTGCTCATATTTCTTGCATCCCGTAAAATATCTTCTTCCGATTTCCCTTCATACTTTTTTTTAAATTCTTGAAATTGTTTATTTTTTGCTAATTCATTTGCTTTAGCTTCAGCATCCTTAAATTCTTTGCTATCTTTGATTTTATTAATTTCATTGTCACTTCTAAATATATTTGACATTCATCTACCTCCTATATGTTATATAATATGCCGCCGCTGTCATTTAATTACAACAGTGTTTATACAATTACAGTTTGCTCTGTAACATAATCATGCAATCGGAATATGATATATGGAGATATTTATAAGAAGGTGATATTATTCCGGTTCAAATATTATTATATATATTAGCGGCAAAATATATTTTTGACGGCAATCAATTAAGCGGTGTTGTTTCCAAGCTTTCGGGAACAACTAAAACGATGGCCTCGGGGATACTCAAGGACCCGGCTAAGATGGAAAACTTAATAGGCATGATTCGAACCTTTGCTCCCCTTACTTCACCGCAAACAGTATCAAAAGTAAATACATATCTGCCGGCAGTAGAGAAAGCAAGCACTTTGCTCGGCATGTACTCATTTATCAGCAAGGCTCAGAATTTTAGGCCAATCCAAGCTATAGACGCCAAAACACCGGCGGATAAAGTAACAGCATTGTTGAAAAACGGCAATATTCCTGTTACAAAGTTAATGGCACAACCACTTATAGCCGAAAATATGCAAAAAATAGTAAGTGCCTTGGCGATGAATATGGCTAAAAACGGCGGTTTAAACGAAATGCTTTCTTCTTTAACAAACAGCAATAACAATAACCTAAGTGATATGCTTTCTTCTTTTTCGGATGGCAACAAGGAAAATACTGATTTAAGCAATTTAATAGAAAAATTTATGCCGATGATAAACAATGTGATGTCTTCTTCAAATAAAACAGAAGAGCCAAATAAACCTTATGAAGAAGAAGTATTTAAGAAAGCTCAATTTGACCACAAGAAAAACGATGAAATAAATAATAAAACTATTAACACGCCCCCTTCAGCAGAAAAAAACATAAGGAGTGAAAAACATATACAAAAACCAATTCGCATAAGACAAAGAAGAAGATAAAAAAAGATTCTTAATCCTAAGGGGTTAAGAATCTTTATTGTCTCCTTTTAATTTATAAAGATTTCTGTTATCCAAAAGCCATATTTTATCGGTAAATTGTCCCGGCTCGACCATTTCAAGAAAGTGTTCAAAATCAAACATTCTTGCATCCATTATATCCAAGAAATGCAAAAGCTCAGCTTCCGGTGTCATGGGTTTCTTAGGACTGCCAAACTCCGGCTCAAAATGATGTGATAAAACCATATGCTGCAAAATAATGCTTTTTTCTCTGTCTATACCTATCTTTTCACCTTCAAATTCAATTTCCTTTACCCCTTGAATTATATGTCCCAGCAATTTACCTTCCATGCTGTAATCAGATACTATTCCGTATTCATCGGATTCCATTTCCAATATCTTGCACATATCATGAAGAATTATGCCTGCATATACATAATCCGTATTAAGAAAATCATATACCTGACAAAGCTTCTCGCCTGACTGAAGCATTCGAAGATTATGATACAAAAGTCCTCCCCTGTATGAATGGTGATTTCTTTTTGCCGCAGGGTAATAATACAATTTATTCTCATATTTCTTAAAGATATTATCCGTTAAGGTTCTAATTTCATTATCCTTTATTTTATTTATATAGGATTTTACTTTTTCAAGCATTTCGCTCGGCTCAATCGGTGCAGCAGGTATTAATTCCTGAATCTGCACATTATCCTCAGCCTTCTTCTCTCTTATTTTATTAACTTTAAGCTGCCTGGTTCCACTCCATTCCAAGACCTCTCCCCTTACTTTTACAATGGGGTTTTTCTCAATTAATACTTCCGTTTCTTTAGAGTAATCCCACACCTTTGCATTTATTTCACCTGTCTTGTCAACCAGCTCAATATCTATATATTGTTTACCGTTAGTAGTTTTTTTAACTTCATAACTCTTAATCAAATAGAACCCGTCCGCCTTTTCTCCGGGCTTAAGTTCTGCAATTGTTTTATTTGTTTTAATCATACTTTTCATCTGTTCTCTTGATTCATCACTAAGCATATCAGCAATACTTTGGCTCATAATTTTCCTCACTTTTAATTTGATGATTAATTGTATCATAGGTGCAAGCCGCAAAATGGACTTGCTTCACACCGATACAATGAATGCATTAGGGCAAAGACCAAAGTCTTTGCTTCATTGATTTTAATCATTATACCATACTTATTCAAATCTATAAACAGAATTTTGTAAAACAAAAACACACCTGAATAAAAGGTGTGTCTTCAATGCATGAGAAATGTCTCAACTGCACAGGATGTCAAACTGTTAAATTTTATGATGCCAATACTTTCTTATTTTAAGGAAGCCAACTATACAAATGATTATTGCAGGAATTAGTATGGGTGAACTTGATACTATGCTTACAATTATATTTTCAACAGTCCTTATAATCCCGTTAACTGTATTAATAAAACCTTCCTTCGATCTGTCCCACACACTGTCCTTAGTTTTTAAGGTAAGACTTGCTGTCATCACTTCTTCAATTTCCAAATTAATAGTTGACATTTTAGCCCTGTCATTTATATCGCTTAAACTAATATTTAAAGCATCTATTTCAGTTCTGATTCTTCTAAGCTCATTTTCTATGAGAAGCATTTCTTCAACCGTTGTTGCCTTTTCAAACAATTCTCTTAAGTGCTGCTCCTGAACTTCCAAGTTTTTTACTTTATTGTCCTTTTCATAATACTCCTTGGTTACATCTGTTTCATTGATATTCTTTCTTTTTATATCAACGGTATTTTCCAGATAATCGATCAATTCATAAAAACTTTCCTGAGGAACTCTTATTCTAATGCTCCCATACATTAATTTTTTCTCATTATATACTTGGTAAACCTGAGTATTATTGCTTTCCAAGAATCCGTCCATGGAACTTACTTTCATTGACAAATCGTTTAAAAACATGTCATAATCTTCTGTTTGTGCTGAAATTGTTCCGGTCTTGATTATTTTCATTTCTCTTTGTTCCATTGAAGTCATCATTACAGAATCATTTGTCCGATATGAAAGGTCGTCTCTTGCGCTCTTATTATCACCGTCATACCCCTCTTCCGCAGCTTCTTCAGTCATTACCGGCGGTCCTGCTTGGGGTGCTTCTGGGGCAGGCGAGCCGGCACCGTAGTATTCGGCTGGTGATTCAGTTGTTGCCATATCATAGGATTCATTTTTAGCTTTCATTCCCATTCTGCCTATATTGTTTATATTGGCCGCTACAAACACCAATACCAGTGCAGCGGCAAGACTGCCGTATTTCAGCCATTTATTGCGATTGAAACTTTTTATCTTTGAAGCTGCCTTTTTTGTTTTTGACTGAGGGTTGCTCTCCAATAATTTTTCATGAAGTCTTTTGCAGTAACCTACAGGTGGCTCTTCTTCCGGCAAATTTCGCAATACTGATATTAAATTTTTATACTCTTCCAAGATTTTTTGACATTTTTCGCATGAATGCAAATGCTCTTCCACTTGCTGCATTTCTTCATGGCTTAATTCATTATCAATATATAATGACAATTTGTCATTTATTTCGTTACATTTCATTTTATCACCACCTTAGCCCTGAACTTTCATTTCATTTTCCAATAGTTCTCTTAATCTTTTTCTGGCTCTTGACAATCTTGACTTTACCGTGCCTAAATTACAGGATAATATTTGTGATATTTCATCATATGTGAATCCTTTTATATCCCTCAGTATTATTATTGTTTTAAAATCATCCTCCAACGCATTGATTGCATCGTTTACAAGCTGGGTACTGTAATTTCTTTCGATTAAAGCATCCGGGTTATAGGATTCATCTGAAATTTCTCTTTGAACTTCTCTTCCGGAGCCTAAATCCATTGTTTCATCTATAGATACTGTGCTTATATTTTTTCTGCGTTTGAAATCTATACATGTGTTTACTATAATTCTATACATCCATACTTTAAATGTAGATTCCATATTAAAGCTGCTTATATTTTTAAATATTTTTATCAGTGCTTCCTGAGAAGCATCTTCTGCGTCTTCAACATTTCTCATTATGCGAAGAGCAATGTTGTAGGCAGTTTTCTTATAATCCTTGATAAGCTCTTCAAAAGCTTCAACATTACCTTTCCGACTTTCCTCTACAAGCCACCTTTCATTATTATTCATTATTCCACCCCGTTCGGTTATATATTAGACGTAAACATTTTTTAATTTGTTCCACGAATTTTTGATTTTGTTTAATTATAACATTCAAGTTAATTATAATCAATAAAAAGGCAGCAGGATGATTAGCATCTATCTTATTCTGCCTTCGCAAGCCTTTGTAATTGTCCCGTTTTTAATTAATTCTTCGCATTTATTAATATCGTCATAAATTGGTCTGTCTTCTTTTAGCATGGGAACAACTTTTCTTACCTCATCGTAAACCGGTTTTGTTCCCGCTCCTAATCCTTTGTTCCCTCTTAGGTCTATTCCCTGACAAGCGCACATTATTTCCATAGCCAAGACTCTTCGCACATTTTCCATAATTTCTTTTGCTTTTCTTGCAGCAATTGTTCCCATAGAAACATGGTCTTCTTGATTTGCAGAGGATGGAATGCTGTCAACAGAAGCAGGATGTGCCAATATTTTATTTTCGGAAACTAAGGCAGCTGCAGAATATTGAACAATCATAAACCCCGAATTTAATCCGCCATGCTCTACCAAAAATGCGGGTAATCCGCTAAGTGTAGGATTTACCAGCCTTTCAATTCTTCTTTCGGAAATATTTGCAAGCTCAGAAAGTGCAATTCCTAAAAAGTCTAAGGAGAGTGCCATAGGCTGTCCGTGGAAATTTCCTCCCGAAATACCTTCATTTGTTTCAGGGAATATTATGGGGTTATCGGTAACTGAATTTATTTCTATTTCTATTTTCTCCTTAACATAATTTATTGCATCCTTGCTTGCCCCGTGCACCTGAGGAACGCATCGCAAGGAATAAGCATCCTGTACACGAATTTCCCCTTGCTTGGTTGTCATTTTGCTCCCTGTCAACAGCTCAGTCAATACTCTTGCAGTATCTATTTGACCCTTGTGAGGACGAATATCATGGAGCCTTTGGTCCAATGCATTAATTATTCCGTTTTGAGCTTCAAAGCTTAACGCTGCTGCAATATCCGCTGTTTTTATGATGTTTAACGAATCGTAAACAGTCAATGCTGCCAGGGCAGTCATAACCTGTGTCCCGTTTATAAGAGCAAGTCCTTCCTTGGCTGTCAGCTCAATTACGGGTATTCCCGCTTTTTCCATAGCTTCTTCGCCTGCCATTATTTCTCCTTCGTATTCCGCCTGCCCAAGCCCTATCATAGGCAGCACCATGTGTGACAGAGGAGCTAAATCCCCGCTTGCACCGAGAGAGCCTTTTTCAGGTATGATTGGATGAACTTTTCTGTTCAGCATTTCAATCATTGTCTGTATTGTTTCAAGCCTCGCACCTGAATAACCCTTTGCCAGATTGTTTATTCTCAACAGTATTATTCCTCTGACAACCTCACTGTCAAACGGTTTTCCTGCACCTACCGAGTGAGATATTATTAAATTTTTCTGGAGTGTTTTTGATTCTTCTTTTGATATGGTTACATCGCTGAACTTTCCGAAGCCTGTTGTAATACCGTAGACTACATCTTCATTTTCAACAAAGTCATCAACAACTTTTCTTGATTTCAAAATCCTTTCAACAGCAAAATCTGATAATTCTACCTTTTTATAATTTCTGCACACTGCTACTACTTCGTCCAATGTCAAATCATTTCCTGTAATTATAACCTTATCCATTTTTCCTCCCTTAAAAAAAGGTAAATTTCAGCATAATAAAACGCTAAAACTTACCTCCTAACATCCATTTTCTTGAAGTATTTTTATTCTATAACACATTATTTATTTTGTCAATCAGTGCAGAAATTATATTAACGTACCACTGTAACAGCTTTTGCGTCAACTACTGCAGGTATACCGTTCGGTACATCCTTAGGATATACATATATATTATCGCCTACTTTTAATGTTGAATGAGCAAAATTTGTTATTGTATCGGCGCCCACTATTATATCATATTCCTTATCGTCAGCTGCCAGTCCGTAAATCCTCATTCTTCCCATTTCATCTCTCGATATCTCGCCAACTTTAAGATCCAATTTAGAATCATCATCAAAAATCTCTGCAGTCATTGCGGCAGTGTAATCATATTCTTCGTCTAATTCAACATCATAACTGTTTCCATCCATAGAATTTAATCTTACGCGTTCACCTATGTAGAAATTTTTGTTTTTCTCCATATCAACTTTGTAAAGTCCCACATTATCTTCACCTTCAACATGAAATCCGTCTTTATCTATTTTAACAATTCTTCCATTGGCAGTATATTTACCATATGGCTCGGTCTCTTTTTCCGGTGGATTATCATTTACGGCACATCCTGTTATGAACAGCAAAAAACAAATTAATATTAATATTATTTTATTTTTCATAAATACCTCCAATTTAACATTTATGTATTATTTATATTTGCCAAAATAATACTATATATTCATGCAATATTAATTGTAGCGATAATACTTTTTATAGTTTAAAGATTCATAAAGGCTTAAATCATGAATTCCCGGCTCGCCTCGAATTCTAAATTCATATGCATTATTTAAAAATTTATTAAATAATTATTTACATGTTGTACCTTTTTGTGCTATATTATAACTGATTAGTTTTTTATTCTTCAAATAATTTACGATATGACAAGAGGTAGATATGGATTTCTTAGACATGCAAATAATTAAACACTTGGAAAAGGAAGGGAGAATTTCACACGAAGAGCTTTCAAAAAGATTAAATTTATCAAGACCTGCAATACATAACAGAGTTGCAAAATTGGAAGATCAGGGTATTATAACAGGATACAAGGCAATGATAGACTGGTCAAAACTTGGTTTTACCACATATGCAATTATTTCATTAAGAGTGAGAACTGCTGATTATGATAAGCTTTTGGAACAATTAAAAAACTTGGCTATTCCTGATTTAGTAATTGAAGAATGCCATATAGTCACCGGCACTTGGTGCATACTTATGAAAGTAAGATGCAGTGCACCTTCAGGTTTAAAAGCTATTCAAGACGAGCTGCATAAAATCGAATGTATCAGGGAATCATCCACGTCATTGATTTTATCCTCCTTATATGATTAAAACCAGCCTGTCGGCTGGTTTTTCATATGCATTTTGCTATTGTTTTGATTGTTTATTACTCTGTAATGCATTGTTAACCGCTTGCTTTATTCCTTCGCTTGTTTTCGTAGCACCAGATACATTGTCAACATCTGTTGAATTTGCTTGTGCTATTTTATCAGGAAGTTCATCTATTGCCAAAGAGCCTACACCCTCAGTTTCATCTTTTCCTTCAGCTTCAACCGATACTATATCCTCTCCGTTAACTACAACTGTTACGTTTATTTCTCCTCCATATCCTTGTGCAGATCCTGTCAATGTTTTTTCTTCTTCGTCAAAGGTATCATTATTTGCATTTGCTCCGGTATTATTGTCATCAATAGGTTCATCAATAGGCTCGTTGTCTTCGTCCTCATTTAGGTTTCCATCTCCAGGTGCACATGCAACCAATAAAAGCATTAATGCACAAAAAATAATTGTAAATTTTTTAAATTTTTTCATAGTCACCTCCATAATGAATTATTTTTTAATAGTATCTCCAGAAATAACTCAATATAAAGAGGTAAAAATTTAAATATTTAGAAATTTTTCAGTTAAAAAATTTCTTACATAAATGAGAATAATAGGTTATTTTCCACATGTAGGACATCGGGGATTTTTTTCAATATCAATAATATTAAAATCCATTGCCAATGAATCAAACAAGAGTATTTTATTTTTTAAGGTTTTTCCAAATCCGGACAATATTTTTACTGCTTCTGCCGCTTGTATAAAACCCATAACTCCCGGAACAGAACCTAAGACACCATTATTACCTGATAAATTGCTGCTGTCCACATTGGGATATAAACACCTGTAACAATGTCCTTCCTTAGGAACAAGGGTGGTTGCAGTGCCGTCAAATCTCAAAACTCCTGCCTCAGCAAAAGGTTTATTTAATAAAAAGCATATATCATTTATCAGATACCTTGAAGGTATATTATCAACCGCAGCAATAATCAGGTCGTATTCCAAAAAAATTTTTTCTGCATTATCTCGGGTTAATTCAGTTTTATAGGTTTTAATATTTATGCTTGGGTTTAGCTTTTTTAGCATAAATTCTGCTGAGCTTGCCTTCGGCATACCGATGCGTGAAAAGGAATGAAGTATTTGTCTGTTTAAATTGCTCATTTCCACTTCATCTAAATCCAATAACCCCAATGTGTTGACATCAGCCATTGCCATTCCGTAGGCTGCCGGAGAGCCTAAGCCTCCCACACCTACAATCAAGACTTTTGCATCAGATAATTTTTGTTTAATATCCATTTTATTTGCTTCATTTAAAAATTCAAACAAGTTAGCATTATTATCTGTTTGTTTAAATTCCATATTAAACAAATCAAAAAACAGCATATCTTTTGTTATATTACCGATATTAAGGCAAAGCTTAACACATTCTATAGAAGAAAGCGTTGCAGATAATGCATTGGCTAAAAAAGGCGGACTAAAATCTTTTGTATTATTATCTGCTATTAATGCAATAAAATTCTTAAACAAATCCTCATTGATAAATGTCTGCAGTGTACCCTTCCATTGGCTGTTAGCTGATATAATAGTCGGTAAATATTTATCGTTTAATAATTTAGCTGCTGAATTTTTTATAAAACTATAATTTCCCAAAACAATCCTGCAAAAATTTTGGGGATGGTTCTTGTTATTTTCATATATCTCCGAAAAACCTCCCGAATAGTTTTCTTCATTAAGATAATCAATTTTTGTATCATTGTTTAAATCAATTACCTCAGCAAATAAGGAGTCAGCGCCGATTTTATCTTGTAAATCACAAAATATTTTTCCTATTCCCATAGCAGCAAGATAGTATGCCAAGGGTCTTAGACTGTCTGTATTTTCGCAATACACCAAGACAGTTGAATCAAGAAGCTTTTTTTGACCCTGTTCACCTATTTCAGGTATTATTATTTGTCTTTTATAATGATTTTTTTGTTCTTCCGACAATATCACAATATCACTCCTTTTTTGTATTTTTTGTTATTATTCGTATCTCAAAGCTTCGATGGGGTCTGAATTGGCTGCCTTCTTGGCTGGATAATAGCCGAAGAATATCCCGATTACCATGGCAAATACAACAGCCAAAATGATAGAAGCCGGATTTACAACCACGGGTATGGATATAAAAGAACCCCCTATCATAACTAAACCTATGCCCGTTATGGTTCCCACTATCCCCCCGATTGCTGAAAGTGTGGCTGATTCTATCAAAAACTGAAACAAAACATCTTTTGTTCTTGCGCCGAGAGCTTTTTTTATTCCTATTTCTCTCGTTCTTTCAGTAACGGATACCAGCATGATATTCATTATGCCTATTCCCCCCACCAGGAGGGATATGGCTGCGATGGCTGCAACCGCAACTGATAAGCCGGTCACAACACTTTCCACCTGTGTTTGTTCTTCCTCAACGGTATAATATATGTAGTTTTCCGGTGTCCTGTTTTTCATTCTGGCAATATAATTTATTATCTCATCACCCGTAATGGCCATGGAATACTTTTCATCAATAAAAATATCCAAGGCATAATAGGCGTAATATGATGAAGTAGGCATAGTATAAGGTATGAAGCTGTTTTCATAATTGCTTTGTCCCTGCATCAAGGTTAAAAGAGGGGATTGCTCTATTTTATATACTCCCACAACCAGGAGGTCTTCCATATTGTTGTCGATTTTAACCCTAATTGTTTTTCCTACAGCATTGTCCTTCCCGAAGAGCTTTAAGGCGGCTTTTTGCTCCAAAACAACTACCTTGCTCTTTCTTTCTATATCCTTGCTATTTATCATCCTGCCGTAAAGCATCTTAATTTGTTGGACTTTATCGTATCCGGAGTCAATGAATTCCATATTGAGTTTTATGGTATTCCTGCCTGCCGTAACATCGCTTCTCAAGGAATCGGAAGGGCAAATATAAGCCAACTTTTCACTGAATCTTTCCTTTAAAATTTCTAAATCATCGTTATAAAAAAAGTCCGTGGTTCTGAAATCCTCTATGTTTCCCACATACAAAACAGCCCTGTTTTTGCCGAAATTCTTGTATATATCGTCCATTACCCCCTTCATGCTGTCGCCTATGGACACGATTGAAATAACCGAGCTTATTCCTATGATAATTCCCAGCATGGTGAGAAGAGACCGCATTTTGTTTGATAAAATAGATTTAAAAGCTATCTTAATATTTTCAAGCCAAATAATTTCTTCCACCCTCTTTCCATCTGTCTTCGATAATGCATCCGTCCTTAAACACAATAATTCTGTCTGCATATTTTGCCACTTCAGGTTCATGGGTGACCACTATGATGCTGGTTCCTTCCCTGTTGAGGTCTTTGAATATTTTCATGATTTCTTCAGAAGAGTTGGTGTCTAAATTCCCCGTAGGTTCATCGGCAAGAATTATTGGAGGATTGTTTGCCAAGGCTCTGGCTATGGCAGCTCTTTGCATTTGACCGCCTGATAATTCATTTGGCATATGGTTTATCCTATCCTTCAAGCCTACCTTCTCTAAAAGCTCCAAAGCCCTTTCACTTCTTTGTTTTGACTTGACTTTGGCATATATCATTGGAAGTTCCACATTGCTAAGCACATTGGTCCTGGGGATTAAATTAAATGCCTGAAAAACAAAACCGATTTTTTTATTCCTTATCAAAGAAAGCTCATCGGGGCTTTGTTTATCAATTTCAATTCCATCAAGAAAATACTTGCCGCTGCTTGGTCTGTCAAGACAACCTATAATATTCATGAGGGTTGACTTTCCTGAGCCGGAATGCCCCATGACAGCCAGGAATTCTCCCCGGGAGACCTCCATATTCACATCATTTAAGGCATGAACTTCCACGGAGCCGTTTTTGTAGATTTTATTCAAGTTTTCTATCCTAATCATCTTTTCCATATCAACCTACTCAATTTCATTAGGTATTACTGTCATACCGTCTTCGAATGTCTCGTCGGGATTTATCACATATTTCATTTCCTCGTATAAATCACCCGTGATTTCTGATTCCAAATCGGTTTCAAGACCAATTTCAACCGGTATGGACCTTACGGTATTGTCTTCATTCAATATGTAAATCTTGTATTCCTCCCCGTCTTGCACTATGGCTCCCGATGGGACCGCAAATACATTTTCTTTCTTTTCGGTTCTTATTTTAGCTGTGGCAATTACTCCTGCTATTAAATTTTCCGGCCTTTCCGTAACATCTATTAAAACAGGAATCACTCTTTCCATGGTGTTATTATCTTTTTGCTCTGCTGTAGGAGATATTCTCGCAACTTTTCCTTTTGCAAATCCCTTACCCAAAATATCAGAATAAATTTCTACTTCCTGATTCAATTTAAGTTTTCCCACGTCAAATTCGCTGACTGCTGCCTTCATTTGCAGCTTTTCCAGATTTTCCACGACAAACATTGCCTGGCTGTTTTCGGTATCCTTGGCATATCTTCCGATATTGACATTTACCCTCGTGACGGTCCCGTCAATAGAACTTCTTATCATGACCTTTTCAAGTTCTTCTTTCTTTAACTTAAGCCGGTCTTCCTGTATTTCAATGCGCTTTTTATCTGCTTGGGACAATTGTATTTTCCCATTGACGGCATTATAACCTTCTAGGCTTTTCTTTAAAACAACCAGATCCTTTTCTGTCTTTTTAAAGGCTTCTTCGGTTATTACGCCGTTTTCGTACAGGTCCTTGTTTTGCTCATATACTGTTTCCATATCCCTGTAGCTTGCCAAAGCCTTGTCGTATTCAATCTGCAGGGCCTTGATTTTCTCCTCTGCTTCCATTTTGCTTAATTCAATTTGATTTTCTTCATATTCTATTTCTTTTTCCAGGTCCTCGCTGTCCAAAACGGCTAAAATATCGTCCTTTTTAACCAAATCTCCTTCCTTCACCCTTATATCGTTTATTTTGTAATTTAAAGGAGATGTAACCTCCGCCTTTTCAATCCCTACCAGGGGTGCTTTCACCGAAATAACATGCTCTAAGGTTTTTCTTTCCAATTTTGAAACATTTGCCGTCACTTCCGGCGCCTTGGAACCCTTGTTTACAAGCCAAAATATGATTGCAGCAAGAGCCGCAACCACAACAAAAACGATAACCTTCTTACGTGTAAAAAACCTTTTCATCATCCCTCCAAATTGCAGATCGACTTAATTTTAGTATCTATTATAATTTCATAAAATTATGTAATCCTTAAAGAACTATTAAAAATTAATTAATAACCCTCTATTTGCCAAACAGCAGCTCTGTTTGAGAACGAAAAGAATTGTCCACGGAATTTATAGTCTTCATGTTTTCAAAGCCAAATCCTATGAATTGGTAAATGCCTATTCTACAGGCATCCTTGTTTTTTTCCAAAACCGCAGCCACATCATAGCCTAAATTATAAAAATCGCCAAAAGCTATGTCCACCAAATCCCAGTCGGAGAAAAATGAGCCAAGCCACTTCTTATGCAAGCGGTCTCCGTCCCAAGAATAAAAGAATGGCCTCTTTCTTAGATCCTTATAGAAAACAGTGTCTTTATATACCCCGATAAATATATCCGTTTCACCGTCATTATCCAAATTACAGGCATCAACCTTCCAAGGTTTGAAATCGAAAAAATCCTGTCTGTAAATTTCTTTTGTCAATATGATACCGTCAGCTTCATATATGTCATATATGATGAAATCACTGCCGTATTCTTCAGAAATATGTTTAGATATAGCCAAAATCTCATCATCTTTGTCAGAGTCAATGTCATATGTTTTAAAATCAATTATTTCTTCATCAATGATTTTAACATATTTCTTGCCACTTTTTATATATAAATAATTGCTTTTTTCATATAAACCATAGGTATTCTGTTCTATCGATATTTTTCCGGCGGCATAAGATTCAGGCTGTCTAATGAGTACACAGACAGCCCCTGCCATTATGACCGCTAGCGGTATTAATAGTCTCTTCATTTTACTCCCAGCTAATACTTATATCCTTAATGGTTACCTTGTTTTCTTCCTGTGATATAAATGACTCTGTCCATGCCGGCTTAGGAACCATGTTTTCTGAAGGACCGATAATCATTATATTCTCAAAATCATATTCATCTTCTTCGAGAATCCTGTTTCCGTCTTCGTCGTATATATCCATGGGGACATGAATATTCTTTTCCTCGTCATAAACCATAGCCATTCTCTTTACCCCCACCAAGGTCTGCCATTCGTGATTAGTAAGTCTCTTGTCGGAAAGAAATTCATAATAGTTAAACAAGGCTCCCCTTGCTAAATAAGTTTTTCCGTTGGTCTGACAAACTACATAGATTTCACAGGGTAGGCCGTTTCCTATCTCCAAATACGTTCCTTTCGGAAAGAGGTCGTTTGGCGCAATTGTTGATACATCTGCTATTAATGCCGTAGTGAAATCATTGCTTGTATCAACGTCATTCCTCATAAGATTCATTTGCATTATTTGAATTACACTGTCAATCAATCCACCGTATCTGTAAAGTTTTAAATTCTCTTCATCTGTAATATCTTGATTTGTTAGCTCTTTAACTGAAACATTCATTAAAGTATCTTGAATATCAATTATTTGGTCTAATACCAGACCGATTTCATCCTTAAGCATATTTCTTTCTTGTAGCTGTGCTTTCGTATTTTCTGCAAGCCACTTAAGCTTTGCATATACTTCCACATTCGGCTCCACATAATTATAAGGTATTATTGGCTCAGGTCCTCCGCCCATTTCGGCACCGGACTGCTTCATGTACAAGATGCTGTCATGCTTTAGTTCGGCATAGCTGCCAAGAGCTGTATGAATGTTTTTGTCCGTCCATTTTTCATTTCTCATGAAATGGGGCATACCTTCTTTATCCTCGAAGGATACGGCAGATGATTTAATGCTCCACAGCCATCCTTTATATAAATCTGATTTCCATTCATCATCTGTAATTTCAGTCTGTTTTTTTCGCATGAGGTTTAAATTTTCTTCGTATTTATCCCAATCTTCCTTTGGTTTGTAGTATGTATCCAAAAGCTCTTCGGCTCTTTTGCTGCCAAAGGATGCAATCACATCAAGACCTGAAGGAATCGGTCTTATTATTGGCTCGATTAGTGCCTGCATTACTTCCGCATCAAAGGAATATCTTTGTCCCATAAGCCTGAACTGCCTTCCCGCAGGTGTACTGACTGAAGAATATTTAGGCTGAATTTTTGGTTCAGGCAAAAGAAGTGCTTCCTCTAAAAGCTTATCATAGTATGAATTATCCTTAAATTTGTTCAAATCAGGATTCTGTCCGTATACCTTTGTTATTAAGTCTCTTATTTCGAAAATTCCCAAATCGTCTGACATGCCGGTATAAAGAGCTGTTGCAGTATAAATATTTTCGAAATCATCAAAACTATCTTCATTTCTAAGAAGAAGACAGGTAATTATCATTGATTTTGTCAAGCTGTCCATATCAAGGACCGGCTTGCTTTTGCTTTCATCAAATATCGGGAATCCGCTTAAGCCGTACCACATCATAGTTTTAAAATATTTACCTAATTCTTCATTTCCCGTATAGTGGCCTCTTACGGTAAATTGGGAATAATCCAAATCCTTTCCGAAGATGGGAGACCTTGCGAAATCAAAGGCTTCATCAATAAGCTTTATCTCATCGTCGGATAAAACTGCAATTTCCTCGGGGACTACTATACCTTCCAAATCTTCATCAATCAATTTTGCTCCGGTTAAAAAATATGCGGCTGCAAATTTCAATTCTTCCTTTAAATTAGCATACTTGGAATCATTATAGGCATTTAAGCTTTCGATCAGCATATTTTTTGAAAGGGACTGCAATTTATCATACAGTGAAGATACTTCAAGGAGCTTTAGTGAATTGCCGTAAAAAATGTGGTATAAATGGAGAGCGGAGTCAACTGTTATAAATACAGGTGATTCCTTATACATGGGGTATTCATATAAATGATGCATTTTTAAATATTCATAGCTTGGTTTCAATACGACAAAACCATCTTCATAGATTGATTTTAGCTGCTTATCTGTAAATCCGGCATACTGGCCTGCATTTACCAGGTTAGATAAATCTTCATTGACTTCATATTTCTCCACAACAGGTATAACATCAGGAACACTAAAAGGAACGTCTACACGAAATTCTTCCATACTCAAGTTCCAAGCTGTAGGTATATTGTCTTCCTCAATAACTTCAGGCTCTTCTACCGGTTCCGGTTCCTTAACTACATTATTATCTGAGCACGAAGCAAATAATAATATGCACAAAAATAAAACCATAAACTTTTTAAAATCCATTTAAACCTCCTATACCGGTTTTTGCTAATTATTGTATTATATCAATAAGACGTTACCTATTAACAAATAGTTCCAAAATTTTAGGGATAGTTCCTTTTATTCTCAAAAGCTTAAAACGACCTGTCCATTGCCACAAGTACGGCTATTTTTGATAATTGTTATTCTATAGATTACGCAACTATTAACTTCTTTCTCTAATTGTCACATGGACTATGTCCCCCGGTTGTTTATTGATTTTTGCCCGTATATCTTTTCTGATGCCTATTATATGACAAGGAGTTCCCATCCTGACTAAGCTTCCTACATAGGGCTCACCGTCAAAGGTTGCATATACTTTAACTCTCCCTTTTCCGAATTCCTCCTTTACATCATAGGGAAACTCAATATAGGCCCCGTCTATATCCGGAACCTTTTTAATCACTGCATCAAATTCATAATTTTTTTTCATATTTATACTCCTTCCGATGCGAGTTCTTCTCCCAAAAACTCAAGGATCTCAAATATTTACCGTATCAATTTTTTTCATATTCTTTCCTTCCTTTTAATCTTTTCCTGTCTCCCATTAGTAAGCATCAAAACTCTTTTTTCCTGTATATCCGTAAAGAAACATAAATCGAAATTATAAATAAGAGTACACCAATTATGGGTAAAAAATAAATCAATTGTTCTAATTTTTCCTCTGCGGGCATTGGGATTCCAATTTTTGAAATCATCATCACAGCTGCCACCGGTATGAATATAACAATCATCATCAGGATGCGCCCTTTTTCCACTCCGAACTTGAAGAGGAGGGGAAAGATGACTGCCATCAATGTCAATCCGGCAAAAAAGTTGCCCAAGGCCGTCAAGATTTTTTCATTTATGGGCATATTGGAAAAAACCATGTTAAGAAGAATTGATATAACAAAAGCAGCGGTCAAAAATATCAAGCCCAGCAAGTACTTGCTCATAACCATGTCTTTTCTTGATACCGGCATTGTAAGGGCATATCTGTCCCATTTGCACCTTTCATCATAAGCCATTGCCGTAATAGGTATCAATACTGCCACCATAGTCATCATGGAGGCGAACATGGATGAGTTTTCATTGACCAGGCCTATGGCAAAATAGAATATTATTAATATTAAATATACCTTCCCTTGTTTCTTTAAGTTTAACAAATCCTTTAAAATCAATCCAGTCATTGCACTTGCTCCTTTATAATAAATATCATTATATCTTCCAGGGAAGCCCTGTCAATCAGATAAGGTCCCGTGATCCCATCCTTAAGCACCAAAGCTTCGATTCCGAATTTGTTTTTCCTCATTCCCTTTACAAGGCTCTTATCAATGTTTTCATACTCTTCCGGAGAGCATTTTAAGATACCGTAATTGTCCAGCAAATCGTCCTTGGTTTCCGAGAATATAATTTTCCCCTTGTGAATAAAGGTGATGTAGTCGCAGATTTTTTCCAAATCACTTATTATGTGGGACGATACAAAGATGGAATTTGTTTCATCCTGAAGAAAGTCCAAAAAGGTATCCAGGATTTCTTCCCTGACAACAGGGTCAAGGCCGCTCGTGGCTTCATCCAAAATTAATATTTTTGAATCATGAGACATGGAAACTGCCGTTGACAGCTTCATTTTCATTCCTCTTGAGTAATCCTTGATGCTTTTATTATAGGGGAGTGAGAACATATCGAGGAATTTTGAAAATTTGCCTTCGTCCCAGGTCTTATATACCTTTTTTAACATGTTGTTTATTTCTCTTGCGTTTAGATTTTCAGGGAAACTAGATTCATCCAAAACGACTCCGATGTTTTCCTTAACGGAATCCATTTCAGTTTTGTTATCTTTGCCTAAAATTGAAATATTTCCCCCATCCCGGCTGATTAAATCCAAAATCAGTTTTATGGTGGTGGTTTTTCCGGCTCCGTTTTCCCCTATAAAACCCATTATACTTCCCTTGGGCAGGGTAATGTTGATATTGTCTAACTTAAAATCCTTGTAGACCTTTGTTACATTTTCCAGTTTCAATGAGTATTCCATTTTATTCTCCTTCATAAAGCAATGTCATCATTTCAATCATTTCATCCAGCTTCAAACCGCATTCCTTTGATAATTTAAGTATTTCCTGCATGTGGTTTTCTATCTCCTTAAGATGCTGTTCCTTTATCAATTCGATATTTTTGCCTGCCACAAAACTTCCTTTCCCGGTGAAGGAAACAATGAATCCTTCCCTTTCAAGTTCATCGTATGCCCGTTTTGTTGTAATAACACTGATTCTCAGCTCCTTTGCAAGAAGTCTCATGGAAGGCAGTGCCTCTCCCTCTCTTAATTCACCTGTGATAATCATAGACTTTATCTGAGAAGCAATCTGTTCGTAAATTGGTTGACCGCTTGAATTGCTTATTATTATATTCATTTCCATCTCCGTAAATAGTGTATATATCCATTATATACAATATATCAACTTTGTCAATATATTTTTTTGGAATTTTTTTAACTAAGGGCTCTCAAAACAAAAAGCTGACAATACCCCCGTCCCCTTGTCATATAAAAATTATATTGATTTTCATAATATAAATGATAATATTGTATCAACGATATATAAAACTGAAAGGATAGTTTTATGAAAAAATCAGAGATAAAACCCGAAGAAGGAAAAAAACCGTCTCCAAAATCTCCAAAGTATACAGAAGTTAATTCAAAATTCATTGATAAATGGATTGATGAAGGATGGGAATGGGGGCAGCCTGTCAGTCACGAAGTATTTGAAAGAGCAAAAAACAATGATTGGTTTGTTTTGTTAACACCGACTAAGCCTGTACCAAAGGAATGGTTTTGCGAGATGAAGAATGCCGAAGTTCTTGGTCTTGCTTCGGGCGGCGGTCAGCAGATGCCAATTTTCACTGCATTGGGTGCAAAATGTACTGTACTTGATTATTCAGAGAAACAAATTGCAAGTGAAATTGAGGTTGCTAAAAGGGAAAATTATGAGATTAAAACTATAAGGGCTGATATGACAAAGCCCTTGCCCTTTGAGGATGAAACTTTTGATTTGATATTTCATCCTGTATCTAACTGCTATATAGAGGATGTTCTTCCTGTTTGGAAGGAATGCTTCAGAGTGTTGAAAAAAGGAGGAATATTATTGGCAGGATTAGATAACGGAATTAATTTTATTTTCGATGATGATGAAACAACACCTGTACGCAAGCTGCCCTTTAATCCGCTGAAGGATGAAGAGCTTTATCAGCTTTCGGTAGAAAAGGATTGGGGTATTCAATTTTCTCATACTATTGAGGAACAAATAGGGGGACAAATAAAAGCCGGATTTATTATAGAAGACATTTATGAAGATACAAACGGTTCAGGAAGGCTCCATGAATTGAATATGCCTACCTTTTATGCAACAAAGGCAGTAAAAAAATGACATTTCATTTTTAAGGGACGGTTCTTACTAAAAAGAACCGTCCCTAATAATTTTAGTGATCTATACCGTCTCTGGATAATACTCCGCGGCTGTAATAGTGCTTTATTTCAACCATCTCGGTTACTAAATCGGCTATTTCAATAAGCTCCTTGGGAGCATATCGACCTGTCAACACAACTTCGGTGTTCTCGGCCTTATTTTTTAATGCACTTACAACATCAGATACTTCAAGCAGCTTAAAATAAAGGGCTATGTTTATTTCATCAAGGATTATCAGTCCATATTCTCCGCTTGCCAGAAGAGTGCTGCATTCTTCCAAGCCTTTTTTTGCTGTTTCTTTGTCAATTTCTTCAGGATCTTCGTATATGAAGCATCCCCTTCCCAATTGTTTTATTTCGATATTGCTTAAATAATCTTTTATCTTTGTTTCATTGTACTCCATGTTTTTCACAAACTGCCCTATAAAAACTTTTTTGCCGGATAAAGCAGCCCTTACAGCAAGACCAAAGGCAGCAGTTGTTTTTCCTTTTCCGTTACCTGTATATATATGAATATAACCTTTCTCCATTATAACCTCCTCATTTGAGCCTTGCAGTCTTACCCTTAAATGCAGTAGTTATATAAACTCCCGTAAACACTAATAGTCCCCCTATAACCTGCACCCATGTAATATCCTTCCCCATTGCCCTGCTGATAAATGCAGTAAACACAGGGTTTAAATTCAAAAATATGCCTGTCTTGCCTGCACCGATTTCCCTCACTCCAATATTCCAGAAGACGAAGGATAATAATGACGGGAACAAAATAATATAAACTACGGCTGTCAATGCCAAGGTACTCATATTTAAATAATTAACTCCGCTGGTCATTGCAAACGGAAATAGTATAATTCCAGCCATAAGTCCCGAAACACCTGTAGAAGTAATGGGGGGAACAGTTGTAAGCTTCTTACTTATTACAGAATATGATGTCCATGTAATCACAGCTGCTATTACAAGCAAATCTCCTCTGTTATACTTCATAGTGAAAGCTTGGAGCAAATTTCCCTTGGTTAATACAATCCATACACCCAAAAATGAAATCACTATTCCAAAAACGTGATATTTTGTAATTCTTTCTTTTAAATAAAATGCTGAAACCATTGCTATTAAACTTGGATTGATAGAATTAACCAAGGCGGCATTAAGCGGCGATGTGTAATATAGAGCATAGTACAAAATTATATTATAACCTATAATGCCGGTCATAGACAGCATTGTAATTTTAGGCCACTGTTTGCAAACCTCC
>Ga0208195_1000881_pt1 | contig 36127 bp, 32 predicted proteins | sample AD_UKC077_MetaG_FD_184441 | JGI IMG/M metagenome (GOLD analysis project Ga0208195, IMG submission 184441) | Active sludge microbial communities of municipal wastewater-treating anaerobic digesters from USA - AD_UKC077_MetaG (SPAdes) (version 2) | ecosystem: Engineered > Bioreactor > Anaerobic >... | reverse complement strand
TCTTTAAATTGCCTTGACAATCCATGGTTGATATCTTAATCTTTCAAAAATTTTATTGAGTCCGTTTACTATGGTTTCTAAGAAAATCGTCATTCGTTACACACCCGATACGGTTCAGCAACCGGTAATTTATCAGCTGGTGAAGCAATATAATCTTGTGTTCAATATCCTGAAGGCGAGAATATTTCCGCGCCGCGAAGGCGTTATCGTTCTGGAATTAAGCGGTTCCAAGGAAAATTTCGATCACGGGATCCGTTTTTTAAAAGAGTTGGGCCTGAAGGTAGAACCGCTCTCCAAAAGCGTCAGTCAAAATGCCGATAAGTGCGTCCACTGCGGCGCCTGCACGGCTTTCTGTCCGACGGGAGCCCTGTCGTTTGAAAAAAAGACGCTGAAGGTTGTCTTTGATCCGGAAAAATGCAACGGTTGTGAACTGTGTGTTTCGGCCTGTCCGGTCCGTGCGATGGAAATCAATCTTTTATAAATAATATGTTGACAGCCTCCGTTGAAAAAACAGCGGCAACGGAAGTGAAATTTTATTTTTTCGTTTCTTTCCCCACCTCTTTTTCCACTTCCTTTTCAGAGGCGTCGAGTAACTTGCTGACACCTCCGGGAGCTTCTTTTGTTTTTTTATACAGATCCTTTCCGTCTTTGTAGAAGCTTTTACTTTTGTCTTTGATTTCATTTAAACCGGATTCCACCATGTGAAAAGATTCTTCAACTTTAGCTTTTGTTTCCGCCGGATGCTGAACATAATAATAACCGAAAGCGACGATCAAAAGAAGAGCCGTTATAAAAATCAGCTTAAGCAGATTTTTAAAGATTACATGCAGAAATAATAAAATGATCAAGATGGCGCCTATAACGACGACGGCGGGATGTGTCGATATATAGCCGGTGATTACATCCATGATAATGAACTCTCCTTCATCAAGGGGCATATGAAATATGGTTAAGTTTACCACGAAGCCTTTTGATTTTACAGTAAAAACATTAAGGACATAAGTAATCAGATGCAGTGGATGGGCATTGTGTTCTGGCCGGGGGGCGGGCAAATTGCCTATTGCGCATATTCGATTTTTACCTTATTGAAGATTTCAGCAAAGGTGCATCATGTTGGGACGAACCAAAATGTTTACATAAAAAATAGGACATATCGCTATGGATAAAAGCAGAAGAGAGGTTCTGAAAAAACTGGAAGAGAGACTTGATTATCGTTTCCGCGATGTCGATCTTCTTGTAACCGCGCTGACCCATCGTTCTTATGTCAATGAGAACCGTCAGCCGGGCGTGTCCGATAATGAACGGCTGGAATTTCTGGGAGATTCCGTTTTAGGATTATGCGTGAGTGATTTGCTCATCAAAAAATATGTCGATGGTTCCGAAGGCGATCTGACGAAAATGAGATCGGTTCTGGTGGGCGAGAAGAATCTGGCTCAACTCGCACGGGGGCTGCAAATAGGCAATTGTCTTTTAATCGGGCGCGGTGAAGAGAATGCCGGCAGCCGCGCCAGGGATTCTTTCCTGGCCAATGCGTTCGAGGCCGTCGTGGCTGCCGTTTATCTGGATTCCGGTTACGAGAATGTGCGGGCGGTTGTGAGAAAATTCATCGAGCCCTTTCTGGAGAAAGAGACTCTACCGTCCGCTTATTTCGATTATAAAACCCTGCTGCAGGAGTTTTGCCAGAGAAAATTCAAAACAATTCCAATGTATTTGCTTGCCGATACATCCGGTCCGGAGCATGCCAAGGTTTTTGAGGTAAAAGTGGTAATTGTCGACAAACTGACGGCAATCGGTACAGGGACGAGCAAAAAGGAAGCGGAAAAACAAGCCGCGCAAAAGGCCTGGAAAATACTGCAGGATGACGAAAGCCAGTTATAGAAAACCGAACGATAACTATCCGTTGATTATTCCCGTTTTTATCATGAACAGCGGTTGTCCGCATCGCTGCGTCTTCTGCAATCAGAAGATCAGCGCCGGGAATTTCCCGGAGAAAATAACCCAGGAGTATTTTGACAGGACCGTTACCTCTTATCTGGAGTGGAACAAAGACAAGACCAGACGAGTGGAAATCGCCTTTTACGGCGGAAGCTTTACCGGAATCGATTCGGGTGATCAGGAAGCACTGTTGGCGATGGCTGATGCGTTTATCCAACGAGGTCTGGTTCATTCCATCCGAATTTCAACCAGGCCGGATTATATTTTTGAAAAACAATTGTCCATGTTGAAAAAATATAACGTTGCCACCGTAGAGATCGGTGCGGAATCTTTTGTTGATGATGTGTTGCGCTATGCCGGAAGAGGCCACTGCGCGGCAGATACGGAAAAGGCCGTTATGATGTTGAAAAAATACGGATTCAAAACCGGGCTTCATCTCATGGCCGGTCTGCCGGGTGACACGGCTGAAGGCTTTGATTATTCTCTGGACAGAACCATCGAACTTTCTCCCGACACCGCAAGGATACATCCCGTTCTTGTCTTTGCAGGAACCGCCCTGGCTGAGGAATTCCGAAAGGGCGCGTACCGGCCTCTGGACATTGCCTCTGCCGTGGAGTTATGCCGCAGAGCCTGGGAAAAACTAGCCGCTGCCGGTATCCGCATCATTAGAATGGGCGTGCAGACCACACCCGAGATGGAAAAACAAGGAACGGTTCTGGCCGGACCGGTGCATCCGGCCTTCGGAAGCCTGGTGCGGTCCTCTGTATTTTATCACAGCACCGTTAATGTTCTGAAAAAGATTTCCGGGGATGTCCAGGAAATACGTTTTTATTTATCGGAGCGGGATCTGTCCATTTTTCGAGGATTAAACAATATCAATACGGAGGCGATAAAAAAGCTTTACCCGCGTGCGAAATTAATTATAGAATCACAGTCCGACCGGCCGCGGGGTGAACTCTCCGTTGCCGTAAATTCGGGACCGTTGTTGCATTGGACGATTCCGGGATTTCATCAATTGGTGAGAGGGCAATAAAGATCATGTTTAAATCGGGATTCATCGGCATCATCGGACGTCCGAATGCGGGCAAATCAACGCTTTTCAACGCCATTATCGGTGATAAAATATCCATTATGACCCATAAGCCGCAGACAACGAGAAATAAAATAACCGGGATAAAAAATTATCCGGATGCCCAGTTGATTTTTCTCGATACGCCCGGAATGCATAAACCGAAAACACCGCTGAACCGTGCCATGGTGCGGACGACCAGAGAGGCAATCGGCAGCGTTGATGTCCTCTTGATGATGATTGAAGCCCAGACCGATGTCCAGCCCCATGATCTTTTCCTGATAGAATCCTTGAACGAGACCAAAGCGCCGGTGCTACTGGTAATCAATAAAATCGATTTGATTGAAAAAAAGTTTCTGCTGCCGCTAATGGATAAGTTTCGAAGGATTTACGATTTCCGGGACATCGTCCCGATATCCGCATTGCACGGCAACGGCGTTGAAGAATTGCTGACGATTGTCAAGGAGATGCTTCCGGAGGGACCGAAATATTATCCGGACGATATTGTGACGGATGCGACCGAGCGATTTATTGCTTCAGAATTTATCCGGGAAAAAATTACGCTTCATACCAAACAGGAGCTTCCTTATTCCGCAGCCGTGGAAATTGATTTGTTCAAGGAGGATGAAGCGAAGAATCTTATCCGGATCACTGCGACGATCAATGTGGAAAAGGATTCGCAGAAAGCGATCATGATCGGCAAAAAAGGCGCCATGCTGAAGAAAATCGGCACCCAGGCGAGACTGGATATGGAAAATCTCTTCGGTGCCAAAGTGTATCTGGAGTTGTTTGTCAGGGTAAGAAAAGAATGGACCGCTTCGGAAAGAATGCTTGAGGAATTCGGTTTACTGAAACATTAGAGGCTGTATGAAAATCAAACCGGTCATCGCGATTGTCGGACGTCCCAATGTCGGCAAATCCACCCTGTTCAACAGAATAGCCGGAAAACAAAAGGCCATCGTGATCGACGAGCCGGGGGCGACACGCGACCGTAATTACATGGATTGTGCATATCACGACAGGGCCTTTACGCTGATTGATACCGGAGGATTTGAACCGGCCTCCGAAGAAAAAATTCTTGTCCAGATGCGCGAGCAGAGCAATCTGGCCATTGAAGAGGCAGACGTCATCATTTTTATGATGGATGGAAAAGAAGGTCTTACGACGTCTGATATGGAAATCGCCCGGCAGTTGCGAGGGAAGGGGAAAAAGGTTTTTTATGTCGCCAACAAAGTTGACGGGGAACGTTACAAGGAAATGCTCTCCGATTTCTACCGTCTGGGAATCGATGAGGTTTATCCTGTTTCAGCGCAGCACAACCTCGGTGTGGACGAACTGATGAATGCGATGGTGTCTGATTTTCCTGAATCGTCCGAAGAAAAAAGTAAAAATGACGACCAGATTAAGGTTGCCATTGTTGGCAAGCCCAATGTGGGGAAATCATCGCTGGTGAACAAAATACTGGGCAAGGAAAGAACCATTGCCAACCCGATTGCCGGAACCACACGCGATGCCATCGATTCAACCGTCAAGATTCACGGGAAAAAATACCTGATCATCGATACAGCAGGCATTCGCCGAAAGAGTAAAATCAGTCAGACACTGGAAAAATACAGTGTGGTTCAGGCGCTCAAATCCATCAATCGGTGCGACATCGTGCTTGTGCTGATCGACGCCGAAGAAGGCATTACCGAACAGGACACAAAAATTACGGGGCTGGCCTACGAACGCGGGAAAGCCTGCCTGATCGTCGTCAATAAATGGGATAAAATAAAGAAGGATAATGCAACCGTTGGAAAATACGTCGAAGAAATCAAGGATAAACTCAAATTCCTGGATTTTGCACCGATTATTTTTATTTCGGCGGTAACCGGACAGCGTGCGCCGAAGATTTTCGATCTGATTGATAAGGTGTATGCCCAATATACGCAAAGAATCGGCACATCGCCTTTAAATAATCTGGTCGAGCAGGCCGTTCGAAAAAATCCTCTCCCGCGCTATCAGAACAGGCTGATGCAAATTTATTACGCAACCCAGACCGATATTAAGCCGCCCACGTTTGTCTTCTTTGTCAGTAACAGCAAAGGAATCCATTTCTCCTACGAGCGCTATCTGATGAACCAGATTCGTGAAAAATTCGAATTTGACAGCGTGCCGCTGAAGCTTATTTTCCGAAAAAAAAGTTAGAGGGATTCCGGATTTCGCGCTTAATGATATTATTTTAAGCAAATGATCATCGGCGGCATTTAAAATTCTCCTGCACCTTGAACGGTTTTTTGCGCATATGGTTGCGAAGGGCTTCCCGGCGTTAGAAAGAATGAATTCAACGTGGTCTTTCCAGAGGCAAGTGAAATATTTTTGACAATCATCAATACGCTTTAGATTTTTTATCCGAATTGTGATATGAAATGTTCGTAAAATTCATTATGGAGTTGCATAAAAACGATTTGATTATTGGTCATTCAAAAATTATTTTCTAAGAGGGAATCGTTATGAAAACATGTCTTCATTGCGGAAAGCAACTGCGGGATGAAACGACGAAATGTTTTTTCTGTGGCCAAATGGCGGATGAATTGCCGCAACAGAAAAAAGGTTTTGAGATGTCGAAAAAGAACAGGGATATCGCTCTATTAATTATCGTCCTAATTATCTGTCTCGTTATTTATATATTAAAAAAATAATTATTTAAGAATGTTGTATTAGAACAATTTGCGATTCACCATAAAATCCCATTCTCCTGTTTTGCTTTTTTCAAAAAACGTTTTCTAAGAACAAAATGAAAAGCATTTCGGCCGGCATTCGTTTACGCGCAACCGTATTGTGCCTGTCAGGATGTGTCGGCCTTATCGGTCAATATTTGCAGGCAAACTACTTTTACAATACACTGACCGGCGATCAAATATGTATTGACGTTTGCCTGCCGCAGACATCGTTCGGAAAAATCACCGGCATGGAGTCATTATAATGGTTGTGAAAACGATACAAAAGTTCATGACAAAGGACGGCGTTCGCCTGGACATATCAGGCGCCGTACCGGAGAATGCCAGAACCTGCCTGATCGTATGGTCCTGCATGGGCGGCGCAGTGCAAATGTATCGCGTACCGGTGGAAAAATTTACAGATCAGGGATGCGCCTGTATTCTTTATAATCCGCGCGGCCACGGTCGTTCCGAAGGAGAACTGGAAATTCAAACAGCTTTAAATGACCTGGATGAGATTCTTCAGGAGAATGTTCCTTCCGCAATTCCGCTGGTGATCGTCGGCCACAGTGCCGGAGCGAACGCCAGTCTGCAATTCGGAGTCCGCTGTCTTCCGCCGAAGCAATTCGTGCTGATTGCGCCGGTTTTGGATTCACGTGAATCCCTGTTTTACATGTATCAAAGAAAAACCATTGATGAATTCGTCAGTATTCTTTGCGCCTATGTACAGGATGACACTCTGGTAAGGAAAGTGCTTGTCGATGATAAATGGCTGGATGCCGATTTATGGAAAGCCCGTCATTACACACATCTGTTGGATCATGTTCATGCGCGTATGCGCATAGGCACATTCCTGGAAAGACTCTTTATCCCCGGACACAATGCCTTTGCTCAACTGGAAAGGTTTTCCGCGCAGACGCGCATCTTTATGGCCGGGGAGGACACCTGGTATCCGGCCGCGACGACCCGTCGTTTAGCGGACAAGTACGGTATCCCTGTTGAAACACTGCCGGAAGCGCAAAACCATTTTTTTACCGGTGCCTGGGACAGTATGTGGACAAAAATTCTTAATCTGATCCTTTTACCCGGGTAGTTTTCTTTCTTTTCAGCGATGTTTCCCTGATACAAATCATAAGGGGCATCAAACAAGCCGGCGTCCTGCAAACGATTTTAAGCGCAACCGCTCACTTGATTCGTCAACGTTTGTGGTCATTTCTATGAATGTCGTTCCTTCAGGAAACAGTCTGCGCGAAGGATTACTCTTGTAGTTTTTTGATAAATTTGTCATATAACCCTCAACTTAGGGAGGGTATATTTATTGATTTATTTCCACAACATCAGTCTTTCGTTTCTGGATAAAAAACTGTTCGACAAGATGAACTGGACCATCCACCCCAAAAGCCGCATTGGACTGGTCGGTGAAAACGGAACCGGTAAAACAACACTGTTTAGAATGATCATGGATGACGTGCGCCCTGACGACGGCACGCTGGATATTCCCGGAAAAAAACAGAAGATATTCGGCTATCTGCCGCAGGACCTGGTGGAACTGGAATCGATTCCTCTGATTGATTATCTCAAGCAAAAAAGCGGCATGGCCGACCTGGAAACGTCCATCAAAGATCTGGAGCAGAAGTTATCCAAAATCAAGCATGACACAGCCGAATATCGCGAGCTTTCGCAAAAATATTCCGATGCGACAGCATTATTCCATGCCAGGGACGGTTACGCTTTTGAATCCAGAGCCAAGCAGATGCTCAAGGGGTTCGGCTTTAAAGAAAGTGATTTTAAACAAAATTGCGATTCGTTTTCCGGTGGCTGGAAGATGCGCATTTTGTTGACATCGATTCTTCTGGCAAAACCGGATATCATGCTGTTGGACGAACCGACGAACCATCTGGATACGGAAAGCATGGAGTGGTTGGAATCGTATCTCAAGGATTTCCGGGGGACCATGATTGTCATTTCTCACGATCATTTCTTTTTGGATAAAGTCACGACGCAGATCGCGGAGTTGTCCTCCTGCGCTATTCACCTTTACAAGGGGAATTACACGCACTATCTGACGGAAAAAGAAAAGCGGCAGGACGCTTTGAAAAAGGAAATGGAACTGCAAAAATCGCAAATCAAAAAAATAGAAGAGTTTGTGGAGCGGTTCCGCTACAAGGCGTCAAAAGCGGCCCAGGTGCAAAGCCGGATTAAAATGCTGGAAAAGTTTTCGGAGGTAACCCCGGAGGGAAAAACAAAGAATGTGGCCATGAAATTCCCTGAAGGGAAGAAAAGCGCCAAAGAAGTCGTCACGGTAACCGGCCTGGGACACCGCTACGGCGATTTGACGGTGTTTGGCGATTTGAACTTTGCGCTATTCCGCGGCGATAAAGTGGCCTTTGTCGGCATGAACGGCTCAGGAAAATCAACCTTATCCAGATTACTTGGCAAAATGGAGAACCCTTCCAGCGGCGTGGCTAAATACGGCGACGGTGTGAACATGGCTTTTTATTCTCAGGAAAGTTCCCAGAACCTGAATTACGAAAAAACCATTCTGGAAGAAATCAATGCCGTTCCGACCGATGCGTCGGACCAGGAAAAACGCAATCTGCTGGGCACTTTTTTATTTTCCGGAGATGATATCTTCAAACCGGTATCCGTGCTTTCCGGCGGGGAAAAGTCAAGACTTGCCCTTCTAAAAATCATGTTGTTGGATACCAATTTCCTGATTCTTGACGAACCGACCAACCATCTGGATATCAAAACAAAGGACATTTTTCAAAACGCTCTGATCCATTACCGCGGGACCGTGGCGATCGTGTCGCATGACCGGTATTTCCTGGATCATCTGGTCAATAAGGTGTTTGAACTGAAGGACGGAGCAATCCATTACTACAACGGCAATTATTCTTATTTTATCGAGCAGCGCAGCCGGCCGGCGGATGCCGCAGGCGATGAGAAGCCTGCGCAAGGCGTGATCAGAAATCAGATCGTAAACGCCAAAGAGAAAAAACGTCTGGAAGCGGAAGAAAGAAACAAAACGTATAAGATCAGAGCGGCGCTCAAAAAGGAACTGTCCGATGTGGAGAAAAAAATATCCGGACTGGAAGACCGGAAAACCAGACAGGAAACGGCATTATGTGATCCGCAAACTAAGAAAGATGCCCGGACAATAAAATCGATCAACCTGGAATTAAAAGATATCAATCGCGACCTGGAACAATCCTATACGATCTGGACGGATTTGCATATGAAGCTGGAACAAATATCCGCGAACGCTGAGCCTTTTTCCTCTTAACCGCCGTCAAGAGATGCTTTCTCCATATTCTGATACCAGGACGCCGGATCGGTCAGAAATTCCTCTGTGTCACGTAACGAAAGAAAGTGCTGTCTTTCGATGCTGGCGAGCAGATTGAAAAAAGCTTTTTCTTTGGGATCATCGCTTCCCTGCTCCAGTTTGGTGTAGAGAGCCATGCCTCTGGCCTCAAAGTCAATAGCAGTCCGTATGGCTTTCAGGTCATCTTCGTTGCCTTTGATACGCGCCCCTTTTTTCTCCGACATCGCTTTGATAATATTACCGGCAACAGATTTTTTGACTTTCAGAGGGATGGTCGCCGGCCATTTTTCCTTCGCCTCCCATTTTTCGAAGAGTTTTTTCAGCATATCATAGTGTTCTTTTTCTTCGTCGGCAATCTGTTTAAACATGTTTTTCCCGGCCAGATTTTTTGTTCGACGGGCGTTAGCCAGATAAAAATCTCTTTCATGTAACTCATTGTCCAGGGCGAATTTTAAAGCGCTGATTCTCTTATTCATCTTGATACCTCCTCGAGCGGATGTCCAAGTAAACAGTCCCTCCACGACATATTATATGAGATATTGCGCATGAGGGCAATAGGTTTGTTTTTTAAAGGTCGGGTACTCGGGATCTAGTCCTCTTTCACGTCAAGCATATATTCGGCGATGTTGTTGCAAAGATCAGAAATGCGTTCGAGGTGCAAAAGCAGTTCAACAAAAATGGGCCCGGCTTCCGGATCGCAAAGGCGTTTGTGGAATCTCTCCAAATGATTGTCCCGGGCTTCTTTGACTTTGATATCCACCTGTTCCTCACGGGCAATGACGTCCATGATGGTTTTATCCAGCGGCTTATCGATAACGGAAAAAGCGTCGTTAAAATTATCACTGACCAGGTCGATGATTTCATGAAGTTCGACTTCTCCGCAGTCGCTGAATTTGATATTTTTACCGGTTTTTTGAGCGGTAAGCTTGCTGATGCATAAAACGTGATTGCCGATACTTTCAATATCACTGGTCATGGCGGTATATGCAAAAACGTTTTTAGAATAATATTCAGAAAGATCCTGTACGGATAATTTCCAGAGATAACCGACGATTTGTTCCCGGATATTCTTCACCACCATGGCGATATAAAAAAGGGATTTATCGTCCGACGGACTGTAATCGTTAATCATTCTCATGCTCTTTAAATACATGTCGCGAACCATGTTGGTTTGACGCTTCAGTTCTTTGTGGACGTTATCCAGTGCTTTCTGCGGATTGGTAATGTCCTGAACGTCGAGATATTCCGGCCAGACAGGGAGAATGTCGTCCTTGCCGGGGAAGAACCGGGTCATCATGGCGGCAAACGGGGACAGCAGAAAAATGAAAATCACGACAATAAACAAGTTTAACAGAAAATGGGCAAGGGCGATCTGCTGCGCGACGCTTGACGAAATATGTTGCAGGATCCAGACAAAAGAGGGCATTGCCATGAAACACAATCCGATCCCGGTTGATTTAAAAATCAAGTGAGAAAAAGCCGTTCGTTTTCCGCTGCGCGTAGCGACCGTTCCGGCCAGCAGGGCGGTTATCGTAGTTCCGATGTTGGCTCCCATGACCACAGCCACGGCATTTTCCAGCGAGACAATATCCTGCTGAGCCAAAAGAACCATGATACTGATCGGGATGGCCGATGCCTGGACAATGCCGGTGACGGCAATTCCCATACCGATGCCGATAAGCGGATTCTGTGTTTTCGTAAACAGCTCAATGAGCAGAGGGGATTGCTTGAGCGGTTCCACGGCCTTGTTGACCAGATCCAGACCAAAGAACATCAGACCGAAATAAAAGATGATCTCTCCGATCGTCTCCCATTTATTCCTGCCGATCAGCCACAATAATCCGCCCAAGGAAATGATCAGCGGCGATATATCCGTGAAGCGCCAGATGACCAGTTGGACGGTCAATGTTGTGCCGATATCCGCGCCCAAAATAATGGCCAGAGAATTGGAGAAGCTGATTAACCCGGCGCTGACCAGTCCGATGGTCAGGACAGTCGATGCGGAGGAGCTTTGAAAAGCAATTGTTGAAACGATGCCCGTCAGCAATCCGGAAATCGGCCTGCCAACGGCATATTTTATGAATTTTTTAATACGGACATCGATCAATTTCCTTATGGAGGAGGAAAGATTGACCATGCCGATCAGAAATAAGATGACGCCACTGACGATGATAAAAATGTCTTTTATTGCCAAATTTTACTCCTGGTTGAATTTAAATTTCCGTTTGGCGCCGGGTTGTCATTTTTTTTCATATATCCGTCAAACGATTTGAACAGTTTCTCTTTTGCACAGCATCGTTAACAAAATGAAAAGATCGTGTTGCATCTTTTGCGTTTTTGACAAGATCGTTTTCTTGAATAACGTTATTGTGTTGATGAATGCATATTGACAAATTTATCTTAAAAAGACAAGGGCAATGATGAGTCCATAAGATTGTTCAGAAAGAACGGAGCATGATTTTTATTCGGATCGGCTGTGATGCGTTATCATTCTGATGCGACGCGATGCTTCCTGATGAAGAAAATCTGTTTTATGCGGGATTGTACTGTTGACTGAAAATTGGATGGCGTGCCGCTGCCAGATTGACGATGCGGCTTCCCATTTGTCCGTAGGAGTAACCGATTTCTGCTGCAGCATGGGTCATCGACGTTTGCGGATTGATATCGGGATTCGGATTGACATCAATAACGTAAAATATTCCGTTTAAATAACGGACGTCAATGCGTCCGTAATCGCGACACCCTGTGGCCCGGTAGGTGGCAATCACCACATTTTCGAGTTGGGCCCTCGCCGACGTCTCCAGCTCCGCCGGTACGCGCATATCGATGCTTTCATAAAGACGCGACCCGGCAACGTATTTGGCCTCATAGGAAAAAAGACGGTCCCGCAGATCCGTCAGCTCGCTGTAATCCATTTCCACGGCGGGTAACATGGAAATGTGTCCATTCCCCCAGACGGCATTAAGAAATTCGCGGCCGTTAATAAATTGTTCAACAATAGCCGGTTGTTGATATTTATCCAGAATAAACGCCACACGGTTTTCCAGTTCTTTCGGAGTCGTGACGACCGATTCCGGAGAGATCCCGATGCTGCAATGTTCATTAGCCGCTTTGACAATGGACGGAAAAATATTCCATTCCCCGACATCGGTGTTATCAAAAACCGCCCATGGCGGCGTCGGAATATTGGCGTCGTCCAGGACTCGCTTGATTTCCGGCTTGTCATGCGCCAGTGCCAGCACGTCGCGGGAGGAACCGGTGAAGACAAAGCCCATACGTTCCATGACCGCGGCAACATCGGGCTCACTGTGCGGCACGCCGGGAAGTTCCTCGCACCAGTTGAACACGACATAATCCCGCGGATTGAAGTTATGGAGCTGTTGGGCCAGACGATCATCCCGGACCGTGACGATTTCGAGGGGATGTCCCAGATCCTTCAGGGCATTGCCGAGTGTTGCCACGTCCTGTTCGGTTTCAAGAGTTTCTTCAGATGTCCATTCGGGATTCATGTTGTGCAGCAGAAGAACCGGTATGTCGTAACAGAGTTTGTTCATAACACGCCTGTCTGAACGTCCGGCTAAACGACTTTTGCCTGTTGATGCCATTTTACCGGGCGAAATCGTTTTTGTGATGCAAAATGTTTACGACCGTTTTTACTATAACAGATTTTATCCAAACAGTTCAAGGAAAAATGAATCTTATCCGTTCAGATATTTTAAACGGTGGTGAAATATGCTTAAGGGATTGACAGCCGGCTTTTATTTGCATATAGTAATTATACAACGGATTTGAAAAAGCATTTAACCTTATTTTTATCCAAACATAATAACGAAGCAATGAACTTCAGGGAGATGGATCATCATGGCAGATCGCACGATATACATTACAAAATTCGATATGGATCGTTTACTGGAATTAATTGACGGCGTGCGGTCAACGCCCAGGCACAACAAAGCCAATATCGACCTCTTGGAAAAGGAATTATACAACGGTACAGTGGTTGATTCTGAGGATGTGCCGGCGGATGTGATCACGATGAATTCTCGGGTCAGCGTTACGGACATTGAATCCGGAGAACAAATGACCTATACCCTTGTTTTTCCATCCGAAGCCAATATTGCGGAAAACAAACTGTCCATTCTGGTTCCGCTGGGAATGGCTCTCATAGGGTATCGTAAAGGGGATATCATCGAATGGCCTGTGCCGTCCGGCGTCAGGAAAATAAAGGTCAATGATGTTATTTATCAGCCGGAGGCTGCGGGGAATTATAATTTATAAACAGAGAACCTTCTTGCCCCGGGGCAAAGGGTGATTCTTTTCTCGAGAAAACTACGCACCATACTGCTCTTTGATCCAATTCAGGTAAGCACCGGTTTTGATGTTTTCAACCCATTTCTTTTGGTCGAGGTACCAGTTAACGGTTTTTTGCAGACCGGAGGAAAACGATTCTTTCGGCGCCCAGTTCAGTTCCTTTTGCAGCTTAGAAAAATCAATGGCATAACGGCGGTCGTGTCCGGGGCGATCCTTCACAAAGGTAATCAACCGGCGCCTCGGGCTATTGTCGGACGCCGGTTGTATGTCATCCAGAATATCGCAGATCAACTGCACAATGGCAATATTTTCCATTTCCGCCTTGCCGCCGACATTGTACGTTTCACCATGCCGGCCGGCTGTCATGATGGTCCAGATGGCCTCACAGTGGTCCTCGACATAAAGCCAGTCGCGGACATTTTTACCGTCACCGTAAACGGGAAGCGGTTTGCCTTCCAGGGCGTTGAGAACGATCAGGGGGATGAGCTTTTCCGGAAACTGATAGGGACCGTAATTATTGGAACAGTTGGAAATGGTCACGGGCAATCCGAACGTCTTATAGTAAGCCCGCACCAGATGATCGGAAGCGGCTTTGGATGCGGAATAGGGGCTGTTCGGACGATAAGGCGTGTCTTCACGGAAAAGGCCGTCCGCTCCAAGACTGCCGTAGACCTCGTCGGTACTGACGTGGTGAAAAATCTTGAACCGGTCGCCGCGCGCTTTGGCGCACTCCAGAAGATTGAAGGTTCCGACGATGTTGGTCTGAATGAAATCTCCGGGCGTTTTGATGGAACGATCCACATGCGATTCGGCTGCAAAGTGGCAAACGCCGTCAATATCGTATCGGGAAAAGATTTCTTCCAGACGGGCCCTGTCGCATATATCCGCTTTTTGAAAAATGTATCGTGATGCACCGTTTGCGGCAATCTCTGCAAGATTCTCAGGATTCCCCGCGTAAGTTAATTTGTCGACATTGATAATTCTTCCTGAATGATGAATCCGGTCGATTAAATACCGGATGAAATTGCTGCCGATAAAACCGCAGCCTCCCGTAACCAGTAAGTTATGCAATGTGACAGGGGGATGGATGTTTTTTGTCATTCGGATTTACTCTTGTTGGGACTGATCAATTTTTTTATTTCAGGAAGCCCTGAATAATTCTGTTGATGGCTTGATCGTAAGTCAGTCCCAGGCTCATGAGTTTCGTCAACTGGTCATTGGCAATTTTGCCGATGGAGGCCTCATGCGTCAGTTCCGCGTCCGGATGCAGGGCCTTCAGTGCGGGCATGGTTTCGTTGGTGCCGTTGTCCATGATAATAGCATCGCATTCGATGTGTCCGAAGCATTTGTTCCTGGCTTCCATGTTTGCGTGAAAGATTTGCTTGGAATTGCCTTTCATCACCGAGCGGGAAATCATATTGGCCCTGCTGCCGAAGCCTTTCAGTATGATGTTATTGGTGGATACAGCCGATTGTTCGCCTTCCGTCAGGACGCGTTCCATAATCAGTAACAGACTGTCCGGACCGAGTTCCGCTTCATTAAGACGGTTGGCTTCATCCACACCGCTTATCTGCGTCAGCTCCATTTCCGCTGTTGCTCCCTCATCCAGAAAGACTTTTGTTGTTGGATTAAGCGATCGTCTTCCTTTTCCCTCTCCCATGGCGAAATGTTTTTCCACATAGGTGACTTTTGCCTTCTTTCCTACATGAAAATCATGGATGCCCGCATGGCCTTCGGCTTCGGACGAACCGCAGTGAATGCCGCAACCGGCCACGATCGTTACCTCTGCTCCTTCGCCGATGATGAATGAATTATAAACAACATCATAAAGTCCGGCCTGGCTCAAAATGACCGGGATATGAACGGATTCGTTTTTGGTCCCCGGTTTAATGGTCACAATAATACCCGTTCCGTCGGCGTTGGTTTCAATATTAATATTGGCCGAGACTTCGCGATGCAGCAGTTTACCGTTTTTCCTGATATTGTAGGCGCCTTTAGGCAGGCTTTCCAGATCGGCAACGGTCTTCAGCAGTTTTTTATCTAAAGCATTCAGCATTTTCAAATCCCTCTAATTTGTTGTGGTATGCGCAAATACTCATGTCATTCAGCAACGGCAGCGCATCTTTCAGATTGCCGGTATAGGCGATGCGTCCCTGATTTAAAATGATGATCACGTCTGCGACATCCAGAAAAGCCTTGTTGTGGCTGACAACGATCGTTGTTGTTTTAGGCGTCAGTTCTTTTTTGAGAAGACTGACCATGGGACCGATGGTCCATAAATCAATGCCCGTATCCGGTTCGTCATAAATAGCCAGCTTCGGATTGGTGGCAATCGTGGTGGCCAGCTCGATTTTCTTGATTTCGCCGCCCGAAAGTTTTGAATCGACTTCTTTATCGAGAAAAGAAAGCGGACAAATGCCCACCCGGGATACAATTTCCAGAAACTTTTTCTCCTCATCCGTTCCCGTGGCGATCGACAGTAAATCACGGAACGAAATGCCTTTAAAACGGGCCGGCTGTTGAAAACTATATGCGATGCCCAGTTTGGCTCTGTCCGTAATCGAAAGACCGGAGATATCCTGGCCGTTAAAAACAATGGAGCCTTGTGTGATCGGATTAATGCCCATGATCAGTTTGGCCAGCGTTGTCTTTCCGCTGCCGTTGGGGCCCGTAATGGCGTAAAATTTGCCGTCTTCAAAGGTAAAATCCAGGCCGTCAATGATATTGCGTGGGGCACTGTTTTCACCATCGCCGCCGGGAGCGGTAAAAAAAACCTTATTTAATGTTAACATTCGTTGAACCCGCCCTTATCTTAAAATATTAAAAAATATATGAACACCATCAACTGTTGAAAATATCACAATTTTCGGTGGCACTATAGACACAATTTCGTCTAAAAAGCAACGCTGAAAAATGATACATCCCTGCCGGTATTTTTCAGGAGTGGAATTGAAGAAACATGGGTGATGGGCCAAATAAAATCAGGCGGCAGATGTTTTGAAAACAAATGCCGCCTGATTTTTCTTTCGAGGCACAACGACAAAAAGCATTTTCCTTTTTCAGGGGAAAATTATTGCACCGTTATGCCCCCTTCGTCAAAAAAAGTTTAAATGAAATTTTCTTTATTTCTTCTTTGCTGCTTTCTTTGCCACTTTTTTCTTGGGAGCTGCTTTCTTTACAGCTTTCTTTGCCACTTTTTTCTTGGGAGCCGCTTTCTTTGCCGCTTTCTTTGCTACTTTTTTCTTCGGTGCTGCTTTCTTTGCTGTTGCCATTAGGTGAAGCCTCCTTTATAAAAATTTGATTTCAACTGCTGTAAAAAACTTTACTTGCTTCGTTGCGAAGAATTTTACTTCATTTTTTTTCTTACGTCAACAAAAACTATAAAAAATAATGAATTATTTTACAAGCATCCCGCAAGCGAAAAGATCGCAGGAGAAATGCCGGGGAATGAAAAACGAAAAATGGCGATGTTTTCATGAAGAGCGATACGCTGCAGGCCACGTCATCACTGGGATTCCCGATGATGAAGAAAATAAAATATAGTTTAGTGCAATCGCCGCATACAGGCATTCCACGTGGAAACTCTTTTTTTTAAAAAAATATTCTGAGGACTGAAAAAAAATAAAATGAGAAAAATATTCAAATCGACAAAAAAAATTATGGTGAAAACGAAAAGTATGGAGGAGAAAAATTATAAATAGGTTCTCGCTCCGACATATTGTCTGGTGAAGTAATCGGACGAAAGGTGGTCAATGCGAATTTCATTGCCCTGCGATGAGGCATGAATGAACTGGTTGTCGCCGACATATATGCCGACATGCGAAACATGATGATTCCCCCGATCGGCAAAAAAGACCAGATCTCCCTTCTGCAGTTCGTTTTTCTCAATGGCATTTCCGACCGCATACTGTTTTCTGGAGTTGCGGGGCAGATTCAGGCCGTTGAGCTGATACACCGTCATGGTCAAGCCGCTGCAATCGAATCCGTCATCGGGAGAGGACCCGCCCCAGAGATAGGGAACACCGAGAAAATCCCGGGCTGTTGTGACAATGGATTCCCTGAGATAGTCGGTTCCGTATTGTTTTTGTCGGGCTACGGAATAATCTTCGGGACGGACAATGTAAAATTCCTCAATGACCTTTGCGTCGATCAGTTCCAGGGCTCTCTTTTTAGCCAGGTCCTTGGTGCTGAAATTACCGAAGCGCACTTTGAAGAATTTGTCATCGGCAAGAAAATAGGTTGCATCGAGCCCGTGATTGATTTTCAGCCGTTCCGTCAAGCGAACTGCATTTTCAACATTTCGAAAAGCGCCCGCCTGTATCGTATAGCCCATCAGATTTAAAGCAGGTTTGTATCTGGGCGCCGACGCAACTCTCCGGTGATGCGCCTTGCCCGAGCAGGCCAGCATCAGGGTAAAAAGTAAAAACAAGCAAATGATCAGCCGGTATTTTTTCATGATTCTATATTCCATCTGTTACGCACATAATTTATTGCCTGTTCGGCGGACTGGATTCGTCCTTCCAGCTGTTCTTCCTCCACCGCAAGAAGAATATCTTTGATGATTTTCCCCGGAGTAAACCCCATGGCGATCAAATCGTTTCCGGTTAATAAACGAGGAGGATGCAGATCGTCAAGCGCTAGAATCTGCAACTGTTCGCGGCAGAACTCATAATTGTCCAGCATTCCGTGACTGGCCAGACAATCGAGACGATGCAGTTCCAGATGAAGATCGAAATCGGGCATGCGCAGAAATCTTTTAAGACGTCCGGGCCGCATTTTCCGGACATTCATGAATACCATATGCTGACGAATCAGATTGACGACGGTTTCTCTCTGCATGCGGGAAAATTTTAATCGTTGCATGATGGTGTCGGCAATAATTTCTCCCTGCTGCACATGGCCGTAGAAGTGCACGCCCTTTTCGTCTTCGCTGCGGGTGAGCGCTTTACCGACATCGTGTAAGAGCGTTCCCCACGCCAGGCAGATATTTTTTTCCCGCTCTCCGTCTGCGGGCAGCAACTCAAGCATTTTTAACGTGTGCTGCCAGACATCGCCCTCGGGATGAAACCGCGGCGGTTGTTCCACGCCTTTGAGACGGCAGATCTCCGGTAAAATGTTTTGCAGGATATCCGTTTGCATCATCAGTTCAAATCCCCGGCGGGCGCCGCCGCGGGTCAGAATCTTGTTGAGCTCTTCCCGGATGCGTTCAACACTGATGTGTCGGATATTCGAAGCTTCGCGTTTGACGGCATCCTGTGTCGCCGGTTCCAGGTCGAAATGAAGGTTGGCTGCAAACCGCACCGCCCGGAGCAACCTCAGATAATCCTCACGGAACCGTTTTCCCGGATTGCCGATAGTTCTGACAATTTTATTGTCGATATCAAAACGGCCGTTGACATAATCAATAATATCTCCGGTATCCGGATCCATTAAAAGGCCGTTGATCGTAAAATCGCGCCGGAAAACATCTTCCCGGGCAGTGGAATAGTGAATCCGGGAAGGGTGCCGGCCGTCTTCGTAAACATCATCGCTGCGAAACGTGGCAACCTCAAAAGGATGATTGTCGATAATGACGGCAACAACGCCGAACTTGGCGCCGATGGCTACGGTGCGGGGAAAGAGTTTCATGACCTCCTCCGGCCGCGCCGACGTTACAATATCGTAATCGCTGGAAGTCTGGTTGAGAATAAAATCGCGAACACACCCGCCGACAAAATATGCCTCGTGACCGGATTCTCTCAGCCGGTGAATAATTTCCCTGGCATGAAGGCGATGGGCATGATCAGGCAATAATTTATCCTCTGGTGATTATCTCTTACCTAATTTTATCGCACAGAATTCGCCGCACATCGTGCAGCCTTCATTTTTGGCGCTTTTGCTTTTTTCCAGAAGCGAAACGGTTTTTTCAGGATCGATGGACAAATCCACCTGTCCCTGCCAGTCGAAATTTTTCCGGCACGAAGACATCTTCCGGTCTTTTTCACGCGCCTGCTTCACGCCCTTGGCAATATCGGCAATGTGTGCGGCGATACGCGCGGCAATAACGCCGTCGCGAACATCGTTCAAAGTCGGCAGCCGCAGATGCTCCGCAGGCGTCACGTAGCACAGAAAATCGGCGCCGGCGGCGCCGGCAATCGCTCCGCCGATGGCTGACGTAATGTGATCGTAGCCGGGTGCGATATCCGTGGGCAGAGGGCCAAGCACGTAAAAAGGAGCGTTCTGACAAATATCTTTTTGCAGTCTGATGTTGGTGACGATGTCCGTCAGGGGAACATGGCCGGGTCCTTCAATCATCACCTGCACGCCAGCGGCGCGCGCGCGTGCGGCAAGCGCCCCGAGGATGATTAACTCCTGAAGTTGTGCCTGATCGGTGGCGTCGTCAATAGCTCCGGGCCTCAGACCGTCGCCGAGGCTCAACACCATATCGTAACGATGAGCAATTTCCAGCAGCCGGTCGTATTCCTCATAAAGCGGGTTTTCTTTTTTATTGCAGTCCATCCAGTTGGCCGTCATCGAACCGCCGCGGCTGACGATGCCCAGGATTCTTTTTTGTGATTTCAGCGCCGAGACGCTCAACCGGGTGACGCCGCAGTGGACCGTAATAAAATCCACGCCGTCTCTGCCGTTTTCTTCAATGACGTCAAAAATATTATCCGCTGTCATTTCCGATATGGCTTTCCTGTCCTGCAGCATTTTGACTGCCGCCTGATAAATCGGGACGGTCCCGATTGCCACCGTTGATTTTTTCATGACTTTTTTTCTGATGGCGGCCAGATTGCCGCCGGTGGATAAATCCATAACCGCATCGGCGCCCGCATCAACGGCAATCTTCAGCTTTTTCAATTCCAGATTTAAATCGGTATGGTCTTTGGAGGTGCCGATATTGGCGTTGACTTTCGTCCGCAGACCCCGGCCGATGGCCAGCGGTTTAATGGACGGATGTTTTACATTGCGGCAAAGGACAATGGTGCCTTCGGCAATTCCTTTGCGGATATATTCGGGAGCAACTTTTTCTTCTTTTGCCGCTGCCTTCATTGCTTCAGTAATGATGCCTTTACGGGCTTTTTCTAATTGTGTCATCGTATCCTCCGAAATGTGAAAGCGATTTTATATCGCCAAATATTAACTAAATTTTTCAAAAACATTGACCGATCCGTAACCGTGTCCCAAAACAACCGCCTTCCGGATAGCGTCGGCTACCGTGATTTTAGCCTGCAACACAGCGTCTGCAAGACTTTTCCTGCGGGCGAGACCGGACGCCAGCCCCGAAGCGAAGGTGCAGCCGGTGCCGTGCGTATGACAGGAACGGATTCTGGCAGAGGAAAATTCGCAGTAGCCGGATCCGCTGTACAGAATGTCGGTCACATCGGCATGTTTGCGGTCGGGCAGATGTCCGCCTTTTATGACGACATTTGCCGCGCCGGATTCGTAAATGACCGCGGCAGCGTCCTTCATGTCGGCCATGGTTTTAATTTTATTTTTCGAGAGCGTTTCCGCTTCCGGGATGTTCGGCGTAATGACCAGCGCCAGCGGGAGAAGCGTCTGCACCAGCATCTGTCGGGCTTTGCCGGTCATCAGAGTTCTGCCGCCTTTGGCAATCATCACGGGATCCACCACAACGTTTTTCAGTTTATATTTTTTAATTTTTTTAACGACCACCTGAATAATCTCTTCGGTCGGAAGCATGCCGGTCTTGATCGCGTCGACTCCGATATCGCTCAGCACGACATCCATCTGCTTTGCGACAAATGCCGGATCAACCGGATAAATTCCCGACACCCCTTTTGTGTTTTGTGCCGTAACGGCCGTGACTACAGTCAATCCCCAGCAGCCGCAGGCGCTGACAGCTTTGAGATCCGCCTGAATTCCGGCGCCGCCGCTGGAGTCGGAACCGCCGATGCATAAGACTTTGCGCAATTTCATGATTAAACCGCCTCCGGGAAACGATCCTTGTTTTGGTACTTAATAACAAGAAGCTTGCCGTTTGCAAACCGGATACACGCATCATTGTCCCTGATCCGGTTGCTGATACCGCGGGATTCCCCCATTTTCAAATTTTCATTTTCCAGAGGATACAGAAATCCGGAAAGGGTGATTCCGGTAACCTCCGGACTCAGCGATAGCAGGGATACGGTTTTCCCTGTGTCGCCGGTAAAATGCGTTTCGTTATCCGCCAGAAATATTTCGCAGAACGGGTCGATCAGCACCGTTTGAATTCCTCTTTCCCGCCCTTTAAAAAGAAGGAAAATATTGGACAGCGTATGATCCATCCTGCCTCCTAGAGCGCACCAGATATATATTTTTTCCGGTTTTACCTCCAACGCGTAATCCAGGGCCAGTTCCGTATCGGTAAAGTCTTTGTTTGCCGGATATTTTATGATTTTAATGTTTTCCGAATCATAATAAGCCAGAAGAGCGGCGTCGATCGAATCCATGTCCCCGATGATGACGTCCGGTTTGATGCCCCAGCTTTTGAGATGACGGGATCCGCCGTCGCAGCCGATGATCAGACAATCATCCCGCTTGCCGGCCTGGCTGTTAAAAAATGCGGCATCGGTCGATTCGCCGCCGCTGACTATGATTACTTTTCCGCGCACGTGATTTACCTGAATGGCGACACCCGTTTAAGGATATCCGGCTTTATAAATTAAGTCATTCGTATACTTGTAGAAAATTTATTATATTCAACTTTAAAAAGCAAATTGTTTGATCCTCTGATGTAAAATCGTTTTTGGATACCGCTTTTCAGGACCATCATGAAAAACGTCACAAATTAAGTCTTGACAAAAGCACCGTTGTTTGTTTTTTAACACCCTGTAAATATTATAGTTTAAAAAAATAAAAAATAAAATCACTTCTAAAAACAACAGGGATTATCCGATAAAGGAGCTGACATTCTATGCGAAGGGTTTCATTATTGTTACTGATTCTTACCGTGGCGTTGCTTTTTAGCGCCTGCGGTAAAGATGAACCGGAACTGTCCTGCATCTATCCGGGCCTTTACGAAATCAATCATGATATTAAATATTCAGGCCAGCTGGTGATCCTGAAACAGCGTGTTCGCTATCATGCCGACGGCACGTTTGAAGCCACGAATTTTCAGAACAACGCTGCTCTGGAGGAGATGAAGGGCAAATATAAAGTAGAAAACAAGCAGCTGATTTCTTACGATACACAACGCCGCCTGATCACTCAGGAAGGGACGTGGACACCGCCGAAAAAGGAACCCTCGGCCGTGGAACTTCGCAAGATCAAAAAGGGAAGCTACCAGTATTATTTCAAATATCCTGATGAGCAAATGCGTGAAAAATACAAGGGACTCGGCCTGGCAGAAGGCTGGAAGACGTACAAGCGCATCAGCGATTAGTTGCCGGACAACCGGACAGCCATCCGGCTGAGGACAATGAAAAAACCGTCAAACAATATTTCGGCGAATTGCGGTGCCGGCGAAAACCTCTGAGTTTAGTCTGTTTCCTTATTGATTAGATATTTGGCAATAACCGCATTCGTTGAATAATCCTGTTTTTTGCCTTTTGCAATCTGCCGCAAGACTTTCATGTCGGATTTCCAGACCAAATCGCCGGGTCCGATGAAACAGTAGCTTCCCGGGGTGTATTCGGAACTGATCGCGCCGTTTTTGTAATAATAGTATTCTTTGCTTGTCTCTGCAGGATAACTGCGTACCGTGGGCGGAATATCCGTGGGAAGAAACCAGAGTTTAATTTCACGTTCAGCATCCTGAATATTTGCGGATGCATGAATCAGATTGTCCGATCGATCTCCGATAAATTTTCCCTTTGCGTCATACAGCGGAATGATCGTTCCCAGTGAGCGGATGCAGCCGGGTCTTTGCGCTCTGGCTTCATGCGGATTGGTGTTACCGCAAATCTCCCTGATGTTTTTGATGGCGTTCGGTCCCCGGTAGATAATCGCGATGACTCTGCGCTTCGAGGGTTCATCCGGATAATGCAGGTACCCGCGAATGTATTCAAGCAAAGACGGATAGAAAAATTTTCCCTTGTGTTCGGCGTAATGTTCTTCTGCCAGCGCCAGATTGACGGCGACAACCTTCAGCGCCGCGAAACGCAGTCCGGTGTGGAACTCTGAAAATCGTGAAAGGATATACCCGGTTAGGGAATTCTTTATTGCATCCGGTTTTATCAGAACCAATGAATTTTCTCGATTTTGTTCAGGCATTTGAAACTCTCCTTATGGTTAAAGATGTTAACAATCTTCTTTGTGAGAAGACATGCTTAAAAAGCGGGCGAAGTATAAGAGAAGTCCTGCTTTGTGTCAACAGAATATATCGGGCCGAAGTTCATTGAGCTTTTGGCTGGAAATCCACGCATTCAGGGACTGTAGAGCCTGATGGACGATGAGGGCGTTTCTCTCTTTTTTCCGTAGTTTTTTTTCCACGGGTGCGTTGAACAGTCCGAAATTAATGTTCATCGGTTGAAACTGAACTGCATGTTCGGGAGATGTGATATATTGAATGAGAGCGCCCAGCGCTGTGTTGACGGGAGGCGGTTCGGCTTTTTTCCCTTCGATGATAAACGCCGCGTTCAGACCGGCCAGAAGCCCCATGGCTGCCGACTCCATATAGCCTTCCACGCCCGTGATCTGTCCGGCAAAGAAAATATTTTCATGGTTTTTGAGCTGCAGGGTAGGGCTCAGCAGGGCGGGGGAGTTGATATAGGTGTTGCGGTGAATGCTGCCGTAGCGGGCAAATTCAACCTTCTCCAGTCCGGGAATCAGGCGAAAAATCCGCCGCTGTTCCGGCCAGGTCAATTTGGTCTGGAAACCGACCAGATTAAAAAGAGTGCCGGCGGCGTTCTCTCTGCGCAATTGCACAACGGCGTAGGGTTTGTTGCCGGTATGAGGATCAATCAGGCCCACCGGTTTCATCGGACCGAATGCCAGGCTCTTTTCGCCGCGCTGAGCCAGGATTTCTATCGGAAGGCAGCTCTCGAAATGGCGGGTTTCCTCAAAATCTCTGGCGGCCACCTTTTCTCCCGCTAGCAACGCCTTGTGAAATGATTCGTATTCTTCGCGGGTCAGAGGGCAATTCAGGTAGTCGGGCGTTCCCTTGTCATAGCGCGACGCCCAGAACACCTTGTTCATATCAATGGAATCCGCTTCGACAATGGGCGCAATGGCATCGTAAAAATAGAGCGACGCACCGCCGAGCCTCCGGGAAATATCATGCGCCATTGCGTCGGAGGTCAGCGGGCCTGTGGCAATGATCGTTACAGTATCGTTCGGGATGGCGGTTACTTCATGCCGGTAAAGGGTGAAGGCCGCTTGTTCAGAAAGCCGGGCTTCCACCTCGCGGGCGAACAGAAGGCGGTCAACCGCCAGAGCGGATCCGGCGGGCACGGCGGTTTTATCCGCCGCTTTCATAATGACCGAGTCCAGCAGGCGCATTTCTTCCTTGAGCAAACCGGGCGCATTATCGAGAGAGTTGGACTTGAGGGAATTGCTGCAAACCAGTTCGGCGAGATTCTCCATTTTGTGGGCTTCGGAAAATTTCTGCGGTTTCATTTCATACATCTCAACCGCATGGCCGCGCCGCAGCAGCTGCCAGGCCGCCTCGCAGCCGGCCAGTCCGCCGCCGATAATTGTCACACGATGATCCATCAGGATTCTGTTTTTGTTTTAGGGATTTTTTTGATGTTCTTGCATTCGGGATAACCGGTGCAGCCGAGGAACTGGCCGTAGCGGCCGCGCTTGACGGCCATGGGTTTGCCGCACAGCTCGCAGACTTCATCCGACAGAACGACCTCCTGTTTGGCCGCCTTTCCGTCCTTGTCCAGCTTTTTGATGTTTTTGCATTCGGGATAACCGGTGCAGCCGAGGAACTGGCCATAGCGGCCGCGCTTGACCGTCATGGGTTTGCCGCACAGCTCGCAGACTTCATCGGTCGTCGGCGTTGCCTGTGCGACGATTTCGCCGTTTTCGTCTTTGGCCGCGGTCATCGTGTTTTTGCATTCGGGATAACCGGAGCAGGCGAGGAACTGACCGAAACGCCCCTCTTTGACAATCATATTTTTGCCGCACTTGTTGCATTTGATATCTGTCGTTCTGGTTTCCACGTGTTTGACCTTTCCGTTTTCGTCATGAGTAAAATTCATGGTGTTTTTGCATTTGGGATAATTGGAACAGCACAGAAACTTCCCGTTTTTCCCCCAGCGAATCACCATGGGGGACTGGCATTTCTCGCAGACCAGATCGGTTGGCGTTTCTTCCTGCTTGATGTTTTTCATTTCCGCCTTGGCTTTTTTCAGCTCGTCGGCAAAAAGCGCGTAAAATTCCTTGAGCGTCTGCACACGCTTGCGTTCGCCCGTTTCAATGGCGTCCAGTTTGTTTTCCATATCCGCGGTGAAAGCGATTTCCAGAATGGTCGGAAAACTTTTTACCAGAAGATGCGTCACCATCATTCCCAGTTCCGACGGATAAAACTTGCCTTTTTCCAGCTTCACGTATTCGCGTTCCTGTATTGTGGAAAGAATCGCGGCATAGGTGCTGGGGCGTCCAATGCCTTTTTCCTCCAGTTCGCGCACCAGCGACGCTTCGGAAAAACGCGGCGGCGGTTGTGTGAATTTCTGTTCCGTATTCAGATGGAGAAGTTTCAACTTTTCTTTTTCGCTGACTTCCGGCAAAAACTTGTCCGTTCCGTTGCCATTTCCGTTGCCGTTTTCATCCTTGTCATCCTTGCCTTCCGTATAGACGATGGTGAAGCCGGGGAATTTCATGATCTGTCCCTGCGCGCGGAAAAGACAATTGGCGCCGGCAATGTCAATGGTGGTCTGATCGAGAATGGCCGGATTCATCTGACTGGCGACAAAGCGGTTCCAGATCAGTTGATAAAGTTTGAATTGATCGGCGCTCAGATATTGCTTGATGTCCTGCGGTTTATTAGTCATGCGGGACGGACGAATCGCTTCATGGGCATCCTGCGCTTTTTGCGTATTTTTGTACGTATGAGGCTTATGCGGCAGATAATCCGCGGAATAACTTTCTCTGATGTAGTCGCGAACATCTTTGATGGCTTCTTCGGATATCCGGTAGGAGTCCGTTCTCATATATGTGATGAGACCCACGGAACCTTCCTTGCCCAGTTCGATTCCTTCATAGAGTTTTTGCGCGACCATCATGGTCTTCTTGGCTGAAAAACGAAACCAGCGCGATGCTTCCTGCTGCAATTTACTGGTGGTAAACGGGGGCGGCGCAGTGCGCTTGACTTCTTTCTTTTCCAGTTTTTCAACAAAAAACTCCGCCTGCTTGATTTTATCGGCAAGCATCGCGGCCTGTTCGCCGTTGGTCACTTTTGCTTTTTTGCCGTCGACTTTATGAAGTTTCGCTTCAAAAGGAGGCGGATTTTTACCTTCGAATTTGGCCGTCAGATTCCAGTATTCTTCGGGCTTGAAATTTTTTATTTCGTCCTCCCGGTCGCAGATCATCCGGACGGCGACGGACTGAACGCGCCCCGCGCTCAAGCCTCGTTTGACCTTGTCCCACAGCACCGGACTTATTTGATAACCGACCAGACGGTCCAGAATGCGGCGGGTCTGCTGCGCTTCATATTTGTTGAAATCCAGTTGCAGGGGATTTTTGATGGCCTCGGTCACGGTATCTTTGGTTAAATCGTTGAAGAGGACGCGGTAGACGTTTTTGTTCTTGGTGTTGAGAACTTCATTAATATGCCAGGCAATGGCTTCGCCTTCGCGGTCCGGGTCGGGGGCCAGATAAATGTTCTCGGCGTTCTTCGCCGCTTTTTTCAGTTCATCGATGGTTTTCTTTTTCGTTTCGATGATGCTGTACGACGGCTCGAAATCTTTTTCCAGATCAATACCCAGTTTGCTTTTCGGCAAATCCTTAATATGACCCATCGAAGCGACGGCATTAAAATCGTTTCCGAGAAATTTTTTTATCGTTTTAACTTTTGTGGGAGACTCCACAATCACCAAAGAATTTGCCATAATCCCATTCTCTCTTAAAAAATAGAAAGCCCCTATAAATGGAAGAAAAAAATTTGTAAAGCTATTTTTTACGATCTTCCTTTCATTTCATTATTTAAATATCCGGAAAATAATAGTTTTATTGATTAGTTTGTTCTTTCTGCAGAAAAAAATTTTCCCGGGTGCTGCCGGACAATTCCTTTGAGTTCCATGGTGGTCAAAGCGCTGAGAATATCGGCGGACGAAAATCCCGTCACAGAAATCAAATCGTCGATGTGCATGCGTTTTTGGGAAACCAAATCGTATAATTTCTGCTCGGCGGCATTTAATTTTTCCATGGGAGGGCTTGCAGCGTTTAATGTCCCGGGAGCGGAAAATCCTTTTAGCGGTTTTCTCTGTTCTATCTGCGGCAGAATTTCTTCCAGAATATCCTCTGTGTTTTCGATGAGCTTGGCTCCCTGTTTGATCAGCTTATTCGTACCGCGCGAACCGGCGGAATCAATGCTTCCCGGTACGGCGAAAACTTCACGTCCCTGTTCCAGCGCCAGCCTCGCCGTAATCAACGAGCCGCTTTTTTCGCCTGCTTCCACAATGACAACGCCGTAGGATATGCCGCTGATAATGCGGTTGCGCGCCGGGAAATTTGTCGAACGCGGCGGCGTTCCCAGGGGGAATTCGGAAACCACGGCGCCGTTTTCGACAATGTCCGCAAATAATTTTTTATTTTCCGGAGGATAAATGACATCCAGGCCGCTGCCCAGAATCGCAACGGTTCTGCCATGAGCGGTTATAGCGCCGCGATGCGCCGACGAATCGATGCCCCGAGCCATCCCGCTGACCACCGTCACGCCCTGAAGGGCCAGGTCCCGGCTGATTCTTTCCGTCGTGTATTTACCGTAAGTGCTCGCTGCACGGGAACCGACAATGGCAAGATTGATGTCTTCTCTGCTCAAATTTCCCCGCACATATATATAAGGAGGGCGGTCATAGATATTCAATAATTGCCCCGGATAGAGCTCATCTTCGTAAGTAACTATTGTAACGTCATTTTTGCGAATAAGTTCAAGTTCTGCTTTAACATTATCCCAGCCTCTGAAATGAACAATGGCCTCTGCAATCTGACGGGAAATTCCCTCTGTTTGCTGCAGGTCGGAAACGGAAGCACCGAAAACAGCGGCAGGAGAGCCGAACCTGTCCACCAGTGCCGGAAAAGAGACGTGGCCGATGCCTTTGATTGATTTTAACGCAATCCAGTACTTTAGAATCTCATCATTCATAAATGACCCGAACGAGAAGCGTTATGGTGATGATTGGGGATTTTGAAAAATTGACAGCAACCTACATCTTGTCTGCCGGATGTGTCAAGTATTTTCAAAATGATGATCCGCCGGATGAACAAAGAGTGAAAAATGTGAAATTCTTAAAACAGTTGCTTAATTTTAAGCTTTGAGCTAGGAAACCATCAACGTTTCATAGAGGTCGTCATGTTCAAGGTAAAAAATATTCTAATTTTTTTTATCACAATTTTCTTTATTTACCTGCCCGCCGGTTTTGCTCAAAACGTCACAAAAGTGCAGAAACCTAGCGTTGCGCCCAAACAGGGTGTTCAAAAGTCAGTGGACCAGGCAACGAAAAAACCAAAACCGGGCCTGACCATTATGCCGGCGGGAATTAATTTGGGTCTTGTCGCCTTTGACAAATCGGGCGAAGCAACCGTCAGTTTAAAAAATACGGGTACCGGCGCGATCCGCTGGTCCATCCAGGGGCCTAAGAGCTGGGACAAAGTAAAATCCAAAGCGATATCGGGAACACTGGAGAAGGAAACCGATGTTTTAAATGTGGGTGTAAGTTTACTGGGCAATGATGAATCCAAAGACGAAAAAAAAGCCGGGCATTCGCTGGCGAATGTCGAAATGAGAATTGCCTCCGGAGAGGAAGAAATTATCTGTACCAAGAAACTTCCGCTAGGAATACATAAAGAGGAAATTGAAATCAACGCTGCGGACGGGCCGAAAAAAATAACCTTGTCTTTTTTCATTGCCTACACGCAGAGCGCTCCCCGGATCAACCTCAGTACGCTGAGATTGGATATGGGAAAAATCCTGCCGAATAAAACAGTTTCCAGAAAAATAATATTAAACAACAGCGGTAAGGAAACGTTGACGTGGTCGGTCGAACCGCCGGCACACGCCCGGGAAGACATGCCGGATGATTTCAGGCAGGGAAGGTACCTGTCCTTCATGAATGATGAGGTCAAAGGCGCCGCACAATACAGCGTTCCCGAGCCTTTGAAAGACACACTCGAGTTAATCGGAAGCTGGTCGGAAACCGGCGGCTATCCAACCAGCGGGCCGGGCGATAATCTGATCAAAGTCAATTTTACCGGAACGGGGATCCTTTTATACCTGTCCGAACATTCCCGGGAAGGAAAACTGACCCTGGCGCTGGATAAAAATCCAATCGCGAGGGCCGCCCTGTTTGAAGAGCAGAGAAAGAACGGGGAAGAAATCCTGATAGCCGATCAGCTGGAATTTGGTTCCCATACCCTCACGATCACGAACAAATATGAAGGTCTGGTCGTGGAAGGCGTAAAAATACTGGGACTGAACACAGCCTTTTTCCCCGCTCAGAGCATAAAAATCTTTCCTGCGTCCGGGGCCACCACCCTGCAGACCAATTATCTGACCGTTTTATTTAATACCGGGCAGGCTTTCCCGGGCTTTTATGAAGACTACCTGGTCTTTAAAACTAATAATGGCGAGGCGATTGTCGAGATGTATGCGGAAGTGCTGCCGGATGTCACCTCGGCGATCATCGATGTTTACAGATATTACAACGGAAACGACTATCTTTTCACATCCAATCCGCAGGCGGAAATCAACAGATTGTATCAGAACAAGTACACAAAAGAAGGGATCGCTTTCCGTTTATTCCAGCCCGGCACGCCGGGAACCGCGAGCTTCTACCGCTGGTATCATCCCCGGAAAAAATGTCATTTTTATCATTATGACTACAACGGCCATAAACAAGATTTGCACGGTTATATTCTTGAAGGGACGCTCGGCAACATCGCCACCTCGAAACTGACCAACACCCGGGAGCTTTACCGGTGGTATAATGCAAAGACGGGCCATTATTTTTATTCAACGGAGTTGCAGGGAGAAAAAATTAACAAAAAAGCATATCGTTTTGACGGCATAGCCGGTTACGTCCGGTAACCATCGGAATGTTTCGGAAAAATAATGCCTCAAGGGCCGTATTTCATCTTGACAAAAAAAAGAAGAGACGATATTAGGCTAAGTCTTTTTAGGCACAGGTAAAACATGCGCCTGTAGCTCAGTTGGATAGAGCAACGGACTTCTAATCCGTGGGCCGAGAGTTCGAATCCCTCCAGGCGCACCATGCGCGAAGTGCCAATTGCTTTCAGACCGACGAAAGCGAATTGGTAAAAATGGTGGGTGTAGCTCAAATGGTTAGAGTGCCGGGTTGTGGCCCCGGAGGCTGAGGGTTCAAGTCCCTTCACTCACCCCATTTTATAATGGTTGGATAAAGAGCGCCCGTAGCTCAGCTGGATAGAGTCGCAGACTTCGAATCTGTTGGTCGTAGGTTCGAATCCTACCGGGCGTGCCAGAATAAAAAGCAGTGCAACGTTCTTTAGAAGACAATGCTGTTGAAAAACAGACAGAGGCAAGGCAGCCGGGACACGAGGCGTGAAGTGCACGGGATGTGCGTCGCATAGCCGCCCTGGCGAAGGCAACGCCGCCTTTGACGTTTTCCAATAGACCTGAAGGGCCCTTAGCTCAACTGGCAGAGCAAATGACTCTTAATCATTAGGTTGTCGGTTCGATTCCGACAGGGCTCACCAGATATCAAGGCGTTTCGCACAACACGCGAGACGCCTTTTTTCTTCATCCTGCGCATCTCTATAAAATAAAGATATTATTGACATGTCGGAAAAGAAAATATATTAATAAAAACATAATCTATGAAAAGAAAGAAAATTTAACGGGGCCTAAATAAATTTAAGGAGTGTCTTATGAAAAAAATAAAATCGATGGCATACATGTTATTGATCGTTTTGCTTGGCCTGTCATTGAACACATGCGGCAGCGGAAGTGATACCATTGATGATTATATTGACGACCTTACGGGACGGTACACCATTTCCGGAACGGTCAGCGGCGCGGTTGCTGCAAATGTGACGATAAGACTGACGGGCGCTGAGACGGAAAATACAACCACGGCAGCCGATGGAACTTACGAGTTCGACGGTTTGGCCGACGGAACGTACACCGTGACCCCTGTTTTGGCCGGTTACACCTTCACACCGGCCAGCCGGCAAATCGTCATTGCCGGAGCGGACATGACAGCAAACTTTACGGCAGCCTCTTCCAGTGCGGCAACGCCCTACGAACAGACTGATCTTCAGGCAACATGGGATGTGCAGATTCTGGAAGCCGGCAACATCAACGGATGGGGGCGTTACAACGTAACCGTCAGCGCCGCGGGAGGCGTCACGTTCAACAGTTGCCAGGATTCAACGGGAAGCACCGCCTGCCCGGCGGGTCCGATTGTCTGGACAATTAATCCCAATACCGGCGTTATTACAGAGACCAATAACGGCGCTGATACAGATAATCATTATGCCATCACCTTAAATAAAAATTTCGTTGCCGGAACAGCCTCGGGCAGTTCGCAATTGCTTATCGCGCAAAAAAGAGTATCCGGGGTGGCCTACAGCAACAGCGATTTGCAGAGCAAACATTTTGTTATTCACTCCCTGATGGTCGGCGGCGAAAACAAATGGCTTCATGAAGTCGGAAGCACCGATGCCAACCGGGTGGTGACCCTAACCAGCTCAACGGATCCTGGCGGTACGGATAATAACGCGGAAAATACAGGAATCACCATTTCTGTTGATGCCAACGGCGTTGTGACGATGAACGGCACCATGTCTTCCTACAGGGGCTTCATGTCGTACGACAAGAGAACGATCGTGGGCACCTTTACAGAAAACGGCGACACCTATCAATTAATGGTCATCCAGATTACCGACGGCCAGACGGGAAATTCCGTCAGCAATGTGGTCGGCACGTGGATCGATCACATCCTGGCAGTCGGCGGCGCTGACTTCTGGGCGCATCAGAACATTGCCATCAACAACACCGGTGTGATGACGTTCAGCAACTGGGTGGATAATGACATCGCGATATCCGGACCTGATGCGACGGAAACCATCGCCATCGGTTCGACGGGCACGGCAACGATACAGGGGACTGATTTCCACGGCCAGTTATCCTACGACGGCCAGTTCCTGATTGGAACGCGTACCATTGATTTAGGTTCGGAAGAAGCGTATGCATTCCATGTGAGCATCCTGTCTGCCGCGGGTTCGACATCCACAACAACCTACAGCCTGTCCGGTGCCGTCAGCGGTGCGACATTAGCCGATGTCCTCATCACACTTTCGGGAGCAGCGACAGACTCCACCACAACGTCTTCCAGCGGCGCATTCAGCTTTACAGGATTGGCGAACGGCAGCTACACGCTGACACCGTCGAAAACCGGTTACACCTTCACCCCGTCCAGTTTACCTGTTACCATCAGCGGCGCCAATGCAACCGGCAGCAATTTCACAGCGACCAGTTCATCCAGCAGCGATCAATGCGACGTATGGGATGACTATGTGACCAACACGTGTTGCACGACTCAGAACAATGTTAAGGTCGTGGGCATTCCGGTGCCTAAAACCTGCGGATGTCCTGCCGGTACAACGGATGTGGGAGACGATAACATAACCGCGGGCGGTCCGTACGATTTGTGCGACTGTAACTGCGATTAACAAAGAACTACATGATCGATTGACAAAACCGGGGATGCAGAACATCCCCGGTTTTTTTTCGTCCTCAAAAAAGCCAATTCAAAAAATTCTTGCGCTTACCGGCATAATTCACTATTGATAACCGGAATCCTCTCTCACCTAAAAAAATAAACATAAACCAAACAGAGAGGAAAGCCGCCTGCACCCGAAACAATTCAATCAGTCTGTAAAAATTCATCCGGCAAAGGAGGGGACATGGCTTCAAAAATCATTCTGGAACGATTTCTCTGGTTTCAAAACGAAATAAAACAGGGAAGGTATCCCAACACCAAAACCCTTGCGGAAAAATTTGAAATCACCCGCAAAACCGCCCAGCGCGATATTGAATTCATGCGCGACAGGCTGAATGCGCCGCTGATGTATATCCCCGGCCATCGCGGATTTACCTACGAAGACCATACCTATGACCTGCCGGGTTTCTGGCTCGGTGAAGAAGCATTAATTTCACTTCTTCTGGCATACCGTCTGGTTTCCGCCGTGCCGGACAAAAGCCTCAAGACATCCCTGCGCTCGTTTCTTGAACAACTGCTGACAAAAATATCGCATTCCCAAACCATGACCGTCAAAGACCTGAACAGCAAAATATCCGTCCGCAACATCGCATATTCCAAAACGTCGGAAAAAATATATCATGCCATGCTGGAAGCTCTTTTAAATGCCGGGCCCGTGAAAATAGAATATCATTCGCCGCACAATTCCCAAATCACCACCCGCGACATTTTGCCGCTGCATCTGCTGCACTACATGGGCACCTGGCATATTATCGCCCATTGCGCGTTAAAAAATGAACTGCGGGATTTTGTTTTGTCGCGCATACAAACCATCGCCCCCTGCGCCCATAAAATTACCGCCCGATTCTCTTCCGGACACGTGCGCGACTATATCCGGAAAACCTTCGGCATCTTTCATGGAAAACAGACAAAATCCGTCTGCCTGTGTTTTTCCAAAGATGTTTCCCCCTGGATTTCCGAACAGGTTTGGCATCCGGCGCAAAAAACATTCATCAAAAAAGACGGCAGGCTCTGCCTGACCATTCCCGTTGCCGACTTCCGGGAGATCAAAAGAGAAATTCTCAAATACGGCTCGCAGGTGGAAGTGATATCCCCCAAAGCCCTGCGCAACGAAATAAGAAACGAGATTGGAAAAATGAAAAAAATATACAGATAACATCTTGTCTGTCATTCCCGAATGGTCTTGTCGGGCCATGGTGCCCGTTAGGGTAAATCCAGGCCTTAATCTCCCCCTTTTGTAAAGGGGGATGAAGGGGTCGTGAGGCAAGCTGAAGACGAATGCAACAAAGTATGAAGCGTAAGCCGAACTATCCCCGGAGCACCGCGTAGGGGGGATTTTATGGTGTACGAGGCTTTTACCGGATCCTATACAAACAAATATTGATGAACGGTCAGGCAGGACATTAGAACATCGGTATTGACAATACCGTATAAATCATATACACATATTTAAAACAATTGACATTATATACGGAAAGGAAATGCGCGCAAAAAAACAAAATCTTATAGATTATTTCCATAAAAAAGGCGGCATTGTTCGTTTCTCGGCCATGCGAAAAGCCGGGTTTCACCCGGATACCATTGCCGCGCTGGAGAAAAACGGGCAAATCTCCAAAATAAGCCGGGGCCTGTATCAACTTGCCGGTTACGAACCAGCCGCGCATCCCGATCTGGTCATGGTCTCTCTTCTGGCGCCGCGCGTCGTGATATGCCTGATTTCCGCGCTGGCCTTTCATGAAATCACCAGCGAAATCCCCAAATACGTGGAGATTGCCATACCCAAACAATCCCACGCGAATATCATCACGTATCCGCCGGTGCGAGTTTACCGGTTTGATCATCAGGCATGGCGAGAAGGCGTTGAAGAACATCGTATAGACGGCCATACGGTCAGAGTTTACTCACCGGCAAAAACAATAGCGGATTGCTTCAAATTCAGAAACAAGATCGGCGTCAATGTAGCCAGGGACGCCATCAAAACCGCCATTGCAGAAAAACGTGTCAGGCCGCAGGAAATCATGAAATACGCGAAAATATGTCGCGTAAGCAACATCATCAAGCCGATTCTGGAAACATTGATATGAAAAAGAATATCGCCAATGTGCAGGAATCCGTCCGGAGAAGGCTTCAAAACGTTGCCAAAGAAACGCACCGGCCCTTCGCGGAAGTCTTGCAGTATTATGGCATGGAAAGATTTCTTTTCCGGCTGTGCAAATCCGCCCATGCGCGTCAGTTTATTCTTAAAGGAGCGCTAATGTTTACCGCCTGGCACCTGCCTCAGCGGCGCACGACCCGCGACATTGATTTACTGGCGCGATGCGATAACCGGACAGACAACATTGAGAAAATCATAAAAGATATTTGCAAAACGAGCGTGCCTTCCGACGGCCTTGTTTTCGATCATCAAACGATACACAGTCAACGGATTAAAGAAGATGCCGATTGCGAAGGTGTGCGGGTCCGGTTTACAGGATTATTGGAACGTGCGCGCATACCCATGCAGATTGACATCGCCTTTGGCGATAAGGTTTATCCAGTCCCTGGAATCGTTGACTTCCCGGTCATCCTCGATTTTCACAAACCGCGTCTCAAAGGATATCCGCCGGAAAGTGTCATCAGTGAAAAATTCGAGGCCATGGTGAAATTGGGCTTGTTAAACAGCCGTATGAAAGATTTCTATGATATCTGGCTGATGACACGGCAATTTGATTTTGAAGGCATGAATATTACCGCGGCTTTAAGCAAAACCTTTGAACATCGTAAAACGCCACTGCCTGTGAAACGTCCACTGTTTGCAGAGGAAATTTATGATGAAAAATCCGATCGCCAGACATTGTGGACGGCATTTTTAAGGAAGAACGATATAAAACACGCGCCGAAAAAACTATCGGCAGCGGCCAAGCTAATTGAAAAATTCCTGCTAAAGCCACTGGAGGCG
>Ga0208195_1000879_pt1 | contig 36148 bp, 25 predicted proteins | sample AD_UKC077_MetaG_FD_184441 | JGI IMG/M metagenome (GOLD analysis project Ga0208195, IMG submission 184441) | Active sludge microbial communities of municipal wastewater-treating anaerobic digesters from USA - AD_UKC077_MetaG (SPAdes) (version 2) | ecosystem: Engineered > Bioreactor > Anaerobic >... | reverse complement strand
ACAATTCGATTTCATAGAATCAATTGATAATCAGCAAATAAAATTTCTGATAAAGGATATTCATGTTTAAAATAATAAAAAATACTTAATTTTTAGAGGAGTTTGAAAAGAAGTTCTTAATTTTAGATTGAAAAATTATAAAATCGACCAAGAATAACTTCAAAAAGGTAAACTTTTATAAGAAGTTTATACTTTTACTGAAAATTTTGATGACTGTATGGACAGACTCTATTTAAAAAGGACATTATGTCACAAATATTTGTTTTAAATCCAGAATACATATTACGCAATGATATTAACCGTGTTATATTAACTTCTAAAGAAGGCGGTATTACAACTTTCATACATCCCTTGCAGGCTATGATTATTAGTTTTTTTGATCAGCCTATTGAATACTTGTCTAACCTTAACCGTATTAGTCATTTCCTTCACTTACCGCTTAATGAGATAGAAGGCTTTGTTACTAAGTTAACTAATAATTCTGAAAAAATTTGGATTGGAGAAGGTAAGAACGCGAGTCATTATCCAGAAAATGTATTAATTAATCTGCCATCCAATTATTTGAAACAAGGTTATTATTTTAAAGACTTCATGATAGATGGGAAAAAAGTTGACCTGGTTTCAAGAAGATTCCAAATCCCAATTGAGACAATTCTTATGATAAATACTCTGTGTTATACTGATTGCACATATTGTTATGCTGACAGGCGGAATAAATTTGATTTAAAAATCCCATTCGAAAGAATGGCTGAGATAATAGTTGAGGCGAAAGAATTAAAATTTCGGAAATTTGATACAAGTGGAGGAGAGTTTTTCCTTTACAAAAATTGGGAAAATTTGCTAAGCTTTTTAATCTCAAACGGATTCAACCCGACAATTCCCGCTAAAATTCCTTTATCAAATCAACAAGTATCAAAACTCAAAGATTTTGGATTAAAGGAAATTCAAATTTCCCTTGATTCTATTAATGCGGAAATTTTATCAAGTACTTTAAATGTTTCCAAAAGCTATTGGAAGCAAATAAATGAAACAATTCACGAATTGGAAAAGGCTAAAATACATTTTAGGGTTAATACAATAGTTACAAGGTATAATGCTAGTTACAATGAAATAGTTAGATTAGTTGAATATTTATTGGGATTTGAATACTTCAATGACATCTCAATTGGCTGTGTTGGGTACACACATTACAAATCAGCACTGCATAATGCTACAATAATGCCAAATAAAGAAGAAGTTGAATTAGTTTTTAGTCATTTACATGAAAAATTTGATAACAATGAAAAAGTGACTATAAGCGAATTGACTTTTTTTAAAGATAATTTTCGTATGTCACATGATTCATTCTTTAAAAAAGCTCTATGTTCCGGGAATTTTCAAGGGTTTATAATTCTTCCTGATGGAAAAGTAACAATCTGTGAAGAATTATATTGGCATCCAAGGTTTATTATTGGAGATTTGACCAAACAAAGCATAATGGAGGTTTGGAATTCTGATAAGGCAAAAGATTTAGTTTATTTAAATAAAAATTCTATCAGGGCTGAAAGCCCATGCCATAATTGCGATTGGTTTGATGCCTGTCACCAAGACGGTGGAAAATGTTGGCGAGAAATTATCAAATCGTATGGTGATCAAAATTGGGATTTTCCTGATCCTCGTTGTCCATACGCTCCTGAACCTATTAACAAAATCTACGTTGGATGAAGAATCTTCTATCTGAAAAATATTATTTCTCCATTTGCTTGAAAATATTTTTGATATGTTGCTTATTCATAAGTAGCATTCTGGTTTTTGCGCAGAAACAGTATTTAAGGACACTTCAAGGAAATGTTGTGGACAGTATAACACATAAACCCCTTGCTTACACAACAATTCAAATTTTTAGTCTAAAAGATAGTGTATTTTATTCTGGTGCAATTTCAGATACAAATGGATATTTCAGCTTCACAGATATTAAAGAATCCTCCTTCTATTTGGTTTTTTCATATGTTGGATATGATCAAAAAATTGTAGTTCCTGACTTAACTCCGAAAAAGATTATAGACTTGGGTTATGTTCTCTTAAAACAAAATATTAATGAGTTGAAAGAGATTACAATTTTGGGAAACTCAAATTATATTATGAACATCGACCGGTCAATTTACAGGCCAGATAGCGCGGATTTGGCAAATTCTGTTATTTCACTCGACCTATTCCAACGAATCCCAGAGATAAAAGTAGACAAAAATTTAAAAAGCATTTCCATAATTGGAAAGCCGACTATGGTATTGGTAAATGGTAATATGCAACAAAGTATTGATATTAATACAATTAACCCACAAGACATAGAAAGAGTTGAGATAATCAATATTCCATCTTCAAGGTACAGTTCAGAATATGAGGGCGTTATTAATATTATCATGAAAAAAGAGCTTACCAGTGGGTTTACGGCATTAATAAATTTAGATTATCAGATAAACAAGAAGAATGAATCACTGCTAATGATACAATATGCAACGAAAAAGGTAAGATTCTTTGGAAATTATTATTTTAACTATTGGTCAATACCCGTTACAAATACAACAGATCGTACCCAATATGAAATAAACTCAACAAACAGATATACATCAAAATACATACTGAACAATAAAAAGGAATATGCACATACAGGAAAATTCGGAATAGATTACTACCCCAATGATCGAACCTATATTAATTTTGTAACGCAAATAAATTCAGATAAGCGAAATGATAGAGCTAATTTCACATCTGAACAACAGACAAATAACTCAGATATATATTTATTAAATTCAGAACAAACCACCGTAGGTTATTTTTTGTTCCAGAATTATTCGCTCTATTTCAAGAGAGAAATTAATTCACTTGGAAAACAATTGAGTTCAGATGTTAATTTGTATCTCATGAATTCAGATAATAATACCAACTACTTAGACACATATTTATTTCCTGTTACAAATATTATAAAAAGAAGCCAAATGGATATTGGTAATAAAAAATCAGTAAATTATCACATAGATTATATTCATCCATTTTCTGAACAATCAAGATTAGAAACTGGGTTGCAATATTATTATCAGGATTTTACAGACGATATCAACCAAGATGGATTAGCTAATTCTACATTTAAATATATTGAGCATAAACCAACCTATTACATTGACTATTATACTGAAATAGAAAATATTAATACAAAAGTTGGAATTAGATACGAATTTTCCAGAAGAAATGTGAATGACAGTTTATTTAGTAATTCCGATTTGCTACCGGCATTGAGACTTTCACGAAGGTTTGGAAATCATATTGTAAGTTTAAATTATAATAAGCGTTCCTATTATCCTTCGGTTTGGCAGCTATCACCTGAAGTTACAATGATTGATTCAGTTAACTTATCTTCAGGTAATCCGTATCTTTCAGCTGAGCTGAATAATGTATTTGAAATTAATTACCGATTCAGGAAAGGCAATAACTTAATTTCTTCCACCATATATCACATTCAATCTAAAAATGTTATAAGAAGTGTCTATTCAGTTGATGGTGGAGTTCTAATAAGAAAACCTTTTAATGCATCAAATAGAAAAGTTTATGGTTTTAAAACATCAGGTTCATTTCAACTATGGGAAGATTTGGAATTGCTACCTTATTTTGACCTTTTTTTTGATAAGTATTCTTATCAGGAGGAGATATCAAATATATTTACATGGAAAATTGATTTTTCGCTTAATTACTTTCTACCCATTGGTTTTTATATTGGTTTTGATTTCGGATATACAAATAAAATACTGCAGCCTCAAGGTTATATTAAAAATATTCCACAAATAAATACAATCTATGTACAAAAATCATTATTTAACGGATACGGTTCAGTCATGTTATCGTATCAAAATATCTTCAAAAATATAACAACCACTTATGTTAGTGAAAACTTATTTGAACAAGAAAGTTCCTTAACAATATCAAATTCAGGTTTTTTAATAAGGTTCTCCTATTGGTTTGCAAAAGGAAAGAAAATTGAAGAAAAAAGAAGACCCGAATATTTTGAACAAGATGTTAAATAGAAACTTTGCTTGGCATCCACATGAACAAATTTAAAAGTGACATACAATTAGATAGTATGGATTGCGGAATTACTTGTTTAAAAATGGTAGCGCAATACTATAAAAAAAAGGTTAATTTAGATTTTCTACGTAATATTTGTTTTGCATCAAAAAAAGGAGTTACCTTACTTTCAATAAGCGAAGCCGCCGAACAAATAGGATTTAAGTCTATTGGTGGCCGTATTACCATTGAAAAGCTGAAAAAAGAAGCACCTCTGCCATGCATCATACATTGGAATCAGGAACATTTTGTGGTTGTTTACAAGATAAGGGGAAAAAACATTTTCCGAAAACAAACCAAAGTTTACATCTCCGATCCTGCACGTGGCCTAATAAATTACACTGAGGCAGAATTTAAAAATCATTGGATTAGCACAAAATCAGGAGGAGAAGATAAAGGCATTGTGTTGCTTTTAGAGCCCACGCAGGATTTCTATAAGCAGGCAGGTGATAAAATAAACCGCAGCAGCCTGAAATTCTTATTTTCTTATTTTATTCGTTACAAACGTTTTTTTGGTCAACTCATAATCGGATTGATTTTGGGCAGCCTGTTTCAGCTTATTTTCCCTTTCCTAACCCAGGCAATTGTTGATATAGGTATTGTAAACAAGAATATAGGTTTTATTTACCTAATCCTTTTGGCACAAATGGTATTGGTCATCAGCCGTATGTCAGTCGAATTTATCAGGCGGTGGATACTTCTGCACATAAGCACAAGAATAAACATATCACTTATTTCCGACTTTTTTATAAAACTCATGAAACTGCCCATGAGCTATTTTGACACCAAACTAACGGGGGATATTCTTCAACGCATTGATGATCATGCAAGGGTTGAGCAGTTTGTCACTGCTCGTAGCCTGAATACCATATTTTCTCTTTTCACACTTATCATTTTCAGTATCGTCTTATGGATTTATGATGTCAAAATATTTTTCATATTCTTTGTTGGCAGTATGATTTACACCCTGTGGATTCTTATTTTTCTGAAAAAACGGCGAGAACTTGATTTTAAATATTTTGATGCACATGCAAGAAATCAAAACAAAACTTATCAACTGATACAGGGTATGCAAGAGATAAAATTGCAAAACACCGAAAAACGCCACCGCTGGGAATGGGAGGACGTGCAAGCCGATTTATTTCATATTAATATAGCCTCGCTAAAACTACAGCAAACACAAGAAGCCGGTAATATTTTTATTAATGAATCCAAAAACATTATTATCACAGTTGTGGCTGCCTTGGCCGTTATCAATAACGAAATGACACTTGGAATGATGCTCGCTACACAATACATTATTGGTCAGCTTACTTTACCCATTGAGCAAACCGTTGACTTCATACATGACCTGCAGGATACAAAGATCAGTTTGGAACGGATTAATGAAATCCATAATAAAGAAGATGAAAACGCAGGGCGGCCTATTCAAAAACAAAACCTGCAAAATTCAGCAATCAATATTGAAAACCTGGTTTTTCAATATGAAGGGCCACATTCGAAAAAAGTGCTGAGTGATATAAATCTAATCATCATGCCAGGTGAAGTAACCGCAATTGTAGGTGCCAGTGGTAGCGGTAAAACCACATTGATAAAGCTTTTGTTGCAATATTATAATCCTGTTGAAGGGAAAATATCAGTGGGTAGCCAGGATTTGCAAGAACTCAATTCAACATGGTGGCGCAACCAATGTGGGGCAGTCATGCAGGATGGATTCATTTTCTCAGAAAGTATAGCGCACAATATTGCAGCTAACGAAGACGAAATAGATAAAAAGAAACTTACTTATGCTGCTAAAACTGCAAACATCCATGATTTTATCATGGAATTGCCTTTGAAATACAATACCGTAATAGGAAACGAAGGCCAAAACCTCAGTCAAGGTCAAAAACAAAGGATTCTCATAGCACGAGCTGTTTACAAAAACCCCGCATTTTTATTTTTTGACGAAGCCACCAATGCCCTTGATGCCAATAACGAAAAAGCCATTGTTGAAAATTTGCAGGAATTTTATCGCGGTAAAACAGTGGTTGTGGTAGCACACAGGTTAAGCACCGTGAAAAATGCTGATCAGATTGTTGTACTTGATGACGGTAAAATAGTGGAAATCGGTAACCACAAAGAACTCACGCAGAAAAAGGGGGCATATTACCATTTGGTAAAAAATCAACTGGAGCTTGGTAATTGACTTTCAACTTTAATCGGATAATTTTGGAGGAAAAAGACAACATAGAGTTAAGAAGTGAAAAAGTAAGAAACCTGATCGGTCAAATACCACCGGTTATTATTCGAGCAGGCATATCAGTCATTTTCTTCATCATCCTAATTTTACTCATCGGTTCATGGTTTTTCAAATTTGAATACACTATAAAGACAAATGCAACCATTAATCAAAATTCTGAGAATTTGATCATTGAGCTAAAAATACCAGCAAACGAGATAAGCAAGATCAAAACCGGGCAAAAAGTAATTTTGGATTTTAATAACATACCAAACCTATACAATGAAAAACTGGTAACAGAAATTCAAAGTATCCCTGATGTACTTGAAATAAGAGAAAATGGAGGATTTTATACAGTAGAAATAATTTTACCAGAAAAAACTAAGATCGAATCGGACAGAACATTGTCCATCGGAAATGAAATAAAAGTAAATGCCGAAATTGTAACAGACAAAATAAGTCTTTTCGACCGAATTATGGGACCGATCAGGATAATATTTAACAAAAGGGAATGAATTCCAGCCCTTCGCAGTCAAGCACATTGACAAGTCGCACATTCCTGCGCCAATGGCTAAACTTGCCAAAGAGCTTGCCTGCTCTGACTCACAGACTGAAGAACGCCCTTTTGCTAACAGCAAACAAGCACAATAGCCGAGATTGTTGTAAATTAGATAAATATTGCTTCTAATATAACTTGTACTTTCCTGAAAAATTGTACCTTTTAAGTCCGCTACTGTGCCTATTTGCAGGCCGTTGGCATTCATTGTAAAAAGGTAGAAATATCAAACTAATTAGGTACATTTTATTTATTCCAATATTCTCCTCGAAGCGAGGATTTTCAATCTGAAGCAATGTGAGATGGTCTAATGAGTCTGGACAATATTTTTATCAAAGTTAATTTATTATGTTGAAAAGAAGGGGTCTGGGGGAGACTCATAACTTGATTTTTTGTTAATAAATTATGCAGCATTCTGATATACAACCTTTGGCGGGTTGTTCCCTATTGAAGAATGATCCCGCTTTTCATTGTAATAGTGAATAAATTGTGAACAGGTGTGGTATAATTCTCTACCTGTCTGCGGGTGCTCAAGGTAAATTTTTTCGTATTTAATGGTTCTGAAGAAACGTTCGATATAAACATTATCAATGGCCCTGCCTTTGCCATCCATTGATATCCTGACTGTTTTAAGGCTTTTGACATATCCAATATATTCATCCGATGTAAACTGACTTCCCTGATCGGAATTTATAATCTCCGGCCTTCCATATTTGTTTATCGTCATTTTCAAGGTATTAACAACCCATTCAGCTTCCATCGTATTCGATAAACTCCACCCCAGGATGCATCTGCTGTAAATGTCCATTATAGCCAGCAGGTACATGTATCCTTTAAGCATCGGAATATAGGTAATATCAAGCGCCCACACCTGGTTGGGCCTTTGTATTTCCAGATTACGTAGCAAATAGGGGTATTTATACCTGGTAGAATCAATGATGGTGGTACGAGGACAGCAATAGACCGTCTTTAATCGCATGATCTGCATCAGAGTACGTACATGGCACCGACCAGCCTGATAACCTTTTTTACGCAACTCATTGGTCATCCTGCGGGTCCCCCGCGTGGGATCCTCAAGGTACAGCCTGTCAAGCTCCTCCATGAGCTTCAGGTCTTTTGTACTGGCTTTTGATGGCGTGTAATAGAGCGTGCTTCTGGCAATCCCTAAAAGCTCACATTGGTAGCATATGCTCATTTGCCCTTCTTCACGATCAACCATCTCTCTGCGTATATCCAGGGGTATCATAGAACCTTTTTTTTTAACCAATTGATGTCTACCGACAGTTGACCGATTTGATGTATCAGCTCCTCATTCTCTTTCTTAAGCTTCTTTATCTCTGATGACTCATCCTTCCCGCTGTCGAAAACCTTTCCCGCATTGGCCAAAAAATCCCTCTTCCAATGTGTAATCAGATTAGGATGCACTTGGTAAATCTGAGCAAGCTCAGATATGGTCTTGTTCTCTTTTATCGCCTCTATGGCAACCTTCGCTTTAAATTCAGCCGTAAATGTTCTTCTTGACTTTTCCATATGACAAAAATTTTAAAATTAGTAAATTCCTGTCCAGTTTTTTTAGACCATCTCACAAGCTAAATAACAGACCAAGAAAAAAATTGAATTTTTTAACACCAAATGAATTTTTATCACTAAATTTGTCTAACCAAAAAGTTGCATTTGTGACTTGAATTCAGCAAAGACAATGGATGCTTCTGAACTTTACTCATCAGTATTAGCCCAGATACCCCAGGTTGATGGAAATTCTGTTTTATATACAGTTGATTGGAGCACAAATGGTATTGGTGAATTCAGCAATCCGGCACGGGATTACCTGATTCTAAGATATAACATTGGAAATGAAGCCTTACCCGCCAAACTGATTTTATATAATGCCGAAGGGAAGCCGTTTTTGCAACAGGTACTCTCCCGCCCTGTTGATGAACGCTTTGTCCTGGTTCAACATTTTAAACCCGGGATCTTTACCCTCGTGCTATTGGGTAGCAATAACCTGTTCTTAACATCTAAAATAGCAGTATATTAACCATTTAAATTCTAAAATAACATGAAAAGCCACGCAATAGTAAATAGAATCGGGTGCTGCCTGATAATTATCCTATCCGTTTTTAATAGTAGCGCCCAACCTGATTACCTATCAAGAGATTATATTTTTCGAGAAGCCTTTCACCAAGTAACTTATTTCGACTCTGGATATATCCTTCGAAACAATTATACCCTATACAAAACAGATTTTAATGGCGACACGATAAAATCTTATACCTTTCGGGGCAGATTTCCTGGTAATTATATATACTCTTATTAAAAATCCCAAGATAAAAACATTATTTTATCAGGCACTTATAAAGCATCTGGTACCGGTCAATCCATGCTTTTTATTTCAAAACTTAACTTCAATTTGGATACTTTATGGGTCAGATATTATCCAGGGCTAGTTCCAGGGTATATTGCTCAATATAATGATACATTGGCTGTAATTTATGGGGATTCTTCATATAAAATTCATGTACAAATTTTTAATTCAACCGGCGAGCTGATTGAGACCCGAATACATCCCAAGTACCCGGGCTCGCTGTATGCCTTGATACATAATGTCGCTGCGGTCAACACAAAGGTATTTGCAATTGCACTTGAAATATTTTATAAAAGTTCCTGGGACCAAAATTATTACAACAAACCAATAATATGTGTCAGCGATACCAATGGTTATAACTATTTTGAGTCAGGTTTCGCATATTTATCCGGAAGCAGGACTTCCGAATCCTATATCTTTTACGATACGGTCAGCAACAGAATCAAGCATTTTTATCATTTCGCGCAGATGGATAATTATGTAAAGCTCTATGAACACAGCCTCAGCGGGCAACTTATGGCCAGCAAAGGAATATATTATGATGACGCCTATGTTACAAATGAAATCTGGTATCCTTGTGATATCTCTTTGTTACAAAACGGATGTTTCGTTATTTGTGGGCAATACGACAAAATAACTCAGAACATCAAGGGAGGGTTTATCATGCGCTGCGGCCCTCATGGAGAATGGAGCTGGTTTCGTAAATATAAAGAAATTCACACCTCTGGAATGGATAACGGTACATTGTATGCAATAGTAGAAACCGAAAACCAATTTCTTGCCAGCGTAGGTCAAGGAGCCAATGCCTGGCTTCTGGTAGTGGACAGCTTAGGCTGCGAGGCACCAGGGGTGTGCTGGGTAGGCCAGGAAGAAATTTCCGCCCCGCTACAGGAAACCCAGCTTGAGGTATTCCCCAACCCTGCCGGGGAGGAGGTTTGGGTTAAAATCAACGGCCACCTCGCAGGGATTGAAATCTATGCCATGAACGGGCAGAAGATGCCACTTCCCGCCCTTAGCGCAGAAAATCCTCTACGTATCGACACCCGCACCTGGCCCGCCGGGCTTTATATGGTGAGGGCTACTCTGCAAAACGGAAGGGTGCTTATGCAAAAGGTGATGAAGTGCAGGTGATATTATGATGATATTCCAAGCCCGAAATAGAATACATACTCCGAATCTTATAACAAAGCAAGAATTCACAGCATTGTAAGGCGACATTTATAAGATTAATACCAACTATTGATGCTGCATCGTTCCTTTATTAAAATACCATGTAACAACATACTGATAACCATTTATTTAATCGTTCGACATATTTTATGCAGAGATTATTCATATGTTAAATTTTCAAAAAAAGTGTCAAAGGGGGGTTACCTTTTGGCGCCAAAATGCACTAATATATATGAAGGGAACTTTCAAGCGCAAAATGATATGTCTTGATCTTGGATAATGATAACATGAACCATAAACACCTAATTGATATCAGTAGAGTATTACATATAATTTTTCACTATCAACCGACAAAAATTCAATTTTTATCCTTTTTGTTTTTATTTTCTTCACAGTCAATTACTTACAAATCGGTTTCTTGGTTTTAAAAATCCTACCCCCTTTCAAAAGAGGGACATTTGTACAGTTGCAGGGCTTTTGTTGCGGCTTGCCGTGTGCTTGGTGTAGGTGCGCCTGCCCTCGGCTACTATCCACATCATGTCTAAATGGCTGATCAGGTGTATCCGTATGAATGCCGCTACCGTTGAGAATGCTTTCTTGCTCCTGGATAGTAACCGGATTACGTTGAGCAACAAGTGGGCGATGAGCGTACACCAAACCTGCGTTTTTATGCCGTTCTCCGTGTCGGAATAGAAAAAATGCAGCTGGAAATTTTGCTTCATTTTTTTGAAGACCGTTTCTATTGTCCATCGGTACTTATAAATCAAGGCGACTTCTTCCGCCGTTATATTCCAGCTGTTGGTGATGAATTTGTAACTTCGTCCCTGTTCGTCCCGATAGTAAACCAACCTAAGGCAAAGTGTCCTTTCCCGTTTTTCCTTTGTATACTTCAGGTGAATATGTTCAACCCGGTACACCCCATGCTCCTCTTTGCCAAGCGTTGTTTCATGAAGAACTTCCTGGACTTCGGCCTTCGCGTTATCTTTCAGCCGGCACACAAAATAGACCTCTTCATCTGTCCACTCGGCAAACTGCCTGTAGTAGTTGTAGGCTTTGTCGAAGACCAACATGCTGCCTCTTGACGGGTTTACATGCTGTAAGAACTTCTTATCGTGCATTTTTGCCTCGCTGATTGTAGCAAATACGGCCGTGTCCGCGTGTACATCGGTCAGCATGTGTACTTTCAAGCTCCCTTTTTTTGCCATCACCCTTGGGATTACGGCCAACCTCTTTCATGACGTCCGAAAACAGCGTTATCGTGGTCGAATCAAAGGCATAAAACTTCTCAAAGCTGATCTTCTCTTTTCGGCTGACCGGCAAAAACGGCTCAAAATACCCGATCAGCTCAAAATAGTACAACCTGAAAAACCTCATTGTCCCGGTCACGCAAGGCATCACCCGCCGTGCTTTTGGACGGTGCGCTGTCCATCCCAAGGTAATTGAACTTTCCTGCCAAAGCCCGCATCCCATCACATACTTCGCCCATCGAATCGCAGCGGGAAAAGATCCCGAACAGCATCACCACCAGCTGATCCCATGAGAAAAAGGACTTGTAGTAGCGGTCGCTTCCGCAACGCCTCACCACAAGATCAAATGGCTCTCTCGGAAGAATTTTCATAACCTGTTTAAAAACCGGCTGACCGACTAAATTCTTTGTTGTATATTTACCCATGTTGCAGTTTTTTTAGCAAAACAAACTTACAGCATCGGGGCGAAACCTCGCGGGAGTAGCCCCATTTTATTGAAATTTTATCCGGTCAGTAGTGAAAAAATACTTAATTTTTAGAGGAGTTTGAAAAGAAGTTCTTAATTTTAGACTGAAAAATTATAAAACTGACCAAGAATAACTTCAAAAAGGTATACTTTTATAAGAAGTTTATACTTTTACTGAAAATATTGATGACTGTATGGACAGACTCTATTTATAATTTTGAAACCTAAAGATAAAGAAACCATGCAGGAATGAATGAAGCAGAACGTTGTCCCTGGTCGTTGAGTGATGAACGCATGATGAAATACCATGATGAAGAATGGGGTGTTCCGTTGCATGATGATATAAGATTGTTCGAATTTTTAGTGCTTGATATTTTTCAAGCGGGTTTATCGTGGAGGACTATCCTTCATAAACGAGAAAATTTTCGTAAGGCTTTTCATAATTTTGATTTTTCGAAAATAGCGAGCTATAATAAGAAAAAAACGGATGAATTACTATTGAATTCGGGAATAGTAAGAAACCGTTCGAAAGTCGAAGCCACTATTCATAATGCGAAATGTATGTTGGATTTAGTAGAAAAAAGAGGAAGTTTCGATAAATATTTATGGTCGTATGTAGATAGGAAGCCCATAGTGAACAATTATAGAACTTATAATGAAATTCCTGGTCATACTTCTCTTTCTGATCAGATCAGTGCAGATTTGCGAAAAGAAGGATTTATTTTTGTTGGTTCAACTATTATTTATTCCTTTCTTCAGGCCTCTGGGGTGGTAAATGATCATATCATTACTTGCTTTCGACATAGAGAAATTCAGAAAAGACATTATGAAAAATAATAACAACAAGACGGGTTTATTTTTCGGCTCGTTCAACCCTATTCACAACGGGCATTTAATGATTGCCAATTATCTTGTAGAATATACGGATTTAAAGCAGATAATTTTTGTAGTTTCTCCTCGAAATCCACTTAAGGAGAAGGAATTGCTGGCAGAAGATCGGCATCGGCTAAGGATGGTAGAATTGGCCATTCAGGATGATAGGCGATTTAGCGCAAGTGATATAGAATTTCATCTTCCAACACCCTCTTATACTGTTCATACCTTAGAGTATCTAAGACAAATCTATCCACAAGAAAGATTCGTCCTGGTAATAGGAGGAGATAATTTACAATATTTCGACCGGTGGAAGGATCCAGAGCTCATTTTAGAGAAGCATGAGATTTATGTTTATTGCCGTTTAGGATTCGAAGGAGGAAAATTTGCTAATCATACTTCGGTAAAGATTATTGCTTCGCCTTTGATAGATATTTCGTCGAGCATGATTCGGCAAGCTTATGCCCAAGGCAAAGATTTAAGATATTTCCAGCCTTTGACTGTATATGAATACATTAGGAAATTCAATATATATTAGAGTATTTCAGGGGAAAATCAAAATTAAAAATCAGGCTTAGAAATTATTTCATACTATCGAGTTTGCGCAGAGCAAAGTTATATGCGCCGAGTGCTGTTGCTCTCGAAGTTCCCAGGCGTGTAATTCCGACTCCTGAGCGATGTTCCGGGTCGTAGGTAATTTTTCTGGCACTGCCAGGAATTTCGATTTTACGGGTTGAACCTTTCAGGAAAAGTTCTCTCTGTGCTCCATCTTCCAGATTAAAAAATTTTATTTCGAGCCGGTCGATGTTTTGTCCGCTAAAAGTAGTAAAGGGGAGAGTAAGCTCTTCCACCAAGCAGTTTAAAAATACTGGCCAGGCGCCCGACAAGCCTCCACCAATCACCACAAGGCCATCGACCAAGGTAAGGGCATCGGCAATGGCGTTACCGGCTACTATGGCCAATTCTTCGAAAGCTTTGTTTGCCGCCTTCTGATTGCCCGGCCTCTTGCCAATGGCGATTTCATAAATTTCCTTGGGGCTAGGTGTTTGGTCGAATGGAATATTGGAATAATTGGAAAATACGCGTCTAACCCCACGGATGCTCACACTTTCCTCTACACTCATGTTGCGATAAAGTTTATTGCTCATTCGGTTAATCTCACCAGCAGCCGAGTTATCGCCCAAAAACAATTCTCCTCTTAAAACAATTCCTGCACCGAAACCCGTTCCGAAAGTAACTCCCAATAAATTCTGAAAGCGTTTAGGGCTGCCAGCATCGGCAAGCCATCTGTTTACTTCAGGCAAAAATCCTGATATGGCTTCGCCATAGGCGAACAAATCCCCATCATTGTTGATAAAAACGGGAATCTTAAATATATCTTCGAGATAAGGCCCTAAGGGGACACCTCCACGAAAGACCGATAAATTGACCAGATCGCCAATAATGCCCAATTCATAATCGGCGGGACCGGGAAAACTAAAACTAATGGCTGCGGGCTCGCCGGGAAGTAAGCTTTTTATTCTTCTAAAACCCGTTTCAATATTATATAAAGTCTCTGATAAAGTAGAAGCCTGTGAAGGAAAAGCAAATGGCGTGATAATTTCTTTTTCGGCCTGCATGGCACTGAATACAAAATTTGTCCCTCCCCCATCGAGGGTCATAACTATTCGTGTATCATTCTGATATCGCATCGTCAGAGATTTTGGCAGTGCAAAGAAATCAAATATTTCTTAAAATTGGTAATTTTGGCCTCTCTTTAATTTTGTAAATGGTAAATTTCTGTTATCTCATTCAATTACTTAAAACAAACTATATGAAAAATTTAAAACTTAAACTGGTTGTGTCGGTAATACTGATAGCCAGTGTATTGTCAGGAAAAGCAGCCATAATCACACCTCCCGATGAAGGGATGTGGCTTCCCATGTTTATCGAGCGTCTCAACTATACCGATATGCAAAAACTGGGATTAAGGCTGACACCCGAAGAACTATACAGTATCAATCACTCGAGTTTGAAGGACGCAGTAGTTGGTTTAGCTGCCGGTTCACAACCCGAAGGATATTTCTGTACAGGAGAAATCGTATCCGATCAAGGTTTGCTATTTACCAATCATCATTGCGGATACAATTACATTCAAGAACACAGCACACTTGAAAACGACATTCTGACGAATGGTTACTGGGCGATGAGTTTCGAAGAAGAACTGCCCAATCCAGGACTCACGGCTTCATTGCTTGTTCGCATGGAAAATGTTACTAAAGCCGTATTACAAAATGTGACTCCCGAAATGGATGAAGATGCCAGAGAACAGGCCATATCAGAAGTTACAGACTCCATCGTCAAGGAAGCATCCGAAGGGAAAAAATATAATTGTACGGTCAAATCGTTTTTCAATGGGAATGAGTATTATTTATTTGTGTATCAAACTTATGAAGACGTAAGACTGGTAGGTGCACCACCTTCGTCGGTGGGAAAATTTGGTGGAGACACCGATAATTGGATGTGGCCCCGTCATACAGGCGATTTTAGTATTTTCAGAATCTATACCGCTCCAGATGGTAGCCCGGCTCCTTACAGCAAAGAAAATGTTCCTCTAAAACCCAAGCACTTTCTGCCGGTTTCTATCAAAGGCGTACAAAAAGGTGATTTTGCAATGATCTGGGGATTCCCTGGTGGTACCGATCGTTATATGACTTCTTGGGAGGTAAAACAGGCTATTGACCAAACCGAACCTGCTATCGTAAAAATTCGTGACCTAAAATTAAAAATCATGAAAGAAGATATGCAGACCGATCCCAGAATTAATCTCATGTATGCGGCCAAATATGCTGCAACAAGTAATTACTGGAAATATTATATAGGGCAAATTCGAGGCTTAAAACGCTTGAATGTTTACGAAAAGAAATTAAAAACCGAAGAAGAATTTCTCAATTGGGTAGCTCAAGACCCACAACGTAAAGCCCGCTATGGAGAAGCCCTCGAACTAATCCAAACATCTCTTCATAATCAACAGCCCTATGTCCTACCTATCACTTACGTGGGAGAAGCTGTTTTACAAGGACCTGAAATTATCCTTTGGGCTATGCGAAGTTCCAATCTGCCTCAGTTAATGGAAAAAATAGAGAAAGCCAAGGGAACTGAAAAAGAAGAACTCAACAAAAAATTTCAAAACACTCTCGAAAAACTTTCTAAAAGGGCTGAAGATTTTTATAAAGACTACAATCCTTCAACCGATAAAAAACTTTTTGCTCAAATGTTGCAACTGTATTATCGTGATATTTCACCCGAGATGCGGGCGGATATTTTTAAAGACTTAGAGAAAAAATACAAGGGTGACTTCGATAAATGGTCTGACGACATTTATAAAAAAAGCATTTTTGCCGATGAGAAGCGGTTTATGGCATTTCTGCAAAATCCTTCTTTAAAAGTGCTGAAAAAAGATCCTGCACTGGAAATTGGCACAGAGGTGAGGAATCATTTTATTTTGCTTTACAGCCAAGTGGAAAATGCACAAAAGGAAGAACATAAAGGAAGCAGACTTTATATTGCAGGTCTTAGGGAAATGAATCCCGGGAAACTTTTTGCACCCGATGCCAATAGTACTTTGCGAATGACCTATGGCAGTATTCTTGATTATTATCCTGCCGATGCTGTTCATTACGATTTGCAAACAACTTTAACTGGAGTAATGGAAAAAGAAGACCCCGATAATCCAGAATTTATAGTCGACAAAAAATTAAAGGATTTATACGAGGGAAAGGATTTTGGGAGATATGGCACTCAGATTCATGGGCGTACCGATATTGTAACCTGTTTTCTTTCCAATACCGATATAACGGGGGGCAATTCAGGAAGCCCGGTAATGAATGCAAACGGCGAGCTCATTGGCTTGGCTTTCGATGGTAATTGGGAAGCCATGAGTGGAGATATTGCCTTCGAGCCTAATTTACAGCGCACTATTTCGGTTGATATTCGGTATGTATTGTTTATTATCGATAAATTAGGAGGTTGTCATCGCTTGATAGATGAATTGAAGATCGTAGAATAAATTATTTGTATTAATTGTAGCTCCGCCTTCGGCGGGGCTACAATATCATCCTGATAAATTATATTAAAGATTCCTTTACCATAAATCAAAACGCTTTCCATATTAAAGTGTACCTTTAACATGGAAAAATTTTCACTCCATATTAAAGTTAAGTTTAATGATGACACAGAGCAATCGAGCGGGCGTATATATTCAGCAACCTTCTGGATATAACGCATTTATACCATCTCCTCTTCCACCTAATCCACCCATACAATTAGAGGGCGAACTGCAGACTATACTATCAGAAGCCGATCAAGCTTTGGGAAGGCTTGATGGATCCATCACAATCATTCCAAATCCTGATTTATTCGTTGCTATGTATGTTCGTAAAGAGGCCGTACTTTCGAGTCAAATTGAAGGCACTCAAAGCTCATTGCAAAATTTATTAGAAGCCGAAGCTGAAATTCTTTCTGAAACTGCACCAAAAGATGTAGCTGAAGTAATCAACTATGTCAAGGCCATGAATTATGGTCTTGAACGGTTAAATGAACTCCCTCTTTCAGTGCGTTTAATCCGAGAAATTCATTCTATACTCCTTCAGAATGTGCGAGGACGACATGCATCACCTGGAGAATTACGTCAAAGCCAGAACTGGATTGGTCCAGAGGGTTGTACACTAAGAGAAGCAGTTTTCGTTCCTCCCCCACCATTTTATGTGCCTCAAGCACTAAGCGATTGGGAAAAATTCCTTCACGCTCAGATAGATATACCTTTATTGATTAAGATTGGACTCGCACATGCACAATTTGAAACCATTCATCCTTTTCTTGATGGAAATGGAAGATTAGGTCGTTTACTGATTACTTTTATACTAACTGAACAAGAAATGCTCAAAAAACCAGTTTTATACATTTCATACTATTTCAAACAACACAAGCAAAAATACTATGAGCTTCTCCAAAATATCAGGGATACTGGTGATTGGGAATCATGGTTATCCTTTTTTTTAAGGGGAATAACTGTCGTAAGCAATGAAGCTGCAACAACAGCAAGAAATATTCTGAATCTTCGTGAAAATCATCGGGCTATGATTACTCAACATCTTGGAAGAATGGCGGCAAATGCCTTTAAAGTACTGGACTATTTATACATTCGACCTATTATCACTATAAATGATATAAAAGAAATAATAAAAACAAGCTATCCGGCTGCCAACGAACTCATAAATCGTCTTGTAAATATTGGAATCATCCAAGAAATCACTGGCTTTAAAAGAAACAAAAGGTATAGCTACACATCATATATAGCTTTATTTTCATAACAGGCCAATCGATAAAATCTGTATCTTATAACAAAATGGTTCACCACAAGAAGTTTTTTCAAATTTTGCTCAGAACAATCAGTTGTTGAAGAATTTTATATCAAATTAAGTTCATAACTTCTTATTTCTCCCCTCATTAATTAGAGAATGCTGATCTGGCATGGAGGAGAAACATTTTTGCACAAGTCGTCTGATTTGTTATTTTTGCATGAATTAATTGCGAGTAACTCAAATTTGCCAAGTAAAAAATTCTGCACATGAAAAAGACCCTGTTCCAAAATTTGATGCCATATATTGCGGCCATCATCATTTTTTTGTTAGCCACTTTTTTACTTTTCACCCCTCTGTTTCAAGGTGAACGTTTGGTACAAGGCGACGTCACCAATTTTAAGGGAATGTCGAAAGAGATACAGGATTATCGCGAAAAGACAGGTGAAGAACCTTTATGGACTAACAGCATGTTTGGTGGGATGCCTGCTTATCAGATTTCGGTGAAATACAAAAACAATTTATTTTCGTATGTTGATAAAATATTTCGTTTAGGGCTGCCGCGTCCTGCCGATTATGTTTTTCTCTATTTCATCGGATTTTTCTTTCTCTTGGTTGTGATGGGAGTCAACCCATGGATAGCCATTATAGGGGCATTAGCTTATGGTTTTTCATCATATTTCATCATTATTTTAGAAGCCGGGCACAATACGAAAGCGCATGCCATTGCTTATATGGCGCCACTCTTAGGAAGTATCTTGCTTACCATGAAAGGCAAATGGCTCAAAGGAGGAATTTTAACAGCCATTTTCGCATGTTTGGAACTTTACGCCAACCACTTGCAAATCACTTATTATTTTCTCATACTTGTTTTAATTGTTTGGATTGCATTTTTGATAAAATCTATCAGAGAAAAACAATTGGTTTCATTGGGTAAGGCAACAGGAGTTCTTATTATAGCTGCATTTTTAGCTATTTTACCCAATTTCACTCAATTATGGACGACATGGGAATATAGCAAGGAAACCACCAGAGGAAAGACAGAGTTGAGTCATCAAAAAGAAATTCAAACCCGAGGTCTCGATAAGGAATATGTTACGCAGTGGAGTTATGGGGTTGCAGAGACATGGTCGTTGATGATACCCAATGTAAAAGGAGGAGAAACCGAACAACTTGGGAAAAGCGAGTTTGCTCTCGAAAAGATAGAACCCAACATGAGAAGAGCCATTGCACAGCAGAATCACTATTGGGGAGAACAACCATTTACTTCAGGTCCAGTTTATGTAGGGGCTATCATCGTATTTCTATTCATTTTAGGAATTTTTATTGTGGAAGGAACACTAAAATGGGCATTAGTGGTGGCAACCTTACTTTCAATAATGTTAGCCTGGGGTAAAAACTTTATGCCACTTACCAATTTCTTCCTCGATTATGTTCCACTTTACGATAAGTTTCGGGCAGTAAGCATGATACTCGTTATTGCTGAGTTATGCATGCCCTTGCTCGGAATTCTTGCATTGTGGAAAATATACCAATATCCTTCTCTTGCCAAAAATGAAGCCTCATCGTTTCGTAAAAAATTTTTTATAGCCTATTGTTTAACAGCAGGCATCTCGCTAATATTCTATATGTTCCCTAATCTTTTCTTTAATTTCATCTCTTCATCCGAAAGAAGCCAGTTGAATGAACTTCGTACACAAGTAGCCGATCCTTCACAAATCGCAGTATTCATTCAATCTCTCGAGACAGCCCGCATAGCTATTTTCAGACATGATGCCATACGCAGCTTCCTTTTCATTACCATAGCAGCAGGATTTATTTATGCCTATACTTCTAAATTGCGATTCCCTCGTCCTCTTTTCCTTATTTCAATGGGCTTACTCATTTTCATTGATATGTATGTAATCAATAAGCGTTATGTAACCGAAGATAAGTTCGAAAGTTCACGCATAGTAGATTCCCCCTTTACCCCTACCCCTGCCGATCAACTCATCCTGAAAGATACCGACATTCATTACCGAGTACTGAATCTTACAACCAACACGTTCAATGATGCACGAACCTCTTATTTCCATAAATCCATAGGTGGATATCATGGAGCAAAATTAAAACGGTATCAGGAGCTTATCGATCATCAGATAAGCAAAAACAACATGGAAGTTCTCAATATGCTTAATGCAAAATACTTTATCGTCCCTGATGAAAATCGCAAACCAAGCGTTCGAATCAACATGGAAGCACTTGGAAATGCTTGGTTCCCCAAAGAATACAAATTAGTAAATAATGCCGATGAAGAAATGGAAGCGCTTAACCATTTCAAGGCTGCCGAAACTGCCATCATCGATAAACGTTTTGCACAATATCTCGAAGAATACCAATCTTTACCCGATTCCACGGCCATAATCCAACTCAAAGAATATGCACCCAATCGGCTGGTTTATCATTCAATAACAAATACCGATCGCTTAGCGGTTTTCAGCGAAATATATTATCCTTATGGCTGGCAGGCTTATGTGGACGATATACCTCAGCCGCACTTTCGGGCTAATTATGTTCTGAGAGCCATGATTGTTCCTGCAGGAGAACATGAAATCATCTTCAAGTTCGAACCCAAATCGTATTATCTGGGAGAAAAAATATCTCTTGCGGGCTCGCTGCTTCTTTTGATAATGTTAATAGGTATGATAGGGGCCGAAATTAAAAAGAAATTCATAATTAAACGAGGCTAAACCCTTCTATGAAGTCATTGCTTTATATCACTTACTACTGGCCTCCCAGCGGAGGTCCGGGCGTTCAGCGCTCTCTGAAATTTACAAGATATCTTCCTCAGTTCGGTTATATCCCCTCTGTTATTACCGTCGATCCAAAATGGGCTTATTATCCTTTGTTAGACCCATCTCTTGAAAAAGAAATTCCAGATTATATTAAAGTTTACAAGACAAAAACCCGCGAGCCATTCCGATTTTACAACATCACGGCAAGCCAAAATAAACTCCCTAAGCCAGGTTTTGCCGGAGAAGGGAAACCGGGGCTTTCTCAGGTCTTGGCTCGTACATTACGTGGAAACCTTTTTATTCCTGACCCTCGAAAAGGTTGGAATAAATTTCTTATTGCACAAGCACTCGAACTGATAAAACAAGATATCCCAGCCGCTATTGTTACCTCCTCGCCTCCGCATTCTACTCAACTTGCAGGCCTCAAGCTCAAACAACGCACAAAAATTCCATGGATGGCCGATCTTCGTGATCCATGGACAGATATATACTATTACGACGAATTCCGACATCTTCCGTGGATAAAACACAAAGATGCCCAACTCGAACTTTCGGTTCTCGAAAACGCCGATGCCATCCTCGTGGTGAGCCCATCCATAAAAAATCTTTTCCTTTCCAAATCAGCCAAAATCTCAGAGGATAAAATTCACGTCATTCCCAACGGCTTCGATGATGAAGATTTTAACAGTATTTCCAATCAGCCAAAGAACGAATCTTTTACAATTACCTATACCGGGACTCTGTCAACAGCTTATAATATAGATGCTCTTATTCATGCCGTAAAGCATCTCAAAAACAGCAACCCAAATATTAAAATTCATATCCAATTCATTGGAAAAATTTCTCCCGAAATTCTGCAATCTTTGAAAAACAATGGTTTGGAAAATATGTTGTCCATAATCGATTATCTTCCTCACCGTGAAGCCATTACTCAAATGATGGCTGCTGACGTCTTGCTCTTGGCAATACCAAAAATCAACGAAAATAAAGGAATTCTGACAGGAAAACTTTTCGAGTACATGGCTACTGGAAACCCGATTCTGGGCATAGGGCCTCCTGACGGAGATGCCTCAAAAATACTCGATGAAACCCATTCGGGAATCATGTTCGATTATGACCAGAACAACGAAGTGTTATCATTTTTACGCAGTCATTATGAGATCTGGCAAAAAGGGGATAACCTTCGAAGGAGCTCCCCTAAAGTCGAAAAATATTCACGCAAAGCATTGACCGCTCAATTAGCCCAAATCATAGATCAATTCGCTCGATAAAAATTTTCCTTGTTCTATATCATCATCCTGATTCGAATTGATATAGATAATTAGCCACCTATAAGAATCCAGAGAAATCCTTTCGATTCAATTTAGCCAATTCCAAAAGCAACCTGCATTCTGTTCTTCCAATTCAAGCGGTCAGATTCCTGTAACCGCTATTCTATTCCAATACCTTGATAGATTCATTCTTGTATATTACACGACTCGCAACATTCCTATATCTGAGCCACCATTAGGTTTTCGACGAATTAAAATATGTCAACATGAATTCAGCTTACAATACTTTAACCCAAACCAAGAAATCCCATGTTAATTTCTAATCCTCACCTTATTACATTAATAATCAATCATATATTCTTAGCAACATTGTTGAATCAACCATCATTCCCTTCGTCATTATTCATCAAAAAGGGTACTTCTAATAGCGAATCATTGCATTGGCCGCCCTAGACACATCGAGCTGAAGTAAATGATATTCGAGATCATAAATCAATGAGTCGAAAAAATCATGGATGGCCGAAGAGGCATTGGGGTTTTGAATATCAATAAAGTAAAAGGAATGAATTCCATCTATCCAGCGGATGGTTTCCAATATTTTTTGCTCCGTGCTGAGGTGAATGCATCCTTGAAGAATAAAGAAACAATTGGGCAGCACAATTATTTGTTCCGAGAATGGGTAAAGCAAGAAAAACCGAGCAAACTGATCGAGTTCATATTGAAAAAGAGAAAACTGACGTGGTGAATTTTTTTTAACAAAGGTCAGATGCAGATGGCTGCGTCTTCTGAAATCCCATTTCAATTGACGGTTTAAGCTATAACACAGCTTATAATCCGGGAGATCAGTGCTCAGAGAATATATCCTATAATTTTCGTTAAGTTCTGATTCGATTAAGGTTTTAGGCATGATGAAGCAAAAAGAGGAGCAAGCCCAAAATTAATAGTTTTGCCTAATAAAAGAATTTAATCAGTTAAATGAGGAGGTTGAAAAGATTTCCTTCATCCGAAGGATAGCTTTTTCGGCGGCAATTTGTTCGGCTCCCTTAATGGAAAAGTCGCGACCTTCGCTAATTTTTTTCTGATCAATCAATACTTCTACAAGGTATTGCTTGTTCATACCTTTGCCCGTTTCTCCTCTTAAAAGAAAATTCACCTGATGTTTCTCTTTTTGCCCCCACTCGATGAGTTTGCTCTTGAAATTAAAATCCTTGTTTTGAAGTTCATCGAGATCGAAATGTATTTTTAAGATTCGGTTGATAATGACCTTTTCGGCAAATTTGAATCCTTTATCGAGGAAAAGTGCCCCTATAAGTGCTTCTAAGGCATTTCCATTGATGCTTCTGACATGATTAATTTCGCGGCTGGCCACGATATAATTGTCGAGGCCAAGATGATGAGAAAGTGCATTGAGCTGCTGGCGATTAACTATTTTGCTACGCATTTGAGTAAGGAAGCCCTCATCACGTAAAGGGAACAGTTGGAAAAGATAGTGAGCCACAACGGCGTCGAGGATGGCATCGCCCAAAAATTCGAGTCGTTCGTTACTGAGGCGTTCACCATTAACAAACTCAAGGGCGGCCGATTTGTGCCTCAAGGCCAGTTTATATAAAAAAATATTTTCGGGCCAGAACCCGAAAATATTTTTCAAAGCGATGTAAAATTTTTTATCGTTGGAGAAATGAATCCTAATGCGGAACCAAATTTTTCTCATTCCATCATTTGAAGAATTTCTGCATGAGGATGGAGGCATTATGACCGCCAAATCCGAAAGTATTGCTGATAGCAGCATTCACAGTTCTTTGTTGGGCCTTATGAAAGGTAAAATTAAGAGCCGGGTTGATTTCGGGATCGTCAGTAAAATGGTTGATGGTAGGCGGCACAATGTCATAATAAACAGCCAATACCGTAGCAAGTGCTTCGATGGCTCCGGCGGCTCCAAGCAAATGGCCGGTCATTGATTTGGTCGAGTTGATATTGAGGTTGTAAACATGTTCACCGAAAACTTTCATTATGGCTTTCACCTCGGCTATATCACCTTGAGGAGTAGAAGTACCATGGGTATTGATATGATCTAGGTCGGAAGGTTGCAGTTTTGCATCTTCAATGGCTAATCTCATGGCAATTGCAGCTCCTGCTCCCTCGGGATGAGGAGAAGTAATATGGTAAGCGTCGGCCGATAGCCCAGCTCCAGCTATCTCACAATAAATCCTGGCTCCTCTGGCTAGGGCATGTTCCATATCTTCGAGAACGAGTGCTGCAGCACCTTCTGCAACTACAAAACCATCTCTGTCTTTGTCGAAAGGTCTCGAAGCCGCTCGAGGATCATCATTAAGAGTAGAAAGTGCGTGCATGGCATTAAACCCACCTATTCCTGCTTCGCTTATGGAAGCCTCCGACCCACCTGTAATAATGATATCGGCCTTTCCTCTTTGAATGTTGTTGAAAGCATCTACTATGGCATTCGCAGATGAAGCACAGGCTGAAACAGTAGAAAAATTCGGTCCCATAAATCCATGCTTTATGGCAATATGCCCTGAGGTAATGTCGGATATCATCTTCGGAATAAAAAATGGACTAAAACGGGGAGTTCCATCCCCTGTAACATAAGCCCTGATTTCTTCCGTTAAGGTCATAATGCCACCTATACCTGAAGCCCAGATCACCCCAACCCTCTCGGGATTATAATTCCCTTGCTTGAAACCAGAATCATTGATAGCTTCATCGGCAGCTACAATACCAAATTGCGAAAACAAGTCATATTTGCGAACTTCTTTCTTGTCGAAAAAATTCAGAGGATCATAGCCCTTGACTTCACACGCAAATTTCGTTTTGAACTTTTCCGCATTGAATCTTGTAATAGGGCCAGCGCCACTGACACCGTCAACCAATGATGCCCATAGGGTATTTACATCATTCCCTATCGGAGTCAGAGCGCCTAACCCGCTAATAACAACTCGTCTTAATCCCATCATTGAACGTTAAATAGGTTCCTCAGCTCTTTATGTTTCCTTCGATGAATTTTATTGCCTCGCCTACAGTGCCTATTTTCTCAGCCTGGTCGTCAGGAATGGCAATATTGAATTCTTTTTCAAATTCCATAATGAGTTCCACGGTATCGAGGGAGTCGGCCCCTAAATCATTGGTGAAGCTGGCCTCGGGGGTTACTTCACTTTCGTCAACATTTAGCTTATCAGCAATGATAGCTTTTACTCTGTTTTCAATGTCTGACATAAGTGTGGTTTTTTGGTTAAACAAGGTTGCAAAGAAAATACGATTTTACAAATTGTGCAAATTTTAAATGTTAATAAAACCTAAAATTTGATTCAATAAATTGAAATACAATATATTGATAAGTTTAGCCATTTGGTTAAAATGAATGATGTTTCCACTCATTTTACTCCTTTTATTTCACAATCTGAACGTTATTCGGCTTGTTTTATCCATAAAATCTTCCTCCCAAATAATAAACTTCAAGTTTAAAAAAGCCGGCCTGAAAATATGAAGTGTTTCGGATTGATCTTCTATTTGATTGTTTATCATCTTGTTGAAGGAGTGAGTTATAAGACTATTTATTTGGTTGGAGGTCAACACGATCGAATCTCATTTTACCCTATCAATTGCAAAAGAATTCTTTGTTTTCCAATCTTTCTTCTATCATTTCACGTCGATAGTATTTTAATGGATTACATTAACAATTTCTTAAAATGGAAATAATCTACAGAACAAATGAGTAATATAATTTTGTGGCCAAATTAATCATTTGATGGAAAGTCTATATATTATCATAGTCGGGTTTTTGTTTCTATTAGCCATTGTGGACCTTATTGTTGGAGTGGGGAATGATGCCGTAAATTTTCTCAATTCGGCAGTAGGTTCAAAGGCAGCGCCCTTTAAGATAATTTTGGCGGTGGCTTTTGTTGGAGTTGTTACAGGAACTCTATTTTCGAGTGGGATGATGGAAATAGCGCGTAGTGGAATTTTCAATCCTTCCATGTTTTATTTTAATGAGGTGATGTACATTTTTCTGGCAGTTATGATCACCGACATTGTAATGCTGGATGCTTTCAATAACTTAGGATTGCCCACTTCAACTACTGTTTCATTAATTTTTGAACTTTTAGGTGCATCAGTAGCAGTTGCGGTCATGAAAACCATAATCGATCCTATGGCAGTCTCTAATGTGGCAGAATACCTCAATACTGCCAAGGTTCTGGCGATTATTGCAGGTATATTATTATCGGTAGTAATAGCATTCTTCTTTGGAACAGTCATTCAATATATAAGCCGTTTGCTTTTTACTTTCCGTTATAAGCAAAAGCTGCCTTACTTAGGAGGAATCTGGGGAGGAATTTCATTTACCATCATCATTTATTTTTTAATATTGAAAGGTATTCGTGGAGCGGCTTTTATTGATGAAACTACTATTCATTACATAGAATCTCATACTGCTACCTTAATGCTTTTAAGCATAGTAGGTTTCACAATAATTTTTCAGTTGTTGATGTGGCTTTTTAAAATCAATGTTCTTAAGATTGTTGTTTTAACAGGCACTTTCGCACTTGCCATGGCTTTTGCGGGGAATGATCTGGTCAATTTCATTGGTGTTCCTGTGGCTGGCTACGAATCGTATAGAATATATATTCAATCAGGGGTTACCGATCCTAATTCTCTATTTATGGGGGCTTTAGCTCAACCTATCAAGAGCCCATGGTATTTTTTATTTATTGCTGGTATTATCATGGGTTTGACTCTCATTTTTTCTCGTAAGGCACGAGCTGTAACCAACACCGAAGTAAGTTTGAGCAGGCAAGAAGAAGGGTTGGAAAGATTTTCTCCTAACCCTTTTTCGAGAAATATTGTGAGGATGCTCATCCGATTTGGCAATACGACAGATAAGATACTTCCAGAGGGAATGAAGAAATTTATTGCCTCACGACTTACTCCTCCCGATGCCGAAGAAATGAAACAGGCACACAAGGCAGGAATTTCTTACGACCTTGTGAGAGCCTCGGTAAATTTAGTTGTTTCGAGTGCCTTGATTGCTTATGGCACTTCCCATAAACTTCCCTTGAGCACTACTTATGTTACATTTATGGTAGCCATGGGGTCGTCGTTTGCAGACGGAGCATGGGGTCGGGAAAGTGCGGTTTACAGGGTTTCGGGCGTTATGACTGTTATTGCAGGTTGGTTCCTCACGGCATTTATTGCATTTAGCGTGGCTTTTATCTTAGCAACTATTATCTTCTTTGGTAAAATTCCTGCTATTGTTATTCTGATGATTCTCGCTGCTTTGATGTTAATTCATCAGCAAAAAGTCTTCGTTCGCAAGGAAAAGGAAGCAAAAATAGCTCAAGAAATTCTTTCGGATGATTCCGCTATTTCAGCCGAGAAAATGATTGCTCGCTGCAACAACGATGTTCTTTCGATTCTTAAAACTACCGACCGCTTATACACTCGAATTCTGGTGGGTTTATTCAAAGAAGACCGTAAAAAACTAAAAGCCGTGCAAGCTGAAGTTGACGAATTCAATAAACGAACAAAGCTTCTGAAAAGTAATGTTCATAATGTAGTGGAAAAACTTAAGGAAGACGATGTGGAAACCGGACATTTCTACGTACAGGTGGTAGATTTTATGCGTGAAATTGCACATTGCATCAATTATATCTCCGAACCCGCACTCAATCATGTCGAAAACAACCACAAAGGCCTCCTCCCTTCACAAAAAGCCGAATTGACACGAATTTCGGCTGCCCTTTCAGAGCTTATCCATACATTGCAGCACATGATAGAAACTTGCGACCTCGAACAACGCGACAAGATAGTAAAACTTCAGCAGCAAGTAAATGAATATATCGACAAAGCCCGCAAAGATCAGGTAAAACGCATAAAAAATCATGAAACAGGAACTAAGAATAGCCTTTTGTATCTCAACATCTTAGCCGAAACAAAAAACCTGTCACTTTTCATCCTCAATCTTTATAAGTCGCATAGAGATTTTGTGGTTTTTTCTATTGGACATGAAATGCAAATTTTAAGTGATGATAAATAGGAACATGTTTCCTGTTATGCATTCCCCAGAACGGAGAATAGTGAATTAAACGTATATAAGTTATTAAAATGAACGTGATGGAGGAATACGTAGTGCGACAGCAGTGATATAGAATGGCGATTAGAGATTGCGCAATGAAGTGAAAAAACCATAATAGTTTGGGTTATTTTAAGTTTTTCGGAAAGATGAGATAGCGAGGCATGGGCTATAAGAGCAGGGTCAAAATATTGTTTACTAATGCATAATTTTGTGTTCTGCGTGTATTCTATTGAATCATGATATCTATTTGATTTTTAATATCTTCGAATAAAAAACAAACTGCCACCCGATATGAAAATTATGCATACTTCTGATTGGCATTTAGGCAAACGACTGGGAGAATTTAGTCGTCTTGAAGAACAAAAAGAGGTTCTCGACGAAATTTGTAGTATATCCGATTTAGAGAAAGTACAAATGGTTTTGATTGCTGGAGATTTATTCGATTCTTATAATCCCTCGGTCGAGGCGATGGAGTTGTTTTACCAGACTTTGAAACGCCTCTCGGATGAGGGGAAAAGAGCCGTTATAGCTATTGCCGGCAATCACGACATGCCAGAACGTATCGAAGCTCCTAATCCTCTTGCCAAAGAGTGTGGAATCATTTTATCGGGTTTGCCTCATTCCATTGCCTCCCCTTTTTATCTGAGTTCGGGATTACGAATTACTGATTCGGGCCCGGGCTGGGTGCAACTCAAAATTCCACAAGTCGAAGTTCCTGTTAATTTACTTCTTACTCCCTATGCCAATGAATTCCGAATGAGAACCTATCTGGGTTCCGAAAATCAAGACGAAACCCTACGAGAAATCTTATCCAACAAATGGCACAGAAACCTTCATGAAATAGCAAACAATCAGAGTGTGAATATTCTAATAGCCCATCTGTACATGATATCCAATGAGGGCGAACCACTCGAAGAACCCTTGGATGAAGAAAAACCCATATTAACACCTGGTGGAGCTTCTGCAGTCTTTACCAGACAACTGCCCCTCGACCTTCATTATGTTGCCTTGGGCCATCTTCATCGCCGCCACACACTCGATGGATGTGCTTTCCCAGTAGTTTATTGCGGCAGCCCTTTGTCTTATAGCTTCAGCGAAGCATTTCAAAATAAATCGGTCGAAATTATCGAGGCCTTACCCAATCTAACTACAAAACATTATTCCATTGGTTTGACCAAGGGGAAACGTCTTGTTCGCAAGAAGTTTGATTCACCCGAAGAAGCTTTTCAATGGCTTCCTCATCATACGGATTGCCTTCTCGAGATGACTCTACATACCGATATGTATTTAAACGCAGAAATCACAAATCATTTTCATCGACTCCATCCCGGAATAGTTCAGATCATTCCTGAATTTCCTGAAGAATCCAATCTGAAAGAAAAGGAAGAAATTGCTCCCGATCCAACTGGAGAGATAATGGAATTATTCAAAGATTATTTTCGAAGCATCAAACAGGTGCCGCCCGACGAAGAAACTTTAGACATATTTCGTGAAATTATTGCAAACGAGGGGGATAATCAATGATTCCAGTAAAATTAACTTTAGAGGGTTTATTCAGTTATCAGCAGAGGCAGGAGATCAATTTCAGGCCATTGGTTGAAGCCAGACTGTTTGGTATTTTTGGACCAGTAGGAAGCGGAAAATCGAGCATAACCGAAGCCATATTATATGCCCTTTTCGGCGATATAGAACGATTGAATTCACGCGAAGCCCGTAATTACAACATGATGAATCTGCGTTCGAACCGTCTGTGGATTGACTTCATCTTTAATGCCGGGAACCCTTCCCAACAATACAGGATAACTGTGGAAGGCCGGCGAAAGCCAAAAAATTATCACGAAACAGAATCTCTCGATCGCAAGGCTTACCAAAAATCCAACAATACTTGGCTCCCCATTGCTTTAGAAAAAATTGATGAGGTAATCGGTCTTTCTTACGATAATTTCCGTCGTACTATTATTATTCCTCAGGGAAAATTTCAGGAATTCCTTCAGCTTGGCGGCGCCGACCGAATAAGAATGCTAAAAGAAATCTTTCAGCTCGAACAATTTGATCTCTACAACAAGGCCAAAAACTTATTCGAGAAAAACCACGAAATCCTGATTCAGGTTAACACTCGCCTCGAAAGCTTAAGCGCCACTCCCGAAGCAATTACCACTCTTCAGGACGAATTAAACACGATTACTGCGGCACTATTGCAAGAACGACAAAAATATTCTGAGCTTCAAAAAAGAAAAGATCAGCAGGCGCTTCTTTACGAAAAAAATCAACAATGGCAAGGTTTGAAACTTCAATTCGAGCAGCTGAACAAGGAAGCCGAGGTTATGGAGAGAAACCGTAATTTCATCGAAAAATATCAAATGGCTGAATCCTCCTTCCGCAGCCCTTTGGACTTGCTCGACGAGATATCGAATAGGGTGAATTCACTTGAAAAAAGATGCAAAGAGCTTTCTCATCAAATAGAGATACTCCAACCTCAAAGGAATAATATCCAAAATCAGCTTGCTTTATGGAAACAGAAATCGGAAGAACTTCCATTCCGCAAAGTTTTTGTTGAAAAGATAGAAGAACTTTTGCATTATCGAAAAATTCAACAGCAGATTATTGAAATCAATCCTAAGATTCAAGCTTTAATAGATCAAATCAAATCGCATGATGAAACACTCAAGTCGAAAAAAGAAGAAAAATCCTCCATTCTCAAAGAATATGAAGAACTCGAAACCCAACTTCCCAACCCCAATGAAATCAAACAAATAAATCAATGGTTCACAGAATATGATAGACTTTTGGAAGCCAAACAGCAAACAGAGGTACGAAAGCAATCGGCGCTCAACGACATGGAAATCATAAAACAAGATGCCCTGCAAAATTCTCATCTCATTTTATGCCACGAGTTATTGGCTCAAAAATCTATTCCAGAGGTTTTGGAAGAAATACAGAGAAACTATAATTTATCTAAGAATCAATTAGATGAAATTAGGAATCAGATTCAATCCTTAAAAGTAACCACTAAATTAGCCGATTTTGCAAAAGAACTTCGGGAAGGAATGCCTTGTCCACTCTGCGGGTCTACCTCACATCCACATCTTTTTAGCGCACCTGAGGTCGAAGCAAAATTGAAGAAACTCGAAAGCACAGAAATACAGCTAAAAGCTCAACAACAAGCCATTATCGATGCTATGAGTGAACTGAAACAATACCTTGGCAAGCTGAAAGCAAAATCAGATGAAATAGAAAAGGCTAACCGAGGGTTAGAAAAATTAACTCAACAAATTGATTTACATTTCAACACTTATCATTTCGATGGCTTAGAAGTTGGTAATAAAAAGGCTTATCAGGAATTTTCAGAAAAAATAGAATTTTTACAAAATCGGCTGAGAAAGCTTAACTTGAATCGAAATACATTAGAACAAGAAATTCATAACTTAGAAGAAAAACATAGAAAACAAAGCACTGAAATGAATCAATTGCAGCAGCAAATAAATTTTCTTTCGGGACAGGCCGAAATGTTGAAAAATAAATATGGAGGCAGGGAATGGGAAGAAAACTTCATCCACTCTGACGATGAGCTTCAAAATATTATCAAAACAACCCTTGAAGAAATTAAATCTGTAAAGAAAGAACTGCAACAAATAGAAGAACAGGCCGAAAAAATACAACACCATTGGGACCAAGTAAATGCCGAACTAAAATCAAAGCATATAGACCTCGAAGAAGCCAAAGAAAAATTGAATGTTCAAAATCGCCATATCGAAAAAATTCTGACCCAATCGCCCTTTACTTCTCTGGAACAGATTAGGGAAATTCTGAGCAAGCAAGATTATTTCGAGCAGATAAATTTCCGATTCAAAGAATGGGAAACCGAGTATAAAAAGATAGAATCGCAATTGAAGGATTTAGAAAAGGATACTTACGTAGTAAATTTTGATATAGATAATTATGAAAAAATTAAAGAAGAAGTAAACAATTTGTCAAATATTATAGAGGAACTCTCGAGAAAGGAATCGGTCAAACAGAATCAGATAAATGAAATGAAAGAGCATCTCGATGAAAAAAATCGCCTGATGTCGGAATCAGAGCGATTAACGGCCAGAGAATCTCGTTTGAATGATTTGAAAAATCTGTTCAAAGCCAATGGTTTTATAAATTATGTTTCCACTATCTACCTTAAGAATCTTGTGAGAGCCGCAAATAGGCGCTTCTTAGAGTTAACCGGCCACCAGCTTCAGTTACAGCTCAATGACAAGAATGAATTCGTTGTTTGCGATATGATGAATGATGGGCACCTGCGTCATATCAAATCATTATCGGGTGGACAGACATTCTTGGCTGCATTTTCTATGGCTCTTGCACTGGCCGATATTATCAACGGTAATAAACCTGGCATAGGTAACTTCTTTTTTATTGACGAAGGTTTTGGTTCGCTCGATAAAAATTCACTGCGAATGGTCTTTCAAGCTCTGTCGTCTCTCCAAAAAGACAATCGAATTGTGGGAATTATCTCTCATGTAGAAGATTTACAACAAGAAATTCCTGTAAGCCTATCCGTTTTCCTCGATCCACAAAATGGCAGCCAGATTATCCCTTCATGGTTATCGACATAAATTGGTATCATTTCCTATCATTCTTGTCCTTTTTTTCGATGAACATTTTATATTTGCATGTTTATATCCCAATACATTATTTTTTCTTAGTTCAAAAAAATTAAACAAACAAATACATTCGAAAAATCCTCAACTGAATCTATAATTTAAACCATTGATTCTTGTTGTATCATGATTATTATTGATGGCATTATGGTGCAGGACGAAATTATTCGATGTCGATTTACTTGCGATCTTACCAGATGCCATGGTGCATGCTGCATCGAGGGAGATGCGGGCGCTCCTTTATTTGCAGACGAAATTAACTTGATAGAAAATTGTCTGGAACAAGTAATTCCGTATATGACCGAAAAAGGAGTGGCCACAATAAAAAAGTCAGGCATTTTTGAATTCGATCAAAGTGGTCAATTGGTTACTCCTTTGATTGATGATGGAGATTGCGCTTTTATAAATTTCGAGAATGGAACTGCAGTTTGTGCTTTCGAATTAGCATTTCAGGCCGGCAAAACAAACTTCCAAAAACCTCAGTCCTGTTTTCTCTATCCTATTCGAGTCGGAAGATCAGTTACGGGAGATTTCCTCATTTATCATAAATGGAATATTTGTAAGCCAGCCCTAAAAAAAGGCAAATCTCTGGGTATTCCTCTGTATGTTTTCTTGAAAAAACCTCTCATTCAACGCTACGGAGAAGAATGGTACAACAAATTGATTGCTTATGCAAAAGAAAACCCTGAATAATCTATATGAATTTTTTCTTGAAAATTTTTTAAAATGAAATTATTTTACCATTTTTTATCGACAGTAATTTGCCTTATTTTCCTTGTGCTTTTCCCGTTCGTATTGCTTGCTCAAGATACAGAATTTCGATCTATTCATGTTATTGAACAACAATATTATAAAGTACATCCTATTCCTTCTGATACTTCTCATGGTAAGCCCGGCAGAAATAAAACCAACATTCCTCTCAAAAAAGGAAAGATGATTTTTGGATATCACCCTTATTGGATGAATAATTCGTGGGGTGATTATCGATGGGATTTGATTACCGATTTATGTTACTTTTCTTATGAAGTCGATGCAAGCAGTGGGATGCCGGTTACCACTAATGATTTCGGAAATGCAACAGTAATCGACACGGCTTTGACAAAAGGAATTCATGTACACTTATGTGTAACGCTTTTTAGCGGGCATGCCAGTTTTTTTGAAGATGCTTTGGCGCGTAAAACCTTGAACGAGCAAATCGTTCATCTTGTAAAGTCAAGAGGAATTCATGGAGTAAACATTGATTTTGAGGCTGTACCATCTTCACAAGCCAGTTCCTTAACAAATTACATTCATGAACTGCGCCAATATCTCGATTCTACTGCTCCTGATTGCCTTTTAAGCATGGCCACTCCTGCAGTCAACTGGAACAATACTTTTGAGTTAAGTAATCTGGCACAAGATGTCGATTTTTTTATGGTAATGGCTTATGATTATTACTGGAATTTAAGCACAACGGCTGGCCCCGTTTCTCCTCTCTATCCTATGGAAACTACTTATCCATATAATGTTAGTCAAACCATTGAATATTATTTTTCACAAGGAATTGGGAAAGAAAAGATTTTGCTGGGAGTGCCATATTATGGCAGAATATGGCCTGTGACCCAGTTAGAAGCTCCTGCTTCAACAAGAGGAAGTGGAAGTGCAGTTACTTATCGCAATGTTAGAAATAATCCTGTATTTTTCTCATGGAGTAACCGAAAAATGAATTTTCCCTCACGCTCAGTTTACTATGCCTACCAAGCCAATGGCTGGAATCACTGTTTTATTGATGAGGCCCCAAGCTTGTTATATAAATACCAAAGAGTAATTGCTTCCGACCTAAAAGGAATCGGCATCTGGGCTCTGGGATATGACATGGGCTACGACGAATTATGGGATGCTATCCAACAAGCCTTCTCTGAAAACGGAGGTATGCTTTGTCAGGATACAATATTCGACTCGGGTGGCTTTTTAATGAATCCATCAATTTTTATCACTCAAAATATGAGTATTCTCCCAAATTACCCTGGACCCTATAAGCTGAAATTTTTCGACCTCAATCTTCAGAACTCAAAAATTACTATCTTCGATAGGCAACAACCTCTTGGAACACCCTTGGAAACAATATGGCCTGGCAACGATTCCACTGAAATAATCAGCGACTATGGTTTTTATATTACATTTGAGGCTACTGGCAAACATCCACAAGCCAATTATGCAATGAGCTGGTCATGCCCTTCGGCTGCAGTACCATCTGAAAATAACATGTCCATCATCGAAATGAGTTATATTCCATTTCTAAATCAAATTCAAATTAAAAACTCCTCCATTCCCCTTAAATTAAAATCCATTCATATTTATAGCCTTACAGGACACGAAATGCTAAGCAACACCTTCAATAGCCCTCCTTATATTTTTCAACTACCAGTAAAATTAAAAAGTGGTATATACATCATTCAATTATTTTCCGAAAATATTATTCTGACTAAAAAACTTCTCATTACGCAATAGATCAATTATTATTTTCTCAAATAAATTATAAACAACGAACAACTTACAACTGATAACCAACAACTTACGATTTACAACTTACAACCTAAAACAAGCAACAAACACCTTACAACAAACACCTTATTACGAACAAACTTCAATCACCATTCACTAATCACCATTCGCTAGCCACCATTATCCATTCTCCTTTTCTCCCTTTCTTCGTTTTTTACTTTATAAACTTGAGTCCACTCCGAAAAGTCTCGACCTCAAAATTACTTAGAGTCTGTCTATAAACTCAAATTGTTAATAACTTTTTGATAACTAATTAATTAAAACCCTTATTGGTATTATTTTATATTGTAAATCTGTTGAAAATTATTAAAAAAATAATGCCATGCGTTTATTTGAAGATTTTAAGATTTTATTCGAACAACCTGATTGGTCCTATGATCCTCAATTATGTTTTATTGATACAGTATTAGAGATGAAACCTTATTTGTTAAAGATTTTTGAAAATGATATTACTAAAAATCGTAAGAAAAGTCGTTTTGGAAGAAAGGAT
>Ga0208195_1000875_pt1 | contig 36283 bp, 27 predicted proteins | sample AD_UKC077_MetaG_FD_184441 | JGI IMG/M metagenome (GOLD analysis project Ga0208195, IMG submission 184441) | Active sludge microbial communities of municipal wastewater-treating anaerobic digesters from USA - AD_UKC077_MetaG (SPAdes) (version 2) | ecosystem: Engineered > Bioreactor > Anaerobic >... | reverse complement strand
TTCAGGTTATGCACCAGAGCGTTCAGGTCAACCTCCATGACGGTGTTGTGTGTTTTCAATTCCAGGCGTTCGCTGATGCGTTCGAAACCGAATTGCCTGGAACCTTTTATCAAAATCAATTCATCCTGAAATTGATCGGGCAAATCCGAGAGTAAAAAATCGTCCGTAGTCAAAAAAAAGCGAGCGGAAGAGGGGAAAAATCCGGCATGAGTTACCAAGCCGTAACCTATACCAATGAAGCGATCTATCTGTTTTCGCTTAATCAGTTCAGCCACCGTACTGTATAAATCGTCCATAGACTTACCGCTTTCGAAGATGTCGGACAAGATTAAACAAGATCGCATTTTTCCGGCCAAAGCCCGCCTCGATTGAAAATCCAAGGCCAGCTCAAGAGCCTGTAAATCTGAGTTATAGGCATCGTCTATCAAAACACAGCCATTCCTGCCCTCTTTCACTTCCAAACGCATGGCCACCGGTTCGAGTTGCTTCAAACGCCCGCCTAGTACCGAAGCATCTATTACAAAGTCTGTTTCTTGTTCAAGCAGAAACAAAAAAGCAATGCAATGCAGGGCATTTTTTATAGAAGGTTCATCTACAAAAGGTAAAACAAAACAAACTTCTTCCCTGTGCCACAAAGTATGAATCTGGGTATAGTCTTTTTGCTTGTCTTTGCGAAAATACAGTTCTGCGCTCAGGTCGTTGCATGACCATGCCAAAAGACGTTTAGGTTCCAGCATTCCAGCCAGAATACCGGCTGACGGTTCTTCGTCCTGACAGTAAATTACTCGTTTACAGTCTTTGAACAAGAGCAATTTTTCCCGTACCAAGCTCTCGACGGAATCAAAATTTTCGTTATGAGCCTGGCCAATATGCGTCAATAAACCCCAATCGGGCTGAATCATGTTTTGCAACTTTTGCATTTCGCCCACTTGAGAAATCCCGGCCTCGATAAGGCCCAAACGACTGTCTTCGCTAAGCATGGACAGGGACAAAGGCACACCCAAACGGGAATTGTAGCTGCCCGGCGAACGGCTGATGCTGAGATTATCGCGCAACAGTTGCCAAATCCACTCTTTCACTATGGTTTTACCATTACTGCCGGTTATGCCCAACACTTTCCCTTCAAAAATTTTCCTGCAGTATCGGCCCAATAATTGCAGAGCTTCGATGGCATCTTCCACATAGAGAAAATTAGCCTGATCAAAGAGCGATTCCGGCTGTTTTTCGCTGAGTACAAAATTTCTTACCCCCCTTTTGTATAAATCGGACAGGTATTTATGCCCGTTGTTGCTTTCGGTTTTAATGGCAAAAAACAAACAGCCCTCCGGCACCAACAAAGCCCTGCTGTCTATGAGCAGACGTTCAATGACGGTGTCCTGCACAATTCTTGCTTTTTGAACCCCGATTAGGCTGGCTATTTCACTAACAGGTAGATGCATTGGAATGTAATACTGATTCAAAAAAATCTCTTTCCTTTTCCAGATTCAATTCGGGAAAGCGCTTGCCCAACAAATGCAGGGCTGCTATATTTTTCTTAATAAAACGAAGATACTCTTCGTCGTCGGGACGAAATGGTTTATGGTCCATTGCTTTGTGAATTTGTTCCAACTGGCGAATGATTTCGAGGGTATATTTTTCGAAAGCAAATTCACCAAAACGCTCCCAGATATACTGAAAAGCCATAGCCGACGGGTGTATCATATCCTGTTCGTAGAAGCGATAATCCCTTAGATCGTCCATCAGCAATTCGTATGCGGGAAAATATACCATCTGTTCGAAACGAGAGCACAACTCGTCGACCAACAGATGCAAACCGGCCTTACTCAGAGTGTTTTCGTGTGCTCCATCCTTAAAGTGACGTATGGGGCTTACTGTCAAAAGCACCTTTAATTTGGGCCTGGTCCGAAACAACTCCTCAAAAAAACCGGCTGTTTGTTCCAGCATCTCCCCGACAGACAAACGTCTGCGATCGAAAAAGGAAGCCGGCAATTTGTGGCAATTCGAAACGATAGGCCCGCCGGATGCCAACTCATATGCCCAAGCTGTTCCAAAACTAAGGATAAGGCAAGTCGAAGATCTAAAGGCCGACGACGATGTTGAACAGGCTGTTTGAATACCCTCCAGTACTTTTTCGGCCTCCCTCCCCGAAAAGGAGGAATGAAAGTCAAAACTGCCGTAAAGGCCTTTGTATTCAAAAATATCCTCTTTGCTGTAGGATTTATTCTCTTGCATCGCCCTGAGAGCCCTTATTACAGACAAAGGATTATAAAGCACTCCGAAAGGATTGTTTAGGCAGTCGAAACCACTTTTTTGTAATTGCTTTCCTACGGATTCTGCGAAACAGGAACCCAGACAGAGAATGCTGTCTGAATGGTTTAGTCGAAAACTGCTTTTTGGCAGTGTTAAAGTGGTCTTGAAGTCCATAATTGGATACAAAAATACACATATTTTCCCTTGATTATAGAATTTATTTACCTAATTCATTTATTATGGAAAAAGTCTTACTTTTGCTGTCGCTATGATGGAAAGGAAAACTTCTTTGTTGGACGAAATACAATACCCCGAGGATCTCAAAAAGTGCTCAGTCTCGCAATTAACCCAAGTTTGCGAAGAACTAAGACAATTTATCATTGATGCACTCTCCGAAAATCCCGGACACCTGGGTGCCAGCCTGGGTACCGTAGAACTGACCGTGGCTTTGCATTATGTGCTGAATACCCCCAACGACCGGATTGTTTGGGATGTGGGGCACCAGGCTTACGGGCACAAGATCCTGACCGGCCGTAAAAAACTCTTTTATACCAATCGCAAACTTAACGGGATCAGCGGTTTTCCCAATCCTTTAGAGAATGAGCACGACCATTTTATTGCCGGACACGCTTCCAATTCCATCTCGGCAGCTTTGGGTATGGATATGGCAGCCGCTTTCAAAAAAGAAAAAAGAGTGGTTGTAGCCGTTATCGGTGATGGTGCCATGACCGGAGGTTTAGCCTTCGAAGGCCTCAACAACGCCTCTGTTTACCCAAACAACCTGCTTATCATCTTAAACGACAACCAGTATGCCATCGACAAAAACATCGGCGGCGTCAGCCGTTACCTTTCTAAAATAAGCACCTCCAAACACTACAACGCCTTGCGTTGGCAGCTTTATCTGTTATTAAAAAAATTAGGCCTGATGAACGATGCCCGCAAAAACAAAATCCTTCGTTTCAGCAACAGCATCAAAGGACTACTCAGCCACCAACGCAACTTTTTCGAGGGTATGGACATTCGCTACTTCGGGCCTGTAGACGGGCATAACGTCAACAACTTAGTCAGGGTGTTACGCACCCTAAAAGACATGAAAGGGCCCAAAATACTGCATGTTTGTACCACCAAAGGCAAAGGCTTTCCCGCAGCCGAAAAGGATGCCACCAAATACCATGCACCGGGTAGATTCAATAAGCAAACCGGCGAATGCAAAACTTCCGACAAAATAGAAAACCAGCCGCTGAGGTTTCAGGATATTTTTGGTTACACCCTGATAGAGCTGGCCGAAAAAAACAATAAAATAGTGGCGATAACACCGGCTATGCCTACCGGTTGCGGTCTGACCGAAATGAGTTATCGTTTCCCCGACAGGGTATTCGACGTTGGCATAGCCGAAGGACATGCCGTCACCTTTTCGGCAGGTCTGGCCAAAGAGGGCATGATTCCCTACTGTAACATATATTCCAGCTTTGCCCAAAGAGCTTACGACAACATCATTCACGATGTGGCTATTCTAAAACTGCCCGTCGTGCTCTGCCTTGACAGAGCCGGCCTGGTAGGAGAGGACGGATCCACTCATCAGGGAGCTTTTGACCTGGCTTTTTTACGTTGTATTCCTAATTTAACGATAGCTTCCCCGCTGGACGAACACGAGTTTCGCAACATGATGTACACAGCTCAGTTGCTGGGCGACAGGCCGTTTATAATTCGTTATCCCAGAGGAAAAGGTTATCTTACCGACTGGAAAAACGAAATGGAAGAGATTCAGCCGGGCAAAGGGCGCTGTCTTATTAAAGGCAATAAACTGGCCGTACTGAGTATAGGACCCATAGGCCTAACTGCAAAAAAAGTCGTGGAAGAACTTAATGCCGAAGGCTATTCGATTGCCCTTTACGATTTTCGTTTTGTTAAACCCATTGATCAGGAACTGATACACGAAATAGGTTCCGGCTTTAAAAAAGTAATTACCCTCGAAAACAACGTTATCAAAGGAGGCTTTGGCAGCGCTGTTATGGAGGCATTATCGGAGAACAATTACCGTACGGAAGTGATTCGCAAGGGCTTGCCCGACCGTTTCATCCCCCATGGCACAGTCGAAGAACAACATCAACTCTGTGCTTTAGACGAAGAAAACATCAGACTGGCTATCATCAGCCACTACCATCAGAATTAATATCCTCCGTTATGAACATCATTGTAGCAGGAGCAGGCGAAGTCGGAGTACATCTGGCCAAAATGTTGTCCAGAGAAAAGCACAACATAGTTGTGGTCGATCAAAAGGAGGACGTGTTGGAAAACCTCAATTCCAACTACGACCTGATGACGGTTTTGGGCTCTCCCACTTCGCTTTCTGCCCTCAAAGACGCAGGTTGCAATGCTTCGACCGATCTTTTTATTGCCATTACACCCGAAGAAAGCCGCAACCTGACAGCCTGTATACTGGCTGCCAAACTAGGAGTAAAAAAAACAGTAGCCCGGGTTGAAAATCCGGAATACCTGCATCCGGAGCAAAAGGCTTTTTTTGAGCAATTAGGTATAGACTCCCTTATCTGCCCCGAAATTTTGGCGGCCAAGGAAATTGCAGACAGCCTGGTGCGTCCCTGGGTACGTCAATGGTACGAATTTAACAACGGCACACTGATCCTGATCGGTGTCAAAGTGAGAGCAGGAGCCAATATCATAGGGAAAGAACTGATGAACCTTTTCACTCATGACGAATCCTGCCGTATTGCTGCCATAAAAAGAGGCAAAGACACCATTATACCGGGTGGACGCGACATAATTCAAACCGACGATATGGTTTATTTTATCACCACCAGAGAACATGTAGACACGGTACGAAAAATGGCGGACAAACCTCATACCGAGGTACACAAGGTTATGATCATGGGCGGCAGCCGTATCGCCATGCTCACTGCCGAAAGAATTGCCGAACAATTCGATGTGAAAATACTGGAAGTAAACAAGGAGCGTTCCGAAAAGGTAAAAGAAAGACTGGGATCCAAAGCCATGGTAATCCTGGGCGACGGACGGGACATTGACTTACTTCACGACGAAGGCATTGAGCAAGTGGAAGCCTACATTGCCCTGACCGGCAACTCCGAAACCAATATTCTTTCCTGCCTGGCGGCCAAACGTTTTCAGGTACAACGCACAGTGGCGGAAGTCGAAAACAACGATTACATTCCGCTGGCTGAAGGCCTCGACATCGGTATAGTGATCAACAAAAAATTGATTGCCGCAGGACATATTTATCAAATGATGCTCGATGCGGATGTCTCGAATATGAAATGTCTTACTTTTGCAGACGCCGAAGTAGCTGAATTTGTAGTCAAGGAAGGCGCCAAAATAACCAAATCCAAAGTAATGGATCTTCGTTTACCCGAAAATATCGGTATCGGAGGACTCACCCGCGACGACAAGGGAATTATAGTTTACGGAAACACACAGATACTACCCGGCGACAGAGTCGTTTTATTTTGCCCCAGCACCTACCTGCGTAAAGTGGAGAAATTTTTCAAATAAATTGACCGGATGCCAAAATCGCTGTTCAATATTCGTATTATTTTAAGATTCCTGGGGCATCTGCTGATACTGGAAGCAATGCTGATGCTGATATGCGGCGGGATAGACTTTTTGTTTAAAGACCATACCCAGCTTGTATTTTTGCAAGCAGCCGGCCTTACCTTTTGTGCAGGACTGTTCTTAGCATTGAATGGAATGCACGCCAAACGAGATATTGGTAAACACGAAAGTTTTGTAATTGTTACCCTGGTTTGGGTTTTATTTTCCTTGTTCGGAGCCCTGCCTTTCTACCTGAGCGGCCATTTCAACAGCTTTACGGATGCCTTTTTCGAAAGCATGTCCGGTTTCAGCACAACAGGCTCCAGTGTCCTGGTCGATGTTGAAATCCTTTCAAAGGGGATACTTTTTTGGCGGAGTCTGATACAATGGCTGGGCGGTATGGGCATTATATTACTTTCGCTGGCCATAATGCCTATGCTCAAAATAGGCAATTATCAATTGCTTACAGCCGAAGTTCCCGGTCCGGTCTACGATAAAATTCATCCCAGAGTCACGGTGGCTGCCCGTCGTCTGTGGTTTCTTTACTCAGGATTAACCATTCTATTGGTTGTTTTGCTGCGACTTGGAGGAATGAGTTTATTCGATTCCATCTGTCACTCTTTAACAACCATGGCCACAGGTGGCTTCTCCACCAAAAATGCCAGTATTGCTCATTGGGACTCTGCCTACATCGAAGGGGTTACCGTGTTGTTTATGTTTCTGGCCGGCACCAGCTTTGTCCTTTTGTACAGGGTATTTAGCGGGAAATTCTATAAAATAAAGCAAAACGAAGAATTCAAGGCCTATTTTTATATCGTTCTGGTTTCGGGCCTCGTCTTGAGTACCGCCTTGTTTTTCTTTGCCGATCTGTCACCGGTTAAAGCTCTTCGAACAGGTTTTTTTCAGGTGGTATCCATAATAACCACTACCGGTTTTACAACGGCCGACTTCAGTGTCTGGGTTCCCGGCATACGCTTTTTGCTCATAGTCACCATGTTTTTTGGAGCCATGTCGGGCTCAACCTCGGGGAATATAAAAATTGGCCGTATAGTTCTGTACACCAAGATATCGTACAACGAACTAAAACGCGATGTTCATCCCAACGCGGTGTTGCCCGTATTCTTCAATGGAAGAGCCATGCCGGCCACCTTGATTTACGGCTTGTTCGGCTTTTTGTTCTTTTATATCCTGCTGATGATACTCAGCGTGGGCATCTTTTTTGCCATGGGCCTCAACATGGAAGATTCCTTAGGTGTATTCCTGACCAGCTTCGGTAATATAGGCCCGGGACTGGGCAATCACTTCAGCAACTTTTTCGACTTGCCCGGTATTGCTAAATGGTATTCCGGTTTCCTGATGTTGGTTGGCCGTCTCGAAATTTACACCGTTTTCCTCCTATTCTCCCGAACATTCTGGCGCAATTGACAACGATCCGATTCAATCTATTAACCAATTAAATTCTTATCTCGATGAAACAACATTCTTATTATTTACTGATGTTTTTATGCTTGCCGGCCCTGTTAGCCTGCAATCGTAAAACCGGCGAAATGGACCTGGCTTTTGTGCAAGCTGCACAAATTGAAAAAAACATTAAGCAAACTTCTTTCCCCGATCGTAGCTTTTCGATTTTGGATTTCGGAGCCAAGGCCGGAGACAGCTGTTTTTTGAACCACGAAGCTATCAACAATGCCATCCTGGAATGCAGCCTAAACGGTGGAGGTATCGTATTGATACCTGCCGGAGAATTTTACACCGGTCCCATCCGGCTCAAAAGCAATGTTAACCTGCGTTTGGAAAAAGAGGCCACACTCAAATTCTCGACCGACACCAGTTTATATCTTCCACAGGTTCTTACTCGGTGGGAAGGAGTAGATTGTTACAATTATCATCCCTTGATCTATGCCTACGGCGAAACCAACATTGCCCTGACAGGCGAAGGTGTGCTCGATGCTCAGGGACAGAAGGGTTGGTGGAGCATGTGCGGTGCCAGAAAATACGGCTGGACCGAAGGGTTGCCGGGACAAAACCAGGGCGGACGCAACCGTTTGCTGCGTTCGGCCGAAGAAAAGCTCGACATCAGCCAACGCATTATGACTCCTCAGGATGCCCTGCGACCCCAAATGGTCAACTTTTATCGTTGTAAACAGGTACTCATCGAGGGAATTACTTTGCTGAATTCTCCTTTTTGGGTTTTGCATCCCCTGCTCTGCGAAGACCTAACCGTCAGGGGCGTACACATTTATAACCGTGGACCCAACGGCGATGGCTGCGATCCGGAATCCTGCAAAAACGTACTTATCGAAGATTGCTTTTTCGACACAGGCGACGACTGCATTGCCATCAAATCGGGCAGAAACAACGACGGACGTAAATGGGGAGTCCCCTCCGAAAACATCATTGTTCGCAACTGTAAGATGAAAAACGGCCACGGGGGTGTGGTGATAGGCAGCGAAATCTCCGGAGGTTACCGCAACCTGTTTGTAGAAAACTGCGACATGGACAGCCCCGACCTTGACCGGGTGATCCGGATCAAAACCAACACCTGCCGGGGAGGCCTAATCGAAAATATTTTTGTCCGCAACATAAAAGTAGGCCAATGCCGCGAAGCTGTGTTGAAAATCAATTTACTCTACGAATCCCGCGAAGACTGTCAACGCGATTTCCCACCGACCGTACGCAATGTCCAACTTGAAAACATCACTTGCGAAAAAAGCCGCTACGGCGTTCTGATAGCCGGTTTACCGGGAGATGAAAATGTTTACCACATACGTCTGGAAAATTGTCAATTCAACGGGGTGGAACGCGGCAACAGCATCAACGGAGCCAGGGATGTGTCGTTTAAGAATTTGCACATCAATGGGGAGTTGGTCGAGGAATAACAATAAGCGAAACTAATAAGCAAAAAAGAGCGTTTCACAAATTGAAACGCTCTTTTTTACATTAGAATTTATTTATCTGAGCAGGCCAATTTTACATCATGCCGCCCATACCGCCCATACCCGGATTCATGGCAGGAGCGGGACTTTCTTCTTTTTTCTCAACTACCACACATTCTGTAGTCAGGAACATGCCGGCAATGGATGCCGCATTTTCCAAAGCTACCCGAGCCACTTTGGCAGGGTCTACTACTCCGGTGGAGAAGAGATTTTCGTATTTGTCGGTGCGGGCATTGTAGCCGAAATCGTTTTTACCTTCTTTGACCTTCTGGACAATAACGGCTCCTTCTTTACCGGCATTGGTCACAATTTGGCGCAAAGGTTCTTCGATGGCACGACGAATGATTTTGATACCTAAATCTTCTTCTTCGTTCTCACCCTTTAAGGAAGCGATAGCATCCAAGGCACGAATGTAAGCCACACCGCCACCGGGTACTATACCTTCTTCGATGGCAGCCCGGGTTGCACTCAATGCATCGTCCACGCGGTCTTTCTTTTCTTTCATTTCCACTTCGGAGGGAGCACCAACGTAGAGTACTGCCACACCGCCCGACAACTTAGCAAGACGTTCCTGCAATTTTTCACGATCGTAGTCGGAAGTGGTGGCGGCAATCTGAGCCTTGATTTGGTTTACCCTGTCGGCAATGGCTTCTTTGGCACCGGAACCGTTTACAATAGTGGTATTGTCTTTGTCAATGGTAACTTTTTCGGCATTACCCAGCATATCGAGAGTGGCAGATTCCAACTGTATGCCTTGTTCTTCGGTTATAACCACACCACCGGTCAACACGGCGATATCCTGCAACATTTCTTTGCGACGATCGCCAAATCCGGGAGCTTTCACGGCACAAATCTTAAGACCTGCACGCAGACGGTTCACTACCAGGGTGGTGAGCGCTTCGCCGTCGATGTCTTCGGCAATGATCAAGAGCGGACGACCCGACTGAACGGCCGATTCTAAAATAGGCAGCAGCTCCTTGAGGTTCGAAATCTTCTTGTCGTGAATCAGGATATAGGGATTTTCCAGCTCGGCCTCCATCTTTTCGGTATTGGTCACGAAATAGGGTGAAAGATAGCCGCGGTCAAACTGCATACCTTCTACTACATCTATGCGGGTATCGGTACCTTTGGCCTCTTCGATGGTGATAACGCCTTCTTTTTTGACTTTCCTCATAGCTTCGGCAATCAAGCGGCCTATTTCTGCGTCGTTATTGGCAGAAATGCGGGCAATTTGCTCAATTTTTTCAAAATCGTCTCCGACTACTCTTGATTGAGATTTGACGCTGGCAACGACTCCGGCTACAGCCTTGTCGATACCACGCTTGAGTTCCATCGGATTGACTCCGCCGGTTACATTTTTCAAACCTTCACGGATAATAGCCTGAGCCAGCACAGTAGCAGTGGTGGTGCCGTCACCGGCATCGTCTCCGGTTTTGGAAGCTACGTTCTTGACCAGTTGTGCTCCCGTGTTTTCGTAAGCATCGGCCAAATCAATTTCTTTGGCCACGGTAACACCGTCTTTGGTGATCTGGGGAGCTCCAAATTTCTTTTCCAAAATTACGTTGCGACCTCTGGGTCCAAGGGTAATTTTAACAGCATCAGCCAGTTGATCAACGCCGCTTTTTAGTAAATCGCGGGCTTCAATATCGAATTTAATTTCTTTTGCCATAATGATAGTATTAATGTTGATTGTTTGTTTTTGAAAGGAATCGTAAGGGCATTTTAGAATTTAGCCAGAATGTCCGATTGACGCATGATCAAATACTTCTCTCCGTCAAGTTCAATTTCTGTACCTGAATATTTACCGTAGAGTACTGAATCACCTACTGCCAATTGCATGGCTTCGTCTTTGGTTCCGGGTCCAACAGCAATAACTTCGCCTTTGAGGGGTTTTTCTTTTGCCGAATCGGGAATAATGATTCCGCCGGCGGTCTTCTGCTCTGCAGGTGCGGGCTTAATCAGCACGCGATCTGATAATGGTTTAAGTGTCATGTTAATTTAAAATTTATAGTTAACGTATATCGTAAATAATTTGTGTGCGAACTCAAATCATACTGCGAATTCTATGCCAAAAGAAATCTCGTGACAAAAGTTCAGCATTTTGTCGTAAGCAATCGGCACAACTGACATTATTGCACAACCGGCAGTCAGATAAAGCTGTTTTTAGAATGTATGCCTGAAAGGAACGGCAGGTAAACCTTCTTTGTTATAAAAATTCGGCCGAGCTTTTTCGTCCCAGGCAAAACGCAGAGCATTTACTTTTGTACCTTGGGGCAGAATTACTTTTACCTTGTTGCGGCTCTTACCAAAGAACCACCACGAACGGGCCACCCTGGCCTTTGCAGTAACCACACTGCCCCCTTCGCATTCCAGTTCAAACCAGCTCAGGTTGGTTGCTCGTTTCAGGGTTTTAAATTGATCCTGAGCATCGCGTTCACCGGCAGTCAGTCCGCTGCCCGCGTGATCGAAACGCAATATTATCTTGTTTTTGCACAACCTGGCAGATTTCAGCACCGGGCCTGAATAGACCAGTTTTTCATAACCGTAATCCTTGGCCAGGGCCCACAGAGCCAGTCTCCGCCCTACTTCCCATTTATAGGAGGGATGTATGTCGCTCAAATTGTCTACCAAATCCGTCACTATCGCCTGGCCGGTAAATGCTTGCTCCAGACATAGAGTTTGCAGGGCGCAAAATTCGGCCATAGTTTGCGGTGTATGCGGGTAAGGATCTCTTTTGCGGTTGGTATATAAATAGGGAGCAATCTGCACATAATAAAAAGGCATTTCCTCCTGCTTGAAAATAGTTCTCCAAACAGTGGTCATCAATTGAAACTTTTCGACATACAGCGAATCGTGCAACATAGCATCCGATTCTCCCTGATACCAAATGGCACCGCGTAAGGTATAGGGAGCCAGCGGCTCAATCATGCTCTTGTAGAAATGGCCGATGCTGCGATTAACTGTAGGGTGCTGACTGCATTCTGTCTGATAGAATGCGGCCGCTTTGTATTCTTTTTCGGGAATCCAGGCTTCGATACGGCTGCCTCCCCAGTAAGATCCTATCAGACCAACCGGAACATTTAGCTTTTCCTGAATCTGTTTACCAAAATAATAGGCAGCAGCCGAGAAGGGAGCCAGGGTGGTATCGGCACATTCCAGCCATCCTTTGGTGGTACAATCGGGTAGGCTCAAGACCTTCTCGACCCGCATAAGTCTTATCTGTTTGTTGCCACCAGAACGCCATTCCTGATCCGCCAAATCAGCTCCCCTGCCCGGAACAGCGTAACGTTTTAAACTTAAATCCATGGTATATTCCATATTGGATTGTCCCCCACAGATCCATACTTCGCCCACCAGGATGTTGTTCAATTGAATCTCTTCTGTTTCAGCGGACTCTTTAACTAATTGAAGCGTTAAAATTCGGGGTTCAAACGAGGCCTCCATCGGATCGAGGCTCAGTATCCAAGTGCTGTCGGCATTGACCGGGGTTTCTTTTTCCTGCCCGGCAAAGCTAACTTTAAGTGTGGCGCCGGGATCGGCCTTGCCCCAAATATGAACAGCTTTGCCCTGTTGCAATACCATGTTGGATGTAAGCACATTAGGCAATCTTATTTCGGCATGGGCAGCCAAAATCAGTACTGCACAAAACATAAATGATACGATTTTTTTCATAGTGGTAAGTATTATTTGATTTTTACAAAAGTACGATTTTTGGGGAATAATTGTGCTAATTCACTTGTTTTCTGCGAGCTTGCGGGGAGAAGGGATTACGGCGTCCCGCCGTGATACCCATTCGGAGGATCCTAGCACGGAGGAAAGACGATGCCGGGGGCATCGGACCGGCCAAAAAAATCCCAGCCCTCGCAAGCAAGCTTGCGGGGCTGGGATTTTTTGACCGGGCGAGCTTTGCTCGCCTTTCCTCCGTGCGGAAAGTGAGGGATTCGAACCCCCGGTACAGTCACCCGTACACCGCATTTCGAGTGCGGCCCGATCGACCACTCTGGCAACTTTCCGAGTTGAGCGCAAAAGTACGCTTTTCCTGTAAGTTGCCAAAGTTTTCGGGAATTTTTATTGCAAACTATAATTCTCCGTTATTTAATATTTTAAAGATTCTACCGCACTGACTTACAACTCGTCAGCCAAATAAGATGACCTAACTAAAGGAGCACTGGCCACCTTTTTAAACCCCTTTTCAAGGGCAATTGCCCGGAAACGCTCGAAGTCATCCGGATGAATATAGACTTTGACAGGATAATGCCGGGAGGTGGGTTGCAAATATTGCCCTAAAGTGAGTATACGGCAATTCACTGCCAAAAGGTCGTCCATGGTCTTCATCAATTCTTCTTCGGTTTCACCCAAACCCAACATCAGGCCGGACTTGGTGGTGATTCCCTCTGCGCCCAATTGTTCCAGCACATCCAGACTGCGGCGGTATTTGGCGGCTGAACGTATTAGGGGAGTCAGACGGGCGACGGTTTCCAGATTATGCGACACCACCTCGGGAGCCAGGCGGGCTATTTCGGCAATCAGCTCTCTCCTGCCCTGAAAATCGGGAATCAGAGTTTCAACAACGATACCGGGATTGTATTCTCTCACTTTGTTCACGACAGCTACCCAGTGGGAACAACCCAAATCGGGCAAATCGTCACGATCTACCGAGGTGAGTACGGCGTACCTTAATTTCATCAAACGAATGGATTCGGCTACTTTTTCGGGTTCGTTGATATCGGGGGGCAGGGGTTTGCCTGTCAGGGTATTGCAAAACTTACAGGAACGAGTACATATTTCCCCCAAGATCATAAAGGTGGCTGTTCCCCGACTCCAGCATTCTCCCTGGTTAGGGCAGCGACCGCTGGTACAGATGGTGTGTAGGCGATGTCGTTCGATAATTTGTTTGGTGATACCGTATTGCTCGCTGTCGCCCAGGCGAATCTTGAGCCATTCGGGTTTGCGCAAATAGCCTTCCTTCATTTGTCAGCGTTCAAAGTTTGTATAAAGAAGTCGGACATTCTTGTATAAAGATGCTTGCGGTTGGATAAACCCAGGATGCTGTGATTGCGGTTGGGGTAGAGTTGCATCTGAAACTGTTTGCCTTCCTGTACCAGAGCATCGATCAGCTCCATGGTCTGATTGGCGTGCACGTTGTCGTCGGCCAGACCGTGGATCAGCAGCAATTCTCCTTTAAGGGAAGAGGCGCGTTGCAATACCGAGGTCTTGTCGTAATTCTCTTTGTTTTGCTGAGGGGTACGCATAAATCGCTCCGTATATGCTGTGTTGTAATAACGGTAATCCGTGACGGGAGCAACCGCTATACCGGCCTTGAAATATTGAGTACCTTCGGTCAGAGCCAACAAGCTGATGTAAGCACCGTAACTCCAGCCCCAAATGCCGATGCGGGCAGCGTCCACGTAGGGCAATGTACCCAACGCCCTTGCAGCGGCAATCTGATCCTGTACTTCGTACTGGCCAAGCTTGAGCCAGGTTTGTTTCCTGAATTGCTCTCCCCTGCCCCCTGTTCCGCGGCCATCCACACTGACCACGATTATTCCCCGGGCTGCCAGATAATATTCCCAGCCGATTCCAAAGGAATCCAGCACATCCTGACTGTCGGGGCCGCTGTATTGTAACATCACCAGGGGATATCGAAGGGAGGGATCAAAACCGGCGGGTTTCAGCATCCATCCGTAGAGTTTTTGCCCGTCGGCAGCAGGCGTTTCGAAAAATTCTTTTTGAGGCAACGACAAAGCACTCAATTTTTGTCTGAGAGCGGCATTGTCTTTAAGTGTTGAAATTACCTTGGCGTTATCAGACTGGCATAAAACCGACACCGGAGGAGTATTCCTATCGGACCAGGTCCAAATGCAGTAGTTGAAGTGTTTATCAAAAACGGCCTGATTGATGCCATCCTTGTCACTGAGTTTGGTTGTTCTGCCTCTGGCATCCACCCTGTAGAGCGAACGCCTGTAAGGAAGGTCGTCCACCGCCTGATAATAAAAATAATTCTTCCGCAGGTCACGCCCATAATAGTTGGTTAAGTCGTTCGGACCTGACGTCAATTGACGGATAAACGCGCCGTTGACACCATACAAATACAAATGTCTGTATCCGTCTCTTTCGCTCACATAGGTAAAATCCTTATCCGTGAACAAGATATCATCCAAATACGAGGGATCGTAGTATGTATCGCTGCTTTCCGACAATATCAGGCGGCTGAGCAAGGATTTGGGATTGGCCGTGAACATGCGGAATAAGTTTTGCTCCCTGTTGAGCGTCATAACAGCTACAAGATCGGGATTTTCCATACGGCGCAAACGAGGTATATAGGTTTCTTCGTCCACCGGCAGCTCTATCTTTTGCAGAGTACGGTATTGCACATTGTAACAATGCAGACTCACTTTGCTGTTGTTTTCTCCGCTACGGGGATACCGGAATCGCTTTTCTCCCGGATGGTATTTATATTCGGGATATTCGGGCTTTGAGGCTCCGTACATACTAAAGAAATGCTCGGGCACTGACCTTTCGTCAAAGCGGACAAAACAAAGGAATTTACTGTCGGCCGTCCACTCGTACATGCGGGTAGTCATGAATTCCTCTTCGTACACCCAATCGGCGGTCCCGTTTATGATTTCGTTGGTTTTCCCGTCGGTGCTTACTGCTACTTCAGTCTTGAAATCCAGTTTTTTTATGAACAGGTTGTTGTTTCTGGAAAAAACCACCATTCTGCCGTCCGGCGAAAAAGAGGCCTCTCTAACCGGAGCCACGGCCGAAAGAGAATCCAAAATATTGTGCAAGCGATCGTACACAAAATATTCTGCCGTAAATGAACGCCGCCAGATCGGTTTTTTGTTTTTCCATACCAGAATCATACTTTCCTGGGGGTTGAACTCAAAACCTTCTATTTTTTCCATCCGTACGTTTCGGGTTTTTTCCACATTCAACAAAGTATCAAGCAGTTTCCCGCTTTTGTAGTCGTAACGCAGTATTAATTTACCCCCTTGCGCCAGGCAGGCGTAAGAGCTGCCTTCGTTCATAGATTGCCAGCCGGAGGGAATTTCCGGTCGGTAGGCCCCCGCTATAATAGAATCCAACTCAATGCCGGCTGCTTTTACAGTAGATAGTTGAAATATCAGGCATAGCAATATCAGTGGTACACGAAAAGTTCTCATAAGAAAAGGGTCTGAAACATTGAAAGATGGGCAAAGGTAAAAAATTGTTCCGACTTGCAGAAGGCTTTAATTAAGTTTGTAATTTTGCCGAGTTATGCACAAACTTTACTACAGTTTCCCTGAATTTATCGGCCAATATTTTAAAGGGAAGATTCAAAAAATCTCTTTGGATGCGGGTTTCAGTTGTCCCAATCGAGACGGTAGCCTGGGACGGGGAGGTTGCAGTTATTGCAATAATCTGAGCTTTAATCCTTCTTATAGCAGCACCAAACGCAGTATAAGCGAACAACTCGCCGAGGGAAAAGAATTCTTTGCCCATAAATACCCAAAGATGGATTATTTGGCTTATTTTCAATCGTATACCAACACTTACGATAAGCTGGACAGACTAATAGACTTATACGAAGAAGCCTTGCGTTTCCCTGGGGTGAAGGGATTGGTGATAGCCACCAGGCCTGATTGTCTGCCGGATGACTTACTCGACTACCTTGAGCAACTGGCAAAGCGCTGCTTTCTGCTGGTGGAACTCGGGCTGGAATCCACCTTAGACAGAACGCTGAAAGAAGTGGGAAGGGGGCACGATTACGCCTGCTCGGTAAATGCTTTGAACAAAATAGCCCAACGCCGGATTTTATGCGGAGCGCATATTATACTGGGCTTGCCGGGAGAAAGCAAAGAGGATATGCTCGCGCATGCCGGACGCCTGAATACTTTACCCTTAACCACTCTTAAACTGCATCAGTTGCAGTTGATACGAGGAACCAGGCTGGAAGAACAAGTCAGGAACAACCCGGCCTATGTGCATTTTTTCGATGCCGGTTCCTACGCGCGCCTGCTCATCGATTTTATCGAGCGCCTCCGGCCCGGTCTTGTCCTGGATCGTTTTGTTTCGCAGGCTCCCGCCGAATGGCTGATCGGCCCGGACTGGGGATTGAAGAATTACGAATTTACCCACCAACTGGAAAAAATGATGCGTGCCGGAGGGCATTACCAAGGCAGGCTCTACTCCGGTTCGAACAATTGATAAAGAATTAGCGGCCTTGAATGGCAGCCGTTGTCCAATCCCAAAGCTCTTTACGGATCTTTTTATCCCTGATTTTTGCAGAAAGCCTCATTGCTTTACGGTTCTTAAAACAAAGGCCGCTCAGATGGGCGTTTTCCGATGCGGGTTTTTGTGCTTCCAGGGTGAGAAAAACAGCCGTATCCGCTCCCTGCCTGGGTGTTTTGATCAGGGGGCGGAACAAAGCATCGGTCAGAGGGTCGAACCATCGCTTCATTGCAATCAGTTTAGTGCTGACTATCCCCGGGTCTGTTGCCAACACCCGTATGCCCTGCCCTGAAAGCCGTTCTGCCAATTCCAGACTGTACACCAAAATGGCCCTCTTGGAACGGGCATAGCTGAATATGCTCATAAACCGGGCACCGGGATTGGGTATGAACATGTCTTTGTTCAAACGACCGATGATATAAGAGCAGGAAATGGTATTTATGATAAGTGAACCGGGACGCATCAAGGGCAAAAGCAGTTCATTGAGCAAAAACAAACCCAGGTAATTTACCCCAAGGGTTGTCTCAAAACCGTCGCGGGTAAGGCTGAAACGCCCCGGCAGCACGCCCGCATTATTGATCAGGGTATTGATACGGTACTTTTTCCGAGCCAGGGTAGAAGCAAATTGCCTGATAGACGCGAATGAAGCCAGATCCAGATTAAGAAGTTCGATTTCGGCTCCGGGATTGTCTTGTTCAAGGATAGCTTTAACAGCAGCCGACTTTTCCATATTACGACAAGCCATAATAAGGCGTATGCCACAGCCGGCCAGACTCTGAACTATGGCCTTACCTATTCCGGCAGAGGCTCCGGTGACTATGATAACTTCTTTAGATTTGGACATTTTCGGTTTAAAGGTTTCAAAGATAGTCAAAAAGCAAAAAGCAAGGCTGTCTGCTTAATTTTTATTTTCTTTGCATTTAAAATTACCCAACAATGAGAAAGAAGTTTCAACTCCCAACAATACCCTTACTACTGCAGGGCAGCCTCCTGCTGATTTTTTGTACAAACTACCTTCAAACCCAGGCCGGGCAAACCGATGTCAGCTTTCTGCAAAGTCTGGTCAACGACAGTCAGATGTTGCTGGCACGGGCCGTAGAAGGACAAGAGGAAGGAAATTACCTTTCGGGATCCAAACAGGATTTTCAAACCGCCCTCGAGCCTGCCCTTGCCTTATTGAACGACAGCACGGCCGCTCAGGCTGACATTGATCAACAAACAGACCAACTTCATCAGGCTTATCTCGATTTTCTGGATAAACGCTTAGGCATCACAGACCCCTGGCAGGCCGACAACTATATGCACCTGGCTGCGTCCACTGCCCAATGGGCTCATTACAACGTCCACGATCCCACGGTAGTCCGCAGCAGAGGTTATTTCTACGAATACGGAACCGACGCAGCCTGGGGTTACAGTGTAAAAGGCATACCCTACCGGCGCAGCCGCGATCTGGTAAACTGGGAATACCGGGGCACCGTCTTCGATGCCTATCCTCAGGAAGTACTCAATTGGAAACACAGCGTCGATCCCAACAGCAACAGAACCATGACCGGCATCTGGGCTCCTTATATCCTGAAAGTGGGCAGCGAATTCCGGCTCTATTATTCCGCCATTTTCAGCGATGCCGGCAGAGCCATGATCGTGCTGGCCACTTCCAATAGTCCCGAAGGTCCCTGGACCAACCGGGGATGGATTGTTCATTCCACCAATACGACGGTGTTCAACGCCATCGACCCTACGGTGACCATCGGAAAGGACAACAGCCACTGGATGCTGTGGGGTTCCTGGACTCAAGGCATTTACGCTATCGAGCTCGATCCTGCCACCGGTTTACGCAAAGGCGATCCCAACAGCTACAAACGCATTACCCGGAACGGACCTCAAAACACCTGGGGTTGGACCTCTTCTTACGAAGGGCCCGAGGTGATTTACCATCCCGAACTGGATTATTATTACCTCTTTATAGCTCATGGTGCCCTGGGCAACGTCTACCACACCCGGGTGGCACGATCCAAAAATCCCGACGGCCCTTACTACGACTACTACGGAAACAACGTAAATTATACCGTCAACAGGGACATTTATCCTCTGATCTGCTATCCTTACCAGTTTCAGAACCACAGCGGATGGCAGGGAATTTCGCATGTCAGCGCCTTTGCATCGGGCGGAGATTATTTTTTGATGAACCAAGGGCGTCCCTCCTTTTTGCCCACCATGATGATTATGCATACCCGCAAAATCTTTTGGACTTCCGACGGCTGGCCGACCCTCAGCCCACAGCGTTATACAAGGCCGGGTATCATGCCCGCCATTACACGGGATTCCATCCCCGGCAAATGGGAAGAAATACGACTCTATGAACTTATGATGTCCAACGGCTTGGCCGAACCCCTGGGGGACGACGATGCGCCCGACAGGTTCTTATGCAAAAGCAACACCATGACTTTCAACGCCGACGGCCGCTTTAGTTCGAACTTCGGTTCCGGGAGCTGGAATTTTGAAAACGACACGCTGTACATCAAGAGAGATAAAGAAAGCAAACAAATTCCCCTGATACCTTTCTATGAGCTGGATTGGGAAAACCACCGTCCCGGCCTTTTATTTACCGGAATCAACCCCAATAACGGGCGTTCGCTCTGGGCTAAAAAAGTACCTGAAAACGTCGTCTCCTACAATTGGGTAACAAACGGCAGTTTCGACGAAGGCCTCAAAGATTGGGTACTCAACACCTATGGCGGCAATTTCAGCGAAAGCGTAGTGCCCACAGCCTACAGCAGCGGCAATTCCTTTTATGTTAAAGTCAACAGCCCTTCCGCCAATTATTGGGACAGGGAACTCAAATGGAGAGTCCCGGTAAGAAGGGGTATGCGCTACAAAATCAGCTTTCTGGCCAAATCCAATTCCCAGGAACCCTTTCATATCGAAATGCAACGCCTCAACGGCAGCGCTTACAACCTGAGAACTACTTTCGTCTGCAACACGGCCATGCGGACTTCGACTTTCATTACCGGGGACGCCGGAGAATCGAGCGGAATCTACGTGCTGAACTTTCAGTACGGTACTCACCCCGCAGGCACTGAGTTGTGGATAGACGAAGTTAAATTGGAAGAACTCTCGGGCAAAGACTACGGCAACTACGTCACCAACGGCGATTTCGAAACCGGCACAGAGGGATGGAACATGAATTATTCGGGGAACGTGGCTGTTAGTCTTGACCGGCACAATCCCCTGAACGGCCAAGCTTCGCTATACGGCAAAGTTGGCAACGCATCCAGTCTGATAAGAAGTATGGCCGGTTGGAAAGTTTATTTATTCAAAGGCAGGCAATACCGGCTGGAATTCGATGCCCGCGGCAGTGAAGGCAGTGTGCTCAGCGTTTTCTTCGACACGCAAACCGCCAAAAGGATAGAAAATACACTCCATCCCGAAACCCGGCATTACAGCCTGCTGTTGGACAGCCTGAGCGAATCTAAAGAATACACCCTTAACTTTTCGTTCAGTAAAAACGAGCAAAACAGCGAATGTTGGATAGACAATATCGAACTTTATGATTACAAAGAACCGGCAGCAATCGTAAACCCCGGTGGACAAAGTGAAAACCATGCCCTGTTGTATCCTAATCCGGGGAAGGGCCTGTTTTACCTGGACGAAGCGGCAGCGCCTGCAGGCAGTCGCTTTTATATATACAACAGTGCGGGAATCCTGATAAAAGAACTCGGTCTCAGAGGCAGAGAGCTTGACCTGACAGAGTTGCAGGCCGGTTTATACTACGTTAAATGGCAGGGCCGTCAGCAGTTGCAAAAAATTATTATTCAATAAATCAGCTTGAAAACATGGATAAATTAAATATCATAAAGGTGGGGGGCAAAGTAGTGGAAGACCCTGCAGCCCTGGAACAATTTCTGCAAGACTTTGCCAAAATATCCGGATATAAACTACTGGTTCACGGTGGAGGCACCCTGGCTACGGAACTGGCTAAGCAGCTGGGTGTAGAAAACAAAATAACCGAGGGCCGGCGTATTACCGATGCCGAAACACTCAAGATTGTCACCATGGTGTACGGGGGTCTGATCAACAAAAACATTGTTGCCTGTTTGCAAGCCAAAAACATAAACGCCCTGGGACTGACCGGAGCCGACCTAAACCTGATTCGATCGGACAAAAGACCCGTAAAAGAAATCGACTACGGCTACGTGGGCGATGTAAAGGAGGTACAGGGCGACCTCTTGGCCGAATTGTTGAAGCTGGGCATTGTGCCGGTGCTGGCTCCCATTACCCATGATAAGAATGGGCAACTACTCAATACCAATGCCGACACCATTGCCGCCGAGACGGCCAAAGCCCTGGCGGAATACTTCGATGTTCACCTTATTTATTGCTTCGAAAAAAAAGGAGTCCTGATGGATCCCGAGGACGATAACAGCGTGATTTCCGAAATCGATGCCAACTTGTTCAAAGAATACGTCGAGCAGGGTATTATCCGTGAAGGTATGATCCCCAAACTGCAAAACGCTTTCGAGGCCATCCATTGCGGAGTAAAGGATGTTACTATTACCAAAGCTCAGGATATCCTGCTGGGCAAAGGGACCCGAATTATGCTGTAGTCTAGTCTAATGGTGATCAGGCAAAAGGACGCTGATTGGCCGGTTGTTGATCGAGCTGATCTATCAGTTCTTCGTTATCCATTTCCTGATTGCTCAACACCCTGGGCTTGTAAATAAGCCTGCGGGGAGGAATGCCAAAATCGTCGGGATAATAAGTGCTTTTGCGGTTTTCACGTTTACGCCGCTTTTCTTCGATGTCTTCTTCCAGTTCCCGGCTTTTGATTTGCCTGTGCACCTTAACCTGAGGTACGTCGTCTATACCAAAGCCACTGGCCAGCATGGTCACTTTTATTTGATCGTCCAGATCGTTGTCGGCTGCGATTCCCCAAATGACTTCTTCCACCTGGTTGACAAACTGATCCATGAAAATCCTGATTTGCTCCATTTCATGAGTCATGATCTCCGACTTATCGCTGCAGGTGATGTTGAACAATATCTTGCGGGCACGAAATACATCGTTGTTATTGAGTAAAGGAGATTTCAAGGCCGAATTCAAAGCCTCGGTCAGACGGTTTTGTCCCTTTCCGTAACCGGCACTCATCACTGCCACTCCACCGTCTTTCAGAATCGTATTCACGTCTGCAAAATCGAGATTGATATAGCCCGGCACCGTAATGATTTCGGCAATGCTTTTGGCGGCTATCGTCAAAGTATCGTCTGCCTTGAGAAAGGCGTTTTTGACCGTCAAATCGGGATAGATGCGAAAAAGTTGCTCATTGTTTATCACCAGCAAGGCGTCCACATTTTTGCTCATTTCCTCCACGCCGTCAAGAGCCTGATTTATTTTAGATTCTCCTTCCCAGCGAAAAGGAATGGTAACAATTCCAACGGTGAGTATGTCCATTTTGCGGGCTATGCCGGCAATAACAGGCGCTGCTCCCGTCCCAGTGCCTCCGCCCATTCCGGCGGTTACAAATACCATGCGGGTATGTTCGCCAAAAGCTGCCTTGATATCTTCCATACTTTCTTCGGCAGCCGCTTTGGCAATTTCGGGATGATTACCGGCACCCAAACCTTTGGTGGTTTTTGGGCCCAACTGGAGTTTATCGGGTATGGCAGAATTCAGCATAGCTTGCTTGTCGGTATTGCATATCAGGTAGTTTACGTCTCGAATTCCTTTACGAAACATATTGGTAACAGCATTACCACCTCCTCCGCCCACTCCTATCACTTTAATAATGGCCGGTTCACTGGAGGGTAAATCAAAGGGTATTAATTCATCTATCATACTCTATTTCAATAATCTCCTTGTTTCATTAAGTCATCAAAAATATTGCCGATCTTGCTTATCAGCTTCTCTTTATTCTTTTTATCCGGCTTTACCGCTTCTGTTTTGGGCCTTTTTTGGGGTGCTTTTTGCGTGATTTCTTCCAATTCTTCCATGGGTAAAGTTGCCTGCCTGGGTTGTTCTTTACTCTGTCCGGAATATAAGGGGCCACGGCAACCACCCTTCTCCCCGAGCATGATCAAACCTATGGTTTGTGCGTATGCCGGATCCTGAAATTCCACACGACAGGAAGAGGATAAACGACAGGACAAATCGGCTTTACGTACGGGCATTTGTGTTTTTATCCGGAGTAAATCCTCCAATCCGTCCATTTTTGATGCTCCCCCGCATATAATAATACCGGATCCGATTTTGCCGACTTCTACTCCTGAATAAATAATTTGAGCCCAAATATTTTCAACAATCTCTTCGCTGCGGGCTACCACAATTTCGTTGATTTCTTTATCGTCGTGTAAAGGTTCGCTGAAAAAGCGTATTTCTTCTTCCGTTTTGTTGAGAGCCTCCTTTTTCATAAGCTCGGTATAATGCAAGGCTGTTCCCTCTTCCAATTTCAGCGACTCGGCCTGGGAAAAACTCAGGTTCAGTTGCTTCAAATCGCGGCTGATGTTTTTACCTCCATAAGGAATAACACAAACATAACGAAGTACATTATCCTTATAAATACACATCGAGGTGGTACCTCCTCCAAAATCAATCACGACAGCTCCCTTATTCTTGTCTTCTTCGCTCAGGACTGCTTCGGCGCTGGCCTGTATACCCAGAATATTTCGGCAATCTTTCAAACCCGCGTTGCTCAGGCTATTTTCAAGGTTTTTCATGTACTGGGTCCTGGCTGCAATCAGCTTATATCGGCCTTCGAGCGAATCGGGACGCTCTCCTTTCGGATTGAGGCAGGGAAAACCGTCCACCAGGTATTCTTGTTCAAAGTGGGCGATCATCTCCTTGTTTTCGGGCAGAGATCTGGCTATGGCGTCGTCGAAAAGCTCCGAAAGTATTTCTTCGGTAATCAGTTCCTGTGAATTGAGGTTGAGTTTTTCACTACTATCGATGCATTGCGTACTGTAAAGATTCAATCCCACATACACCCGGTCTATGCTGCAACCGCGGTCCAGATCTCTGAGTAATTCCCGCATCAATTCTTCTACCATCAGGCCTACCTGATCCACATTCTGCACTACACCCCGACGAATCTCAGTATCAATAGGCCTGGACTTCGAAGACACAATGTTCACTTTCCCCATATCGTCCTTATACCCCAGGCTAAGTATCAAATTGGAGCTTCCGGGGTCCAGTACGGCTATGTACGATTGAACGTTATTCATATGTTTATTTTTTTGTACAAACTATCTGATTCTCAAATTCAGTGCTGATGCAACGGTATCTATCCCAACCCAACCTGGGTAAAGCTTCTTCGTAAAAGCAACGCAACGCCCTTAGCTTATATTCCATATTTTCTGCTTTGCCCAACCTGATCTCAAGCTCTCCCAATCTGGGAATAAGGCTGAGTTTACCCGAAGATTCCTGCACAATCTGTGCAATCATGGCATCCCAAAAATCGTCTTTGTTTATCAGGCGAGCCAATTCAAACAAACCGGCCAGACTCAAAGAATCTGTTTTCTGCACCAAAGCTACCGGCACATCCACCGGTACTCTTTTGTTGATTTTCATCTTTTTGCCCTCTTCGTCCAGAAAAAACGCTTCTCCACCTCCGGTATACACCCTCAGGACGGGAATACGCTGATCAATCTTAATACACAAGCAGCCGGAAGGCGAAAGAAAGCATTCGGCTTTTTTTACCATAGAATGATTATCTATCACCCTTTCTATGCGACTCAGGTCTACCTCTATTAACTTCTTGTCAATTACCTGCAGTTGATTTTCTTTCAACAGGCGGCCAATTTCTTTTGATGTAACATAAGGATGGTCCACACTGTCTTTCACTTTGATACAAACCCTTTGAACCTGCAGCTCGTTTTGTTGCCTGCTGTAGAGCCTCACGGAAAACAGGACATAGCCTGCCATCAACACGGAGCCTATCCATATAAACACCCTTCCGGCCATCAGAAATACTTCTCTTTTAATAATGGCACCAAACGGTCAATACTTCCGGCCCCCAAAGTTACAAGAACTTCCGGTTTTTTCCTATCCAGCAGACTTAAGATTTCGTCCATGGAACAAAGGGTTTTCCCTTCGATGGTCATTTTGTCAAATATAAGTTTGGAATCCACTCCCGGAATAGGCTCCTCCCTGGCCGGATAAATATCGAGCAGGTAAACATAATCCAAACCCGACAGGGCTTGAGCAAATTCGTCGGCAAAGTCACGCGTCCGGCTGTAAAGATGGGGCTGAAAAATACCGGTCAGTTCTTTAGTAGGATATAGTGCTTTGAGCGAGCGGATACAGGCTTTGAGTTCATTGGGATGATGCGCATAATCGTCGATATAAACAAAATCGTTGCGGCGAATCTGAAAATCGAAACGACGTTGATTGCCTTTGAACGAAGCCAAAGCCGGTCGCAATTCTTCTGCATTCACTCCGCAGAGGTAGGCCAGGCCCATGGCCGCCAGAGCGTTCTCCACATGTATCGTAATCGGCAGGCCTAATTCCATTTTTTTCAACACACCCCCCGGATAAATGAAATCAAAATACAGACGCCCTTCTTCTATCGTAATGTTTTCCGCCCGAAAATCGGCCTTGCTGCTATGAGGCATTTGCTCCGTAGCATAAGTGTACGTTTTTACACCCTCGGCCAAACGAGGCTGCAAAACCAGACCCTGTTTCATGAGCAAGTTCCCGCCCGGACGGATCAAAGAAGTAAAATGGGCAAAAGCCTCCAGGTAAGCTTCGTGGCTGTGGTAAATATCCAGATGATCGGGATCTACCGAAGTAATCACAGCCATCCAGGGGCTGAGCCGGTGAAAAGACCTGTCGTATTCATCGGCTTCTGCCACCATAAGCCGGCTTTTGCCGGATAACAAAAGGTTGGTACCGTAGTTGAGGGCTATTCCGCCCAAAAAGGCATTGCAATCGAGCGAAGATTGTCTGAGCAAATGGGCCAGCAACGTACTGGTGGTGGTTTTGCCGTGAGTTCCGGCCACACATAAGGCATCGAGTTCTCGTGAAATCTCACCCAGCACTTCGGCACGCTTCACGATTCTGAAGCCGGCAGAACGGAAATACTGCAATTCGGAATGCGTATCGGAAACAGCAGGTGTTCTCACTACCAAGGTGGTATTCACCTCTTTGAAAGCTTCGGGAATGGCCTCCACGTCGTCGCAGTAATGTATTTCCATGCCTTCTTTTACCAGTTGTCTGGTCAATTCGGTTTCCGTTCTGTCGTATCCGGCTACACGGCAAGAACGGGAATGGTAATAACGGGCAAGATTGCTCATGCCTATACCGCCAATCCCGATAAAGTATACCTGCTTGATTGTCATATCTTCGCTAATTTTATTATTTCATCTGCTATGTGTTCGGCAGCATGTGGCAAAGCCATTTTTTTGATGGCGCTTCTCAGTTCTTGCAAGCGTCCGGGCTGTTCCAGCAAGGCCAAAGCCTCGGGAATGAGTTTTTCGCAAGCTTCCTCATCGCTGATCATAACGGCGGCTCCCTTGCGCACCAAGGCCAGGGCATTTTGGGTCTGATGATCTTCCGCCACATTGGGCGAAGGAACCAGCAAAACCGCTTTACCCAACAGTGCAAACTCAGAAATGGAACCGGCACCCGCCCTCGACACAACCAAATCGGCCAAGGCATACGCATAGTCCATCCTCGAAATAAAGTCCGTGATTAGGATAGCCTTATTATTGAGTTCTGCATTGGCAGCCATAATATCCTCGTAATAATACTTGCCGGTTTGCCAGATCAACTGCACTCTCGATTTTTCTATGGATTCAAGTTGTTGCTGCACTGCCCGGTTGATACTACGAGCGCCCAGGCTGCCTCCCAGGACAAGCAAAACAGGGCGATCCGGCTTTAGCCCGAAATGCTTCAGGGCCGCTTCCTTTTGATTGAGTGAACGAAGTAAATCCTGACGCACGGGATTGCCGGTAAGCAAAATCTTTTCTTTCGGGAAAAAGCGCTCCATGCCCTCATAAGCCACACAAATACGGGCAGCCCCTGCTGCAAGTAATTTATTGGTAATTCCGGCATACGAATTTTGTTCCTGTATGAGACAAGGTATTTTTTTGGCAGCCGCAGCCCTGAGCAAAGGACCGCTGGCATAACCGCCCACTCCGACCGCTACGTCGGGCTTAAATTCGCGTATCAATTTGTGGGCTTTACACATACTTCTCAGCAACTGAAACAAGGTTTTGACATTACTCAGCAAATGTTGACGATCAAAACCTCTCACAGGGAGTCCGATGATAGGATAGCCTGCTGCCGGCACTTTTTCCATTTCCATGCGGTTTTCGGCGCCGACAAAAAGTATGTCGGCCTCGGGGCACTTTTGCCTAAGGGCGTTGGCTATGGAAATGGCCGGAAAAATATGCCCTCCGGTACCTCCTCCCGAAATAATAAAACGCGGTTTACGCGTTTCTTCAGTCTGCTGCTTCGATTTCTTCCTGCTGTTCATAATCCGGATCTTCCGTTTCGTTCGATATTAAGTTTTCCTCTTCGGGTATAGGTTTTTGTGTAGCAAAATTGCTAACACTCAGTATAATCGCAAAATACAAACAAGTAATGACTCCCGAACTGCCTCCTCTGCTTATCAAAGGCAAAGGTTGTCCGGTAACCGGGAACCAGTTTACCGCCACTGCCATGTTGACAAAAGCCTGCATAGATATAATCAGTGCCGAACCAAGCACCAGGAGCATAGGCACTGATTTTGTACAACGTTTGGCGATTTTTAAAGCCCTGAACAACAAAAACAAATACAGGAAAGGCACCCCAAACAAACCCAACCAACCCAAATCCTCTATGATAATGGCAAAAATAAAATCGGAATAGGCTTGGGGCAAAAAATCACGCTGGCTGCTGTTGCCGGGTAAAACGCCCAAAAACTTACCCCCGGAAATAGCTATTTTGGCATGTGAAACCTGCCGGTTCTCGTCCGTAATTTTAAATCCTTCATCCCTGACATCCAGCTGTTCGGTCACCAATCTATTGTGCCAGGTTTCCCAGCGGGGCACCCCGTCGAGGCGCTCTATCTTGATCAACAAAAACAACAGCAAAGCGGCTGCCGAAGCCACCAGTAAAAACAAAATCAGGAGTTTTTTCCAGTCCACCCCGGCCACCACCATCATAAGAAAAACAAAGAGGCAGAGCAAAATAGCAGTGGACAAATTCTCAAACACAATCAAAAAAGCCAAGGCGGCCGTCACAATAAGCACCACCCAAAATGCCTTATCCATGGCCTCTTTGGAGCCCTGAGCCCTGCCCAGAAACCAAGCCGAAAACAATACCATCGACAATTTGGCCAGTTCCGAAGGTTGAATCTGTATACCGAAAATCTCTATCCAACGCGCTGCTTCGTTCAGTCTGACACCTATTATGGGAGTCAGAATAAGCATAATAACCGACAACAATAGCAGGGGGAACACCAGCAAAGCGGTATACTTGTAATGGAAGTTATGAAAAGCCACCACCATGGCAACCCCTATCAATAAATACAAGCCGTGTCTTATGATAGGCTCGAAAGGATTCATCCGGGCATAAGCGAGGGTCCCGATGGCGCTAAAAACCTCCACCAACGAAATTATACATAAAAACAAAAAGATCATCCAGATCACTTTGTCGCCTTTGAACACACTTTGTATCAGTTCCATCTCTTATAAATTGCGAACGCAGTTCTTGAATTGACGACCGCGGTCTTCGTAGTTTTCGAAAAGGTCGAAACTGGCGCAGCAAGGCGACAACAAGACAGTATCGCCTTTGGTTGCCAGATTGCTTGCCAGGTCCACTGCCTCTTTCATCGACCGTGCATCGCGAATTTCGTCTACTTTACCCTCGAAGAAATCGTGCAGCTTAGTATTGTCAACACCCAGGCAAACGATGGCTTTCACCTTTTGCCTGACCAAAGCTTCAATTTCGCCGTAGTCGTTTCCTTTGTCGGTACCTCCCATTATCAACACTACCGGTGTATTGACCGATTCGAGGGCGTACCAGCAGGAATTTACGTTGGTGGCTTTGGAGTCGTTGATGTATTCCACCCCGGCCACCCCGGCCACTTTTTCCAAACGATGTTCCACACCCTTGAAATTACTCAGGGCCGTGCGTATTTCTTCTTTGCGAATATGCGCTATGTTGGCCGAAATAGCCGACGCCATAGTGTTGTAAAGGTTATGGGTTCCTCGCAAGGCCAAAGCTTCCTGTTCTATTTCGAATTGTTGATCCGGAGTATTGATAACCAATATTTTATCTTCGATAAAAGCTTTGATGCCGGCATCTTTTTTGAGGGAGAAAGGGTAGGTTTTGGCTCTGATCGTTCTTTTCTTTATCTCCCGTTGAATAATGGGATCGTCGTTCCAGTAAATAAAAGCATCCTGCTCGGTCTGATTCTGAATAATCCGGAATTTGGAGTCCACGTATTCCTGCAAATTGTAATGATAACGATCCAGGTGGTCGGGAGTGATGTTGAGCATTACAGCCACATCCGCCTTGAATTTAAACATATAGTCCAACTGGAAACTGCTGAGTTCAATCACATAGTAATCGTAGTCCTGCTGAGCTACCTGCAAGGCAAAACTTTGACCTATGTTGCCGGCCAGCCCCACATTGAGCCCTCCGTTTTTCAGAATATGATAAGTAAGCAGAGTGGTGGTGGTTTTACCGTTACTCCCTGTAATACAAATCATTTTGGCTTTGGTATAGCGCCCGGCAAATTCAATCTCCGAAACAACGGGTATGCCCTTGGCTTTGATTGTTTGAATCAGGGGAGCCTTGTCGGGAACTCCCGGGCTCTTAATGACTTCGTCGGCGTTCAAAATGAGTTCGAGGCTGTGTTGTCCTTCTTCGAATACTATCATGTTATCTTCGAGCAATTTACGGTAACGCTGGGGAATAGGAGCATTGTCCGTCAAAAAGACATCGAAACCCTGTTTCCTGGCCAGCACTGCCGCTCCGCTGCCGCTTTCGGCTCCTCCTATAACAACGATTCTCTTCATTCTTACCTGATTTTTAGTGTTATTATGGCAAAAGCAGCCAACAATAGACTGATGATCCAAAAACGAACCACAATCTTGGATTCGGGTATGGCTTTGATGGGTTTTTGAATCAAGGCCTCAATGCCAGCATTGCCCGGCTTTTGAAAATGATGATGCAAAGGAGCCATTTTAAAAATACGCTTCCCCACCCCATAACGTTTTTTGGTCCATTTAAAATAGGAGACTTGCATCATCACCGACAAGGATTCCAGCAAAAACACACCACAGAAAAACAACAACATCAATTCTTTGCGAATGATAATGGCAAAAACGGCAATAACACCGCCCAACATCAAACTGCCGGTATCGCCCATAAATACTTGCGCCGGAAAAGAATTGAACCACAAAAATCCCACGGTGGCCCCCACAAAAGCCGACATATAAATGACCAATTCCTCGGAACCGGGTATGTACATAATATTCAAATACGAAGCAAAATTCATATTACTCGACACATAAGCCAATATACCCAAACCCACTCCGATAATGGCCGAAGTCCCTGTAGTAAGGCCATCCAAACCATCCGTCAGATTGGCTCCGTTGGAAACGGCGGTTACGATAAAAATGGTAACCAGCACAAACAGCACCCAGCCGGCTGCCTGCTTGTGTTCTTTCATAAAACAAACCAAATTGGCATAATCCAGGTTGTTGTTTTTAAAAAAAGGAATGGTCGTCTTGGTCGATTTTACTTCACCTTCTTCAAAACGGACTTCTTCGTTGGGCAAGCCGTTGTTGAGCTGAACATTTTCGCGAATCACCACTTCGGGACTCAGATAAAGGGTCAGCCCCACAATTAATCCTATGCCCACCTGGCCGATAATTTTGAATTTACCCTTGAGCCCTTCTCTGTGTTTTTTGAACACTTTGATGTAATCGTCGGCAAAACCCAATAAGGTAAGCCAAACGGTACTGATCAGCATCAAAATGATGTAAATGTTGTCCAGTTTGGCAAAAAGCAATACCGGGACAATAAGTGAAAGAAAAATGATGATTCCACCCATAGTAGGAGTGCCTTTTTTACTTAATTGACCCTCCACGTCCAGATCGCGGGGAACATCGCCTATCTGCATACGTTGAAGCTTAAGGATTATTTTCCGGCCGATAAAAGTGGCTATAAGCAGCGAAAAGATAAAGGCCATAATTGACCTGAACGATACGTACTGAAACATTCCTGCTCCCGTAAAGTCGATACTGTTTAAATAATCAAACAAAGGCACTAACATATTCTCTTGTTTTGTGGCTGTAAACTTTTATAAATAAAACAACAACCGGGTATTGGTATCAGAGTAATTCTTTAAAAATTTCAGTAATTATTTTTTTGTCGTCAAAAGGATATTTCACTCCTTTGATTTCCTGATAATCTTCGTGTCCTTTGCCGGCCACCAACACGTAATCGCCTTTACCGGCTAGTCTGCAGGCAGTACGAATAGCCTCCCTGCGATCGACGATGGACAGCACTCTTTTTCGTACTTCGGCAGGAACACCGGCATACATATCGTCCAAAATAGCCTGCGGTTCTTCAAACCTCGGATTATCGGAAGTAAGTATCAGGGTATCGCTGGCCCGCACAGCCTCCAGAGCCATTTCGGGACGTTTCGTTTTATCGCGGTTGCCCCCCGCTCCCACCACACTGATAATCTTGCCCTGCTTGCGTATCTGAGCCAGGGTTTGTAAAACGTTCTTCAGAGCATCCGGTGTGTGGGCATAATCAACTATAGCGGTATAACCGGTGGGAGAGTTCAAAAATTCCAGCCTGCCCGATACCGGACGCAAGGTGCTTATGATTCTGAGCACTTCGGCAGCATCCATCCCCAACAAGACGGCAGTCCCATATACGGCCAGTAAATTCGATACATTGAATTTTCCGATAAAACGAACGTGTACCTCCCGACCGTCAAAATCCAGTTGCATACCGTCGGAATGAGTTTCGAGCAATCTGGCCCTGAAATCGGCCAAACTGCGGCAGGAGTAGGTATAATGGGCAGCCCGGCAATTTTGAAGCATCACTTTCCCGTTTTTGTCGTCCGCGTTGGTCAAGGCAAAAGCCTCTGCCGGTAAACGGTCGAAAAAGCTTTTTTTGGCCCTGAGATAGGCCTCTACCGTTTTGTGGTAGTCCAAATGGTCGTGAGTGAGATTGGTATAAATTCCTCCGGCAAAGTGCAGACCGGCTATCCTTTCCTGATCTACCGCGTGTGAACTCACTTCCATAAAAGCATATTCGCAGCCGGCCGCCAGCATCTGCGATAACAAACTGTTGATGGCATAAGCATCGGGGGTGGTATGAGTAGCCGGCAATTCCTGTTCATCCACGCGAACGCAAACGGTAGACAATAAACCGACTTTATAACCCAAAGCTTTGAGGGTATTGTAGAGCAAGCTGGCTATGGTAGTCTTGCCGTTGGTACCGGTAACTCCCACCAATTTCAGCTTACGCGAGGGATGAGAAAACCAGGCGGCAGATATTAAACCCAAGGCCAGATTGCTGTTGCCTGTGCGGATATACGTCACCTCCGGATTTATCTCCGAAGGCAGGTTTTCACATACTATCACTGCGGCCCCTTTTGCCACCACTTCGGGAATATAGTCGTGCCCGTCGCTGCGGCTGCCTTTTTGAGCTACAAAAAGACAAGAGGGAGCTGCCAGCCGGGAATCAAAACAAACGGAATTGATCTCCTTGTCTTTGGGGCCCAAATGCTCCAAAACAGTCAAATCTTCTATGCACCGACTCAGTTTCATGCTTATCGTCAATTCAAACGTAATACGATTTCCTGCCCTTCGCGCGAGACGGTACCCGGACGGAGCGATTGTTGCACCACCTTGCCTTTGCCCGTAAGCCTGACTTGAAGCCCCCATTGCTCGAGCAACAAAATGGCATCCCTGGCTCCCATGCCCAACACGTTGGGCACCAGGTTTTCAATAAGGTTTCTTTCTTCCAGAAGCAATCTTTTACTTTCTTCTTCCCGCCTGACCACTATAGGACGCTCACCCTGAACCCCGGAATCGTCGTATTTTATATTCAATTTGTCCATAACGTAAAAGCTGGGGCCGGGCAGGCCTGTTTTAATTTTGGGAAGACCCGTCTCTTTGGTCTCTTTGACCCGTTTACTGTTCAGGTCTATCCACAATTCCCGGGCATAAATCTGCTCAGCAATTTCCTTGAAAACTCCTCCGGCCATCACACCTCCCGAGGCATAGCCCACTACCGGATCGCGTATCACCACAATGGCACTGTATTTGGGGCGATCCGAAGGGAAATAACCACAAAACGAAACCTGATAGTTTTTGCCCCCTGCCTTGTATCCCATGGAACCTTTGGACAAAACCGCCGTTCCGGTTTTGCCTGCTATGGGGAAAAACTTACTTTTGGCCGCCCCTCCCGTTCCTTTTTCCACCACGCTGTCCAACATCGCTCTGATCTCGCGCAAGGTTTTGTCGGAGCATATTTTTAAATTCAGGACCTCCGTACCAAAGCTTTTATGTACCTGATTTTCTCTGAAAATTTCTTCAACAAAAAAGGGTTTTACCATACAACCATCGTTGGCAATAGCATTGTAATAGGTCAAGGTGTAAATAGGCGGGATACGCACCACGTAGCCGATCGACATCCAGGGTAAGTCGGTTTTAGCCCAATAACGGTTTTTATTTTTAGGATGAGGAATGTCGGGATAGCCTGCACCCGGAATTTCTATATCCATAGGCTGATTGATCTTCATTTTGTACAAGCGATCCACAAAACGGGCAGGATTGTCGGCAAAAGCTTTGTCTATCAAAGTAGAAATGCCGATGTTGGAAGAATACCAAATGCTCTTGGCTGCGGTTATTTTACCGTAACCTCCATGTTCCTGATTGTGATCGCTCATTGCCTGGCCATACATTCTGACCAGGCCCTTTTGGGTATCGACCGAATCGTTGGGCTTGATTTTCCCTTCTTCCAGGGCGGCCATCATGGCTATGGTTTTGAAGGTGGAACCCGGCTCACTGAGGTCGCTTACGGCGTAGTTTTGTATTTCCTGGTAAGATCCCGTGGAAGTAAGGCCTAAATTGCTGATCGCTTTTACTTTGCCTGTTTTCACCTCCATCAGTACGGCGGTTCCCGAGGCTGCCTCCGTCTTTTCGAGCATTTCTTTCAAAGCCGTCTCAACGATGTCCTGCATGGGAATGTTGATGGTCGTCCTTAAATTCCAACCGTCCCGGGGCTCTTTGTTGTTGACATTCATGTATTGGCCGGCCACTTTTTGACGGGTCGACACACCGTCCTGGCCCCGGAGCAAAGAATCGTACTTTAACTCAAGCCCACTGCGCCCGCCTTTGCCGAATTCGGCGTAAATATTTCCTATGGTTCTCGAAGCCAGAGAGCCAAACATTTTTTGACGTTCCAGGTATTTTTTTTCATACAATCCGCTTTGATAACGGCCTTTACTAAACAAAGGGAAGGTCTTGATCTCTTTCCAGTCGGCGTAAGACACTCTCCGCGGATGTATCAGATACTCACGACTGGCCCTGCGCTGCCCCTCGCGCAGCCTTGCTTCAAAATCTGCCGGCGACAGGTCGCCGAATTTTTGCGACAGAGCCCGGCAAAGCGGTTTCATGTATTTATTGAGAGTATCCCTGTGTACGGCCTGAAAATCCATATACAGGGCATAGCTCGGCACTGTGGCGGCCATCAGCAAACCCTCGTCCGAAAAAATATTCCCTCTGCCGGCGGGAACAACAACGTTTTCGCGCTGTTGTTTGTTTTTCCATTCTGCCCAGGCCGCCCCTTCGGCAAATTGTATGTGAAAAGCTGCAAAAATAATACCAAACAGCATGACACTAAAACACAGAATCACTATGATCAAATAGCGTTTGCGTATACCTTTTGTTATGTCTTCACCTGTCTGTTCGTCCATTTCCTTTCCAAGCCTGCAAGCGGCTCCATTTATTTTACTTTCAAGGTATAGGGAGGCTCGGTTAATTCCTTTAATTCCAAGCCTTTTTCCTCTACCATCGATTTAATATGCGATTGGCGGCTTTCCTGCATAAACTCCGAGGTGTACATCAAAGCCTCGTATTTTACATCGTTAAGTTCTTGTTGCAACCTGTTTATTTCGGCCAGTTTCATTATTACCGAGTAATGATTGCCTATATAAACAAAGAGCAACACTACTATAAGGAATATCAATTTGGCGTGTTTGCGAAAGAAATTCTTATCCAGAAAGCTTCCGTCTATAAATTCGCCAAAAATAAAACGTTTGGTCGTTTTTTTATTTTCTTCTTCCTGTTCCATTTCTTAACGCTTTTCTGCTATTCTAAGGCGGGCACTGCGCGAACGCGGATTCAGTTCCTGTTCTTCCGGCGAAGGCACCAGCACCTTGTTGTTGATCAGAATAAAGGGACTGAGATTGTTGCCGTAAAAATCTTTTTTTACCTCACCCTCCAGATTTCCGGTCCTCATAAAATTTTTGACCAAACGGTCTTCGAGCGAATGATAACTGATTACCACCAATCGACCTCCGGGCTTCAAGATATCCAGGGATTGTGTCAACAAATCCTCCAGGGCTCCGACTTCCTGATTCAGCTCAATACGCAAAGCCTGAAAAACTCTAGCCAGGTCTTTTTTTTCGGCTTGCCTGCTCAACAAAGGCCGCAGCAAATCCGACAGCTGACCTGCCGTTCTTACAGCTTGTTCCTCTCTAGCCTTCACGATAGCCCCGGCCATCCTTGCAGCCTGACGAAATTCTCCGTACACGCTAAATACTCTGCAGAGCTCTTCTTTGGAATAATCTGCCAGAATATCTGCAGCCCTAAGAGTAGCTCTTTGATTCATCCGCATATCGAGATCGACATCAAAACGAAAAGAGAATCCCCTGCCGGCCTGATCGAAATGATGAGACGATACGCCCAAATCCGCCAAAATTCCGTCCACTTGTTCCTCTCCGTAATAACGCATAAAATTGGATAAAAAGCGAAAATTGCCGTGAACAAACTGCAAACGTTTATCTTCCGGCAAATTTTTCAGTGCTTCTTCATCCTGGTCAAAGGCATATAGCCGACCTCCCTTAAGCTGCGCCAGAATGGCGCGCGAATGACCTCCTCCCCCAAAAGTTGCATCTACATAGATGCCTCCCGGTTTCAGAGCCAGGCCATCTACGCTTTCACTCAACAAAACAGGAATATGGTAGGGTGTTTCCATGGTGTAATTACTCCGGGATTTTGGTTTTGGTCATTAGTTCCTGCATCCGGGTTTTAAACAGCTCCGGATCCACTCTTGGCTGCTCGAGAGCTTCTTTTGCCCAGATTTCC
>Ga0208195_1000860_pt1 | contig 36695 bp, 20 predicted proteins | sample AD_UKC077_MetaG_FD_184441 | JGI IMG/M metagenome (GOLD analysis project Ga0208195, IMG submission 184441) | Active sludge microbial communities of municipal wastewater-treating anaerobic digesters from USA - AD_UKC077_MetaG (SPAdes) (version 2) | ecosystem: Engineered > Bioreactor > Anaerobic >... | reverse complement strand
TGAGCGGAGGAAAACCGTGCGAAGGAGCCGTTGGAAAATGAAATCGAAAAAAGTCATGAGCGTCGTTTCAGGCCCGTTTTATCGAGGTAAAATCAATATTGGTTCAAATTTAACCGGACACTAGTGACTGTAACAATTTAATGAATCCGGGTTATTCCCCGCCCGCCGACTTGCGGCCACGACTGCATAATTTTTACAAGGTGACGATCCGTGGGGAATTCATCCAATCATAATGATTTGCCAGACATCCCCCCCGCCAAGGAAACGCGGCAACAGAGGATATCTGTTGCCGCGTCGTAATCAATTGTCTGGTTGGATTGGTTTATTTTTCCAGACGGAAAAACTGCGTTCCGGTGGCCGGCAAGGTGACCACGTTTTGGTCCCCTTCAACGGTGGGCGTCGCCGCGACATCGGCCCAGTCGGCCGGCGCCAAACTGGAACTGGTTTTCAATACGAACCCGGCGGCGTCAACCGGCCAGGCGATGCGGATGTCCGCACCGACCAAAGCGATGGTCAACGTCGGAACGATCACCGCTTCCCCGATGTACCCGCGCAACCGCGGCCCATCCACACGGCCCAAGGCGACGCTGTTGCTGTCGGCGGTGTTGGCGTTCCCCCAACCGTAAAGACGGAAGGTCACGGTCGCCGGCCCGTTCAAACTTTGCAGATCCTCAATGAGGGACAGGTCAATCGTGGGAATGGGATCGCCCGGACTGGTGCCGGTGTTCGGGCGGCCGGGCACGTCGCCAACGACCCATTCATACGGATGGACGTATTCCCGGGCGGTCCCGCTGGTCCGGCCCCGGTACGTGAAGGTGGAGGAGGTAATGCCGAGTTTACTCCAGATCAGGCCGCGGGGCGGAATGGTGATCCCTGGCGTCGCGAAACCATCCAAACTGTATTGCCATTCATAATTCAAGGGGGCGTTGACCGCCGAACGCCGCAACGAGGCGTCCAAGGAATCCAGCGAAAGAGCGGAGCCTTCCTCCACCGTCACCGCAAACTCGAAATAATCGCCGCGCTCGATTGCATTGGCGCGATTGGGGGTCGAAGGATTGTGGGCTGAGTTGGGGTTGTTCCATCGGTTGGCGGCAAACCCGGCCCCCAGACTGCTCGCCGCGATGCCCGGACCGCGGGTGAGTTCGGAGACCGTGAGGTGGTCCGCCACCCGGGTGGCGGCGAGCGTTTCCGTGATACCGCCTATCTCACTGAGATCCCATTCCACCACGAAATCAGGGGCGAAACGAACCAGGAAATTGGTGGACGCCTGCGCGCCGCCGGAAGCCACCGTGATGGTGATGATCGCATTGCCCAGAACGTCCGGCTGGGGCGTGACGGTCACGGTCTGTTCCGTGTCGTAGCCGGAAAAAGTGATGTCGTCGTCCGCAACCACATTTTGATCGGAAGAAGTGCCGCTGAACACCCAGGTATTGGGTTCGCCCGGGAGATCGAACACGTTGAAATCAACGGTGGCGGCCACATTCGACGAAACGATCTGCGGAAAGATTTGCGACAGGGTGGGATTGCCAACCACCGTCAGGGTGAAACAGGATTCCGTGATTTTGCCGCCGCCATCCTTGACGCGGATCGTGACGACGGTGTCGCCGGTTTGGCCGGGGGCCGCCGTGGCCGTGAGGGTGCGTTGTCCCTCGCTCCCGTCCAGCACCAACGCGCTCAACAGGGTGGGATTGGAGGAGCGCACGGTGATGTCCAAATCGCCCGCGGGGGTTTCGACATCGTAAACGTAAAAGGTCAACGGATCCGTGGATTGACCGCCCAGGATGGTTAGGTCATCAATGGCGCTCACCGTAGGCCAAGAATTCATCGGGTCCATATCATCGCCGGTCACGGTGATCATATCGAGCCAGAGGGTGCCTCCCGTGCCGTAATTGGACGTCACCCGGTTGGCGACATAGGCATCCGCTCCCGAACCGGTGGCAGTGGATTCGAACTCACTCACCAAGCGGATTCCGAAATCAGGATTGTTGTTGGCGCCCTGGATGTGGCTTAAATCGGCATACAGTCCCATCACCCACGCCGGCGTAGACTCATCCAAGCCATTGCCATCAATCGAACTGGCGGTGGTCACCGAGTCGGAATCAATCCAATCGGTGCCATTCAGGGTGTATTGCCAACGCCAATAGCGGCTGGCCGTGGCGCTGTTTTCCTGATCCCAGGTGATGCGAATATTTTCGTATCCGGACGTGTTTACATGAAACTGAGCGCCCGTGGTTTTATTGCCCTCCGTGGCCTCGGGGAAACCGGTATCCGGCACGCCGGTCAACGCCCCTACGCGCCAGTGGGTGTTGTCCAGTTGATTCGGGTCCGAGGAGCCCGTCGTCGCGGCCACTTGCCCAAATTGCGCGCCCACGCCGCCGACGGTTTGCGCGGGAAAACCGATTTGATCGTTCGGGCGGAGGGTGCCGATTGCGGGAATGTCGAATTCAAAACTATTGAAGTCCCATTGACGGATGGTATCGGCGGTCACGGTGAAATGCACCGCCACGGCGCCGACCAGGATACATAGGTATTTTTTCATGGTTTTTTTCGCGGAGGTTGTGGGGTTATTTATTTTAGTTGGTTGAGGGGTGGATCCTGATCAAGGAGAAGCAATCCGGGCTGTGCCTTGGGAGAGATTCCAAGCGTTCAGCCAATTGGCACGTTTGACGAATTCGGCATGGCCATCGCAAAAACTCATCAGACTGCCGTCCAAGCCGTGATTATCTTCCCGGTCCGGGAAATTGTTATTGTCGTTTTGGGACAGGATGGGCGGGTTGTTCTTGCCCGTATCCGCATCAATCATCAGGAAAATGGCGGAGGGGCCCGGGCGACGGTTGGCCAGAAAAGGGTGGTTGGCCCGGATGGTAAAGTTGTTCACCCGGTTTTCCGTCTTCTTGGGATTGGGAATGCTGGTGCCGGTGAACAAGCCGAACACCTCGTAACTGAGCCCCCAAAAATTCGGGGCTTTGGCCAGGACAATTAAATCCCCCATCACTTTTTCTCCGGTGCCGGGTTTGGTGATGACATAGTCGCTCCGCACCTTGTGCTGGCGGGCCGCGGGACAGGTGAAACTGCCCAAGGAACGGATATAGGTCGGATAGAGATAAGAAAGGTCGTCGTCGGAACCGGTGCGATCGGAATCTGTCGGCAGTTTATTCAGTTCGCTCGGAAACCAGGTCGGCGCGGTGAAGTGCCCGTTGTAATCGGAGGCATACATCGTGGAGGCGATCGCCAGTTGTTTGTGGTTGTTCAAGCAACTGATCCGGTGCGCCCGGGCTTTGGCTTTGGACAACGCCGGAAGCAGCATGGCCGCCAAAATGGCGATGATGGCGATCACCACCAGCAGCTCGATCAAAGTAAAGCCCCGTCCCCCTCCTCCCGGAAACGCAAGAGGCGGTGCCCCCTGGGGCCCCGCCTCCTGCGTTCGTAAATCCAACCGACTCACTTCAAACTACCGTTTGGGGCGCCGCAACAGATACGCCAAGCCGCCCAAGCCCAACAGCGCCCAAGTGCCGGGTTCCGGGATCGGATTGGGACCGCCGTACACCATGTCCTTATACTGCAGACCCTCGTAAAACGGATCCGTCGTCACATCGAATTTCTGATTAAGGATGTTCCCGCTCCACATGATGGCACCGAACCAATCATCGGCCGTCGAGCCGGTGGACTCGCCTTTCCGGCCCACGTACAACGCACCCGCCGTGGTGGGGGGGCTGCCCGGCAGGTCAATGACGTTGCCATAAGCGCTGCCGCCGAAGTATTCCCCGTTATTATTCGGCGCGCGGAAGGTGATGGCACCGTAGGAATAATCGCTGGCCTGCGGGTTGTTGCCGTCAATCAAACCAATTGAATCCACGACTGTCCATCCTTCGGGCAGATCCAAAAAACCATCATTGTCAGTATCCAGATCCATGGTCGTGAGGGGCACCGGCCCCGTCCCAATGTTGACCAACATGATCGTCGTGGCGGAATTCTCCAAGTCCGTCTGGGTGCCGTCCGAATAATGCCCCACACTGCTGCCGGCGCCGTCAGCCTGGCCCCATCCGGGTTCAATGGTGTTCTCCATCAGGGTGGCTCCGGGCGCCACCGGTCCGTGCGGGCTGTTGTACTGACGGGCAAACAAATAGCCATTGGCGCCGATCGAAAACGCCCTCAAGTCGAAGAATTGATTGATGTCCCCGCGCCCGGTGCCGCCCTGCCCCTCAAGGCTCAACAGATAATAGCCGGCGAGCGACATATTGGGCGTGCCGCGCAATTCAAAATACTCGTTGCCGCCATCGGCACCCAAAGGGTTGGCCAGGACTTCATTGATCCAGACGGATTGGGCGTTGGTTGCGCTGACGGCGAGCGACAGAACGGCGAGCGAACTGAGGATGCGTTTCATAGGTATTTCGTTGTTGCGCTACACCTTACTGGAGTTGGCGGGGACTGACAAGATAATTTTCCCGATTTTTTGGTTTTGGGGATTCCCAGCAAAAAACCCGCCGGATCCTCCGGTCGGCAGCCATTTCCCAGAGTTTTTCGCCGCCGATCGGGGAGGTGGAGGATTTACGACGGCCCCGAAGTTGCCAGGTTGTTCGGGGCCGTCAGGGGAATTTCGTCGGCGGACTTCGCGCTCAATGCATCTCCACGGAACAGGAGCCGATGCCCTTGCGATAGTAGTTGAACTGCACGTTCGGATGATCCGCCAGCAGTGACATTGGCACGGCGGCGTCCGGGATCTTTTTCGCAATCATCAGGCAGGTGAGCCGCTGGCCGAACGGATTGTCGTGGTTGCCCGCGTGCCAGATGGAGACTTTCTCCGCCTTCCACGTCTCGACCGGCCCAACCGTGATGGCCTGGGTGGGCACCAGGGAGATGTTGCCGCCGCCCGAGGTGCGCGCATTTTGCGCCACCGTCAACGGATGCAGATCCACCACCCGCGTCCCGAGCCGGCGATATTCAGCAGGCGTCGGCGGGGCGTTCTTATATTTGCCCGTGCGTTTGGGCGGATCGTTGAAGGCCCAATGTTTCACGTCGCCCTGGCCGCCCTGCATGACGGCGCATCGCACGCCTGCATCCCAACTCCGACGAAACGCCCGCATATCGGCCTTGGGGAAGTGCAGGTTTTCGTCCGGCATGACGAGGTTCTTGCGGATGCGGCTGAAGCACAACTCGCGATCAGCCTTCTCGAACGAAAGCGGGTGGGTGGGCGGGGTTTCTTTGCCGTCGAGATACCACTCGTCCATGCCCCAGAAATGGCCGGAGCGAATGTTGAGGTTCAACTCATTGACCAGCCGGGCCACGAGCGGTAATTGCTCGGTCGGCCCGATCGGGCCGCAGATGCCCACCGGATTGTCGGGGGTGGATTGTTTCCAGGCGGTGATGTATTCGAGCGCTTCGGCAAGGTAGAAATCTTCGAGCGTGTCGTACATCACGACCTTGAAGCCGGGCCGGGAGAGTTTGACCATTTTCTCCGGGGTGAGGACGAGGGTGTCCCGGATGATGTCGTCGTCGAGGGTGGTGTAATCCCACCAGTCGGGGGCGATGGCGCTGAGTTTGCGAGGCATGATTTCTATTGGGTTAACGGTGTTGACACGTGAAGTAGGGAACGCGTTGTTTCGTCATCATGCGCCTGAGTGTCGGTTGTGGGCGAAAGAATTCAACCGAAAAGTTGCATCGGTCGCGCGATTCGGATCGTGCGAGTTCCCGGGACGCGGGTTCCGGGTTGAAGGTGGCGGGTTGTTCCAGTAGTGTTCCCCCGCCGGGCTGGCCGGCATTGGGTGTGGCCGGCGCCGACGGATGATTTTATGACACTGACAGAAAAACTGCTTGCCCGCGCGGCGGGAAAGGCGCGCGTGACCGCCGGAGACAACATCTGGGTGAACGCTGACGTGTTGATGACGCACGATGTGTGCGGGCCGGGCACGATCGGGGTGTTCAAGCGCGAGTTCGGTCAGGATGCCAAGGTCTGGGACCGCCACCGCGTGGTAATCATTCCCGATCATTACATCTTTACCGCTGATTCGCGGTCGAACCGCAACGTGGATATCCTCCGCGAATTCGTGCGGGAACAGAACCTCCCGTATTTCTACGACGTGATTGATGATCCGGCGGGCACTTGGAAGTTCGATCCCACCCGCGGCGTCCTCAAACGGCAATACGGTTCGCATTACGCCGGCGTTTGTCACACCGCGCTGCCGGCCCGGGGCCACACGCGCCCTGGTGAGGTGTTGTTCGGCACGGATTCGCACACCTGCATGGCCGGCGCCTTCAACGAATTTGCCACCGGCATCGGCAACACGGACGCCGGGTTCGTCATGGGCACGGGCAAGTTGCTCCTCAAAGTTCCGGAAACCATGTGCTTCCGGCTGGAGGGCAAACTGCAACCCGGCGTCATGGCCAAAGACATCATTTTGCACATCATCGGGGAGATTGGGTTTGATGGCGCCACTTACCGGGCCATGCAGTTTGAAGGACCGGGCGTGGCGACGCTTTCCATGGATGACCGCATGACCATCGCCAACATGGCCATCGAAGCTGGCGGCAAGAACGGCATTTTCCCGTTCGACGGGCGGACGGCTGAATACGTGGACGCCCGGGTCAAACGCAACGGGACCAAAGCCAGCTACGAACCCGTCGAGGCTGATGCGGACCAGAAATTCGTTTACGAACTGGTGGTGGATTTGTCGAAACTCGAACCGCTCGTGGCGTGTCATCCGGATCCCGGCCAGCGCAAGAAGGCGAAGGAATTGGCCGACCTGAAATTGGATCGCGCCTACGTCGGCTCCTGCACGGGGGGCAAGACCAGTGATTTCGTGGAATTCGCGCGGGTGTTGCGCGGACGGAAGGTGACCATTGACACCTTTGGCGTGCCGGCCACGCCCGACATTGTGCGCGAGTTGCAGAGTACGTATTGGGGCGATAAAACGATCTGGCAAATTCTGGAGGACGCCGGGGTGCAGATGACCGAAAACGCCGGCTGCGCCGCGTGTCTGGGCGGCCCGTTGGATACCTTCGGGCGAATTAACAAACCCGGGATCAAATGCATCAGCGCCACCAATCGGAATTTCCCCGGCCGCATGGGCAACAAGGAATCGCAGGTGTTCCTCGCCAGTCCGGCCACGGTGGCCGCCAGCGCCATCACCGGGCGGGTGACGGATCCTCGGGAATACGTCGGCGAAGGCTGAATAGGCGCCGGTGCCGGCAGGGATCAACGCCCGCAAAGTCGGAAACGGTAAAGCTTCTCCACAGGCCCCGGGCGGCGCCAGATTCGGAGCACCGTTCAATCCGGCATGGATTGCCCGGCCCGGTCCGCACTCGTGGCCGTCCGGTTGCCTTCTGCTGACGCGTCTCCCTTGCGGTCCGATCCCGTAAAAAATGCGTCCTGCGCGGATGTCTTCTGGACGCCCCCGGCTCGAGCCGTTATAAAATTTAGCCCGGCAATCGCCACCATCTTCGGGGCGCGGAGCCGGATGCACCGCCCGTCGGGGTGACATAAATGAATCGCAAAATCGCAGACCAATGGTGTGAGCGGGGGATTCTTTTCCTTACGCTGGCCATTTTGGTGTTCGGTCCGCTGGCCACCGGCGCCGTGCGCATGCTGGAATTCTTGGTCATCCAAGGGTTGACCGTGGGCGTGTTGGTGCTGTGGATCGCCCGCCTGTGGTTGCAACGCCGGTGGGAATTTCTTTGGCCGCCGATTTGTTGGGCGGTGCTGGCCTTCACCCTGTACGGCATTGGTCGGTATTGGACGGCGGACGTGGAATATGTGGCCCGCCAGGAATTGCTGCGGATCTTGGTTTACGCCTTTCTGTTCTTCGCCATCCTCAACAATTTGCACAGCCAGGAAGCGATGCGGACCATCACCTACACAATGGTCTTTCTCGCGATGGTCCTCTCGTTTTACGCGGTGTACCAGTTCATTACCGAATCGAGCCGGGTCTGGCACTTCGTCAGCCCCTACAAACACCGCGGGATGGGCACCTACATCAACCCCAATCATTTCGCCGGTTTCCTGGAATTGATTTTGCCGGTGGCGCTTGCTTATACGCTGGCCAGCCGGGCCAAACCCGTTACCAAAGTGTTCCTCGGTTACGCGTCGCTGGTGTTGTTGGCGGGAATCACGGTGACGATGTCGCGGGGCGGCTGGATCGCCACCGCCGCCGTGCTGGGCGTGTTGGGAGTGATTCTGGCCTTGCGCAGCACGTATCGCTGGGCTGCCTTGGCGCTGTTGATCGTTGTCGCCGGATCGGCCGTTTATTTCCTGCCCCGCAATTTTATCCTGAAGAAGCGGATGGAAACCGTGACGCGCGAAATCAGCGAGGCGCAGACCAGTGATGTGCGCCCGCTGATCTGGCAGGCGTCGCTGCGGTTGTGGGCGGAGCACCCGTGGTGGGGCGTAGGGCCGGGACATTTCGACTATCGTTTTCCGGCGGTTCGTCCGGCGCCCATCCAAGGCCGGCCCGACCGGGTCCACAATGATTATTTGAATGCCTTGGTGGACTGGGGCGCGGTCGGCATCGCCCTGGTGTTTAGTGCGTGGGGATTGCTTTTCCTGGGCGTCTTTCAGACCTGGCGTTACGTGCGCGGGTCTCCCGGGGATCTCGGCGGGCGCAACAGCAGCAAATTCGCCTTCGTGCTGGGGGCGTCGCTCGGCTTGGTGGCGATCCTCTGCCATTCGCTCACCGACTTCAACATGCAAATCCCGGCGAATGCCATTCTGGCGGTGACGTGGATGGCGTTGTTGAGCGCCCATTTGCGCTTTGCCACGGAACGGCATTGGTTTCGGGTTCGCCTTCCGGGCCGCGTTGTAGCCAGTTTGGTGCTCTTGGGCGGGGTAATTTATCTGGGCGCGCAGGGTTGGCGGCGCACCCACGAATACGTTTGGCTGGAGAACGCCCGGCGGCAATCCCCCTTTTCGCCGGCTCAAGGTGAGGCGTATGCCCGGGCCTTTGCCGCTGACCCAATGAATTTTGAAGCCGCCTACCGCGCCGGGGAGGCGTGGCGCACGCAAAGCTTTGAGGGAGGCGATAATTACCGGGGATTGGCCACCAATGCGATGACCTGGTTCCAGAGCGCCCGGCAACTGAACCGCTACGATCCGTTGCCTCCGTTACGGTATGGGATGTGCCTGGATTGGTTGGGCGAACCTGCGGCGGCCGAACCTTACTACCACCAGGCCACGCGTTTGGCGCCGAATAATTACTACGTGACCGCGCACGTGGGATGGCACTACCTGCAGGAGGCGGACTACGCCGCGGCCCTGCCTTGGTTCGAGCGATCCCGCCGGTTGTTTTGGCAGGACAACCCCATCGCGGATACCTACCTGCAATTATGCCGCGACCGCCTGCACGAAGCGGCGACCAACACCGCCCCGCTACGGCTGATGCCCGGCTCACGCTAGCCGCCAGTCGAACCGAACGTAGGCGCAAAGCAGGTTCGTTGCGAGCGACCCAAGTAATGGGAAGCGCGTGGGTTGGGTTCGTGCCAAAATCTGGTTTCGGGACAAATCATCACCGCCATTATCGGCAAAGATTCCGCTGGCGTTGCGAAACACCCCGTATTTTCAGTCTCCAATGGCCGGTTATCTGTTTGCCAATGGTCCATCAATCTTTTGTTGCAGGTGCAACAAAGATTGAGCGGCGTTTGGTGGATGAAATTCCTTGCGGTGGGCGATGGGGGGTGTGGGTTTATGTAATTCCGCCGGGGGTGCAGTTGGTCGCCGAGGTGGGCGCCAGCGTCTATCTCGACTCATTGTGAAGCAAGCCATCTTTTCTTTTTGGATTAGTGCGTTGAATCAGGCCGGGAGTTTGTCCGGGTGGCGCTTGCCTTGGCGGGTCGCTTGTGTTTCGTCGGCCGCCGGGGGCGGGGATTTCTTGCTGGCAGCGCAAGCCCGATCTTGCGTGGCGGCTTTTTATTTGAGAAAAATAAAGGCACGGGCTTAAAACGCCGGCTGCGTGCGCACCCTATACAACATCTTGTTTTTGATCGGCTTCGTGCTGGCCTCGCCATATTACTTCTGGCGAATGCGACGGCGGGGCAACTGGCGGGCGGGTTTTGTCCAGCGGTTGGGCCGGTACGACACCAAACTCAAGCAGGCCATCACCAACCGGCACGTGCTTTGGATGCACGCCGTCAGTGTGGGGGAGGTCAATCTTTGCACCCAATTGATCCGCGCATTGGAGCCGCGCCTGCCCAACCTCAAGATTGTGGTTTCCACCACCACCACCACCGGCATGGCGGAGTTGAATCGTCGTCTGCCCTCACACATCACGCGAATTTACTACCCGATTGACCGGAAACTCTACGTAGCGCGGGCTTTGGGAACGATCAAACCGAAAGCCGTCGTGCTGGTGGAGGCGGAAATCTGGCCGAATTTCCTCTGGCGCGCCCGGAATCAAGGGGTGCCGGTCTTTTTGGTCAATGCCCGACTCTCCGCGCGTTCCTACCGACGGTATAAATGGTTCGGTTTCCTTTTCCGTCCGCTGTTCCGCAGTTTCGCCGGAGTGGGTGCCCAGAATGAAGCCGATGCCGCGCGCCTGCGCAAGCTGGGCTGCCGACCGGAAGTTGTCCATGTGGTGGGCAGTCTCAAATACGATGCGGCGCGCCTCGAGGAACGCCGGTCTCTGGATGTACCGGCGATGCTGAAGCAATTGGGGGTAACCAAGGATGGTCCCGTCCTCGTGGCCGGCAGCACTCATGCCGGCGAAGAAGTGTTGTTGGCCGAGCAGTATCGCCGGTTGCGACAGCGGTTTCCCAACCTTTTCCTGATTCTGGTGCCCCGCCATTTCGAACGCGGTCGGGAAGTGGGCCGTCAGCTCGCCGAGCGCGGCGTGCGTTTTGTGTATCGCAGCGAAATCACGGGGCGCACCCAATATTCCCCCGGAGAGATGGATTGTCTGCTTGTCAACAGCACCGGGGAGTTGCGGTATTTCTATGAGCATGCCGATGTAATTTTTGTCGGCAAGAGTCTGACCGCTGAAGGAGGACAAAATCCCATTGAGCCGGGGGCTTTGGGCAAGGCGATGGTGTTTGGGCCGCACATGCAAAACTTTGCCGAGATCGCCCAAAATCTGGTCGCCCGCCGCGGTTCGTTGCAGGTGCAAAACGCCGCCGAACTAGAGGAGACATTGGGACGCCTGCTTGCCGATCCGGCGCTCCGCGAAGAACTGGGACGCAACGCGCTGCAGGTGGTGCGGGAAAATCTGGGGGCGGTGGAGCGGACCGTGGCCATGATCGTGGATCAACTGGGCCGAAACAGCGACTTGTATGTAGCGCCGCGGGGATGATCTGATTCTTCCGACCCAGCGCGGAATCAGGGGCGGCTTCCACTCCGACCGCAATGTTTCCGCGCGGACTGTGAACGACTCATCTGACAATGGTCGCTGTCTTTACGGTCCGTCAATCATGATGCCGCGGACCGGGGCGCCGCCGGGGAAATCCGCCCAGTAAATCGCGCGAAAACCCGGCGGGTTGTATTCCCAATGCCACGGTTCATTTTGGTAGGGATACCAGCCAAACGCCTCACCCCGCAGGAGCAACCATTTGTGGACGGGCGATTCCCGCATCCGCACCAGGTCGCCCATGGGCCGGGTGAAGACTTCCCGGGTCTGGAACACATCCCCCAGGCTCATTTGAAAATCAATCGCCAGCCCGAGCGAATGCGCGGAAAAACTGGCGACGGCATTGGGGTTCCCGGCGCGCGCGGCATTCGCCTGGGCCACGTGCGGAAAACGGTGGGAGGAAAGAATGATCAAATCCACGCCCTCGGCTTTGGCCTGTTCGCGCATCCGCACAAATGCCGGCAACGCGTGCCGGTTCAGCCGCCATTGTTCCTGACCGGGAATGGACACCCATTGGTTGGTGATGTATTCCCAAACGGCCGGGGTTGTTTCCTCCCGCAGGACCACTGCGGCGCGGGTCCGGTTCGCCCGCCGCTCGGGGCGCACCAGATCCAAAGCGTCCACCATCACATCGGCAAATTGTTCATTCGGTCCCGGCGGACCGCCGGGGAAGTCGTCCGCGTGCCAGTTGAAATTGCGAAAATGCTCGCTTAACTCCGGGCCGAGGATGTCCAGTCCTGAAGTCTTGGGATCGTGAATGAATTTCAATTCCAAAGCGCGTAGCAATTGGCGTTGGGACGCCTCGGTTCGCCGGGCCAACGCCTCGCCGAAGGCGGCTTCCACTTGGGCATCCTCGTGCCGATCCCGGAGCGCTGCCCAAATGTAATCCGCGGGCAGACGGGATCCGCCCGTCGCGGCGAGGTCCGCCGTGGCTTCAATCAAGGCCATGACGGGATCGGTGGAGGTGGATTCGGCTTTGCGCAACCCCGTGCAACCGGCGCTCCACCAAGCCAGGACCAGAATCAGAATTCCATTGCGGATGATGATCGTCATGGAACGCATCCTCGTTAAGACCATCCCGGACGTCAACCGGGGAGTAAAATCAGGCGGCTGAAAACGATGTTCTCCGATCGTGACGGCGTCCTCCGGGGTTGCCGCGCGAACGTGCATCGTTGCCGCGTCATCCCCGATGCGGCGTGCCCAAGGGATGCTTTTTGTTTGCCGTAATGCGTGAATTCGAGTCCATTGGCTGCCGGATCGAATACGGCCATGACAATTTGGGATGCGCATATTCATTTGTCGGGCGTGCCCGGGGACGCGCCGGAAGCGCGGTTGGAACGGTTGCTGGAATACGCCGATCGTTTGGGCATTGAACGGGTGTGCGTGTTCATGGGCATGAAATGGTCCTACGCCCCTTCTCCGGACGATCTGCGCCAGCAAAACGACGAAGTGTGGCGGGCCATCCGTCATTTTCCCGAGCGCGCCTTTGGTTTCGTTTATCTCAATCCGAATCATCTCGCGGCCAGCCTGGCCGAACTCGATCGTTGCGTGCGGGACGGGCCGATGGTGGGCGTCAAACTTTGGGTGGCGCGCCGTTGTCACGAGCCGGTGTTGGACCCGCTGGTGCGCCGCGCCGCCGAGTTGAAAGCGGTGGTGTTGCAGCACACGTATTTGAAAGCCACCGGCAATCTGCCCGGCGAATCCACCCCCACCGACCTCGCCCAACTGGCGGCGCGACATCCCGACGCCTCGTTTATCGCCGCGCACACCGGTGCGGATTGGGAACTGGGCATTCGGGCGTTGCGCGATACACCCAACGTAAGCGTGGAATTGTGCGGGTTCGACCCGACGGCGGGGGTGACCGAAATGGCTGTGCGCGAAGTCGGCGCGGCGCGCGTGCTTTACGGGAGTGACGCCGGCGGGCGCAGTTTCGCCTCGCAACTGGCCAAGGTGTTGGGTGCGCAAATCAGCGCCGCCGACAAGCAATTGATTCTGCGGGATAATTTGAAACGTCTGCTGACGCCGATTCTTCAGACAAAAGGCATACGGATATGAACACGCTTTCCGCGCTCAACCGCCGCGAGTTTGTGCAGACCGCTGCCACCGCCGCCTTGGCTGGATTCGGCAGCGCGCGCGCCGCGGCCGCTCCCCGGTCCAAAGCGCCCGCCGGAACTGGTCGCCATCCGGCGTGGGTGGACGTCAATGTGACCTTGGGACGTTGGCCGTTTCGGCGACTGCCCTTCGACGAAACCCCGGCGTTGGTGGGCAAGCTGCGTCAACAGGGCGTCACCGCCGCTTGGGCGGGCACGTTCGACGGGGTTTTTCATCACGACTTGGCGGCGGCCAACGCGCGCTTGGCGGAGGATTGCCGCCGGCAGGGACGCGGATGGTTGCGGCCCTTCGGTTCGGTGAACCCGAAACTGCCCGGATGGAAACGCGACCTGCAACAGTGCGCCGAAGCGCATCAAATGGCCGGCATCCGCCTGCACCCAACCTATCACGGTTACGCATTGGATGACGCGGCTTTCGCGCAACTGCTGGTGCTGGCGGGGCGGCACCGGTTGATTGTGCAAATCGTCGCGGACTTGGAGGATGAACGCACCCAGCATCCGCTGGCCCGGGTGCCGCATGCGAATTTACAACCGCTCGTGCCCTTGTTGCGGGCCGGCACCGGCGCGCGGGTGGTGGTGCTCAACTGGGCGCGGTCGGCAAGCCTGCCGCTCGCCAAACAACTGGCGGAAGCAGGCGCGTGCTTGGACATCGCCACGGTGGAAAACGTGGGCGGGGTGGACAACCTGGTGCGGCAACTTTCGGTGGACCGGGTGGTCTTCGGTTCGCACGCGCCCCTGTTTTACTTCGAATCGGCGGCGTTGAAGCTGCAGGAATCCGCTTTGACAGCGGAAACCAGTTGGGCCATCCGCGCGGGCAACGCGATGCGTCTGCTATCGCCGGTTTAATAGAAAACCACTACCGGACCGCACCCCAATGCGGCGGGCGTCACGGACGATTGGCTGCGCTTGATTGACGGCGATATTTCAACGCGTGCCAGAAGGAAGGCACGTTAGATTGCCACGCCGGCAGCACGGCAGTGATGAGCATTTCCTCAATCGCCGAGAGTCCCACCAGTGGCATGACCCCGCGGAATATCCACCCGGGCGCACCGGCAAAAAACGCCCAGACCGCGACCCCCATCACGCCCACGAGGATCTTGGCGCCCCAAGTGTGGTAGCTGATCAAACGGCGGTACTTGAGGAATCCGAATCCGACGCTGGCCAGAAAGAATCCGACGCCGCCCGTCAGCCACAGTGCCTCCTGCCGCAGCGCCTCCGGCCGCAACCACCATCCGCATAAGGGCAGCGCCAGCCACGTCGCCAGGTCCGCCCAGCTATCCAGTTTTGCGCCCAATTCCGTGCGTTGGTTTAACCAGCGGGCCAGTTGTCCGTCCAGCAGGTCCGTCAACAGCGAGAGGGTCAGAACGAGCAGGAACAGCCGGTCGCGACCGAACCACGCCAATCCCAACAATCCCGGCAGGAGCAGGAAGCGGATACAACTCACCACGTTGGGCGCGGTCAACATGCCATCATTTTGACATGGGAAGACAACGGGTCAACGCCGCTTCCCCCGGCAGGTTGCGTTCGTCAAAGATCCGGATGTTTGATTGACCTCGGATTTTCAGAATGTTACAACGCGCGCCAATGTCGGCAGTCCTGGTGCAAATATGAAAACACGCGTCCAACCCCGGTATCGTCGGATTCTCCTCAAACTCAGCGGGGAAGCTTTGGGCGGCGCGGACGGGGCGGGCATTCATCCGGAGGCCCTCCAGCACATGGCCAAACAGGTGCGGGAAGTGCGCGAGCTGGGGGTGCAAGTGGTCATTGTCATAGGCGGCGGTAACATTTTTCGCGGCCTGGCCGGCAGCCAGAAGGGGATTGACCGCGCCACAGGCGATTACATGGGCATGTTGGCGACGGTGATCAATGCGCTGGCCCTGCAGGACGCGCTGGAAAAGATAAACGTGCCCACGCGGGTGCAAAGCGCCATCACCATGCCCCAGGTCGTTGAACCCTTCATCCGCCGTCGTGCGGTGCGGCATCTTGAAAAAGGCCGCGTCGTCATCTTCGGCGGCGGCACCGGCAATCCTTATTTTTCCACGGATACCGCCGCCGCCCTGCGGGCGAGCGAGATCGGCGCGGACGTCATCCTGAAAGCGACCAAGGTGGACGGGGTTTACGACAGCGATCCGATGAAAAATCCCCAAGCGAAACGGTTCGAGCGGATCACCTATCTTGAGGCGTTGCGGCAGCAACTCAAGGTGATGGATGCCGCGGCGTTTTCACTCTGCTCCGACAATAAAATGCCCATCATCGTCTTTGACCTGTTCAAACCGCACAATCTCCGGCGGGTGGTTCTGGGCAAGAAAGTGGGCACGCTGGTCACGGCGTGAATGCGGGGAGGCGGTTTTTGAGGCCGGCAAGTCGGACCATGCCCCCTTCGTTTCCCTCGCGGGTTGAACCTGTCCATCGCTGGCGTAAGCTCCCGCTATGACCTTTGCCAACCGCACGACGGCCGGACGATTGCTTGGTCGTTATCTCAAGGCCCGCCAGGTGTCGGCGGACCGGGTGCTGGGTCTGCCCCGGGGCGGCGTTCTCGTAGCCGCGGAAATTGCGCAAACACTGGAGCGGCCGTTGGACGTGCTCGTCGTCCGCAAAATCGGGCATCCGTGGCATCGGGAATTTGCCGTGGGCGCGTTGGCGGAGCCGGACATTGTGGTCTTGGACCCCACGCTCTTGGGCGCCGACGCAGCCATGCATGAAGCCCTCAAGGAAATTATCCGCGCGGAACGCGCACACTTGGCGCGGGGATGCGCGGTTTTTCATCGTGATCCGCCCCCGGATTTGTGCGAAGCCGCCGTTTTGCTGGTGGATGATGGATGGGCGACCGGGGCAACGGCCGAGGCCGCTGTCCACGCGGCCCGCAAGCAAGGCGCGGCGCGGGTGATTGCGGCGGCGCCGGTCGCCTCGGGCGATGCCGTGCGGCGGCTGGCCAAGGTGGCGGACGAGGTCATTGTGTTGCACGTGGACGAAAAATTCGAAGCCGTGGGGCGCTACTATGAGGTCTTTGCCCCAGTGACGGACGACGAGGTGTTGCAAGTGCTTCACGGTCGGACGCCATTCCCGGATTGAATACCGATGCCGGAATTGCCTGAAGTCGAAGTCCTCGTCCGCCACCTCGCCCCGCTGGTGCGCGGACGAACAATCCACGATGTCACCGTGCGCCGGGCGCGGGTTCTTCGCCCGACATCGCCCACCACGCTGCGGCGCACCTTGCGCAAGGCGCGAATTTTGAACGTGTCCCGTCGGGCCAAGTATCTCGTCTTCGATCTGCGGCCCGGGACCGTTCGTAAACCGTTTTGTCTGGTCGCCCATCTCGGCATGACCGGACGCATCTACCTCGCCCCGAAATCCCGGCCGTTACCCAAGCACGCGGCGGTCGTGATTGATCTTGGGCGGGAAAACCTGATTTACGAGGACCCGCGTTATTTTGGCCGGTTCATGCTGGATGCCGCGCCGCTGCAACGGCTCGGTCCTGAACCGTTGGCTGCGGATTTTTCCCTGGCATCCTGGCAGGCCGCGCTGCGTCGTTCCACCCAGGCCATCAAGGTCAAGCTGCTGGATCAGTCATTGATTGCCGGCATCGGCAACATCTACGCCAGTGAAGCCCTGCATTGGGCGGCGATCTCCCCGCGCCGGGCGGCCCGCAGTCTGAGCCGGAGTGAGGCGGCGCGCTTGCGCCGGGGGATCCGCCAAGTGTTGCGCACGGCAATCCGTTTTGGCAGCACCGTCCCCTTGCGTTTCGAGAGTGGCCACGCCGGTCAGTTGTTTTATTACGGCCGTGATCCCGGCGCGCCGGATTATTACACGGAACGATTGCGGGTATATGACCGGCAGGGGCAACCGTGCCACCGCTGCGGCGGGCTCATCCGGCGGTTGACCCAAGCCGGGCGCAGCACCTACTGGTGTCCGGGCTGCCAGCGGTAATCCGGCGCCGCCAAACCCGGCCCAATTTTTTCCGCAATTTTTCTCTTGAAGTTCCTCTTAGGCGTGGTATCAATTGGGCGAATTCAGAAACGTTATGTTTCACCAGGAACGTGCTCAGCTTGTCCCGAGGACAAAGCATCGAATGTTACGGTAACCCGGAAGACCCCGTGCTTATGCTCACGCCACTTGCTTGCACTTTGACGACCCGGGTGCGGGTTGGGATTGTTTTGATACTGATGGGTTTGGGGCTGGCGGGACAGGCCCAGACCACGTTGTTGTTCGAGGGGTTTGAGGGCGCGTTTCCCGGCAGCTGGGCGCGGGGCGATGACAATCCCACCGGCGGACTCGCCTACTGGAAGGATGTGAACGCCGTGTTTGGCGGACGCGCCCCCCGCACGGGCAATTGGAAAGGTTATTGCGCCGGGGTGGGTTACGCGGGGACGACCGCCGTGCCGCTTTATACCAACTACATGACCGCCTTTTTAAGCCGGACCTTGAATCTGTCCGGCCAGTCGCGGGTCAACCTGCGTTTTTGGAATCTCGTCCCCTCCATAGAAACCCGGTACGACTACTGCCGGGTGTTTCTCGACGGTGTGTTGTTGTGGTCCAACAGCCTCCCGCTGACCACTTGGACGGAGGTTGCCACCAATTTGAACGCTTTTGCGGGCGCCAACCGCACCCTGCGCTTCGAGTTCTTCAGCGACTACGTCTTCAACTACGAAGGCTGGTATCTGGACGATATCGAAGTGACCGCCGCCGGTCAGCCGATGGTGGAACGCTATACCGCCCTGACCCTGACCAACTACACCGGGTATGTCATTGATGCCGACGCGCTTACGAACCATCCGGCTTTTCACCGGGACGCGCTCCGGCTGCATTCGGTGATCACGGCGGAGAACTTTACGCCGGACGCCACCAATCATGCTTACCGTTTTAGCTACCGATTGTTGAATTCCAGCGGCGTGCCGTTTCCCATCCGCGAAACCAACGGCGTTCCCAACGGCAGCTACACCTATAATCCGACCACCAACGTAACCATCCACGGCGGCCAGCGCGTGACCCTGACCAATGTGGCGGCCCTCGTGCCGGCGGCCCGGCTCAATCCCTACGACACCTACACGGTCGAATGCCGCCTCTTTCGCGACAACACGGACACCGGATTGGTCCGGACCACGGGGCCGTACCAGTTCTTCCATTTCACGAACCAGGTCAGCAGCGATGCCGCACTCAACATCTTGACCCGGCTCAACACGGCAGCCACCAACCGCATTGCCATGGCCAACAACGTGGTCAACCGCAGCAATTTCATTTTTACCGTCGCCTACGAAACCCACTGCTACGACAGCTTCGCCGATCCGGCGAATCCCGTGATCAATTATCCGTTGCTGTTGAGCTACGCGTTGTTCAACGACAACGGCAATCCGGTGGCGTTAAAAACCAACGTCACCGTCATCAATGAAACCACGTTTAGTTACGAGCCGGGCTCGGCCACGCCGGTCCTGCCGCGGATGCGGACGCGAACCCAGGACCTGGCGATTGAGCCGGCGGTGCAGTTGGATTCGGTCAATCGGACCTATTACTTGGTGGTGACCATCGGCCACACGAATCAGCCGGGGCAACCGTTGCTGGCGGGGAACACCATCAACACCGTTGCCGCCCGGTTGCTGCACTTCAATGGACGGCTCTATTTCGGCGGCATCGAAACCCGGTTCACCAGCCTGGCCACCGATGCTGTGCCCGGTCTGCCCGGCGCGGGTTTCCTCAACAGCACGCTGTCGGTGAACAACAACAGCGGATACGTTTGGGGCAGTCCGGGGCATAAGTACGGCAACGGCACGCCCTTGGCTGTCCGGCTTTATCCCAACGGCAACGCCGAACTGGCGTCGGGGTCGGTGGCGATCAGCGCGCCTGTACCCGATGTTGGCAACGTCAACAATGTCACGGTCACGCGGGGACCGATCGCGCTTACCCCCACCGGCGCGTACGCGAGTCTGCGGGTGAATCTGCCCACCGGCTTTGGTTTCACCACCAACGCGGCGTCCTTGGCGACGCTGCGCCGGCACACATCCCAGTTGAGTTTTCTCGGCGTGGCGCTGAATCAGGCGCTCGCCCCGAACGGCAACTTAAGTTACGTCCCCGGAACCCCCATCTATTCGTCCGAGGAATCCAAGCCGCTTTGGATTATCTCCACCACCTTGGATTGGAACGTGGCCGCCGGCAGTTTTTCCCCGGGCGGCGCGAGTGTTGCGCTGTATCACACGCGGAGCCTTGAAAACGTGTACCAAACGGCCATCAGCGGGCTGACCGAGGATCCGCCCAACATGTCCTTCAAGCGGGACAACAGCGGTTACTACAACCACGTCAGCACCGCCGCGTTAACCAATCCGGTGGTGGTGTATGCCAACACCGCCGGGGTGGCGGAAATGACGTTCACCGCGCAATTCACGAAAAACGGCAGTCTGCGGACCTTTTTCCCCTATGACGTGCAGGTGAGTTGGACGAACGGCGGCACCCTGCAGGTCGAACGCGATCTGGTGGTGTTCAACACCAACAGCGCCCTACACGGCGTGGCTTCCGTGACCGTGCCCTACACGGCGGGATGCCCCGGTTGCGACAGCACGCCGCTCACCAATTTCCCCAAATTACTGCCGGCGGGTCAGCGATTGCTCTTCACGCGTGACGGCGGATTGATGGCCGAAGGGCCGCTGAGTCCCAGCCACACCCTGGCATGGGGTTATGTTCCGGAAATGGGCCAGTTTGCGCAGCGCGTGCTGTCGTTCACCAACGCCGCCTTGCATGTGCCCGGCCATTTTGTGCGCGGCGACCAAAACCTGCAGCCGCGCGAACAAGGACCGGCGACGATCCTGCTGACCGGCGTGGCGGCGACCAACGGCAATTACCTCGAACGCCCCATTTCCAGCGGTTACTTGCAGGGATTGGCCGATTACGCGGGTTTGAACTTCCGCACCTACGCCAACAACGCGCGGCAGGCGGTCAGCCTGCTGGCCGGCAAGACGGCGGGGCCGTACGGCTTGAGCGGCTGCTCGAAGTATTACGCGCGGCTGGCCGGGGTATCCGGATTGCAGGAGGCTTATCCCGGCACCTTCCCATCGCCGCTTTACCTGCTGGGTTACGAAATGGATTTCAACAACTACGGCGTGGCCTACCTGGACAGCCAGAACGTGGATTCCCGGACCGCCGGCCTGCTCAAGGTGCCGTATCCCTCGGATTTCACTCTGGATTTTGAGGAGATGAAATTCACCTGTGTGGGCGGCCTGTTGAGCGCCAAGGTCGCGCCCGCCAGCCAGGTGTTCAAGAAACTCGCCTGGTGGAACGCGGACTTCGAGCCGCTGGCCATCCAGTTCAAGAGCAACCCAGGCGACGAGTGTTCGCCGGGCAAAGGCGCGCTGGTGGTGGGGGTGCGCGGCTACGCCAGTCACATTGACACGTCGTTGTCCGGGTTCCTGGGGTTCCAGACCAATGGCAATCTGATCGCCAAATCGTTCGGCTTGGAGGGGGTGGATTCGCGGCTCAAGGTGCCGAGCAAGTTCACGTTAAAAGGACCGAACAACACGGCTTACACCGTTAGTCCGGTGGCCGACGCCTATTACAGCAGTTGGTCCAATCCCGTGCCGGCCAATCTGCCGCCACAGGGTTTCATGAACATCGCCGGCAAGATCAAGGTGCCGTTCTTTGACGAACTCAAAGTCCATCTGCACACCAGCGCGCGCACCAACGGTGTGACGCCGGCGCCGCAAATCTGGCTGGCGGGCGGCTGGCCGCGCGCCGGCAGCGGCAATCCCAATTATGGCTGGCGCGTCGGGGCCAACGATTTCTTCACGGCCGCCTACTTTGACGAGAACAACTTCGGTTTCCCGCCGGGGGTGACCTTGAGCCAGTATCGCAACAACGCCACCCAGCAATATCATCCGCGGGCGCAACGGCTGTGGCTGGACGTGGTGGATTTTGATTATCCGCTGGCGTGGTCCGACAACCTGCGCACCTTCAAATCCCTTTTCAGCCGCACCAATGACCTGCTGGTGTTGGCGGTGCAGCACGAAATCACCTACATGGATCCGGTGAACGCCTCTTTGGATTTCGGCATCCAGTATGACGGCCTGCCGAAAATCAGCCTGGCGAACATGGCGTTTAATATCGTGGACGGACAGTTGGGCGTGGCCAAAGCCCTCGCCAACGCCGCCGGCGATGAAGTCCGGGGCGTGCTCCTGCAAGGCAGCGAGCAGCTCAACCGGATGCTGGCCAGCACCCTGGAAGATTTCATGGAGGAAATTTTCAAGCGCACGCTGGATCCCACGGTGGACGCGGTTTACAACCGGATGCTGGCGGAATGGAACGCCCTGCCGGCTGCCGCCAAGGGTAATTTCCCCGCGCAGGTCAGCCTGGTCTTGTCCAATTACCTGACCGGCACCGGCCCCGCCCCGGTCCTGACCAACGCCACCCGGCAGTTCTACATGCTGGCGGATGGCGCGGCCCAGCCGTTGGGGATGTTGAAGGAACTGAGTGACGCCCTGGATGAAATCACCAATTCCATCGCGGCCATCACCGGTACCATTGCCAAAGGCACCAACGGCCTGCCGCTGGGGACGGTCAAGGACGGTCTGCTCAAGATCACCGGCGGCCAACGGCCCATTGCCAAGCAGCTCGTCGGGGAACTGGTCGGCCAACTGGCGTCCGAGTTTCTCGGCGCGGTCGCGGAACCGCACTTGAGCAATTTGATGCAGGAAATCGAGCCGTCGTTGCAGCAAATCACCGGCTTGCTGAACGACGTGCAGGACGCCTTGGGCCAGGTGCGCGCCCAGGTGGCCTTGGGCGCGGAGTTCGCGCAGGAGCTGGACACCCGGATTAAGTCGGGCGCTTCCCAACTGACCAACGCCACGCAACTGGCCAGCCAGGAAATCCTCGGCTTCTTTAACGGGTTGAACTACGGGATTGACGATCCGTTCGTTCACTATTCCGCCGCGGAAATCAAACAGATGATGCGCGCCCGGCTGCGCGAGCGGTTCCACGAAACCGCCGTCGCCGCCGGCCTCCAGGTGGCCATCAAGCAGCGCATCTATGATCTGGACGCGCTGTACCGGGAGGCGGTGGACAGTGTCTTCCAGCAGTTCAACCAGGTGTTGCGCCAGTTGATCGGGCAAACCCTGGCCCAGGTGGATAAAACTATCAATGACGCGCTCGGCGATTTGAGCGACACCATTGGCGCGGGCCAGATTGACGGGCACGCGCTGATCAACGGCGACTCCCTGAAGATGCTCCGCTTGGATGGTCATTTCCGGTGGCGCGTGCCCGATGACCTGGAATTCAATGCCTACCTGCTGATCAAGGAACTGGATTCCTCCGCCACTCCGGGATGCGGATTCAGCGGCGGCAGCGCCACCGAGGTTACGCTGGGCGCCGAGGATGTGAACCTGGATTGGTTGAGCCCTGATTTGCGGGCCAGCATCGCGACCAAGTTCAGTTTTCAAACCGGCCCCTTCAAACCGCTGGGCATGGCGGGTAGCCTCAACGTCAAGGGAGGAATCCAGTTTGAAGGCTTTGAGGTGTACAAACTGGGCGCGGCGGTGGCGTTTGGGCTCAACGAAAATTATCTCGCGGCCATCGCCGGCGTGCGAATGCGGTCCTATGACTTGTCCGGCGGCATTTACTTCGGGCGCACCTGCACGCTGGATCCGATCAAGCTGATTGACGCGGACGTGGCCTCGGTGTTGGGGTCGCCGCCGTTCACCGGCGCGTATCTGTATGGCGAGGGTTGGATTCCGATTTCCGAGGCGGTACTCGGCATTCCCGCCTCCTGCCTGTTCAACATCTCGGCCGGGATCGGCGCCGGCGCGTTTTACTTCCTGGAAGGGCCCACCTACGGCGGCATCATGAAAGCCGGTGTGCTGGGCGAGGCGCTGTGTTTGGTGACGATCAAGGGGGAAGTCAAAATGATCGGGGTGAAAAATGGCGACAACCTGCGCTTCAAAGGCAAGGGCCGGCTCAGCGGCAAAGTGGGGGTGTGCCCGTTCTGTGTGAAGTTCGGCAAGAATGTCGGCATCATGTATGAAAACGGTTCCTGGGACGTGGATTTTTGAGCGTATGAAGATGGCAATGGCTCAACGAATGACGGGGGCCCGTCGGCGGGGAATGGGGCGGCGCGTCCGCCCGGGAACGGCGACGCTCAAAGCCCTGATGCTTTTGGCCACGATCGTCAGCTGGCTTGCCGGGCCGTTTGGCCTGGCCCAGGACGGTTTGGAAAACACGGTGGGCACGGTGGGCACCACCACCTACGACAGCGGCGGCCGGCCGTGGGCTTACCTTTTCTGGCAGGGGTCCAGTCCGGGGCTGGTGTTGGGCCGCACTTACGCCATTTACGCGAAACCCGGTGATCCCGCATCTCCGGCCCCGTATGCGCGGGTCAGCGTGGTCACCCAGCAGACCGACGCGCGGAACATCGAACCCTTGCTGCGCCGCGCGGAAAATGTCGGCCAAAATCCCGCCAAACTCGAGGCGGACCTGCAAAGTGTCTTTGCGGCGCTCATGCCGGCCGGGTCCATCTCGCGCGCGGAAAAACTCTCCGCCGCCATCCGCGGATCGCTGAACAATGAGGAGCATTTTCAAAATCTGCTGCTGATGGCGCGGCTGCATCCGGGGGTGGCGATGGTCTTGGGCGTGGCGTATGCCGATTTGATCGCGCCGGGACTGACCACGTATGAGATTCGGCTGTTTGATCCGACGCAGGAACAGGACCTGGCGGTGATTGGCCGGGTCACGCTCGACCCGACTGTGCCGACCGTGCTACCCCCGCCGGGACCGCCGGTGGAGTGCCTGGACGCCTCCGCGCGGGGGGATATCAACGTGAAACTGCGCTGGGCCACGCCGGATCCGTTGCGCCGCCTGGGATTGCTGCATCACGGATTCAACGTCTGGCGCGTCCAGCGCGGCTATGCCGAAGCGGCCTCCAATCAATGGCATCTGGTGTCGCCGACCAGCGCCCTCCTGGCCGGGCGGGCGCTCCTTCATCCGCCGATGGTCAAACTCTGCAACCATCTGCCCATCCTCACGGACAAGGATTTCAGTTTCGCCGAGGCGGCCAACTTCAACCCGCCGCCCGCCGGGGATCCGGAAACCTTTTTCTATGCGGACGATGACGGCCGGTTCCATCCGAATTACGTGAACCTCGGGTTCACCAACGGTGCCCAGTTTTATTATTTCGTCACCGCCCGGGATATCTTGGGCCGGGACGGGATGGTTTCGCCCGGGACTTTGATCACGGTTTGCGACCGCATGCCGCCGCTGCCGCCCGATCACTTGAAAGTGGAGAACGATTACCAGTTCACCGAAGGCGATTCCCGGCAGTTCCTGCGGGTTTCCTGGCCGCAGAGCACCAACACCGCCGATTCGATCGCCAATTACTGGGTCTATCGGTGGACCAACATCGCGCAAATCCAGGCCAGCGCCGCCAATCCTTCCAACAACCTGATCGCCATCGTGCCGCACACCCAGGGCGCCGCCCGGGCCAGTTACTTGGACGACGGCCCCACGGCGCCTCATGTCGGTACCGACCTGGGCCGGACTTATTGGTACACGGTCCGCGCCCAGGACCAGGGCGCGTGCGGCCCGAACCTGTCCGGGAATAGCGCCCCGGCCTTCGGGGTGTTGCGGGATCGCGAGGGGCCGCCGGCGCCCACCGGGTTCCTGGAGGTTTATTGCGCGGAACCGAAAATAACGCTGGTGGACACCAACCGCCTGCCCCGGCAAGGCAAGCGCGGGATGTTCTCCATACAGCTCGACGCCGTACGTACCAGTTCACGCATCAGTTGGGTGGGGTTCCTGGTGCAGATTTACAGTTCCCAACTTGGCCTGGTGGATACGCTGAATTCGGGGTTCCTCTTCTATTCGCCCGGACAATTCGAGCGTACCTACACGTTGGAATTGGGTAGCACCAATCAGGGACGGATACTCTTCATTTATCCTTTCACCGCCACGGTGGATGGCAAGGTCACCCCCACGCCCACCCCTCTTCCATTTTATTTAATGGAGGGATTTCTCGGTGATTTGTACGAGATGAAGTTCGAGGCGGGAATCACGGGCCGGCGCACCCGGCCCTCCCCCGATTGCCGCGTGCATACGCCCACCACGCCCGACGGCAGCAAGACCAACATCATTATTACCGGTACGCCCACGCCGGGGAGCAAGGAATGGCGGATTTACCGGCGCGTGGATGACGGTCCGCTGACGCTGCTGTGTCATGGGGCCGTCGGCACGGGCAATTTCACCTGTGAAGACGACGGCGCGCCCCCCAACGGCGCCACCCTTTGTTATTACCTGCAAGTGCTGGATGAACACGGCAATCCCAGTCCGTTGGTCAAGCTCGGGTGTGTGGAAACGGCCCCGCACGCCCCGCCGCCCGCGCCGCTGCTTTCCCCGTTGCTGGCCACGGGCGTGACCAACAATCCCGGCATGACCATGACCTGGTTTGCGCCGCCGCCGGGCATCGAGCGATTTCAGGTGTGGATCGCCGGCAAACCGTTGAGCGTTCACTCGAATTTGGCGCCGGGTTTTCTCACGCTGCAATCAACCAATCCAGTCCCGCAGGAGTTGGTGTTGAACGGCCAGACCAACACGTACGATTTTTATCTGTTCCTGACGCCGCGGGTGGGCCCGGGATTCGGCCCCGGGCCCCAGTTCGCCGTGCCGGCCAACATTGAGTTGGGGAACGAATACACGGTGTTTGTCAAATCCGTGGCCGCGGATGGCACGGTGAGCGAGATGAGCAACATCGAGCAATTCATCTGGAATCCCGCCAACACCAACTTCGCGCTTTGCACCATTCCCTGGCCGGCGCGCGGGTTGCCGGCGATCAACACCAATTTTGCCTTCGGCCTGGGAGCGTCGTACGTGCAAAGCACGCGGGCCAACCACACCGGCGCGGTGGTGACCGTCGGGTTTCAACTTTTCAGTTCCAGAGGCGCGGCCCAGGTGGAGCAACGTCCGCAATCGCTCAGTGGCAACGTCAACCCGATGAGCCTCCTCTTTACCAACGCCGCCGGAGAAAACATTTTTCCGCTGGCGCTCTACCGTTTCCAAGTCACCAACGCCGCCTTCCCGAAAGTCTCCGGAGACATCATTCAGGTTTCGCCGTTGATGGAGAACATTGCCTACCAGATCACCAATTACACGGTGGACTTCGGCGGCGGCAGCCTGAGTATCACCAACAGCATCCTGTGGGATTCCTACATCGTTTATGATCTCTATCCCATCGCCGATCTGATGAATTTCTTCTTCATCTATCTGCAGGATACCCAGCCGGTCATCTCCGGCGCGCGGTACCGTTACCTGCTGGTTCGATTCCGGAAAAATGGAGAAATCGCCGAGGTGCTGCCCACCAACGAAATGGAGGTGCCATGAAACGCGTAGGACGGAAGTTTGGGTGCTGGTTCCGCGGGAGTTGTTTGCTCGTAGTCCTGGGGACGGCGGCCGCCCCGGCGTTTGTTCAGGAAACGGCGACGGAGTTCCATGCCGTCGGGGATTTTGACGGGGACGGACGCAACGACGTCGTCCTCGTGGACAAGGCCAGCGGGGGCTATCGCATCGGTTACCAACTCTCCCCCGGAGATTACACGTGGGCCGATACCCGCGCCAGCGGTGTGCAAAACGTGACCGGCGTGTCGGTGGGCCGGTTGCTGGCGGCCACGCGGGATGCGCTCGCCGTCACCGGGCCCGAGGCCAATCGCGTCAATCTCCTGGAGGCGTCCAGCCCGAGCGCGGCCGGATTGCCGGTCGCGGTTTTCATCCCGTCGCTGGGCCCCAATCTCGTGGCGGCGGTGGACATTGGCGGCGTGGGAAACACGCCTTTGCACGATTTGTTCGTGGGCAGCATGTACAACGGCGCCGCAGCGTATCGGTATTCCACCGTTCGCAATACCGACGGTCTTAACTTCAATCTGCTGACCGATGCCGGCGTGACGGCCCTGATGCAACGGGCCAACCGCGTGAGCTTGAAGAGCGGCACCCCGGACCGCGTGGGCGTGATTTTCCGCGGGACCACCGACATCTTCCGGGCCTATGATCTCAGCTCAGGGACCCCGATTCAGAATATCATCCAGAATCTTCCAGCGGGCAGCGAGTATGCGGTGGGACGCTTTGCCTCGGGCAACCCGTTGAGCCAGTTCCTTTTTTATCAGCCCGGCTCGCCGCAACTGGTGCGGCATCAGGTGCAGGAGCCGGCCCCCGGCACCTTTAACCTCGCCGCCGGCACCGCGTTTCATCTGGGCCAGAAGATTCAACAAGTGCGGGTGGTTTCGGGCGCGGCCGCACCGCGTTTGCTCGTAATTTTTGGCAGTGGCGAAATTGCCGCCGTGTACGACTTTGACGGCGTCAACCCGCCGGTTTTATTGCAGAGTTTCATGCCGTCCGAAGGAGAATTGTTCTCCGGGGCGGCCGTGTTGGATGGCGGCCATTTCATGCTGTACTCCGGCGCCCCGGGCGCGGGGGTGTCCGCGCAATTTCAAATCTGGAATTTCAACGGGGTGAATTTCACCGCGGGCGCGGCGGGGGCGCTGCCGTTTCTCAGCCAACAATCCGCATCGGGCAACGTGCTACTGTTCCGGAACGAGCCGTTTGTCCACAGCAATCCAGGTCTCGTGCGCGTGCTCAACGCCGGCGATTGGGCTTCCACCCTCGCCTACACGGGCAGCCCGCCGGTGGTCACGGTCTGGGCGGAACATTACGCCGGGCCGACCCAGGGATTGGGCAATCCCAGCGTGACGGCGATGGGCGTCAATCCGCCCCTGGCCAACTTCGGTTTGGTCAACCAGTACTCCAACGCCATCTCCGTTTTCAGTTTTCAACCGGCGATGGGGGACGCGGTGGCCGAGGTCAAAATCGCGCCCAATCCAGGAAACTATGCGACGGCCATCGAATTCAGCCTGACGACCACTGATCCGACCCATCTGGCCTTCTATCGTTTCGGAAACGGCGCGTGGCAGGGGTATTCCGTTCCGGTGCGGGTTTTTACCAACGCGACCATCCAGTACTACGCCAAGCCGCCCAGCGGCAACAACAAGTCGGCCATTCACACGGCCCGGTACACCTTCAACGACACCCCCGCGCAACTCGACTCGGACGGCGACGGCGTACCCGACTTCGTTGAGTTGGGCAAAGGGCTTGATCCGTTGGGCGGGGCGGATTCAGACGAGGACGGCTACTCGGATTTGGAGGAATTGCTGCGGGGAACGGATCCGAATTCGGCGGCCAGCGTGCCCACCAATGCGCCGCGGGTGGAATTGAACACCGCCTTCGACCGCGCCGTGACGCCGCGCCCCTACGACGGGCCCAACAACGTGACGACCTACGCGGCCACAGGCACCGCGTTACGGGTGTACGCGCCGCAAGGTGGACTGCTGGCCGCCGCCACCGTGGCGCCCAATGTGTTCGTGGCCGGCGTCACCAATCCAGCGGGACGCTTGACGAACATTGCCGTGCTGCCAGAGGACCGGCTGCTGGTGGAAGCCACGGAGCTGCATTACGACATTCTTACCAGTCACGCGGATAAACGGATTGGCCGGGAACTGGTGGGGTTGCTGGTCGCCCCGCAATTCGCGCCGGTGCAGATTCCTTACGTCTTCGGTGGCGGTAATCTGACCACCGAAGCCAACGCGTGGATTCAGGCGGCTTCCAACGCCTACGCCGGGTTGACGCGCGAAATCAGCCGGGGCGACTTGACCATCAATGACACGCTGGCCGCCGCGTTGGTGGAACGGAAGATCGGGCAGATTCTGACGGCGCGGGGACTGCACTGGGGCACAAACATCACCCTTTTTCCTTTCCGCCCTAGCGATGTCGGCCGAAGCAATGTCACCCAGGCGTTGTTGCTGTCGCTGGAGAAGGAAACGACCAACGGTTTGCCGGCGTTCCGGTTGCAGACGATGTACCAAACCATCAGCAACCTCGTTGAGCAATCCAGCTTCGGCGCGATCATCAACCTGCGCGCCGTGGCCCATGAGATTTATGACATCTGCAGCACGCACAACAACGCCAACCCGGCTCATTTGACCCCGCCTCTGGATCAATTGCGGCGGTTTCTCGCGCAATGCAGCTACGACGCCAATTACTTGGCGCACGCCTCCTTTACGAATCTGTTCGCCAGCGCCTGCGCCGGGGCGGCTATGATTCTGGACGCTGTTCCACCGCGGCCGGTTACCAATGTCACCGTGGTGGCCACCGCTTCGGCCCCCCACCAGGCAGCCGATGGATTCGCGCTTCTGGGCAGCGGTGTTTCGGTGGAGTTATGGAAGGCGGATGGCCGCCGCTATGATTTGCCCGATTCCTTTGGGGTGGTGCCGGGCAGTCAGTTGCAGGTCCGCGGGTACACCGATGTCAGCGATACGCCGTCCCGCTTGGTGTTGGAGGTTCTCTCCGTGCGGTTGACCAGCATCCCCCTGGCCAGCGATGCCGATCAGGATGGCAATTTGCTGGTGGACAGTTGGGAGAAACTCTTCTTTGGCGACCGCCAGGATCCGTTTGGTGATTGGGACGGCGACGGGTACACGAACTTGCAGGAAATGTTCGAGCAGTCCGATCCAAACGATCCCTTGGGTCTCCCTGCGGTGCCCGTGGCGGCCTTGGGACCGCCCGCCATGGAATTGATCCCCGACGGCGCGCAAATCCGGTTGCGGTTCCAGTGGCCGGCCCAATATCTCAATCGCGTCCAGTTTGGCGTCAAGTCATCGGCCGACTTGGGCGCGCCGTTCGACGAAGTGCCGGCGGCGGGGCCGCTGGCGGTGTTCGGATCGCCCCATACGTGGGACCTGATCGTGTCCACGCCTTTGTCGCCCTCTCATTTCTACCTGTTGTATCTGACGTTGCGGTGAAGTGGTTTTCCGGAGCGCGCGCCGGCGACCAAGAATGACGGTCGTTGACGCCGAACGAAAGCGTCCGCCGACCGCCTGTCCTGAAAAACAACCGGACCCGCCGCAGCGGGCCCGGTGAATCCGTGAGATGGTCTTGCGATGGGTTATCGCGGCCGCGGAATCGCCACCAAATCGGAGCGGGTCTTGCCGTTCTCCGTGACCCGCGGCAGCGTGTACAACGTGCCATCTTTGCCGATGGTGAGGGCGTTGACATAGAGCGGCCGCTGGCCGTCCGGATAAAACACGGCGCCGTGATCCGTGTATTTGTTCTTCTCGATATCCCAAGTGACGACGTGCAGGTTTTCCAAACCTTTGGCCGCCCCCATGGCAATGCGGTCCTTGCCTTTCAGACGTTTGCCGTCAATGTAGATCGGGCCGCCCGTCAGATAATGAATCGTCCGGCCATCGTTGCCGAGCATGAACCCCAGATAACCGTAGCTGAACTGGTCAAACATGCCGCTTCGCTTGGACGGTTCCGAGGTGAGGCGCTCCAGCACTTCAATGCGCGGCGTCCGGGGATCAAACCGGAAGAGATAACCCGAGTTGCCGTGGACCCCGTAGATCATCTTGTCCTTGGCCCGCCAGAAAGTCTGCCGCCAGTTGTATCCCATGTGCCCGGGGGAGGTCGGGTCATACAGGCCGAAGTAATCCTTCCGCATATCCTCCCCTTCAACGGGTGCGACGCTGTCGGTCTGCGGGTTGTAGCGGAGAATGGTGCCTTCGGACGTGGTGAAGTACGCTGAGCCGTCGTCGAGATCCACCGCGATGGAGCGGCAGACGGTGCGGTAATTCGCGCCCACCACGGATTCGCCCTCAGCGCACTGTTTGCCGAAGCTCCGTTGATTGCGCGTGGCGAGGTCGTACCGGTAGAAGATGCCGCTGGGCCAGGTTAACGCAAACATGCGGCCCCGTTTGGGGTCCATGTTGAACGTCAGCACCCCTTCGCGATCCGGTGCCACGCCGTAATCCTCGAACCGGCCGGTCTTCAGGTCATACGAAAGCAGGTGGCCGCCCGGATAGGGTTTGTATCCCGTCGGCGGAATCCCCATGGTTTCCATGCCGTCCACCATGCTGTAAACGCCCACGTGTGTGCCGAAGAAAAGTTTGCCGTTCATCTCCACAAAGTTGGCGTGGCTCTTGCCCTGGGGAATGGCTTTCAAACCTTTTTCGCCGCACGCTTCGGTGATGCAGCCGATCTCCGTGATTTTTTGCGTCCGGGGATCCAGGCTGAACATCTTGCCGCCCTGATCAATATCCTCCGAGCTCAGGACGTAATAGATTTTGCCGTCACTTCCGGTGCCGATGCTGTTGTAGCTGTCGTGTCCCAGCGCGAAGTTGGAGTTGTAAACCTTGGCGATGATCTTCCGGCCTTGGTAAGCCTTGCCATCCGGCACCACCAGAGGTTGGGCCGCCGCCGGGGCGGCCAGCAAACCGAGGGGAAGAAGCCAGGTCAACAGTTGATACGTACGTTTCATGGATGTTTTCTTAATCATTTGGGGGTTATACAGCTTAATGGTTTAGTCGGGAAAAGTAGTCGGCACCGGCGCATTCATCGGCGGGTTGCAGGGCTGGCGGAAGACAACCACCATCGTGGCTCCACAGCCCCGGTAGCAGGGGTTGCGGACCCCGTCGTCCGTTCGCTGGCCGGGTCATTTTTCATCACGCGTTTTGTGGTTTCCATTGTTATGTGTGTGGATTTCCAATCGTTTCAGCCGATGGTTGCTGGCGCGCTGGCCGGCATCTGATAGCAGAATCGCCCCCGGTTGGCAAGCGACGACGAGTCGTCATTGCGCGGCGGAGCGAAAGTCGTGGATGGGATCAGGTTTGACATTCCAAGATGAAATAACGCCGAACGCCCTCGGGGGACACGACCCACTGACGATCCGTTGTTTGCCGCCCCTCGCGGGCTTGGGACAAATCGGGACTGTGCAAGGTGACTCGGGTCAAGGGGCGGGTCGAGGTCAGGTGCAAGGCTTCGGTAAGGCGCGGAAACTTCACACGTTCCACAATCCGTTGCCGGATGAAATGGTTTTCCAAGGACGGATGCAGCACGGTTTCCACCCGGCCGGGCAGGGCATGGATCAACAAGCGCGGGCCCGCGCGATATTGCCGCACCCGCCATCCTTCGGGCAGTCCGCGTACTTTGATCCCCGGGGAATCGGGTGATGACAACGCCCGGCCAACCGCATCCGCCACGCCCCGCGCCGCGATCCGCTCAGGGCGCCAGAGCAACCGTCCGCGCCCGACCGCCACCTCAAACCATCCCTCGCGGAACGATCGGCGGAATGATTCGGGGACCCGGCACTGTGCGACTTCGGCCCGGGCGGGAATGTTGGCGTACGGGGGGAATACTCCGGGACGGTCTGGTTCTGTGAGGTCCACCGGCACACCGAACTCCTGCAACCAAGCGGTGGCGACCGGATTGGCCCGCTCGTCGTAATGGCCGCAGGGGCCCGTGGCAATCACGGTGCCGCCCGCGTTCAGGAACGCCGTCAATTGCCGGCGGTGCGCCTTGGATAAACAGGTCGCACTGCTGAGAACGAGTTGGCGGATTTTACCCAGGACTGGAATGGTTGTGACCACTTCGCAAGAAAAGCCCGCCCGCGTGAGGGCCTGGCAACTCACGCGATAGTCGCTCACGTAATCGGCCGCAATCTGGCCGTGAAAATCCCGTGTGGCCCGCGAGAAGAATACGGCAACATCGGTATCCACCTCCCCGGTGAACAACTGCGGATGAGCTTGTTCCCAGCGGAATCCTTCGCCCACGAGTTCGGGATCATCCGCCAGCGCGGCGAGTTCCGCGTCCGTTGCGTTGAGCCGACCTTTGAGGGTGCTGAACCAGCAATCCGTGCCGAGAAATTTATTGACCGCCCAAATAAAGAAAGCCGGGTCCGGAAAAAATCCGTAGCCCAATCCGAGGCAGGGGGCCCGATGGTCCCGGGCGATGGCCAGATGCAGCAACTGGCTCGGAATGCGGTCATCCCAGGTGCCGGCCAGCGTGGGCGTGGACCCGGTCATTTCCAACAGCACATGGTCACAACTGCGGATGAATTCCTCGTAACTCATGCCGTGCGCTGGCAGGCCGTGCCCCTCGCTGCTCGCGCAGCACGTCAGCAAGGGAAACCCCCGCGGCAAGGCTTGTTGCACCTCCCCCAGAAAATCGCTGCAGGTGCGAAAGCGCATTTCGATCCAGTCGCGGAAAGCGGCACTCTGCCGGTTGCCCCAGAAGCCCGCATCGCTAACCGGGGGCAGCTCGCGGCCGTATTCGTTTTGAAAACGCTCGCGACAATGTCGGCAACCACACGCCCGCCAGCCCGCGTAGAAAATCCCGTCGTCGCTCATCAGTCCGTCAATGCCGGTTTCCGCGCCCAACTGTTTCACGTAATGCGCGTAGGCGGCCCGGAACGCCGGATGATTCATGCAATACTGTTCGGCGTTGTAAGCGGGCAGATACACGGGCTCGCCGGTTTCCACGTCCCGCATCCGCCAGTCGTTGAGGCGCGAGCCGTGGAACTGCCAGTCCGCCGCTGCGCTTGCGGAGGGATAAAACGGCACGTGATGCTGGTTGCGCTGCCAGATGTTCAACGCATCGTCGGGCGTGCGCGGGCGGTGCGTGAGGACGGACGAATGATGGTCAAACAAAAGAATGTTCCGCTGATGCAATGCGTCGGCGATGAACCGGAGCAATTCATGCAAACGCCCCCACAGCGGCAGAAAATCCCACCGGAAATGCGCGCCAAAAATCAGGCAGCAATTGACGCCATTGGCGGCGCACGCGTCGGCCCGGCGGCGCACGCGGTCCTTTGCCGCCGCGTTCGGCCAGGTCAAATCCTCCCACGTCAGCCACCAGCTCACCGCGCGATAGCGGGGCCGGGTGGCTGTTCGATCCGCCGGCGAGGACTCCGCCCTTGCCCGCGTCCCGGGCACGGCCATCATTCCCGCCATCCACGCCGTCCCGGCCAGCGCCTGCATAAACGATCGGCGGGTCCAGTTGCCCGGGGAGAGCAACGGAACGCGCACGGGTTTTGCTGGATCGCGTGGCGGCATCGGGTGCGGCAGAACTCAAACCGCGTAATGCCGGGCCACTTTGCGCACCGCTTTGGTAATCAATCGGATGTAATCCTCGTCCATCCCTTCGTTCAAGGGAAAGCGCATGCAGGTTTTTAGAATCGCTTCGGTCACGGGCAGATGGACTTTCCGATAATCCATGGTGGTCAGCCCGGCTTCCTTGATGGGCCAATGGCCCGCAAAGAAAGAATGATTCTGGAACATCGGCAGGCCGTAGAGTGGCACGGGGATATAACCCGCCGAGAACGGCGCCCCCTCGGCGGCCAGCGCCTGGACAAACTGCGCCCGGTCACAACGCGCCTGCTCCGGCACAAACCGGCACATGTAACCCCAATGCACGCAGCGGTCTTGCGCTTCCACCCGCTGCGGTTGGATCATCGGGATGTCCGCCAGCTCCGCCGTCAGCAGCGCGCCCAGTTGCGAGCGTTTGGAAGCGATTTCCTCCAGCCGCGTCAATTGCGCCGCGACAAACGCCGCCTGCAATTCGGTGATCCGATAGTTGGGTGCCAGCACATTGCTGGAATCCGCGGGGTGCAGCCGGTTGACCGCCTTGTCGCCGTATTTGATGAGCAGCGGGCCCAGTTTCGGATCGCTGGTGGTCACCAGACCGCCGTCGCCGCAGGCGATGTGTTTGGAGTCTTGATGCGAAAAACAGCTCATCTGGCCGTGCATGGTGATGGGCTGTCCCCGATACCGCGCGCCCCACGCCTGGCAGCAATCTTCAATGAGGATCAGGTTGTGCCGGTCCGCGATCTCCTTGAGTTCCGCCAACCGCGCCGGATTGCCCATCAGGTGGACCACGATGATGGCCTTGGTCCGCGGGGTGATCTTCCGCTCCACGTCCGCCGGGTCGGGGTTGTAAGTGTCCGGGAGCAAATCCGCAAACACCGGCACCGCGTTCTGATACAAGACGCCGATCACCGTGCCGATGTCGGTCACACTCGTGGTGATGACCTCATCGCCCGGGGCCACGCCGGCCGCGCCCACCGCGATGTGCAACGCCGCGCTGCCCGAGGAGCAGGGTTGCACGAATTCGTGCGGATAATACTGCTGAAAGCGTTGTGTGAGCAGTTTCGTCTGCTGATTGCGCCAGTAATAGAGCGAGGGTTGCTGGACCGCCTCTCCGAGCTGGGCGAGTTCCCGTTCGCCCCAGCGTTTGGGCCGGGGCATGGCCACCGGCACGGCCTTCTCGCCGCCGTCGCGGGCCAGCTTGGCCGCCGGTTCAGTCGCCGCGCGGCCCGGCAATTGCGCGGCCAGCAACAAGGTGGCGGAGGTGGTGGTGAGGAATTCGCGTCGAGTGATGGGAGGTTGTGGTTTCATGATTGGTTCATGGTTGGTGTGTATGGCACTGGAAAAATCGGATGGATCGCCGGACCGGCTGCCCGCCCCGGAGTTTGGGGAGGCAACAACCCTTCCGCCCGCGCGCCCATCTGGCGGCCCGGTGGCGGAGGAAGATTTGCGGACATCGGCGCGATTGCCTCAATCCTCCATATACCAGAAGGAATGGGTGACTGTGCCCGCGCGGTCCACATTCCACAATTTGACGAAGGGGACGCGCTCCGCATGCCCATCCAACAGCGCCACATTGGCCCCCTGGCTGTGGACGGTGGGGCGCCCATAATTGTAGGCCACACTATACTGGCTCATGGTGTCCAGCTTTCCGTCCCCATCAAGGTCCCGGGTGAACCGATACCCCGAGTAGAGCGGCGAATAAACGTAGTGGGTCAGGGTATCCATGTAGAGCATGGCGTCGGAGGGTTTCCGGATCCGGCTGGCGTTCAAGGGTGGTGTGCCGGTGTTTCCATAGTAAAACGGCCCGCTCAAGGGAATCCCGTACGCGCCGAAGTTGGCCCCGATCCAGCAATTCCAACCGTCAATCCCGTCAGACGAGGAAAACGGCGCGTTGCCCATATTGCCCCCCGGACAGCGGCGCACCTCATTGGTGTAGATGTCGGTGTACGTAAATGAAACTTTTTGTTGGGTTTGGCGCAGCACATAGGGCGCGAGCAACGCGTGCCAGAACGGTTCGGTATAATCCGCACCACTGTAGCCAAAGTACGGCAGCCGATCCTGAAAATCGCCCAGATACATCACGGTTGCCTGGCTCCAGTTGCGCATGTTGGAGAGGCATTTGATGGCTTGGGATTTGGCTTTTGCCTTGCCCAAAGCCGGCAGCAACATGGCGGCCAGAATGGCGATGATGGCAATGACGACCAACAATTCAATCAGGGTGAAGGCTATGTTGCTCTTGCATCGGGGGCGAAGTCCCCGCTTGCTGGAACAACCATGAACACGACCTCGCTCAAAACCATCGGTGTGGACCTCCACAAATCTTCGCTTACCGCCACCGT
>Ga0208195_1000856_pt1 | contig 36974 bp, 28 predicted proteins | sample AD_UKC077_MetaG_FD_184441 | JGI IMG/M metagenome (GOLD analysis project Ga0208195, IMG submission 184441) | Active sludge microbial communities of municipal wastewater-treating anaerobic digesters from USA - AD_UKC077_MetaG (SPAdes) (version 2) | ecosystem: Engineered > Bioreactor > Anaerobic >... | reverse complement strand
AAAATCTTGGGGTGTTGAGTATGTTCCAATTCTCGATGAAAAAGGGAACGTTATCGGTAAAGCTACGCGTGAATATGTCCACACAGGCTCTTTTGCACTGCACCCGGTTGTTCATGTGCAAATTCTTAATCCATCGGGGCAAATATTTCTTCAAAAACGTTCGGAGAATAAAAAAACACAACCCTGCAAGTGGGATTCTGCAGTAGGAGGTCATGTAAAGTGGAAAGAGACGGTAGAACAAGCATTGGAACGTGAGATGTTTGAGGAGACAAGACTCAAACCTTCGAACATAAGTTTTAGAACACAATATCTCTGGAAAGACCACGAGGAATCAGAAATGGTTTTTTCGTTTGTTCAAGTGACACAACAAGAGCCTAAAATCAATCCGTCAGAGGCTTCGCAAGGACGATGGTGGACAGTGTCGCAAATTGAAGATTCGCCACAAGAGATTTTTACGTCAAACTTTTTGCACGAACTACCAGAAATCAAAGCTATCATCGAAAAATTCAGGAAATAAAATAGAGTGCAAATGTTTGTAGTAACAAAATACATCCTATCTTTGTATTCAAAATGGTGTTTTACCTACAGTAAAAAGATATGTAAGAGAAATATATAGGAAAACGAACAGTCACCCTTGTCACAAAAAGCTTATAACTTATTAAGCTATTAAATTTTAAGATCAGGGTGATTTTGTTTTTATTGGTAATCAAAAATATTTTTACAATAATAGCAAACAAACTAAAACAGTATATAATGAAGAGCATTGATTTCAAAGAACAGATCAGCGAAATGCTGAAAAAGCACGGAAATGTTGCTAAAAACATCAACCGTCGTGAGATGATTAAACTTAGTGTTGAAAAGCGCGAAGCATTAGTAATGGAGTGTGGTGCGTTGGCAACGTGGACTGCCCCTGAGTCAACAGGTCGTAGCCCAAAAGATACCTATATGGTAAAACATCCCGAAAGTCAACACTTAATTGACTGGACATCAGCCAACAATATTCCAATGGCGCCCGACACTTTTAATATGCTATTTGAAGATGCCATTAAAACACTCGCAGAGTCAAGTAAAATATATGAAACTGACCGTGTTTTAGGCGCTGATTCTGCATACGCACTTCCTGTTAAAACAGTGACAAACAAAGCATTATCGAGTCTTTTTGTTGACAATATGTTCCGTACAGTTCCGAACGATATTAAAAAAAGTATTTTCGCCGAAAAACCATTTATTTTGATATCGCTGCCCGACTGCAAAGTAAACAATGAAAGGTACGAAGGAAGACTTCGCAAAAACGAAAAAGGTGAAGTATCTAATTTAGCCGTTGCAATGGATTTCGATCGCCGTGTAGGTATTGTTTACGGTTCGGCTTATATGGGAAGTATGAAAAAACTGATTTTTACCGTAATGAACTACTATTTGCCACTAGAAGGCATTCTTCCGCTACACTGCTCTGCTAATGAGGGAACTGACGGTCGTACAGCGCTTTTGTTGGGATTGTCGGGCACAGGTAAAACAACACTTTCAGCCGATCCAAAACGAGCTCTATTAGGCGATGACGAACATGGTTGGAGCAAAAATGGCATCGCCAATTTTGAAAATGGTTGCTATGCAAAAATGATAGATATTACGCAGGAAGCCGAGCCTGAAATTTGGAACGCTGTTATGCACAAAGACGACTATTTGAATCACGGAGCAATTGTCGAGAATGCAATGGTTTATCCAAATGGAGAGGTTGACTATTTTGATACAAGATATACTGAAAACAGCCGCTCATCTTATCCGTTGGAATTCCTGACAAATATTAAGAAATCATCGGTTGGAGGACACCCCACAACAATTCTTTTTTTAACAGCAGACGCTTATGGTGTATTACCTCCGATATCACGTTTAAATGAAAGTCAAGCAATGTTATGGTTCTTAATGGGTTATACTTCGAAACTTGCTGGAACAGAAACAGGAGTAACAGAACCTCAAGCAACATTTAGTCGTTTCTTTGGAGCGCCTTTTATGCCAGCTCAACCAGCTGTTTATGCCCAAATGTTGGGAGACAAAATGAAAGAGCATAATGTTCAGGTATTCTTAGTAAATACTGGTTGGAGTGGTGGCAAGTATGGAGTTGGCTCGCGTATTAAATTGCGTTACACTCGCGCCATGGTTGATGCAGCTTTAAACGGCGATTTAAATAATGTTCAATATACAACTGATCCAATTTTCCATGTTAGCATACCACAATCGTGTCCAAATGTACCACAAGAGATTTTGACACCTAAAAATGTGTGGGCTGATAAAAATGATTTTAATGCTACTGCCAAAATGTTAGCAGGTAAATTTAGCGAACAGTTCGATAAGGCTTATGGTAGCCATAATCTCGATAAGGAGATTATAAAACAGTGTCCGGGAAAATAACACTGATTTTTTTAGGTACTTTCATAATGATAGTCAGTAATAGAATTTTAATTGCTGACTATTTTTATTTTATCTTTTAATAGCTAATACCAATGTAATTTTAAAATAGTCCAATTTTTTTTATTAAAATGCAAACATATACACTATCTTTGTGTACGTCGAGACTACATACTGTTTTCATATTATTACTGCTTTAAATTTATAGTTTGTAGCATAAAGACTACGTTAAATGTTGTAGTAAACAATTTGCAGAATAAACAGGAAACTGATGGTCTTGATTTTTATACCAATTGTAATTTTAAAATAGTCCAATAATTTTAAAATTTTACAATGGTAAATACCGATGTTACAGATACATAGTCCAAAAGAGCGAAAGCGAAGTTTGGACTATAGTAGCTGTCCAATCGGTATTATTTGACCTGCATAAAAATCGATAATTTTTATGTAAGTTTGCTAAGTGTAAGCGATGTTGTAATTAATATTTGAATCTACCATTGGTTTAATAAGAATAGTATTATGAGAAGAATTTTAGTTTTATCATTTATTTTATCATTCGGATTGTCGAGTGTACTTACAGCCCAGGTTACTGAGGCAGAAGATAAGTTAAAAGCTCGAAGTAAAGATACCGTTGAAGGTTGGAAAACAGGAGGGGTTCTTGGAGTTAATTTTTCACAAACAGAGCTTGTGAACTGGGCAGCAGGGGGGCAAAGTTCAATGTCACTTAATGGTATTTTTAGTGTATTTGCAAACTATAAAAGGGGAAAAAACGTATGGGACAACTCGCTTGACCTGGGTTATGGGATTTTACAACAAGAGGATGTAAAATACGCAAAGAAAACTGATGATAAGGTTGACCTTCTGTCAAAATATGGGCGCAAAGCATATAAAAATTTTTACTATTCCTCTCTTTTGAACTTTAAAACACAAATGGCAAGTGGTTATATTTATCCCACAGATAGTACAAGAGACAAAGTATCAGACTTTTTTGCACCTGCTTATTTTATAGGTGCAATAGGTATGGATTATAAACCCGATAACCATTTAAGTATTTTTGCCGCTCCCATTACCACAAAATTTGTTTTTGTAAATGATACGATTCTTTCAAATGCTGGTGCATTTGGCGTGGAGAAAGGCAAACCGTATAGAGGAGAATTTGGTGGATATATTAGAGCTATATACTCAAAAAATAATTTCCAGAATGTGTTTTTGAAAAACATTTCGTTTACTACAAAACTCGACCTATTCTCGAATTATCTAGAAAATCCTGAAAATATAGTTGTAAACTGGGAAACATTAATTGCCCTTAAAATCAACAAGTATATAAACGTTAATATCAATACTCTTCTAATTTACGACGACAAAATTGATATCGGAAAAGACGAAAACAATAATGGCATAATTGAGCCAAACGAAATGAAACCAAGGATACAATTCAAAGAGCTTCTGGGCATAGGATTGTCAATTAAGTTTTAAACATCAGCAAAAATGCTTAAGGATACAAAGTGGCATGTTAGTAGGAAGCGAACATATACATTCCAAACAATACGTGTTACCTAAACTAAGATTATTGACGCATTAATTTAGCAATAAAAGATGAAGATTTTAAACGATTTTAAAGCATTTGCCTTAAAGGGCAATGTTATAGATATGGCAGTAGGTATAATAATAGGAGCTGCCTTTGGCAAAATAGTTACATCTCTTGTAAACGACATTATTATGCCACCGTTGGGGTTGATTATTGGTGGTGTTAATTTCACTGATCTTAAAGTAGTTATGAAAACAGCAACAGAAACTGCACCTGCTGTTACGTTAAATTACGGGCAGTTTATTCAGGTAATATTTGATTTTTTGATTGTCGCCGTAGCGATATTTATGGTTATTAGAGTAATCAGCGTAGCAAAACGTAAACATGAAGAAAAAGCTGTTGAGACACCACCAGAACCATCAAATCAAGAAAAACTACTGGAGGAGATTAGAGACATTCTACAAGAGTTAAAAGTTAAAAGTTAAAAGCGATGCACTGAGCGAAGCCGAAGTGTTAAAAGCGATGCACTGAGCGAAGCGGCAAAGCCGATGGCGTAATTCGTAATTGTTTGCTGATTTTACCATGTATAAGGGTGATTATCAGTAGTTTGTATGCTTTCAATATTTTTTGGAAAAGACGTGTCAGCCACAATCATTCCAACATGATAAGCCGATAGTGTGAAAACTCTCTCTATTGCATGTGCCATTGTACCGTCATGCTGCCCGCTCTCCTCCTCAAACATTGTTGAAGGTATTTGTAGTTTAATTAATGGCTCTATAGCGTGTGTACGCGCATAAAACATACTTCCTGCAACAAAGTGCATATTTTTCAGTTCTTTTGCTGAAATGTTAAAAATATTGCAATAATAACTCAAAGCCAGAGCATTACCACCAAAATAGAGGCTCATAGGAACTATATTTCCCGCAGGTCCTACAATTCCTACATTATGGTAATTGTTAAAATAATCAACTGTTTTTAGAATTTTATTTTTTGATAACAGGCTGTTATACAGCTCTTTGCGCCACAATTCGCCCGTAAGACGATGATCAGAACGTTTAGTATGCAGTTTCAAAATTATAGTTTCAGGCGATGATATTTTTTCCGCTGTTCTCAAAAATGGCAGTATATCACGACCGTGGTTAGCATATACTTCAACCTCATGCTCAAGCTCCGACTTTGATAAAATATCAGTTACTTCGTTTGCAATACTTTCGATTGTACTTACATATAGTTTAACTGAATAGGGTATTTCGGAGAACTCTTTGGAAATTCTTTCGACCAAATCTCTAAAAATATCGCTGTAATAAGCATGAATGATAATAGCAACATTTGTTACCGTTTCCACACCGCTTTTTCTACTCATTTTTCTTACCACTTCTATATTCGATTCAGCTATTGACCATTCGGCAGGGTATCGGTCAGGACTAACAATCTCAATATCAAATGTTAGTCTTCTTATTTCCACCCAGTTTTTGTAAGGTTTAGTGTTTTTCAGTAAAAAGCCGAAAATAGTAAAGAAAACAGTTTTAATATTTTGTCTTGCTTTGCGTTTCAGTGGCAAGTGCCACCAAAAAAGCACAATCGAGTTTTTTAAAAATTTTGACAATTTTTTTATTGCAGTCATCGTATTACACTATAATTGAAATCCAGATAGTTATCAAAGGTTAAAAATAAATTTAGTTTTATAGCAATTTTATTACTTTATTTGTCAAAAACAAAAATATGTATAAAAACGCAAAGATAATATGTTTCGATGCCGACGATACCCTTTGGATTAACGAACCTATTTTTCGTGAGTCAGAAAAGCGGTTGTACGAAGTTGTAAAGGAGTATATTTCAGAATCGGAATTGAACAAAGAGCTGTTTCAAATAGAGACGCAAAACATTGAACTTTACGGATACGGGGCAAAAGCATTTATTCTATCGCTTATAGAAACCGCTTTGAAAGTGTCGAATAGCAAAGTAACTGCTAATCAAATTCAGCAAATTTTGTATATTGGTAGGCTTCACCTTAATAGCCCCGTTACTCTTATTGATGGCGTTGAAAAAGCGCTAAGCTCCTTACAATCAAACTATAAACTTATATTAGCAACCAAAGGTGATTTATTGGAACAAGAGCGTAAACTCAACAAATCGGGTTTAGTAAAATATTTTCACCATATTGAAATAATGACAGAAAAAAACTCAGAGAACTATATCAAACTACTAAAAAATCTAAATATCGAAGCCTGCGAGTTTGTTATGATAGGCAACTCTCTAAAATCAGATATTTTACCAGTTATTGAAATAGGGGGAATGGCAATATATGTCCCTTATGAGATTACATGGAAACACGAAGAGGTTAACGAAAAAATTGATACAACGTTGTTTACACAAGTTGAAAAGATAAGTGATATTCTTCCGTATTTTCAATTAACAATGAGCAATTATCAATGAGCAATTATCAATGAGCAATTAACAATGAGCAATTAGTAATGAACAATTATCAACTACCAATTATACAATTGGTAATGCGATGATTTACATTTAATTGACATGACTTTCAAGTCGTGGATTAGATTGGCACATATTTATGGGCTTTAGCCCAAAATTTAAAAATATTTTGCAATTAAAATTAATCAGAGTTCTTTTTAGCGTTGCTTATTTTGAATGGTCACTTCGACACTTCACTTCGACATTTCGACTACGCTCAATGCACCGCTTCGCCCAGTACAACGCTCCCCTCAGTGCACCGCTTTACAAACTTTATAAACTTTTAACTTTTAACTTTTAACTCGATTGCTAATTGTTATTAAATTGTTAAATGTAAGAAAAAATTTTGATACTCAGACAAAATGAATTATATTCGTTTTATCAATTGTAATTTATTTAATTGCAATCTTTTATAAATTTTTACATTGATTCACCCCAGACTCAGCAGGAGTAGGGTTTAGGGGTAAACGCTGGTGCAACATATATATAGTCAAAAAGGGGAGTAACGAAGTTAGAAATATAGTATATGCACAATCGGCGCCATGTCTAACCTTAAATAAAGTATTTATGCCTGCTTCAGATACTTTTAGAGAGTGGCAAAGGACATCAACTCGTTTTTACAATTCGTTGATTGTTAGAGCATTACCCCTTCCTCGTTTGCGGATAAAACGTTATTATTTCTCTCACAACATACTCTTATTGGCGCGTTTACTACCAACACTTCCTTGTTTTGATAGTAAGGCTAATACTATAAAAAAACAATATTTTGTAACAAATTTTAAACTATTTTAATATGGATAAAAAATTAATTAAACCAATTTTGGTACTTGCGACTTTTGCCTTTTACTTTTCTACCCAGCCAGTAACAGCGCAAACGAGTACTAACGCCGCGGGCGGAAATGCTTCAGGTAGCGGAGGCTCTGTGAGCTACTCCGTAGGACAAGTTGTTTACACCACCAACACAGGAACTATTGGTTCTGTGGCACACGGAGTACAACAACCTTATGAAATTTCAGTTGAAACTGGAATTGAGGTAACAGAGATAAATCTTTCAGTTACAGCTTATCCAAACCCTACAAGAGATTTTTTACAGTTGAGGGTTGAATATCAAGACTTTAAAGATTTATCGTATCAACTTTACGACATGAATGGCAAACTTTTACAAACTAAAGAGTTGATAGGTACAGAAACTCAAATTGATTTTAGCAGTTATACGCCAGCAACCTATTTTGTAAAAGTAACACAAGGAAACAGAGAATTAAAAATTTTTAAAATCATCAAAAAAGGGTAGGTACAAGGCGGTGTGCTGAACGTAGCCACTACGCACTGAGCTAGTCGAAGTGAAGTGTAAAAGGAACCATGAGTAAGTGGGAAAATTGTCCCTTGCACTCTTTGCCCCTTGCCCCTTGAACCTATCGTAGAATCAATTAACAAATTATAAATATTAAAAAACGTATAAACATGAAAGTAAATCTAAAAAAATCAGTCATGGTACTTGCTACTTTAGCATTGTACCTTTCAACTGCCTCGGCGCAAAGCCCTGAGAAAATTAGTTATCAGGCAGTTATACGCAACACTGAAAATGTTTTAGTTGCAAACAAACAAGTAGGAATGCAGATAAGCATTTTAAAAAGCTCAGCAAGTGGTACGGCGGTTTTTGTTGAAACTCAAACACCAACCACTAACGCCAATGGCTTAGTTAGTATTGAAATTGGTACGGGAACAGTCGTAAGTGGTAACTTTGCTACAATTGACTGGGCAAACGGAACCTATTTTATTAAAACCGAAACCGACCCTGAGGGTGGCACAAGCTACTCTATTACAGGCACAAGTCAACTACTGAGTGTGCCTTACGCTTTACACGCCAAAACAGCTGAAGATGTAACAGGCGAAATTACCGAAACTGACCCAGTCTTTACCGCATGGGACAAAACGACAGGAATTTCAATTACCGAGAGTCAAATTACCGATTTAGGCGACTATATCACAACAGAGACCGATCCAGTTTTTACAGCATGGGACAAAACGACTGGTATTTCAATTACCGAGAGTCAAATTACCGATTTAGGCGACTATATTACAACGGAAACAGATCCAGTTTTTACCGCATGGGATAAATCTACAGGCATTTCAATAACTGAAAGCCAAATTACTGATTTAGGCAATTATATTGAAACCGAAAAACCGACCCAGCTGTATCAGCAAATTGATTTTTCAGGAGCTGTTTCAGGTGATTTATTAAGGTTTGATGGCACGAAATGGGTTAAGATAACGCCAAATTACTTAACCGAAGAGACACAGTCGCTCGCTGATGTTATCGCAACAGGAAATTCAGCAGATAACCAGATAAAAAATGTTACAGACCCAACCGATGCTCAAGATGCCGCCACAAAAGCTTATGTTGATCTCCAAAACGCTATCATACAAGCTCGTATAGAAGAATTAATAAATCTTCTTGAAGAAAACGGAATATTGATAGTAGATTTTTCAGCCAATAAAACAAATATTACACTTGGCGAGTCAGTAACTTTCACTGATAACTCATCTTCAACTGTTACTAATTGGCAATGGGATTTTGGCGATGGCGCAACCTCTACTGAACAAAACCCAACCCACACATACACAGCTGTGGGTGTTTACACTGTAAGTTTAACCGCAAGCGATGGCGCTACAACTAAAACCAAAACTAAAACCAATTATATTACCGTAACTGGTGGTTCGTCACCAACCACATTTACAGATCCAAGAGATGGTAATGTATATAAAACAGTACAAATAGGCGAGCAAACGTGGATGGCAGAAAACTTAAAATATCTACCGAGTGTAGTTGGTCCTGGTACAGGTTCAAATACAGAACCATATTATTATGTTTATGGTTATGATGGTACCGATGTCGCAGCTGCAAAGGCAACAGAAAATTATGCTACTTATGGCGTGTTATACAACTGGACAGCAGCTATGAGCGGAGCAGCCAGTACCGAAGCTAACCCCAGCGGTGTACAAGGTATATGCCCAGCAGGCTGGCACTTCCCAAGCGGTGAAGAGTGGTTACAATTAGTCAATTACCTTGGCGGAATCGATGTTGCCGGCGGTAAGCTTAAAGAAGCAGGTACAACGCATTGGAATAGTCCAAACACAGGCGCAACTAACGAATCAGGTTTTACTGCCCTGCCGGGTGGTTACCGTCACAACAGTGTTTTCTATGGCATTGGAGAAGTTGCTAGTTTGTGGTGTGCTACTGAAGAAGATGCGACCAACGCGTGGGGCGGTTACATATTACACGATTCCATCGAAGTTTTCGGGGGCGAAGCTCCTAAAGAGGGTGGCGCTTCTGTCCGCTGTGTGTTAGATGCTGGTGGGTTAGTGGTAAACTTTTCAGCCAATAAAACAAATATTACACTTGGCGAGTCAGTAACCTTCACAGATAACTCATCTTCAACTGTAACTAATTGGCAATGGGATTTTGGCGATGGCGCAACCTCTACTGAACAAAACCCAACCCACACATACACAGCTGTGGGTGTTTACACTGTAAGTTTAACCGCAAGCGACGGCGCTACAACTAAAACCGAAACTAAAACCAACTATATAACCGTAGCAGACAGTTCGTCATCAACCACATTTACAGACCCAAGAGATGGTAATGTGTATCAAACAGTACAAATTGGTTCTCAAACGTGGATGGCAGAAAACTTAAAATATCTACCGAGTGTAGTTGGTCCTGGTACAGGTTCAAATACAGAGCCATATTATTATGTTTATGGTTATGATGGTACCGATGTCGCAGCTGCAAAGGCAACAGAAAATTATGCTACTTATGGCGTGTTATATAACTGGACATCAGCCATGAACGGAGCAGCCAGTAGCGGAGCAAACCCCAGCGGTGTACAAGGTATATGCCCAGCAGGCTGGCATTTGCCAAGCGATGCCGAGTGGGAACAATTAGTACAATATCTTGGTGGAGCAGGGGTTGCCGGTGGCAAGCTTAAAGACACAACACACTGGGATAGCCCAAACACAGGCGCGACTAACGAAACAGGTTTTACTGCCCTGCCTGGTGGTTCCCGTAGCTACGGAAATTTCGACCACATTGGAAACCAAGGTCACTGGTGGAGTGCTACGGAGCTCAATGAGACACACACATGGTGCCGTTACATGAACTACAATTACAGCGATGTAAACAGGGGAGGCAACGATAAGTTGTTAGGTTTTTCTGTCCGCTGTGTGTTAGGCGCTGGTGAGTTAGTGGTAAACTTTTCAGCCAATAAAACAAATATTACACTTGGCGAGTCAGTAACTTTCACAGATAACTCATCTTCAACTGTAACTAATTGGCAATGGGATTTTGGCGATGGCGCAACCTCCACTGAACAAAACCCAACCCACACATACACAGCTGTGGGTGTTTACACTGTAAGTTTAACTGCAAGCGACGGCGCTACAACTAAAACCGAAACTAAAACCGACTATATAACCGTAGCAGACAGTTCGTCATCAACCTCATTTACAGACCCAAGAGATGGTAATGTATATCAAACAGTACAAATAGGTTCTCAAACGTGGATGGCAGAAAACTTAAAATATCTGCCGAGTGTAGTTGGTCCTGGTACAGGTTCAGAAACAGAGCCATATTATTATGTTTATGGTTATGATGGTACCGATGTCGCAGCTGCAAAGGCAACAGAAAATTATGCTACTTATGGCGTGTTATATAATTGGACATCAGCCATGAACGGAGCAGCCAGTAGCGGAGCAAACCCCAGTGGTGTACAAGGTATATGCCCAGCAGGCTGGCATTTGCCAAGCGATGCCGAGTGGACACAATTAGTCAATTATCTTGGTGGAGCAAGTGTTGCCGGTGGTAAGCTTAAAGAAGTAGGCACAGAACATTGGAATAGCCCAAATACTGGCGCAACTAACGAATCAGGTTTTATTGCTTTGCCGGGAGGTTCACGTAACATTGGAGGGTTCCACGCCATTGGAGAGTACGGTTATTGGCAGAGTGCTACGGAGGCCAATGTTTCAATCGCATGGTACCGCTACTTGTGCTACGATGACAGCACTGTAGGCAGGGGCAAACCCAATAAGGCGTTGAGTTATTCCGTTCGTTGTTTAAGGGATTAAAAGCAATTTGTAATTGAGTTAAAATCTTGTAAAGTAAGGGCGATCCTTGTGGTCGCCCTTTTTGAAAATAATAGGCAATTAGCAATAAATAATTAGGGTTCACTGAAAAAGTCTATGCTATTTTTGGGTGTAGCTTTTGTGATTGGTGATTGGTGGTTAGTGGACGTTAACTAAATAATCATTAAGGAGTTAAGAAAAATTTAGGAAAGACTGTGTCTTTATGATATGGTTGATTTTTGAATATTCATGTTTTTGGATTAGCTCATGTTTTTTGTCCGTAGGACAATTCCACTTTTACATACTTCGACTAAGCTCAGTACGACGCTTCGACATTTCGATGGTTATTGAGCGTAGTCGAAACACTTCGCTCAATGCACCGCTTCGCTCAGCGCTCCGCCTTCTAATATCAATTGTAATTTTAAAATAGTCCAATATTTTTAAAATTTTACAATTGTAAATACCGATGTTACAGACACATAGTCCAAAAGAGCGATAGCGAAGTTTGGACTATAGTGTGTGTCCAATCGGTATAATTTCTAATTTCTAATTTCTCTTGGCTCGATACAAGAAAAGGGCGCTAACGAAATCTTTACAGTTAGCGCCCTTCCCATATTAACCTAAACCGATCTAATTACTTGATTAACTTTTTCATTATCGTATCCTTGTCAAGTTTTTTAGTGCAGAAGAACCAGTCCTTGCAGTCAAGGTTTTTGTCTTCAGTTCTTGCTTTTGCAACACCGCATGAGCCTGCCGTTGGGACAATTACATCGTCTCCTGGTAGCCAATCGGCTGGAGTAGCAATTTCGAACTCGTCGGCTGTTTGTAGTGCAACTACTACGCGGTAAAGCTCATCGAAATTACGTCCCGTGCTAAGCGGATAATAAATAATCGTTCTTATTATGCCTTTCGGGTCTATAATGAAAACAGCGCGAACAGCTTTGGTATTGCTTTCACCTGGCATTATCATGCCATATTTTTTTGAAACATCCATTGTAATGTCTTCGATAAGAGGAAACTTAATCTCGACATTTTTCATGCCTTTGAATTCAATTTTCTCTTTAATGGTGCGTAGCCAAGCAATATGGCTATAAAGTCCGTCAACCGAAAGACCTACAAGCTTAGTATTCACCTTGTTAAACTTCTCTTCCATCGAAGCAAAAGTAATAAACTCACATGTACAAACAGGTGTAAAGTCAGCCGGATGGCTAAACAGTATTACCCAGTTTCCATGATAATCTTTCGGGAAATTAATTTCTCCTTGAGTTGTTATTGCTCTAAACTCGGGAGCTTTGTCGCCAATACGTGGCATCGAAAATACTTGATTGTTTTCCATAATACTCTGTTTTTTAATTGTTTATATTTATGTTTATTTATTACTAAGGTTTATCTTTATAAGTTCCTGATATTTGCAGGTTTATCTCCTTTATATCCCAACCCTCGATTGGTTTCTTGCGAAAATACTCCTTCAGTAAATTGTCCAACTCCTTGTCGAAATAGTTATCTATCCTCTCGCTCTCATCGCAATAAATGTGATGGTGGCACTCTGTAATCACGTCGTATCTAACAAAATCCTTTTCGGTTTTGATTTTCTTAACTATGCCTTTTTCGGCAAAAGTTTCAAGTGTGTTGTATATCGTGCCCAATGCGATGTTTGGATAATTTTTATGAACATGCTCTTTAATTGTCTCTACTGTTGGATGATTTTTTAACTCAATCAACGATTCTAAAATTTTTAATCGTTGAGGCGTTATTTTTAATCCACTATTGTGTAATATTTTATTTAATTTAGAACCCATATTAAATAAGAATTATTCTTATATAATAACAATTATTGTGCCAAATTGTTTAAAAAAATGAAAAGTAATTTCAGCTACCGAGAGCGGTAACTGTGCTTGGTCGCTGAGCCAGTCGAAGCGACCGTTGTAGGTTCCTTTGTGGTGGCTTCGACAGGCTCAGCCACCGATAACGGTCACTGAGCTTGTCGAAGTGACCTCATATTTTTTGGGACAGTATCTTCCTATTTGGTGGCTTCGACAGGCTTAGCCATCGATAACGGTCGCTGAGTTTATCGAAGCGACCTCATAATCTCCTGTGTGGTGGCTTCTATTGCTGCGCACTCAGCCACCGTATTACGGTCACTGAGCTTGCATTTCGACAAGCTCAATAACCATCGAAGTGATCTTAGGCTAAATATATAATTTTAAAAGTTGTAATAACTTACTAATAATCAGCAAGTTGATTGATAATTATTAATTGCACACTTCGGCTTCGCTCAGTGCACCGCATTGCTAAATGTCAACGCAATTGAGCATGTTTTGAATAACATACCTGAACCGTTCTCGAATGTCTGTATCAATATTATCCCCTTTTTCAGTTTTAACCGCTATTGATGTAATGGGCAACTTTTTGATAATATTGTATTGCTCCGGGCTGATATCATAAATCAGCATCGAAGAAACTGAAGTAATTGTCGATGAACCTTGTTGGCTTTCTGGTTGCGGTCGTGGCATTAGTTGTAGGGTAGAGTTATCACTAAAAGTGAAAGTTATAGGCAGTTGATCGCTTACTGTAAAGTTGCCGTATCGGAAATAACGCATTTTAAGATATTTTTTATCTCCAATACATTGAGCTTTAAAATAAAGAGGCTGTCCATTTAGTCTGCCAACTGTCAAATCCTCGGTTCGCTTTACAACAACTCCTGTTACAGGGTCAACTTGATTTACCTCTAAGGCACAGTTTTGAGCATTTATTGAGTTTATAGTTAGAAGAAGTCCAATAGTTATTAAAGTATGTAGATTGAAAAAAGTTTTCTTAATTTGCATGGTATTATCATTTAATATTTGCTGTGCAATTTTATCGTGTTTTTTTCTGAAAATATTTTAATTTGAGCGCTGAAATAATATTTTTACAAAATATCGGGCAAAAATACACTAATTTTATGAATAGTATGTTAGTTTTTATCTATTAATTTTTAATACAATGTGATGCAAGTTAGAACAGTGATAAAAGTTGTAACAGCTTTTTTTACTATCTTCACAGCCTCTACTTTACAAACTTTTAACTTTTAACTTTCGACTCATGTGTATGAATTTGAGAAATTTAGTTTTATTAGGTGTCATTTTATTTACTTATGGATGTGGGACATCACTCGATCCGACAAATATTCCCATACAATTTGAATTGTCGGGAGGCACAAGAACATCTAATTACGAGCAGACAATAGAATTTTGCAATAAAGTAGCAGAAGTCTCACCTAAAATACGTTTTATCTCTATTGGTAAAACTCCACAAGGGCGACAAATACCTATGTTAATAATTGACCAAAAAGAGAATTTTACGCCAACAAAAGTTCACAATTCGGGCAACGCCGTACTGATTATTCAGGCGAATATACATGCCGGAGAGCCTGACGGAAACGATGCAGGAATGTTGTTGATCAAGCGTATGATAGCTGAAAAATCATATCCGCACAACGTAACTATACTGTTCTTGCCAGTGGTCAATCCCGATGGTCTTGCTCGTTTTGGAGCATATAACCGTATAAATCAGAATGGACCAGAGGAGGTGGGATGGCGCGTAACGGCACAAAATCTTGACTTAAACAGAGATTTTATCAAAGCTGATGCTCCAGAGATGCAATACTGGCTAAAAATGTATAACACTTGGATGCCCGATTTTTTTATTGATTGCCATGTTACTGATGGGGCAGATTTTCAATATGTTATAACATATATAATGGAAACTCTTGGCAATATGAACCCTGCTCAAACCAAATGGCAAAATAAATATCTCGACCATATTAAACCAATAATGCATGAAGCTGGATACCCAATGTTTCCGTATGTGTCATTCAGAGAGTGGCACAACCCACGAAGTGGCTTGTATTCACGACCTGCGCCACCGATGATGTCAAATGGTTATTCAGCAATACAAAACCGTGTGGAATTATTGGTTGAAGCACATTCATTAAAACCATACTCTACAAGAGTTTACGCTATTTTGAAACTGTTCGAAGAGACTATTGCTTATATTGAAGCTGATAGTAAAAATTTGATTAAACTCGGAAAAGATGCTGATAAACAGACTGAAATGCTTGCCATAAATAATGACAGTGTACCGCTTACATACAAACTTTTAGAAATTAACGATTCTGTTGATTTTGAAGGAATTGAATATGATATGGTAGAAAGTGACCTTACGGGTGGAGAATGGTTTGTTTATCATACCGATAAGCCAAAAACTTTTCGTTTACCCTATTTAAAAAGAGTTGAAGCAGACATGTGGGCAAAAGTCCCATCAGCATTTATTTTGGGACCAGAATGGGGATTTGTCAGGCAACGTTTAGATTGTCATAAAATAAGCTATTATCGATTAACCCAAGATATTGATTTAGAGACTCAAACATGGCATTGTGCCAATCCTAAATGGGCACAAATGCCGAAAGAAGGTAGAATTATGTTGGATTCGGTTGATATTGAAAAAATAAACATAAAAAAGAAATGGATTGCGGGAAGTATTGTTGTGCCTATGAACCAGCGTAGAGCACGTTTGATTATGAGTATGTTTTATCCAAATTCGTTTGACTCTTTTTTGCGCAATGGAAGTCTGAACGTGATTTTTGAACAAAGGGAGTATTTCGAGTCCTACGTAATGGAGGTAAAAGCCCGAGAAATGTTAGATACAATTCATGGATTAAAGGAGCGGTTCGAACAGTGGAAAAGCGAACAGAGCAGACAGTTAACTAATTACGAGCAATTGGAATGGTTCTATAATCAAACACCCTATAGTGATAGCAAAAGATACATCTATCCGATAAGCGAAGTAAATGAAGAGCAGTTACGACAGTTAAGTAAAATTTGGAAATAAACAACATTGAATTGCCGTTACAATAGAGGTTTAATGGTTGTACAACGCTGAAAATAAGAAAATTAAAGAGGTATGGAAAGAATAATGATAAGCAGAACAGATGGCATTGGCGATGTGGTATTAACACTTCCCGTAGCAGGTTTGTTAAAAAAAGAGTATCCTAATGTGGAAATACTTTTTTTAGCGCAAAACTACACGCGTCCAATAGTTGAATGTAGCGCTAATGTTGATACTTTTGTAAGTTGGGAAACATTAGTTTCTGTCAGCTTTAAAGAACGAGTAAAGATTCTTGAAAGCCTAAAATTAGACGCTATAATACATGTATTCCCGAGAAAAGAGTTGGCAAAAGCGGCTAAAAAAGCAAAAATTCCGATTAGAGTTGGCACTTCGCACCGTATATTTCATTTAACGACCTGTAATAAACTTGTGAATTTATCGCGAAAAAACTCAGAACTGCACGAAAGTCAGTTGAATTTTATGCTATTGAAACCATTAATCGATAATTGTTTCTATGAGATACCAGAAATATCTTCAAAGGCAGGATTTGTAGCTCCAGAAAAGCAAAACGGAGTAAGCGAATATATTGATAAAGAGAAAATTAACGTTATTCTACATCCTAAATCTAAAGGTAGCGCTCGTGAATGGGGTTTAGATAATTTTAAAAACCTTATAGAGATACTCGACTCGTCGAAATACAATATCATTCTCACTGGTTCAGAGAGAGAAGGAAAAGCGTTTAGAGATACATTAGCATACCCCTTCCCTCATGTTCGCGACACGTCGGGGCAATTGAACCTTATTCAATTAATATCATTGATTGCCCAATCAGACGCGTTAATTGCCTGTAGTACAGGACCCTTACATATTGCGTCAATTCTCGATATTTATACAATCGGTATTTATCCTCCGATTAGACCAATGCATCCAGGACGTTGGAAGCCAATAGGCAACAAATCAATTGTTATGGTTAAAGAAACAGAGTGCAATAAATGTAGAAAAAGCGATATATGTTCCTGTATAACAGACATTAAGCCAGACGAAATAGCAAAAATTTTACAATCGTTAAACTTCAATTAGCAATTGGAACACAGATAACACTGATTTAACGGATAATCACAGATTTAATGTAGGGCGGTGCCTCATAAGTGCCCAACTGCTGTACTTCGATGGTTATTGAGCTTGTTGAAATGCAAGCTCTGCAACCACGTTATTACGATATTCGGGCTCAGTCACGTACACTTCACTTCGACTTTGCTCAGCACGTAGCGGCTTCGCCCAGTGAGTAGCTTCATGTACGCTCCTTCGCCCTCAATCTCAGTGCCTTGCATTTGGACACTTCTGAGCCACCTTGCCATTTTTTTGTTAAATGATACTTTTGAGACAGCCTCAATCCCGCCCGTAGGGTGGCACAAACCAGATTAGAAATTAGAAATCCGAAATCAGAAATACTTTGCTTAGTTCACCGCCCCGTTCCCCACTTGTACCTTTTACCTTGCACCTTTTCCCTTTCACTGTTTTCAATCTGCATTTGTCTCATTTTCACATACTTTAAAAAAGTGGCGTATGAGCTAATCTTGCAAACAACGTATCCGTAATAGCCGTCTAAAAATCCACGTTTGATAATGTAATCGCGGAAAAATTTCCATTTCGGGAAAATCCATATTTTCAGTATCGAACTTCGTTTGCCTCGATTAAATGCTGCTTCAGCTGTAATATTTGTAAAACTATTCGCTTGTTTAGCGTGCCCTGATATAGAATGGTATGAGTAATGCAGTAGATCTCCCTTTAAGTGCATTTGTGTTGAGCCACTAACTAATTCAACTTTTTCATGAATTTTATAACCTTCCCACTTGCCTTTGCGAGTATCCCAAAGGCGCAGTTTTTGATCGGGATACCAGCCACAATGCTTTATCCATTTTCCGCAATAATTTGTAAGTCGGTTAAAATAGTAACCATCGGCTTGCCAATTTTCTTTTACCTCTTTTATTGAGTTATATAGCTTAGTACTAAGAACTTCGTCAGCATCAAGCGACAACACGTGCGGATACCTAGCGTAAGCCAAAGCCCTGTTTTTTTGAGCTATAAAATCATCAAACGGATGTTGGAAAAAACGCACACCGAATTTTTTACAAATTTCTTCGGTTTTGTCAGTCGAAAAACTGTCAAGTACGACAATTTCATCGGCAATATTTTTAACAGATTCTAAACATCGCTCAATATTTTTCTCCTCATTAAAGGTAATGATTACAACTGAAATTGGAGTCATTTGTTTTTTTTACAAACATAAGTAAAAGCAAAAAAATGTACAAACTTATTTTTGTACTTATCTTGCTAATGTCGTCTAATTTTACTATATTACTCAACTTTCGCAAGCTCTTTATCCTGTACTCAGCAAGGGTTCTATGTTAATGCGTTTTGTAAATCTTTGATTTTAAAATATAAATTCGTAAATTAACACAATGAAGTTAAAATTCGAAATCTCAGCTAAAACAGATAATCAATCCCGAAGGGATGACATGATTATAGATTATAAAAAGGGAAACGATTAATCAACCCCGAAGGGGTGAAATAGCTATACAGTTAAAAGTTAAAAGCGTCGCACTGAGCTTGTAGAAGTGTTGAAAGATATTGGTAAATCAATTTTCATGACATTACACTTTCACCTTGTACCTTGCTCCTTTCTGTGTCACCCCTTCGGGATTATTGTATTAACAAAAACAAACAACCTAGCTCAAAAGATTGATTCCTAGAAATTTGAATAAATACACATATCGTTTTAGTATTGAAAATCAGCAAATTGAACAACTTGCGAAAGTCGAGTATATTAGTAGCCTTTTGTTAGTATAAAATGATATAAACCAATAACTTCAAAAAACAATTATAAACAATTGAAAAAACTAACAAAGTCATCAAAAAAAATGATTAACTTGCAGCCCGATTTTCCCAAATTGAAAATAATAAATCAGGGTGTCGGATAAACAATAAAAACAATATATTATGGCAAAAGTCATTGCATTAGCAAATCAAAAAGGTGGAGTAGGAAAAACAACTACAGCAATAAATCTTGCAGCAAGTTTAGCAGCATTGGAGAAAAAGGTTCTTTTGATTGATGCAGACCCACAAGCAAACGCAACATCAGGACTTGGATACGTTGCAAGAGACGTTAAATCAAGTATATACGAATGTATTATTGAGGCAATAGACCCTGTCAGTACCATATTAGATACTGAAATTGAGGGATTGAAATTAATTCCTTCAAATATCGACCTTGTCGGCGCTGAAATTGAGATTCTTCAGTTACCAGACCGAGAATATTTGATGAAAAATGCCATCAGTAAGCTTCGCGACAACTTTGATTATGTATTGATAGACTGTTCTCCATCATTAGGGTTGATTACTTTAAATGCACTTACAGCTGCCGATTCGGTTATAATACCTGTACAATGCGAATATTTTGCGTTAGAAGGATTGGGAAAACTTTTAAATACAATCAAAATCGTTCAGTCTAAACTAAATGTAGGGCTCGAAATAGAAGGGTTTTTATTAACCATGTACGATTCACGTTTACGACTTGGAAATCAAGTTGTTGACGAGGTTCGTAACCATTTTGAAAACATGGTATTTGAAACTATTATTCAAAGAAACGTTAAGCTGAGTGAGGCGCCAAGTTACGGTAAACCCATTTTGTTGTACGACGCTAATAGCAATGGTTCGCTAAACTATTTGAATTTGGCTAAAGAGCTGATTGCTAAGAATGAAAATGTGTAAAACAAATTCCAAATATTTTAATATAACTAATTTAAAATGAGTGCGAAAAAGAGCGCTTTGGGACGTGGTCTAGGGGCGCTAATTGAGGAGGCTCCCAGAGCTCAAAAACCGGTTCAAAACAGCGCCGTTATTGAAATAGCCCTTGACCTTATAGATGTAAACCCATATCAACCCAGAACAACGTTCGACGAGGAGACTTTAAACGATTTAGCATCCTCGATAAAAGAACTTGGTATTATTCAGCCAATTACGGTTCGCAAAACCGAAAATGGACGTTACCAAATTATCTCGGGCGAAAGACGTACACGTGGAGCACGCCTCGCAGGTTTAGAAACTATTCCAGCTTACGTTAGAGAAGCTGATGACCAAGGAATGTTGGAAATGGCTTTGGTCGAAAATATTCAAAGACAAGACTTAGACGCAATAGAAATAGCTATATCGTATCAAAGACTGATTGAGGAGTGTAACTTAACTCAAGAGTCGCTAAGCGAACGAGTGGGCAAAAGTCGTCAAACTATTGGAAACCACCTAAGACTGCTACGCTTGCCAGCCGAAATACAAAAAGGAATACGTTTTGGCGTTATTACAATGGGACATGCACGTACTCTCATTACTATTGATGACCTTGAATTGCAGTTGCAAATATTTGAAGAAATTATCACTAAAGAGTTGTCTGTCAGGCAAGTAGAGGAGAGAATAAAAGAGATAAGAAGTGACGCTAATGAATCAAAATCTAAAGATTCAAAACAAAAAGAGAAACCTCAAAGTGAGTTGGTCGAAGAGTATGAGAAACTTCAAAAGTCATTGACGGGTCGCTTTCAATCGCCCGTGGAGGTAAAAAGAAATACCAGCGGTAAAGGGAAAATAATCATTCATTTCCGGAATAACACAGAGTTTGAGCGTATTTTAGGAATGTTTGAAAATCTAAACCCATAACTTTGAAGTGATAAGCAGGGTTGCCATAGTTATTTTGATTTTTATTTTATCAGCAAATAAAGCGTTTAGCCTGAAAAATACAACTTCTGAGCAATCCGATTCGGTATTAGTTTCACGAAAACGACCACTTATTGCCACAGGCTTATCTATAGTTTTACCGGGAGTAGGGCAGATTTACAACAAGCAATTTTGGAAAGCTCCTGTGTTTTGGGCAACTATGACTGGAGGCGCATATTTGTACCATAGCCAGCATAAACTATACAAGTCGTTCAGTAATGCTTATGAGTTGAAAAACAATTATTTGAAAAATCCTTCATTGTCAAGCGATCCATATCCGCAACATAGTTTAGATCACCTGAAAAATTGGCGCGATAGGCACTACTTTCTACGAACTGTTGGGCTGGTTACATTAGGAGCAAGCTATATGGTAAATGTTGTAGATGCTTACGCTTCGGCTCAAACTTATCATAATCCTCGTGCTGCAACGCTTATGTCAACACTTTTGCCTGGTTCGGGACAGATATATAACAGAAAATATTGGAAATTACCTATAATTTATGGAGGTTTTGGAGCTCTGATTTACTATTCACAAGTAAATCACAAGTATTTTTTGAAATATAGGGATATGTATGAGCAAAAAATTGCCTCTCTAAATAATGCTGAAATTGATGATCCTGAACCATTAGCCTCGCCAGAAGCTATTTTACGTGAACGCGAACACTGGCGGAGAAACCGAGATTTGAATTATATAGGCATAGGATTACTTTATGTCTTAAATGTTATTGACGCAAATGTTGATGCTCATCTGGCTGAGTTTGACATAAGTGACGATTTGTCTATGAATATCTCCCCGACAATAGCGCCTTATAATACTACGAATAATACAAGCGGGGTAACTGGTTACTACGGAGCCACTGTTTCTATAAGATTTTAAGCAGTTTGTCATAATTTATATGAATATTGCTGATAAATCACTAATTTTGAGCCTTGTACTTTATAATCATAAATAGGTAAATCAAATTTTAAATGATACATACATTTTTGCTTATAGCCACTACTGTTTTATTCGGAAATAGTAGTATTAGTCACGACGATACAGTCAGAAGTGAACAACTGTTTATAGAACAGCAACTTATGCGCGATTACGATAGCCTTCTTATGTCGTTTTATGTGCAAAAATCGTTAGAAGACACAGTTTGTTCAGTTGGGGATACCTTGTTTATTTCGGAAACAGTTACGGATACAACCAATATTGAGGTTGACTTGAACGATAGCACAATAATGAGACAAATGTCTGAAATGCAAGTATTGTTCGACGTCTCTTATAATCATATTGTTAAGGCATATATAAAGGTCTATTCTGAGAAAAAACGTGAATTGACAGAAACCGTTATGGGACTCTCTGAATACTATTTTCCCTTTTTTGAAAGTGAACTTGATGCTGCAAATCTGCCACTTGAATTAAAATATCTTGCAGTAATAGAGTCAGCCCTTAACCCTCGTGCTGTTTCACGTGCCGGTGCAACAGGACTCTGGCAGTTTATGTACGCCACGGGAAGATATATGGGTCTGGAAATCAACTCGTTTGTTGACGATAGACGCGATGTTACGCAATCGACCAAAGCTGCAATTAAATATTTAAAACAGCTATACTCAATTTATGATGATTGGACACTGGCTTTAGCCGCTTACAACTGCGGACCGGGCAATGTTAATAAGGCAATCAGGCGTTCGGGAGGTCGTACAAATTATTGGGAGATATATTACCGCCTGCCGCGTGAAACTCGCAACTATGTGCCCGGATTTATAGCAGCAATGTACGTGATGGAACATGCCGAGGATTTCAATCTCTTACCTAAGAAAATTAATATGCCGATTTTAACTGATACTATTGTTTTGCAGAAACAGCTACACTTAGAACAGGTATCCGCAGTTCTTAATATTCCTATGAATCAGTTGCGAGACTTAAACCCACAATATAGACGTGATATAATTCCTGCAACAACGACCAAAAACTATCCGTTGAGATTACCTTATGAGTATGCACCTCGGTTTATTGACAATCAAGACTCTATTTTTAAATATAATGATACGGTCTATTTTAACCCAAATATACTTGTAGCTACGCCAGTAAGTGGAAGCTACGGCGCTGTCCCTCCTTCAAAAAATCACAAAGCGCTCTATTACACAGTTGCTTATGGTGATAACTTAGGATATATTTCAAACTGGTTTGATGTAAGGCTGAGCGATTTGCGCGATTGGAATAATATATACAAAAATCGTATCAGAGCGGGTCAACGCCTATTAATATATGTGCCATCATCAAAATATAGTTACTACGATGAGTTTAATAAACTCGATTTTGCTGCAAAGCAAAAAAGAAAGGGTATTACAGTAAATGCAGATAAAACGGCTGAAAGTAGTAATACTCAAAGTAATAAATCTGGAAACTACCTTTACTACACCCTTAAAAAAGGCGATACTTTGTGGGAGATTGCCAAAAAATATGAAGGCGTAACAGATCGAGACTTGCTGCGTATTAATGGGTTAACAGATGGGAAAAGTTTAAAACCCGGTCAGCAGATAAAAATTAAAAGATTAGATTAACAGAAAAATATATAACCCTTTGTAACACCTAAAACCAATGAACCAAAACATAAAACCATCTTATGTTTTTTGGACAACAGTAGCGACATTGCTTATTTTGGGTTATGTATCATTTCTTTTAAATAAAAAACCGTTAGAAATAGCAAGTATTACGGTTAGCTTGCCAGACCCACTCTCTGTTTTTAAAGGCGATATTGTTGAATACACAAATATCGATACGCTAATTGCTGATGTGCTAAGTGAATTAGAGGTCGATACGACTAAAAGTAAGACAGTTATATCGGATACTGCTAAAATTATAGCAAGCAATTTTACAGCTGATTCTGCAATAAGCAATATCACAGCCGATTCTACATTAAAAACCAGTAGTGTAGTAACGGTTGTGAAAGATACTGTGCGTATCTCTGAGTCGAAAGTCAAGCGGGTTGTGCACAAGCTACAGTTTCCGCCCGACAGACCCGATTTGTTAAAAGTCTTTTACGAAGCGCTTCGTAATGAAACATCAAAACGAAATATCAGAATATTGCACTATGGTGATTCACAAATTGAAGGAGATAGAATTACTGGATATTTACGACATCGTTTTCAGGGACGTTTTGGTGGTAGTGGTCCGGGACTTCTGTTTTGTGATAAACCCATTGCCGAACATGCAACCATAATTCAAACTGCATCTTCTGATTGGCAACGTGATAATGTGATGCAAAAAAAGGATACGCTTATCAATTCAATCAGCTACGGCATTATGGGACAAACAAACTATTTTACGGCAACACCGCCGGATAAAGCCATGCTGAGCTATAAGCTTTCCCCACTCTCATATAAAACTGCAAGGAAATATAATTGGTGCCGACTATTTCTGGGACAGAGCCAATTTCCAATGGATATTGAAGTTTATGGACGCGATTCATTGATAATGAAAGATCAGATAGTTTTAGATGAACCTCTCAATATCTTTGGTTTTCAAATAGATAAGACACCTGATAATATTGTATTTAATTTCGTTTCGCAACAGTCGCCTTCGTTTTATGCGTTAACGTTGGATCAAACTGTGGGTATAACAGTCGATAATATTCCATGGAGAGGCAGTTCTGGTTCTGAGTTCTCAAAAATCGACAAAGAGTTATTGAACTACTTCTTTAAACAGCTGAATGTCAGGCTTATAATATTTCAATTTGGAGTTAATATTGTTCCCAATATTGTTAAAGGTTACGTATGGTATGAAGATCTATTGGTCAAGCAGCTTCAGCATTTGCGCTCAGCAGCAGGCGATACGCCTATTATTGTTATTGGCGTAAGCGATATGTCTCGCAAAAAGGAGACTTGGTACGAATCGTATCCAAATATTGTAGCAATAAGGAATGCGCAAAGAAATGCAGCTTTCCGGACAGGTTGCGCCTTCTGGGATTTATACGAAGCAATGGGAGGCAACAACAGCATGCCATCATGGGTATTTGCCAATCCGCCTTTGGCAAATAAAGATTTTGTTCACTTTAATGCTAAGGGTAGTCGAATAGTGTCGCATATGCTCTACGAGGCTATTATGAACGATTTTGATAATCAGGGAAAATGAGAATAGTTTTTTGTATATTTTGTAATCTCCTTATACTTAGGAATATATCGGTAGCGCAAGATGACCCTTATGCTATTGCTCACTATCCATATATAAATTACGATCTAAACGAAATAACCGACTCAACAGGTATATTTTCAGATACTTTGGCTCGTTGCTTAGTTCGTCTGATAAACGGAAACGAAAAATTCTCAATTGCACATATCGGCGACAGCCATATCCAAGCCGATTTTTTTACTGGAAGAGTTAGAACACGATTGCAAATGCTTCATCCTGGAATATCGGGAACGCGAGGAGTTATTTTTCCGTATGAGCTTGCAGAGACAAATAATCCGGGAAACTACAGTGTTAAATCGCCAAACGGGTGGGAAGCCTATTGGAGTACAAAAATACAAGAGTGTTCAAATATTGGTCTTTATGGTATAAAAGTCTCAACAACAGATACTTTAATAGAATTGTCGTTGAGAATAACCGATACCGTTTCTGAACCATTTAATAAAATAGGAATATGGTACGGCGCTGATTCAGAGGGAACTATCAGTGTTAAAGTAAATGGAGAAACTGTCACAGACTCTTTGTTGGCAAGCCCAAACGGTGTCGCAACCATCACTTTGAGAAACTTTTCGCAACAAGCCACTGTTACAATATCTCTAAACAGCCCAAGCTATTTCGATTTGTTCGGAATTGAGTTACAAAATGATTTGCCCGGCTTGGAGTATCATGCCATAGGGGTGAACGGAGCTTCGGCGGCATCGTACAATCGTTCGCTATTCTTTACCGAGCAGTTGAGGAGATTGAAGCCATCTTTAATAGTGCTTTCAATCGGCACAAATGATGCCTATCACTATCTCTTTTCAGAAGAGTGGTTTAAAAAAGAATACAGCACGTTAATTGACTCTATATCAAGAGCATGTCCAAATGTTCCAATACTTCTCTCCACACCAAACGATCATTTGAAAAACAGAGCCGATATGTCAGCTAATATAAACGTAATCAACTCTGTTATAATAAGTTTAGCTAAGGAAAGAGGGCTGGCATATTGGAATTTTTATGAAATCATGGGTGGCGATAAATCTATAATTGCGTGGCATTCAGATAGTTTGGCTGCACGCGACAGAATACATTTATCGCCCAAAGGATACCGATTAAAAGCCGAGTTGTTCTATATTGCTCTTTTAAAGGCATTTGATAAAAAAATATCGGAAATTGATTATTAAAAAGAGTTGAAATGCAATCGTTCTTGAGCAACATAATATCCTACAATTCGCAAAACCCAATGCTTTTCACGCGCATTGAGTTCTGGATATTTTTTGCTGTTGTAACGCTTGGGTTTATCTTTTTTCATAAGAAATTCTCTCTACGCAGCGCTTGGCTGGCTTTTGTAAGTCTATATTTTTATTATAAAAGCGGTGGCTTTTATTTTTCGTTATTAATAGTTTCTACAGTTATAAACTACTATCTCGGTAAAGCAATTTATAATGCTGATACGCAAGGAAAGCGTGACAGGGCAGTCTTTGCAAGTGTTTTTATAAGTCTCTCATTGTTAGCTTATTTTAAATATATATACTTTTTCTCAGACTCGATAAATCAGATTTTTGGAACCGACATCGAACCATTGAATTGGCTTGCACAGCTAACCAATTGGGCTACAGGTAGTTCATTCGACGAAAGTGTAATAATACTGCCTGTTGGAATATCGTTCTATACCTTTCAAATAATTAGCTATACGGTTGATATCTACCGATATAAGGTCAAACCAGTTAATAATATTATCGACTTCACATTTTATGTCTCATTTTTTCCCCAGTTGGTTGCGGGACCCATTGTAAGAGCTGCCGAGTTTGTTCCTCAAATTTATCGGAAATATCGGGTTAAACTTTATGAATATGGTTATGCTTTGTTCTTTATACTCAACGGGTTGGTAAAGAAAATATTGATATCCGACTATATCTCCATAAATTTTGTTGACAGGGTTTTTGACCAACCGCTCCTTTACTCAGGATTTACCAATTTGATGGCAGTTTACGGTTATTCAATTCAGATATACTGCGATTTTTCGGGATACACCGATATTGCTATAGGCGTTGCATTGCTGTTGGGTTTTAGGCTACCTACAAACTTTCTGTCGCCATATAAAGCAACCTCAATAACAGATTTTTGGAGACGTTGGCATATCTCTCTGTCCCGATGGTTGAAAGACTATCTCTATATACCTTTGGGAGGAAATAGAAAAGGCAGAGTTAGAACCTATGGTAATCTGTTAATTACCATGCTATTAGGAGGCTTATGGCATGGAGCACATTTCCGTTTTATTATTTGGGGTGGAATTCACGGTATAGCTTTGATTCTTGATAAGTTAACAGCAAAATATATCAGCCTTAAAACCAAGCCTGCAAAATTTATAGGTCTCTTTATTACTTTTCATGTTGTCTGTTTTTCGTGGATATTCTTTAGAGCGCAAGATATGCAGCATGTTGGGCAAATGTTAAGTCAAATAACCTTCAATTTTCAACCCGAAACCATTTTAGCTGTTTTTCAAGGATATGCGCTCTCTATTGTGCTAATTTTATCAGCCTTCATTATTCACTGGCTACCCAAAAGCTGGAAGCGGTTTTACAGAAAATCGTTTATTGCGTTGCCTATTTATGTTAAAATATTGATTTTTGTGTTAGTCGCTGTGTTGCTGTACCAGTCGCAATCGTCAGATATTCAACCGTTTATTTACTTCCAGTTTTAAATTTCACATAATCCCGTAGAGATGTAATGATTATAGCCCCATGAAAACCAAAGGTTAAGCTAACCCAGTAGGGGTGACAAAGGAAGGTACAAGGCGATGCACTGAGCGAAGCCGAAGTGTAAAAGCAATTAAGGTATCGTCATGAAAATTGGTTTACCAATATCTTTCAACTTTTAACTGTATAGCTATTTCACCCTTTCAGGGTTAATACATCGTTTTCAACTTTTAATCTATAATCATGTCATCCTTTCAGGATTGATTATTGTCCAAAATTATAAATTACGAGCACACCTCATTGCTCTTCCGTAATTCGTAATTGTTCATTGTTCATTGCACATTGTTAATTGCTTCTCGGTTTGGATTTTTCAGGTTAAAGTGTGTTTTTCGGTTTGGATTTTTCATGGTTTTGTTATATTTTTGGTGTGGAAAAAACCGTCATTCTTAATGAAAACCTATTTTAAACGTCATATAGACAGCTATTTGCGGTCTTGGAAAAAGGAGGCAAATCGTAAGCCACTGCTTATTCGCGGCGCTAGGCAAGTAGGAAAGTCGTCTAGTGTACGCAATTTGGGCAAAAGTTTTAAATATTTTATTGAAATTAATTTGGAAAAACAGCAAGATATTACTCTTCTTTTTGGAGAAAATATAAATATTAAGTCTATTTGTTCAAAATTAAGTGCGATTTATAACACTCCAATAATTGTAGGCGAAACTTTAGTTTTTATTGATGAAATTCAAGAGTCGAAAAGAGTAATGACTTCACTGAGATACTTTTATGAAGATTTTCCTGAACTTCATGTTATCGCAGCGGGTTCACTTTTAGAGTTTGCAATGAATGAACTACCATCTTTTGGAGTAGGAAGAATACGCTCACTTTATATGTATCCGTTTTCCTTCGATGAATTTCTACTAGCACAAGGTTTAAGCATACAACTCGATTTTAAACAAAGTGTTGACTATAATCAAGCGCTACCAGATGCCTTACACAAACAAATGATATCGCAAATACGCACCTTTTACCTTGTAGGAGGTATGCCCGAAGCCGTTGTAAAATGGATAAATACGAATGATTTTGCTAAATGCGCAAGGGTTCATAACGATATTTTAGATACTTATCAAGATGATTTTAGCAAATACAAAACGCGTATTTCGCCTCTTGTTTTAAAAAGCGTTTTGAGGTCCGTTGTTCAACAATCAGGAACCAAATTTACTTACGCTAAAGTTGGAAATTATAATACAGAAACAATAAAGGTAGCTTTAGAGCTACTAATGCTCGCGGGCTTGCTTATTCCCGTAGTACATACAGATGCAAATGGACTTCCTTTAGGTGCAGAAATTAATCTCAAATATAGAAAATTCCTTTTCTTAGATATAGGTTTGATGCAAGCCCTTTTAGGAATACAAGCATCAGATATTTTATTAGTTGATGAGATAGAACTTGTTAACAAAGGTGGTCTTTCAGAAGTTTTCGCAGGTTTGGAGCTGTTGAAGTATGGTGATTGTTTCAAAAAAGCAGAAATATATTATTGGCAAAGAATGCAACGTAATGCGCAAGCCGAAGTTGATTATGTAATCACACGAAACGGCAAGATAATTCCAGTAGAAGTAAAAGCAAATGTGTCAGGCTCTATGCAAAGCATTTATAAGTTTATTGAAACCAAAAATTCGGAATTTGGATATAGGCTTTCGTTAGAAAATTTCTCCAACTACCCAAACATTAGAGTAGCGCCACTATATGCCATATCCAACATAAATAAACAAGATATGTATTAGCCATCCTTATTTTTAATTCAATTGGTAGCAGATTTTAACTTAGAGAACTTTTTACCTATTTTTTCATTCATTTTTCCAAACCAACTCAGGGTTCGGTGTAAGCCACGGAAATAGAGAATTACAAACAGAATAATATTGATAATCCACAGCACAATAATATTTACTCTGTATGTGGGATGGAAATGCCCGAAAACTTTTTTGTAAGGTGCATAAAAATGCGCCTTAATAAAAGAGCTTTCAGGGTCTTTGTAAATAGGGTCTATCTTTTGGTATAAGCTGTTTTTGTATTCAATAATTCTATCTATGCTATTTGTATTTCTTACAAATTCGGTTAGACTTCTGTTTGTATATGCTTCACGCATAGCAACATACTCTTTCCCTAAGCTGTCTTCAAAATGTTGAATTAAATCGTCCTTGCGGCGATTTGTTTTGTTGTAAAGGTTAATGTAGTAGAATGACAGATTATCTAAATAAGTTTCGGTTTGTGCAATTGTAGTAGAGTCAAATGTTTCTGCCGACAGTAAATCAATAGAGTAGGGGAGTTCAATATATTTGTTTGTTGCTAATTCTTTCTTTATTTCATTATTTATAAGCTTAATTGCTTTCTGAACTTCAGCCCTTTTTGTAGAATCATCAGCATTTTGTTTTACGTATGAAACCTTGTTTTTCAGTGATTTAATCCAGTAATCTTTTTTGTAAATAGAATTTGACAACACTTTATCGTATGGATACAAATCGCGTTCATATCTGTTCTCTTTATATTGATATACAGCCAATGCTTCGTACGCCCATCGTGCTGTGATAATTTCGCCGTACCATGGTATTGAGTTAGGTTTTGATATCTTTGGGTTTAGTTTATCGTATGGAACAATTATTCCCGACAGTATTAATTGAGGAATAACCAAAAAAGGAATTAAGATATAGATGGTAACTACTGTTTTAAAACTATCGGAGATTATCAACCCTAAAATGCTAGCTCCAATCCACGCCGAGAAAAGCGCTAACCAGTATTGGAAAAACATACCCTTAATTTCCATAATAAGATTCCCCACAACTACAAAGGCAAGGGCTTGAAATGCGCTTATTACCATTAAAACAGTGAGTTTGCTACACAGATAACTAAACCAACTTAAATGCAGAAACCGCTCTCGGTTTAGTATTTTTCTATCTTTTATTATCTCCTCGGCGCTGACAGTCAAACCAATAAAAATGGCAACAATAACTGCCATAAAAATATAAACAGGTAGGTTTGAGTTATCGAACAGTGTGTAGCCTTTAAGATTAGCCTCATCAACGTTGAAAAACTTTATAATAAATGCCAACATAAAGGCTAAGAGAGGAGACTCTAACAAGTTTATAACAAGATACTGAATATTAGTAAGTTTTGACAGAGTGTCGCGAATGGTAAATATTTTATATTGTGTAAACCTGTTAGGCGTTTGGAACTCAACGGATGGAGTATTATCATAAAACTCTTTTTTATTATATTCTGGTTTGGTTTTTGAGATTAGGTGCTTGGCATACCACTCAGTTGGTGATATTTTTCTAGTTTTGCTCAGATTGCCATGCTCATCAACAATTGCGGATTCTACTATATTGAAAATCTGTTCAGGGTTTACGTTTCCACAAAAGTGACATTCACTTTCGCCTCTGTCGGCGTGGTGTACTCTGCTTTTAAAATATATTATGCTGTCAACAGGATTACCATAGTAAATTATATATCCACCAACATCTAACAACAAAAGATAGTCAAGCATTTTGAAAATATCTGACGATGGTTGATGGATAACAGTAAAAATCAGATGACCTTTTAGAGTTAAATCTTTTAAAAGAGCCATTATATTTTCGGAATCTCTTGATGATAAGCCACTTGTGGGTTCATCTAAAAACAATACAGCAGGTTCTCTAATTAGCTCTAAGGCGATGTTCAGTCGTTTTCTTTGTCCACCACTTATTTTTTTGTTTAACGGGGAGCCAACAACCATATCTTTTATTTCGAACAGTCCTAACTCTTGCAGTGTTGAAAGTACTTTGCGCATTAGTTTGACTGGTGGCATGCCTTTGAAGCAAAGTCGTGCATTCAAATATAGATTTTGGAATACGGTTAACTCCTCTATAAGTAAGTCATCTTGAGAAACATAGCCTATAAGTCCCTTAATATTTTCACTTTCAGAATAGATATCAAAGCCGTTTATCTTAACTGTTCCGGTTGTTGGTTTCGATGTTCCATTTAATATGTTAAGCAGTGTGGTTTTTCCTGCACCAGAGGCGCCCATTATTCCGACAAGGTGACCGTTAGATTGTTGAAAATTAATCGAATGAATCCCTGTTTTTCCTGATGAGAATTTGTAGCTAACATTATCAACCTCGAAAAGAATTTTTTCTTTTTGGCTTGTAGAATAAAATACCCCAGCAATATCCGAATAGAAAATTGGCTTTATGCGGCTACCACGTATCGATGCCCCAAACGAAAGAACATAAACATCGTCTGATTGAATTAGCTGACTATTCAAATATAGTTCGTCTTCGCCTATGTATCGCATAACAAACATTGACGTAGATTCGAGGTAGTAAACCATTATTCGACCCTCTAAACCTGAAATAGTCATGTGGTTGAAAAGCACGCCAGTTTCTTTGGGTAAATCGTCAATAATTAATAACTGGTTGCTGTCGGGAAGTTTGTCAAAATTGTAAAGGATAAATGCCCTTATTTTTTTAAATTCATCTTCTTCGATATAAAAGGCATCGGCAACAGTTTTTACGAACTCGTGTTCTTGTGGGCTAATCTCTACGCTGGTTTTTATAAATTGTAACAGTCGAAATAAAACTATACGTTTTTGTTGTTGAGTTAGCTCAAGATTTATTTCATGACATATTTTTAAAACCTTTACCGAACTTAACGATATGTTTTTGTTCTGGCGATTTTTATCACTCTGTTTAATCTGATAAATTTCGTAATAATTATCGAACACCTTTAGGTATTCTTTAACAAGCTCTTGGTTCAGAAGCAGTTCCAAAAAATTGCGAACAACTTGTCTTTTATCACTCACATCGTCTTGTGGACGAGAAATGATTGCAAACAAGTGCATTAAAGCTTTTAATATCTTTTCGCTCATGGAATATTAGGACTGTTTATATCCAATCATCATTACGGCAATGCCTGAACGTTTTTGTTTATCGTATATTTTTACTTGAATTTTGCAATTAATGGTGCTGGTGAAAATAAGATCCCAATAAGGAGTATTGTCAAAGTCTTGATTGCAAAATAGAATATTCCTTTCCGAATCATATACTGTATAAACCAGATTTGACTGAGCAAGTGTCGATGATAAAGCTAATCTGTATTGAGTGCCGGCAAAAAATGTTACATCAAACTCGCCCTCCTCTTCGTGATTGAGCATCACGCGATAAATTTGCCCATCGGAGATATATGTGTTATCAAGATAGTCGCGAACTTTGCTGTCAACTTGCTCTACCTGAGCATTTACTATCCCAAAAGTAAGTATGAAAAGGATTGTTATAAGTACTCTCATTGCTTTTTTTTTTAAGAAATAATAAATTGTCTTAATGCTTTAATCTCTTCAATCAGTTCTTTTAAAACATCGTCACTTATAGTAATATTTGTGTTGCTGTAAACTTTTGTAAATTTTTGTTCTGGATTAACCTCGGTTTTATTATAAGTGTATGTAATTTCTATGTTTTGATAAATCATTTCTAATGCAATTAGCTTCTCTAACAAGACTTGGTATATCCTATTGTTTTCTGTATAAAGTGAAATGATTTTTATAAGGTTTTCTAACGGATTTTTGTTTTCTCCTAAGAGAGAAATCAGCTCTTGATTTTTGTTTTCAGAGAATCTGGAAAGTAAATACATGCTCTCAATCCATCCTCCTGCAAGTATAAGAGCTCCTATATGTCCTTGATCGTTTGATTTTAAAAATATATCAATGTCTTGATACGAGTTTGATAGCAAATGCAGTAATGAATCTTGGTTTGAAAGATTTTTCTCAATTCGTTCGAATGTATCTTTTTTCAGTGAATTTATAATCCCCAGCTCTTGTGAAAGAGTTTTAATAACCGAGAAATATGTAATTGCTTCTTGGGTTTTATCATACGTATTTAAATAGCCCAAATCGGCGCCATAAACTCCCATATTAAGAGCTTTTTTGTAGCTGTTTGTATAATTGAGAGTGTTACTTGTAGGGTTTAAATAAGATGGATTGTACTCAATATTCTGCTGTTTTAAAGTCATGGTTATTTGGTGAGGAGAGGGAATACTGAACAGCGAATTTTCGAAATTAACTATCCTACTGGAGATTAGACTGTCAATAATTTTGCTCTCTGCCTCTTCGGGTTGACTTTTGGGTTGATTCGATTGTCCACAACCGAACAGAAATATCAGAATTAATACTGGAATAATTGTTTTGTACATCACACACAAGTTTTATAAACCACAAATATAAAAAAAATGGTAATTATAAGTGATAGTTTTAATAAGTAAATATAATTTTTGCTGATTTTTGGAACACAGAACACATGGATTTAACGGATTTTACACGGATTTATTTGGATTTCACTTCGACTTAGCTCAGTTCGGAGCGGATTTTTGGAACACAGAACACACGGATTTAACGGATTTTATACAGATTTATTTAGATTTTACTTCGACAAGCTCAGTTAGGACTGGATTTTTGATTTCTAATTTTTTAACTCTTGGAAAACCTTTCTGCTTCCTGTATCTTGCTTTCATTACCAAGATCAAACCATCCGACTTTTGAATGTTCATAAGCGATAACAGGTTTTTTGTGGCAAAAATCTAACCAAGAGTCTATTATGCTAAATCTTCCTGTTCTTTGTTCTATTTCGAAATAATCTGTTGAAACCCATTGAACACCGCTATATGCAAGAAGCTTATTGTTTTCAGTGTAGTTTTCCGCCTTTCGTAACTCTCCTGTTTCAGTATTTGTCCAGCCACAAAGCTCATTTTCAGAGTTAAAAATCAATTTGCGTTTCGATTTGCGTTGACTAACCGCAAGTGTCATCAATGCTTTTCGACTACTGTGCTGTACAAGCATTTCACATGGATTAAATGGTAAAATAATGTCAACATTATGGACTAAAAAAGGATCATTGTTACGCAAAAATTCTTTCGCTTTTATTAATGCTCCACCCGTGTCGAGCAACATTTTTTCTTCGTTGCTGAAACTTATTTTAAGATTTGGAAAGTTATTTAATAAATGACTTTCCAACATTTTTCCGTGATGATGTAAGTTTACAACAAAATTTGAAAATCCATAACCCAACATCTTGTTTATCAAAAGATTAATCATGGGGGTTTTGTTTATTTCCACCAAGGCTTTTGGTCTGTTTTCGGTTAATTTTCCTAAGCGGGTACCAATGCCCGCCGCAAGAATAAAAAGTGTTAGATTGTCGGAAACTCTCTGTGCCATAAATGAACATTAAACCCATTAAATTCAAGGCGTTTAGCCACTTCCTCAGCACAATAGACAGAGCGGTGTCGTCCTCCAGTACAACCAAAGGCAACTGAAAGATATACGTAGCCTTGGCTTTCATAAAGTGTAGCGTGCTTTTCGACAATTTGATAAGCTGAGTTGATAAAACTCTCAACTTCGCCATAGAGTCTCATATAGTCAATTACTTTTTTGTCTTTTCCTGTCAGGTGTTTATAGCCTTCAATTCTTCCGGGATTTTGTAACCCTCGACAATCGAAAACATATCCACCGCCATGTCCAGATAAATCAATAGGGTAGCTACCATTTGCATACGAAAAGCTACAAATGTTTATTGTAAGACCTGTAGTTTTAATTTTATGTTGTTGATGCTCTTGTTGTTTGTTTATGAAGTCTATACAACTATTTAGTTCAGGATATTTTTTGCCTAAATCAGTACTTTCCCAATGGTTAACTAACTGTTTTATGCCTGAAGGGAGACTTTTAATAAAATGAGATTTGCGTTCTATTAAACCTCTAAAACCGTAAGCGCCAAGAACTTGTAGAAGTCTTAAAAGAATAATTTCGTTCAGATCGCGATAAAAGTACTCTTGACTTTTTGGCAATATCTTTTGAAGTTCAATGATGTACGATTTAATTAAATTCTCTTTATCTTGTTCTGATAATTCGGCTAAAGCTTGCCAGAGTAAGCTTACCACGTCATATTGAAATGGTCCGCGACGACCTCCTTGAAAATCTATGAACACAAGTTTTCCTTCGTCAATCATAATATTTCTCGATTGAAAATCGCGGTACATGAATCCTTGCATCGGTATAGATGCAATTTTTGACGATAGTTTTTCAAAATCATCTTCCAAAGCGATTTCGTTAAACGGAACAGACCTTACTTTAAGAAAGTTATACTTAAAATAATTCAAATCCCACATTATTGAACGTCTATCAAACTCTTTTGGGACACTGCAATATTCGAAGATATTAGGCTCTTTGATAAATGATGTTTGAAAACGTGTTAAGTATTTGATAGACTGTTCAAAATACTCGTAAGCCGACTTTTCCAAATTACCAGCTTCATCTTTCTTTATTAGATCAAACAAAGTGTTTTTTCCATTGTCGGAACACAAATAGTATTGTTTACTTTTATCAACTCCAAATATGACTGGTACCGGTAAATTTTGTTTCTGAAACACACCTTGTAATTTAACAAAAGCTTCGTTTTCCGACATATTAGGGTTAAATACACCCAACACTGTTTTACTGTTTTTTAAAAATAATCTGAAATATTGCCTTTCAGAGCCACCTTGCGGCATTTTTTCAACTTTTTCTAACTCCTCACTGAGGTGTTCTTTGCAAAGATTATAAAATACTTTATACATTAGCTGTGATACTTTTATTGCACTAATTTAACAGGTTTTATTGAAGAATCCAAATCTGATGCTCTGTCAAAAGCTTTTTGCGCTTCGTCGTATTTTTTCAAATTATAGAGCGTAATAGCCAAATTATAAAATAGTTGACCATCATCAGGGAATCGTTTAACTGCATCGGATAACAATACTTCTGATTTTTCGTAATTGCCTTGCATTCCATACGTTATTCCAAGATCGCGTATAGCATTTTTATTATTGGGGTTTGATTTTACTGCCTTTTCTAAAAATAGGGTTCCTTGTGTATAATCACTCTTATTTTTAGAGTATAGAAGTCCCAAATTATAAGTAATTTCAA
>Ga0208195_1000852_pt1 | contig 37027 bp, 30 predicted proteins | sample AD_UKC077_MetaG_FD_184441 | JGI IMG/M metagenome (GOLD analysis project Ga0208195, IMG submission 184441) | Active sludge microbial communities of municipal wastewater-treating anaerobic digesters from USA - AD_UKC077_MetaG (SPAdes) (version 2) | ecosystem: Engineered > Bioreactor > Anaerobic >... | reverse complement strand
CGAACGGGTGCAAAAACTCATCGCCATCACCGGCGTCGGTACGATTACGGCGTTGGGGGTGCTGGCCGAACTACCCGAACTGGGCACGCTCAACCGCCGCCAGGCGGCGGCACTGGCCGGACTGGCCCCGCATCCGCGGGAGAGCGGCCAATGGCATGGCCGCCGGCGCATCGGAGGAGGCCGCGCCCCAGTGCGCCGCGCGCTGTATATGGCGGCATTGGTGGCGGCGCGCTCCAACCGCCAGCTCAAGGCGTTCTATCAACGCCTGCGCGCGGCCGGCAAACCCGCCAAAGTCGCCCTCACCGCCGTCATGCGGAAACTGATCATCCTCATGAACCACACCCTCAAAAATCCAAACTTTGTCCCCCAAAATTAAATACCGTTGCTCCCGCCTTTCATCCGTATTCATCTGCGCGCGTCCGTGGTTAAAATAATTCCCGCGTTTTCGCATGGCCACGGAAACCTCGGCACAAGCGCGGGGCGCCGATCCCGCTTGTCCACCGGGAAAGAGGCGGCCTCTCAGGCCAAGAGCGGCGGCCCGCGTGATTGGGCGGGCAGAACCGGCAGCGGGCGGAAAGGCTCAGCTTTTGCCCGCGATCCCGATTCGTTGGGGGTGCGAAAAAAACACCGGGCGTATATGTAGGCGATGGACTCCCCCAGCACCTCCCGCACGCCCTCGCTGGATTGCCACCAGTGGCGGGGGTCATATTGCTTATCCTCCAAAGCGATGATCCCCACACGCAGTCCCTTGCCCATGGCCTTCTGGTAAAGCAGACGGGACCGACGCGCGTGCGCTCCCACCGTGGCCACGTCCAACGAATCAACCGCCCGGCCCTGTTGCGCCAGCCACGCCTTGACCGCGAGGGCGGAATGATAAGTACGGTCCCGGCGCACGACCGTGGGGAAAAGGGCGGCCAGCCGTTCCCGCGGTATCCCTTGCTGGGCGAGCAGGTTCGTCAGGTATTCGCCGCTGTACCGGCCGGAATCGTAAACGCCGCCAGTTTCGTAAATACCCCGCACCACGAGGACTTGCTGGTAGCTCCCGGCCGCATATTCCGCCGCAACCTGCGGCATGGCAAAATTCGGCGACCAACCCTCGACCACCAGGATCGGCCCCCGGAGGGGATGCGTAACAGCCAGAAAAGGATGAATGCCCCGGAGAAATCCCCCCGCGAATCCCACCATCAGGGCCAGCAACAACAGCCAACCGCCGAGGGATAGTTTCCAACCGGATCGCCGCACCAGCAAGCCGCCCCACCGCCGCAGCGGCGGCTCCGGCACAACTGGAAGCGAACGGCTCATCGTGAATCAGAAAAAACGGACCAAATTTGCCAGCCTCAATAGCGCAAGGGGTAAGACCTTGTTTCCCGGGACGAAGGGGGATTCGACCTCAACGGACCGAAGCGGGGTCCGTTGCCCCGCGTTCGCGCGCCTCCTGTAACTGCCGGAAGATGTCATCCATGATGCGCGCGGTCAGCCGGATTTCCCGGTATGGAATGGGGGGCGGACGGTTTTCCTGGATCGAACGATAAAATTGTTCGATCAGAAATTTCATGCCGGCCTTGGCGTGAAAATCCCGGCGGAGGAACAGCCGCACATTGTGCCACCAATTACCGGCGTATTGTCGGGCGAATTGCCACGGAGGCATAAACTGCTCCGCAAAACTGGGGTAACGCGCCCCCCGCAATCGAATCAAGGTCTGCTTATCCTGGTCGAGAACGGCGCCGTTGGCGGGTCCATACACCCGGAATTCATGCAGCGCCGGTCGCATCTGGGAGGAGAAGGTGAAGTAGGCCGTGGTCCGCTGGTCTTCCCGCACTAGAACCCGCAATTCATCAACCAACTCGGTTTCCCCCAGGGCGCGCAGCCGGGGACTCACGAATCCCCACGCCGCCACCTCGGGCGCGTCCGTTTGCAGGTATTCCGCTATCCGGGCCACGCCGTGGCTGATGATGTTGTGCAACAATTGACCGGGGAGTTGGCGCACCCAATGGTTGCGGTCGGCTAATAACGCCTTGGCATAGGCGCCGTATCCCAGATCATAGCAGTAATAGCTTTCCATGTGGACGGGCGGGCCGCCAAAATACCCGCTGTGGGCCAGGGCGCGCAACCGCCGGCTGGCGTGGCAAAATTGTGCATCATGCCCGGCAGTCAGTTTTAGCCCGCGACTTTCCGCCAGTTCCAACAATTCTTCCGTCTCCGCCAGGTGGGGGGTGAACGGTTTCTCCACATAAACGTGGCAGCCGTGTTCGAGACATTGGCGGGCCAGCGCAAAATGGCTTTGAGGCGGCGTGGTGATATGCACCACGTCCGGCCGCGCCGTCGCCAGCATTTCTTCCATCTCCGTGAACGTCTGTTCGACGGCAAAACGATCGGCAAACTGGCCGGCCATAAGCGGCTCGCGGTCGCACGCCGCCACAATCCGCCCGCGCCCGCCGCACCGGATGGCCCAGGCATGGTCGTCGGCGATTTTACCGCAGCCGATGATGGCGATTTTCATAAAACAAAGTAGCCACAGGAAAACGCGGCAACCCGAAAGCAGTGGAATCTTTTTTGCGCTGGCAACCTTTGCCGGCCACCCGCCTCACGTTCACGGCGTGGTGGAGGCGCGGCAGGCGGCGAAATAACGCGACAACCCCTCTGCGGTGGGCACCACCGGCCGCCAGCCCAGGCGCGCCTTGAGTTTTGCGTTACTGTAGCGGAGACGTTTCCAGTTTGCCCGCCACGTGTTCCGGTTGTACACCGGCGGCAGTTGGCCGCAGGACCAACTCGCATAGTTCTCCCACGCCCAACAGAGCAAATAACTCAGAAAATGCGGCACATACAGGGAGGAGAACCTCCGCACCTCGCGTTTATACCGCCGCAGAAATTGGCGGCTGGTGGGCGGCTCATCATCTACCACGTTGAACACCTCGCCGTCCACTCCGGGCACGAGACCGGCCAGCGCGATGGCTTCGGCGCAGTTGTCCACGTAGGTAAAGGGCGGATGGTTGCCGCCGCCCAGGTGCAAAAAGAGACCAAATGTACCCAAACCCACCCGGCCATTGATGGGCGCCTTTCCCGGGCCATAAACCGCGCCCGGCCGAACATGCACATAGGGCAACTGGTGCCGGCGACCATATTCCTCCACCCATTCATCTTGACGCACCTTGGCGTAGCAATAGGCCTGACCGCGAGTTAACGGCTGTTTTTCCACCGGCCAAGTTTCGTCCAGTCGTCGCCCCAGCGGTCGGTGGGTGGTGGAATAAACGGCAAAAGAACTCACATTGACAAAGCGTTTCACCCCGCTGTTTTGGCGACAAGCCTCCAGCAGATTGCGGGTGGTGACGACGGAATTGAGATAGGCATCGGAGTAGGATTTCTCGCCTGTGCCCGCCGCCAGATGATACACCACCTGAACATCCCGGATGATGCGGCGGCAATCCTCAGGCGAAAGCAGATTACCCGCCAGCACCGCCACGGAATCGGTCGGATGCGGTCCGGCAAAGTCGGTCGGCTGAAGTGGCTGCGGCGAGGGACGGGTCAGGCAGACCACCTGACGAAACTCCCGCTCCAAAAGGCAGCGGACCAGGCGGCGCCCGATAAAACCTCCCGCCCCCGTGATGAGGATTCGATCGGTAGGTTGGATGATGAATTTCATTCGACGATAACCGTCCCAAAGTAAAAGCAACGCCCGTCGGCGGCCCGGATCAAAAGGATTGCCTACGCCGGCGCTGGATATTTCTCCGGCAACGGGATTAAACCTCCCAGAATTTGGGTAGCCTTTTCCGCCAAATCTCCATCCACACAGCCAGCCGGGGTAAACGTCATTTCTCCCAAGACGACCCGGCCTTGGATGCTGTAAAAATCCACCCGCACAAACGGGAACGGAGCGGCCAGATGCTCCGCCGCCGCCAGCATTTCCTCGTAACCGGCGGGCGGGGGAATATCGCCCTCCGCCATCGAATGCGCCTGGAGGTAAGGCAGTCGCTGGGTCCACTCTCGGTTGTAATAGATAAACTTGGCGTGATGCCCATCCAATGCCCGTCCAATGCAAACCATTGTGCAGTGAACTTTCCCTTGGAAACAATAAACCTTGTAATCGGCGGGCACCTCGCCCGTACCGTCCTCCAGAAATTCCTCACAGAGAATGCGCGGTTGCATGGTTGCATAATGCAACTCGCCCGCGAGTCGGCTATAGTTCGTTCGCAGCCACCGGTTCAAATCCCGCCGGGCCGCTGCCTGGTCCAATCGCGCCTTGTCCCGGCAAATCACGTTGCACTTGCAGCCATGTGAGCATTTCAAGACAAAGCGGGCCGGCAACCGGTCAAAATCAATCTGTTCAACGCGATCATACACCCCCAGCAGTTCCGGCAACAAAGGCGCCAAGCCTTGTTCCGCGACATAAGTCCGCAGCGTGTATTTGTCCGCACATTGCGTCTTGAGCGGATGCCGCCAATGGAGATTGAGCCAGATGAGTTTTTCCTCGAACGTGCGGGGCTGCCGGAGATTCGGCCACCTCCCGCGGATGGACCAAAAATACAGGCTTTGCAGGGTGGCAGGCGATCTCCGGGCGAGCAGCGCCCGCGCCCACGCGGGCAGCGCCCAGAAGCGAAATCGCGTGTGAAGCCGGATGTTCATCATATTAGAAGCCATCTCTTCAATGCTTTGCTCCGCAGATTTCGCCAATCTCCGCCGATGGGAAATCGGAAAAAACCTGGGCAATCTGCGTCATCGGCGGATTGGGGTTCCAAGTTGTTAACGTGACGGCTATTTATGAGATCGCTTCCTAGGCTGGTAGCGGCGTAAACGCAGACACTCTGACGGGCCAAGCGTTATTTTCTAAACCGCATTTACCGCGCATGCGGTGGCGCCGGCAAATCCGGTTCGTCTTCTGCCACCAAGCGTCCCTCGCGTTCGCGCCGACGAATCGTATAGCCTACAAAAAGAATCAGCAACCCGTTCATCACCGCCCCGACCACGGAAAACCAGGCCACGGTGGGCAGCGGCGCCAAATAAAGCCCCCCCAACAGCAAAACCAGAAAACGACTGCTCAACGTCAATAAATCCAGGAAAAACACCTGGCGCTGAAGGCGGACCAGGCGGGCAAATAAAACGGCGGGCGCGTTGGCAAAAACGATCCACATCCACAGCGTCAAATACCGGGCATACTCGCCCGCCGTCTGCCACTTGGCCCCAAACACCCAGGTAAAAAGCGATGGGGCAAATACAGCCAGCAACAGAGCCGGGCCCAGCCCCGCCGCCAGGAGCCCCAGCGTCACTTTTAAATACAGCGGATATAACGGGCGCCCTTGATGCTGGGTTTCCCCCGCTTTTTGGAACAAGACCTGGCGGAGCGCCTGAAGGACCAATCGCATCGGCGTGCCGAGCAGCCGGAGCCCAAAGGCATAAGCGCCGGCCACCGGTAAGCCGTAAAAATAAGTCAACAACAACACCGGCAACCCCAAGGATAGTGCGTTGATGACATTTTGCGGCGCGGCGTAGAAGGGAAAATCGCGGTACTCCCACGCCAGCCGCCGAATCCGTTGCCAGCGGATTTCCGATCGGCGGTTCGCCAGATCGGCAACGGCGCCGCGCCACAGGCTGAGGTTGGCCATCGCGTCCGCCAGCACACTGCTCACAATAAGGCTCAAGGGGCCGGCATATCCCCAGCCCAAGCCCACCTGCATCCCGTTGGCGGAAACACTGCGCACCACCTGCGAGGCGGAGGTGCGCCTGAACGCCTTGACCCGCACACACCACGCCTGCAATGCCTGGTTCAGTCCCCCAATCCATACCCCCAACACCAAGAGGGCCAGCAACCACGCGTTCGCCGACTTCATTAAACCCAGCATCGTTACCGGCGCGATCAGGCAAGCCAGCAGGCAGCCCAATCCCACCGCCGCGGTGACTAGACAGGCAAGGACGAAAAGATTCAGGGCGTCGTCTTTTTCCTTGGGTAACATGATTGCCTGGGTGTATTCCAACGTCACCCCGGCGGTGATGACCCCTAACACGGCGGTAAACGAACCGAACACCCCAAAGTCCGCCGGCGAATACAGTCGGCTGATGACCGGAGAAAGGGCAAACCCCAGCGCCTGGGCGAAGGCGGTGCCCGACATGACAATCAGCATATTCCGAAAGAACGCCGATTGCCGCAAGCGGGCAAGGACCGGGCGCAGGGAAAAATTCATTCGGAGACTGTCGGCAGGCATGAGGCAGGATCAGAAATCGGGTCGGACGAGCGTTCTCCAAGAGGACCGTGAGGGGGGTAAGATTCGGATTCCGTTGGATTCAGCCGGATTGCCGGCTTGGGGCGCGGCCCCAAAGTCTAACGATCAAAAGGGAACCGAAACCTCCAAGCCCGTTACCTCACCCCTTCGGGCCGGTATATTCCACGGGAAAATCAGACCCCCAGCGCTCCCAAGCGTTTAACATTCCGGACCTCACCTAGCAGCTATCTCATAAATACTTTCGTCCGCCGATTGCGTTGATTTACGCTGATAAAGCCCCCGAAAAAATCCGTGAAATCTGCGTCATCGGCGGATTCGTTTTTCAGGCGGTTGAGAGTGACGTGCATTGAGGCGATGGCTTCTGAAAATGGGCCCTCGCTGGCTGACGCCCTGCGCCTAATCAGGAGTCAACCACAGAGCTTGGGGCGGCGCCGGACGCGCCGCTTCTTGCTCGTGCGGCCGTTTGCCATCAGCACCTACTCCGTAATCGTAACCATAAAACCGCGCCTGCGCCGGAATCAAATTCGTTCGCAAATGGATGGTCTCTACATCCGGCATGTCCGGGCCGATGGGCGGCCAGGCCAGGTCGCCCCACCAATCCGGTTTCGCGGTCAGATACAGACTATCGGGCAGCGTGTGATCGTAGCCCTCCTGCCAATCCACGATGTTCGTGTGGGCAAAATCAAAGTTGCCGTGCCGGAAGAGGGTGGCGCCCGTCGCGGCGTCCCAGCCCTCCGTTGACACCCCAACAGTGATGTAACCCAACCTCCAAATGGTCGGCACAGCACTGCTCGGTGGCGTGTCGCCCGAGTTGTATTCATACCGCCAAGCGTCATATTGACTGTTTCCCTCCCCGATGTCGGGCGAGCCCAACACATTCCCTACCACCGAATAGAACATGTTCGAGTTCAACAGGTTGATTGCGCGTTGATAATAATTGGTGCTCGTGGGAGTCGCGTTCGGGTGCCAGCCCCGCGCATAATTGCGGAACAAAATCTGATAGAGACTGCCGCCGTGGAATAAATCCGCCATAAACCCCGACCCGACGTTGCCCTCCCACAGATTCCACCATGGATTCCCGCCGTGGTTCACCCCACACCCCAGTATAATGCCGGCGCCGGCGTTGGTCGTGGAGTTCACAAAATTATAGGCAAAGGTGTTGTAGGGCCCGGAAGAGGTTAAAATCAACCCGCTGCGAATCAAATCAAACACATTATCCTGAATGAGATTTTGCGTGCTGGCGTAACGCACCAGGAGCGCGTAAGCCCGGCCGGAATAGCGATACTCCGCATTGTGGCGAAGGTCGCACCCGGTGATCGTGCAGCGGAACCCGTAGCTCAAAACGATGTTTTCCGTGTAAGCCCGATGCGCCCCGACGTTCTTGACCCAACAATCGGCGGCTTGTTCCAACGAAACCAAGGTCCCGCTGATGTTTGCGGCGCAGGCGTTGGTAATCGTGAAATCCTCCAAGCCCGCGTGCCGAAACATGGACGGCATGTAGAGCACTTGCGGCGCGTTGGTATAATCCCAGATTAAGGGCGGGGTAAAGGTCAGATTCGTGCCGTGCTCCACGGTCAGAATCTCCACCAGTTGCCGGAACAACCGCGAGCCGTTCAACCGCCCCATGTAAGCGTCCCCGTCCAGCCCGCCTTGCAGATACAGATTGGGCGCGTTGGTCATGTCAATCAGCATGAACCGGCCCGCCGTGTAATTGGTCCGGTAGGGCCCGGGAGCCAGCGAGAGATTGGTGCCCCCTTTGCCCGTGATGGAATAGACATCGTTGGAGTAAACCGGATTGTTGTTCTGATAATAAACACTGGGCGAGGCACGGAAATGAATACCATTCGCTGAATTATCATTTAGCACGACCAACCGGGTTTGATCCATCCCCGCCCCGCGCAGGGTGATGCCGGATTTCATATTCACCTGGTTGGTCAGCAGGAAAGTGCCCGCCGGGATAAACACCACCTGATTGGACGGGCAGGCATTGATGGCGGCATTAAGAATCGTGTTGACGGGGACCGCGCCCGTCGGATCGGCGCCCGCGTCCACGAGGTTGGTAAAGACAGTCGTGCGGTGAATAATCCCGCCTTGCACCCCCGGCGGGGCCAGGGTGAAATCAATCATGCGGTCGGCAGGAAGTACGGCAGCGGACACTTTAAGAGTAAAAGCCAGACCGAGCATTCCCAGCCGGGGGCCGGTGAGCATACTTGGACGAAACACTATCGCCACCATATCTTTAGGCAAGCAAAAATTATGCCATTCCGTGCTGTATCCCCCTCCGGTTGCGCCTCACGGGAAAAATGATACGCACCACATCCCCGCACGGATAGAGGTGACGGGCCTCAGGCTTTCTGGCGAGAAAACAGAGCCCCACAACTTGGGATCTCTGTAAGCGCGGAGGTCATTCCGCAAGTTCTTTTATAGTGACGGCAGGAAAGGAAGCCCGGGTTTCAGGAATCGGGCATGATTATCCGCCCCACTAAATCCTGCGCAGGCCTCCGGTATAACGGATACACCATTCCAAACTACAATTATGTTTGCATTATTCATGTTTAATATAGTCGCGGAGCATTGTCTCTTTTCGTTACAGCCGGCGGGATGATTTTTTGACACTCGATACGAGATTTCAGTTGTCCTCCATACGCAGAATTCGCACTGCAAGGATGATGTCGGGCGGGCGATCCACCGGAACTCATCCGCCCCATTACGGGATCTACACCCAAAGCCCGCCAGCCGTCGAGAACGGATTTTGAATCCAGTGACGGGGTGCTTGGATTAAACGCTTACACGCAACCGGCAACAATAAAAGCGAACTCACGCCAAATTCGGCATCTCGTCGGCAATATTCTTGGAGTCCACAGGTGTCGTCTGCGTCGCCGGTTTCCAGACGCCTGCAGCGCCGGAAACCGTTGCGAGAAGGAACATGAACCACAAAACCCCCAGCCGGAAATAATTCGACTCCGACCAGTTGTAAACCACCGTCACCACTAGAAACAGAAAACTGGTGCGGACGGCCAAGGCGCCAGATGAGAGGTTGCCAAAAATTCGGGCGGCGGCGGCCAGCAGCAGCGTGATCAGCAACGCCAGCCCGATGCCGCCGCCGTCCACATAGGTCTCAAGATAGCCATTATGTGCCGAGTTAAGCATGGTCCCGCTTTTTTCGCGATACGCCTGCCCCGCCGGGCCGTCCCAAAAGGACATGAAGCCATAACCAACAATGGGATTGATAGGTTGTTCTTTGACCATATCCCAGATGGCAGTCCGGCCCGTCAAATTCTCCTCCCGATCCAAGGAGTGGATCACCAAGCTGGAAACGTCAAAAAAATACTCCGTAACGCCCACCAACGTGATGACGATCAGGCAGGCGACTGCCATCCGCCCTGGATGGCGCAACTTGACGAGGTGGCGGCTGCCCCAGAAGGCGACGCCCCCCAGAACCATGCACACCAGCGCGGTCTTGCTGTTGCTCATGAATAACAGCCAGAGCCCCGCCAGAAGCAGGCCATACCGGATTCGCAGGGTACGCTTGCGATCCGAAGAATCCGTTTCGGTGTGGCGCAGTTCAAGCAGATCCAGCGCGAGCATCCAACCAAAAACCAAGACGATCGCTCCTAGGCTGTTCTTGTGGGTGGTGACGCCGGTGTACATCAGTTCCCAGCCTCTGGAATACATGCGACCGTATTCGGGGAAGTACTTGATGAAGACGACGGACAGGGGAAAGAGGATGTACGCGATTCGGGTGAATAACACCCGGGCGGTGGCAAAAGGATCGGGTTCCGTAAGGATGACCAACACCATGAGCACGGTCCCAAAATCCCGAACGATGTGTTTGACGGTGGGAAACGGGTAAAAGGACCAGAGGGCACTGAGGACAAAGTAGGCATAAAGGGCCACCAGCGCCTTGTTGTCGCGGAAAAACTCACCCCAATCGAAGTTCCGGCGTTGCAGAATCACCCCGGCGGCCAGCATGAGGCCGCCTTGGACCACCAAGTTGATGGGGTTGCCTTCCACGGCCGTGCCAGCCGCTCCCACGTCCAGTCCCAACCAGTAGCCCAACGGGCGGGAGCCGATGATGGCGAGCCAGATGCCGGGGATCCATAGGGCGTGGGAGGACAGGCGCCGCAGCTTCATGTCCACCCGGAACAGCCAGATAATCAGTCCGATACAAAGCAACAATGCCAGTTGGGGGGGCATGTGCGTTCTTATTGCATATCACGGACGCGGACGGGATTCATCCCCACGAGCGCCAGCAACCGGCCCAAATGATCGAAGAACTTGACGAAGTACCGCATGAACAAATGATGCCCGCCGAGTTGAAGGAACGGCAGCGCCAGCGCATAAGCCGGTACGGCGACAAAGGCCTTGCCGATATTCAGCCAACGGTCTTGGGAATGGCGAATCGAGAGATTGCCCCGCAGCAAGGCGCGGCGGATGAGAAAGGCGCGTTTGCAGCGGCCCGGAGGGACGACCTCAAACACCACGGCCTCGTTGCACCAAATAAACCGGTGACCCAAATCCATCAAACGCCGAAACAAATCCTGGTCGCTGGCCCCGCCGCCAAACTGGGGCGCGAAAACGGGGTTGACTTGGTGAAGCACCTCCCGCACGACCAGCACGTTGCCGGTGCGGCACTCAACCCAGGGCATGGGAAAGCCGGTGGGGTGCTCCGGGCGTTCATAGAAGCCGGCCCGTTTCACCCACGCCGGGGTGGCGGGATCGTAGGCGGGCCGGACCGGCCCAAACGCACCCGCCACTTGATGCGCCGTCAAAGCCTCGTACAGCCGCAGCAGCCAATCGGACGCGGGGAACTCGTCGTCATCAATGAAGGCGATATACTCGCCCCGGGCCGGTTCGAGACTTTTGTTGCGGGCGTGCGAGATGCTCCGGCGCGGTTCGACGACGTATTCGATCGGCAGCGGCAGCGTGGCGCAACATTCCGCCACCACCGGGCGGGCGGATTCGGCGGGGTCGTTATCCGAGACGACAACGGAGAAGGTGAAATGATTTTCGGTTTCCTGGCCGGCCAGATCGGTGAGCAGGCGCTTCAATAAGGCCGGCCGTTGCAGGGTGGCGATGCAGATGGTGATGTGTTTCAAGAGCTGAAATTACGAAAGCAGGAGCGGATTACCACGAATCACACGAAAGACACGAATGTCCCGTGAACAGAAGAACTGAAAAAAAGGGCAAAAAATCAGTGGGCCGCAAACGGGCACAAAACGCACTAAGGAAGCACTGATTTAACCACCAATGGACACGAATCAACACTAATGTCCTGGTCAATTGCCTGGATGCGATTGGTGTTCTTTCGTGTGCATTCGTGGTTGAGGTGAATTATTCAGCGTTTACCGAAGAAGAAGCCGGAGGACCAACAACGCTGGACCGAGGAACCACCACCGACCGAATGGCATCCAAGGGGCCACAAAGAAATGCACCGGGCGCAGGCCGACGAGCGCGGCTCAGGGGTGCGCGATCAAATGACGCTCGATCATTTCGGTGGTCAGCAGCTTGTGAATTTCGAGGGTGTAATTGCCCCGACCGGTCACGTGATCCCGGACCAGCTTTTCCACAAAACGGCCGTTCAAGTATGGTCGCGAAAGGGTCTGGGAGTCGAGCAGCACCGCCTTCACAAACGCCGACAATTGGTTGCGGTACCACAGGCGGTAGTGGGCATACTTTTGGTGGCCCAGGAACAGCCGCTCGAGATGGAGCGGCGCGATAAACCGGTCCACCCGGGCCAGCCATTGGGGCATCCCATAGTCATAGACATATTCCGCCCGCGGCATAAATTCGGTGCAAAACTGCTGAAAGCGGTGGGGCAGCCAAGTGAGCCGCGCGGACCAGCCACGGTCGGTGGCAACCTGTCCCAAGGCGGAATGCCACTCGGCAATCAACCGCCGGGCCTCGCGCTTATCTTCGACCGGAGCCGGCGGCGCACGATGGGCCAACGCCACCAGTTCGTTGTCCAGGAACGGCGTGCGGAGGGTAAGGACGGACTGCTCCAAGGCGAAGCGGGCGTAATGATGCCACGGCACCTGTTTGAAGGCCACAAACCCCACCCGATGTCCCTGGCGCTGGGCGGCATAGGTGGCGGCGGCGGCCTCCAAGTGAGGCCGTAATTCCGGGTGGAACAGGCCTTCCCGCGGATACCGGGGGCGGAAGGGGACCAAGCCGCGTAAAATTTCTCCGCCGTAATTACCCGTGAGGCGGATGGGCGCAACCTCCCGGGCGAGACGATTTAAGAACAAACCGGTGGCCCCGGAGACATCCATGGCGCCGTCTGTTCGATACACACTGTCCCGCGCCAACTGGGGGAATTGCGTGAAAAAGTCCGGGGTGAGCGCCAGCACCTGATAGGGCTGCCGGCTGACCCGGGCGACCTTCCGGGCAACGCGGACATCCGCACATTCGCGCAGCATGCCGCCAAAGGTGTAACACGGCAGCGTGGCGGGCGGCGGATGGGCGGCGGCCAGAACCATCCGGCAATCCACCCCGCCAGTCAGAGAAAGGGCCACCGGCTGGGACGCGCGCAAATAGCGGGGTACCACCCGTTTGATGGTCTCCCGCAGGGCGGGGTAATAAACGGGCGCCGCCAAGGGGTCTTGATTCATCCAGGTGGCCGGATCAAAGTAAGCACGCTTGCGGACATCGCCGCCGGGCGAAAACTCCCAAGCCGCCGCGCCCGGCAGGAGCGAAAGGCCGGGAAACAGGGTCCGGTTCTCCAGGGTGCAGCCGCAGGTGACATATTCGCCCAGCCCCCGGGCATCCATCCGTCGCAAGTGGGGAAACCCCTGCAGCAGCGCCTTGGCCTCGGAGGCAAAATAGAAGCCGTCCCGGCTCTCGTGATAGTAAATACGGCTCAGGCCGTACCGATCGTTGAACAGAACCACCTTGCGTGCCCGCGAATCCACCAACACCCCCGAGAAGATGCCATTGATGGCGTCGAGACATTGCACCCCCTGGGTTTCATAACGCGCAAGCACGTGTTGGAGGGCACCGCCATAATCCTCCCCATTAAAGATCAGACAACGATCCCCGCCCTCGTTCCAGACGGGAAGATCGGCAGCGAATGAGCCGGCATGCCCCACCCACCCCACCGCAAGAGCGACTTCGGATAGAAATAAAGAGCCCGCGACACAGTCACGCTCATGACGGAGTAAATTCAGCATCAAGCCCAACGATTCTACGTCGTTGGCGGCTGATGTCTTGTTGAGAAAACCTATGATACCGGACATCGCAAGACCTCGGATAAGGAATTTTTAAAAGGGGTGGTGGAGCCGGGAGGGCTCGAACCTCCATCAGCAACTCCCTAGATGGGAGGCTGCTCTACCAATTGAGCTACGGCCCCGATCGTCCTATTGATCAAGGATGTCCATATTTTCTGAAGTAATAACGGGCTCGCTGATCAAGCAACCACTCGAACCACGTCTGCGGCAGCCAGGCAACCAGCGGCCGATGAAGCTTCAGGCGCAAGCAAAATCGACCACGCCAGTTAATGGGGACATAATATCGCGGCACACGATGGCGCTCAAACCCATGATGCTTCTTAAAATCTCCAATACTGCGTTCACTCCAAATGCCGTAGTGAATCATGTGGAGATCTCGGGCCGCACAGATTTCCACAGCTTTTGCCAAAAGGGCATTGGTAGGAGCTTTGTCCCTGTGCTTAAACATGGATATAATCTGCATTATACTGGCCGAATGGATATCAAACACCAGTTTAATAAAACCAACCAAGTGGTCGCCAAGATACGCTCCAATAAACTCACTGCGTTCCAAAAAAGACTCATGGGCCGCATAAAGAGTAGCGAAGTCCTTTCCATAATGCTTAAATAGTTTGCCCTGACGCAAAGGAAACTCATCGTAAATGCTTTTGATGCCTGTAATTAACTCACCGTTAAAATCCACCGTTCGCACCTCGATCCCCTTCTTTGCAGCCTTGCGTACCATATTACGCGTCTTATCGTTGATCTGGTTTTTCCACCAATCTTCGTATGAAGTAAAACGGAGTACAGCCAACTCATCCCAATCAAGGTGCGGATAGTCAAATTGGGGGGTTGCCTCGGTAATACGTTGAACGAAGGTAAATACGTCCGCAGCCCGTCGCCGTTTGAGCTCCTGCAAACAGTCGGCCGGATCATCAGCGTATTGGTAATACTCGGACTTCAGGCAGGCAATTCTAGGTAATCGCCCACTAATTTTAAAAGTAAGAGGACCAATCTGCATAGTCAATAACACTACGGCTGGCTTTATAATGAGAATATACGTGTCAGCATCAAATTTCGCTTATCGAACCGTAGTCCCCATCTTTCTGCGAAACAGACTTTTAAGCCGCGCCATCTGCTCCTGCCGGTGGAAAGCCATCAGTTCGGGGGAAACGGGGCGTTTTACGCGGGTGAGGGCGGACCACAAGTAGCCGGCTTGGAAACAAAGTCCTCCGAGGAGCCAAGGACGCGAGCGCATTTGAAACAGGCCGCGCAATAATTCCCACACGGGGTGTCCGCCCACGTAGTAGGCCTTGCGGCCGTAGTGAAAACGGGCGCCCAGCGGGCCATGGGTGCCCGTGCCCAACTGGCGGTGGTGCAGGCAAACCTTTTCCGGAAAGGTGCGCGTCTGCCAGCCTTTCATCCGCGCCGTGGTCACGGCGATCCAGTCAATGGCGCCGCCCTGGATGGGGATATAGCCGCCGATTTGCTCAAAGCACTCGCGGCGGAACAACTGACACGCCCCCGAGACGTGCTCCAGTTGCGCAAAGCGGTGGGCGTACGTGTGCTGGTTCAACGCCGCCGCGTTTTCCACAAACGGCGTGCCGGCAACCCCCAGTTGGGGGAAGGATTGAAACTTCGCCAGCAGAAAACTGAAGTAATCAGGATCGAACGTGATGTCGGCGTCCAGATTCCCGATGATTTGATAGGCCACACCGGAAGCGCGCACCCGCTCGTACCCGGCGTTGAAAGCGTGGGCTTTGGCGGCGAACTGGCGGTCGCGCCGCTCCGGCCTGCGCAACAACTCGATCCACGGGTGCGCCGCTGCATACCGCCGGACAAGGTCGTCGGTGCCGTCGGTGGAGCCGTCGCTGACAACCACCCACTTAACCGGCTGGATGGTTTGGGCGGTCACCGCGCGGAGGGTGCCTTCGATAAAAGCGGCCTCGTTCCGGGCGGGCGTGATGAGCGCGTAGGTCATGCGAAAGGGGCGATCAGGAAAGCGATAACCCGTCAGGGATTGACTTCACTTGTCGCGGACATTTCCCGGGCTCGATCCCGGATCGTTCTTGGGGTTTAGGGCGGTGTCCGGGCTGGTGGCGAGGCGGCCAAGGAGGTGGGCCAAGGCCTTGAACATGGTGGCCTGGCCCCAGTGAAAATAGGGCGTGCGGGCAATCATTAGCGGATATTGGCGGTAGCAGAAATAACCAGTCCGATCTTGCAGGGTGTGCAGGGTCCAATGGGCCACCCGGACCGCCCGGGCCAGGGCGGTGGCGTCTTCATCCGTAAAAAACGCAAACGTGTCAATGGCCTGCGCGGCGCATTGGATATCCACCGGATAGGTGCGGTTATGATAGTAGCGCGGGCGGCCCGTGGCCTCGAAAAACACATTCTTGAAATAATCGTAACCTTTGAGCAAATAGGGGCGAAATTCGGGATCCCCGGTGGATTCGAGATAGCGTTTGAGGCTGTCCAGGTTGTAACCGGTGTGAAAGTTGTCAATCCAGTGATGTTTGGGATGCTCGCCATACCACCAAGAGCCGTCCGGTCGCTGGCGGGCACAACTGTAAAGCACCGCCTGCCGGGCGACGTCACGGTACTCCGGCTGGCCGCAATGCTTCCAAGTCCGGGCGAGCAGGCCGGCCCCGAGCAGATTGGAATTGTGGATGGAAGATTGCGCGAAGGCCACGTAACTGAGGCAATCGCCGGTGGCGGTGCGCTCGCGCGGCAACTTGAGAATCCAGTCGCAGATGCCTTGGGCGGTTTCGAGGAAGCGCGGTTCCCGGGTTTGCTCGTAGGCCTCCAGAAACGCCTGGCCGATGAGACCGCTCCATACGATGGTGGATTCATGCGCGGGAATGCGGCCGCCCCGCGTGGTGAAGTCAAAGTGGTTGCCCCAGGAAATATCCTCCGGATAGCGCGGTGATGTATGGGCGCGCAGCCAGTCCAGGCAGGCGACGGCTTTCTCCAAGTGAGTACGTTGACCCGCCTGCTGGTACCGCAGGAGATACCCCCAAGCCATGAAACCCCGGCCTTTGGTGGAATCCATGGGTTTGACCCCGACCAGCGGGCGCACATTGATCGGCGATTTCCAGATCAATTGCTGAAGTACCCGTTCCCCGAAGATGGTGCCTAAAGTGAGCGGGCGCAGGAACGAGGTCAGGCCGTCGCCGGGATCGTAACCGCGATAGTTGCGATCTTCGACCCACGCCTGGACGGCGTCCAAGCTGCGGGTGAGTATTTCAGGGGAAAGGGACATTGGATACGACAAAAGGAAAGCGAAACGGCTTACGATTTCGAGTCGCAGAGATCATCCACCAAGCGCAGATAATCCGCCTGGCGGGTGTCCCAACTGTGTTGGGCGGCGTAGGCCTGCGCCCGCGCCGTCAGCGCCGCGCGTTCGCGCGGATCCCGCAGGACCGCCGCCATCGCCGTTGCCATCGCCTCGGGGTTGCCGGATTCAAAGAAACGCACGACATCCTCCGGGAAATAGTATTGATCAATTTTTGTGCGGGACACCACCACGGGCACGCCCAGCGCCATGAATTCCATGATCTTGGTGCTGTAGGCTTCGTTGCCGAAGGAATCGGCGCGTTTGGGCACCACGCCCAAATCGGCCCGGGCCATGACGGCGGCGATTTCCCGGATCGGCCGGGGTTCAAAAAAGCGGACGCGATTCTGTAACCCCAATTCCGCCGCCAGCGCAATCAACTGCGGTTTTTCATTGCCGTCACCGTAGATGTGGAACTCCGCGCGCGGAAATTCGCTGGCGATTTTCTGGAAGGCGCGCAAGCCGATGTCGAGCCCCTGGTGCCATTGGAGGCCGCCGGGAAAGAGGATGACGGGCGCGCCGTCAGTCGGCGGCTGCGGGACGAGCTGGAACACGCGGGCGTCCACGTTGTTGATGAAGACGCTGCATTTATCCGCGCGGGCCGAACGGCGGACGTATTTATCCAGCCAGAGATGGTTGGCGATGATGACGTGATGGGCGAAGCGGGCCGACCACCGCTCCTGGAGTTGCAATCCCCGGATGCGCCAGGAAGTCAAAGGCACCGAAAATTTGGAGGCAAAAAACTCGGGGACAATATCGTGAATGTCCAAGAGGATGCGCGCGCCCCGCAGTCGCGGATACCAAGCGGTGAACACCAGGAAATCGGGAATGTTGTGGATATGAAATAAATCATACCGCCGCCGGCCATAACGACGGGTGATCCACCCTGAGGCGGCCAAAAAGAACCAAAGAATGGGCCGGAGATAATCGCCCGCAGATTCCCCGTGTTTACTGAAACGGTCGCGCAGGCAAAAGACATTCACTCCGTTCACGCGTTCCTCGCGGGGCGCGTCGGGACGGGCGCGCAGGTTGATCACGTCCACCTCATCGCCCCGGGCGGCCAGGGATTCGGCGTAGCGGATCACCCGGTTGTCCCGGGCATAAAACGAGTGCGTAACCATGCAAACCCGCAACGGCTTCCGGCGGGGGGGAGGGGGGAGGGCGGTCGCCGCGTAGGCAGCCAGTTCACGGGGCAATGCGTGCCAATAGCGTCCCGCGTGGCGGTCGCGCACATGACGCAATAACGCCGTGTAGTGGTCCACCGGAAAAGTGCGGGCGGTGGCGGGTTGGTCGGGAAACTGGAGATAATCGGGATGGACATTGACCAGGGCCATGCCGCCGTGTTGCGCAATCCAATCCAGTTTGCGCCACCAGAGCGCCGGCGTGCGTTCCCGGAACAACAAAAAAAGGGTGGAATCCTGCGGTAACGTGTAGGGGAGTTCGAGATAGCCCGGGCGCGCCAGGGGTGGCGATGCAGAGGCGATTCCCGGGGACGGACTCTGCTCACCCGTCGCGGCGGACGTTTTCCGGGCGTCGGAGGTGGGAGCGGGCGAATTTTCCGCCGGCACCCAAAACGGAAAAAGGGTGTGCCGGCCGAAAGGTTGCGGTTCAAAGGGATCGGTGTCAAACGTGGAGGCGTCGTATTGGATTTGCAGGTCGTGCAGCCAATCCAGTTGGTGCAACATGAACCCGGACCGGAACCCCACGGCGCCCCAGTCCCGGAGATACGCGTTGATGCGGGCCGCGTGCCGGACGAAATCACGCCGACAACGGAAGAGATGGCCATCGTGACGGAGATCGTGAACGCCGACTTCGAAGCCGTGGGAGGTCAGCCAGGCGCGGAGTTCGGCGGGTACGCGATACGTCCCTTCGGGAATAAAATTGAAGGCGGACCGGAAGCCCAGGCTCATTTCGAGTTCGGCCAACTCCTGAACCCGGGCCAAGCCTTGCGGACCTTCCACATCGTGGGTGAGGACAAAGGCAAATTGCCGGCCCTCCGGCCAGCCGGGCCAGCCGGGCGGCGGTTGTTCCGAGCCGGGGTAAATGGGCCAGATATCCCCCGTTCGCGCCCGTTTACGCACGGCCCAAAAGCGGCGGATGGCCATCCGCGCCGACCAAGGAATCAACGGTTTAACCCGGTAATAAAGGCGGTTGAACAACACGTTAATTCAAACGCGTCTTGCCGATTTTCTCTTCCCGGCCCCGATTTTTGATAGGCAACATTCGGCGTGAATTGAAGCCGAAGCGGACGAATCAAATTCCGCGATGCGGCAGGCGAAAGCGGGAATTCTGTGAATCATCTTTCGCGAACGCATGTCCGCGCCGATAAAAACAGGCAGACTCCGTCCCCGTCAATTCGCCGAGGCGATTGACTGCGGCGCCGTCAAGGCCCGAAACATCGCTCAATTGATCCGTCAATCCGGGAGATACCAAGGCGGGCGCCAGCGCGGGCACAAGACGCTGCGGCGCACCGCAACGCCCGTGCTCAGCCGGCTATTCCCGATCAAATAGAGGCATCACCCGGTTTCGCGCCGCCGGCAAGGCCGGCAGCCGTTACCTTTTCCGGCCGGTAATCCGGTCGGTTTTCCTGGGTCTTCCGCCGGTTGCCCACAACGGCGACCGAACCGCAGACCCGCATTTCAAATTCACCACCGCGTCCCGCCCGGCTCAAAGTTCCTGGCTGAGCCGTTTGGGCACGTAAGCGCGGTGTTTATTCAGCACCGTGGCCACATTGGCGCGCGATTCCCGCAACAGATTTTGCGCGCGCTGCACCACTTCGCGTCCGGTCTTTTCCGATTCCACCACCATCAGCACCATGTCCATGAAGGTGGACAGGCGTGGGGTAATACTGGTCTGCATGACCGGCGGCATGTCAAAAATAATGTAATCGAAATCGCTGGCCTTCATTTTGGGCACCAGGCTGGCGATGCGCTTGGGCAGCACGCGGGGCAGATTCTGGTTGACGCTTTCCTTGGCGGTGACCAGATAAAAATTCTCGGCCACGCAGGCGTCATCCCGCTTATCGGCCTCCAGCGCTTCGGAAAGGCCGCGGGCGGGTTTACCGTGATAAAACTGTTGCACGGCGGCCTGTTCTTGGTTCATATCCACAAGAAGCACGTTGCCATCGCCGGTCTCGGACAGCGCCGCCGCCAACCCCGCCGCCACCGTGGTCACCCCCGCGCCCGGCGCGCATCCGGTCACTGCCACGAGCTTGGGTTTGTGGTTCATATCGTGGATTTCAAAATGGGTGACCAACCGGTCGCGCAACCCCTCGTAATAGGCGTGCAACGATTGATTGCGTTCCCACGGAATGAGCGCCTGCCCCGCCGCCGCGCCCGCCGGCGGGGGCGCGCCGTTGGTCACGGCATGAAGAACTGCCTTGTTGCCCCGCCAGCGCGTGTCCGGCACCGTCATGAACAACGGAGATTGCAAATGCCGTTCCACATCCGTGACATTCCGAATGGTCTGATTCAAAAACCGATCGGAGACAAATCCCCAGGCAAATCCGCCCAAGCAGCCAAAGGCCAGAAGGGCCAGTAACGGTTTCTTGATATCACTGAGGTCTCGGGCCGGCGGCGAGGGATTTTGCACCACGCTGATATTGGTGATCTTGCCGGCGCCGAGGGTTTCCCCCAGCCGGGTTTGTTCGAGGCTGGTGGAATAAAAGCGGTAGTTGGCCTCGTCCACTTCGCGTTTGCGCTGCAATTCCTGTATGGTCGGTTCCACATCCATGATGCGCTCGGCGCCCGCATAAGCTTGCGCGAGATGATTGGTCAATTCCTTGATCCGGGCCTCCAGACTGGCGACGCGCAGGCTTTCCGCGGCGAGGTCCACCGGCGGTTTGGGCGCGTCCGCCGCCACCGGGGCCAGCCGGATCAAGCCGGGATGCTCGGTTTCCAAGGCGATCTTTTGCTGTTCCAGCTCGGCCACCCGTTGTTGTACGTGGCGGACTTGGAAATGTTCATCGGTATAGCGGTCCCGTAACGCGGCCAGAATCCGGCGCGACTCGGCCAGTTCACCGGAGAGCTGGCGATATTCTTCGGTCACCGCCGGGTCGAGCACCGGCGCCGTATTGGTTTCGACCACCGGCGTGGGAAAGGTTTTGGCCAGTTCGGTCAGCGTGGTGCGGCGCTCCGCCAGTTCGGCTTGGGCGGTACGCAGTTCATCGCTGAGTCGGGCGATTTGATCAATGTAGGCGCGCTTGCTTTCCTCCAAGGAAATGATCTGGGCGTCGGCCCGGAGTTTTTTAAGTTGCCCCTCTGTCTCCGCCAGTCGGGCGCGCAATTGATCGGCCTGCCGCAGGAAGAAATCATCCAACACACCCACGCCCTGGTGGATTTCGACGTGTCGTTTCAGGTAGGTTTCGATCAGCGCGTTGAGGACGGGCTGCACCACGCTTGGGTCGGGGTGACGGAAGGTGATCAGCAACACGTTGCTGCGGCGGGGCACATCCACTTGGACGCCGCGACGGATGACGGTCGCGGCTTGGGTGCGATCCGTGCCGCCGCCTGCTTGGGCGAGGACTTTTTCCGGACCGACGACGTCCGCCACCAGGCCGGCCAGATCAAAGCTGGTGAGGATTTCGATTTCGGAATTGATGATGTTGTCGCCCCGGGCATCGGGCGATTTAACGCGGGCATCGTCATCGGCCGCCACCGTATTTTTGCTCTCCAGAATGAAGCGGATGAGAATTTTGGCCTGGGATTGATACATCGGCGGTTTGGCCAGATACAACCCGCCGGCGCCCAGCAGCCCGGCGAGGAAGATGAGGATGATCTTCCACTTGTGCCGGAAAAGAATGTAATAGATGTCCCCCAGGCTCAACCCGCTGGCCGGCGCGGCGCCGGGACGGGACGGGGTTTGTGTCGGTGGTTTCATAATGCGCGTGGGAAATTTAGCACTTTAAGTGTCGAAAAGAAGTCAAATTCATGAATCACGCCAGATGCGGGTAAAGCAGGGCGCCCAAGCCGCGCAAGAGCGGCAGCGGCAACCGCTGCAACCAAGGGGTCAGGCGGTGGTGCGCGTGATCCGCCTGGGTGACGAACCGCCCCGCCGCATAATCAAACCGGACATAGTGGATCTGATCCTCCATCGCGCCAAAGCCGCGTTTGAACCGGCGCAATCCGGCGTTGGCGAGGGAGGTGCGGCCAAAATGCAACGTCGCTCCGCCCGTGGCCGCCGCCCACTGAATGGCCCGCCACATCACCAGCGGATTGGGCCGCAGGTCTTGAAAGGCGTAATCGGAGGCGCCGAACTTGTAGAGCACCTGACGTCCGTGGCGCAGAAAGACGGCGGCGGCAAGGGGACGTTGTCCGTACCAAGCCGTAAATATCCGGCCCTGCCCGGGGGCGAGGAGGTGCCGGCCCAAGTGCGCGAAAAAACGGAACGGCTGGGGCGGCAACCCGTGGCGCCGGCGCGTGAGGCAGTGCAGACGATAATAATCCCGCACGGCCTCGGCGGAGGTGCTGGCCTCCACGCGCACGCCGGCGGCTTCCGCCTTGCGAATGCCGCGGCGCATCGAACCTTCCAAGCCGGCAAACAGTTGGGTTTCCGAACGGGTGAGGTCCAGTTGGTGCCGGTAGAACGCGACGGACGGCGTGGCCCCGGGCCACTGCCGGGCTGTATCCCGGATTTCGAGGTATTTCCAGCGGCGCGTTCGCCCGTATTCAAGGGCGGCCGCGTAAAGCGGCGCGGCATCAGCCGTGGCCGCTCCCAGTAACGGACAATCATCCGTAAATGGCAACGATACCCCCCGCGCGCCGGTCCAAGGACTGCGAACCTCCATGAGCGGCAAAGCCTGCTCCAAGCCCGCGCCGCCCGTGCGGCAAAAATAACGGGGCTGGTAGCCGTAGGTTTCGTGCAACACCCGCGCCCACGCGGCGGTATGAAACGGGGTGGCGTCCGCCTGCGTCGCCACAAAAGCGTCCCACGCCGGTTGCGTCAGCGGATTCAGCGGCGCCGGCTGTGGCCGGGCCGCGTCGGCTTCCGCGTCAGACGCCCAGGCGAAAGGCATGATTTCAAGACACGCGTTCATGAGCGGGGCGGCGGGCCAGCACGGCCTGAAGTTGAGCCGCCACATAACGAATTTGTTCCTCGGTCAACTCGGGATACATGGGCAGGGAAAGAAACTCTCGCGCGCATTGTTCCGCCACCGGGAAACTGCCGGGGCGGTAGCCCAGGAAGGCATAGGCCTCCTGCAAATGCACCGGCACGGGATAATGAATGCCGCAGGCCACGCCCGCCTCGCCCATGGCCGCCAACACCGCGTCGCGCTGGGCCACCCGCACCGCGTAAACATGATAGACGTGATGATTGCCCGGCGCTTCCACCGGTGTGATGACCTCCGAGCCGGCCAGCAACTTGCGGTAAAGCGCGGCGTGCGCCCGGCGGCGCTGGTTGGCGGCCTCCAGATGCGGTAATTTGACGCTCAGGACCGCGCCTTGAATCCCGTCCATGCGGGCGTTCCAGCCGATGAGCGCGTGATGATATTTCCGGGCCTGGCCGTGGTCGCGATACATTGCGATTTTTTCCTTCACGGCGGGATTGGCCGTTATCACCGCGCCGGCCTCCCCGAAAGCGCCCAGATTTTTTCCGGGATAAAAACTGAAACAACCCGCCGCGCCCAACGTCCCGGCTGGATGACCGTTCCGGGTGGCGCCGTGCGCCTGGCAGGCGTCCTCCACCACCGGCAGCCCGTGCCGCGCGGCGATGGCGAGAATGGCTTCCATATCGGCCATCTGTCCAAACAAATGCACCGGGATGATGGCCCGGGTGCGTGGCGTGATGGCTGCCTCCAATTGCGCGGGGTCCAGGGTGTAGGTGACGGGGTCAATATCCACAAACACGGGCCGGGCGCCGCAACAACTGATCGCCTCGGCCGTGGCCATGAACGTGGCGGGCACAGTAATGACTTCATCACCGGGTTTGATGCCCAGGGCCAGCAGGCTCAGCCAGAGGGCATCCGTGCCGTTGCCCACGGCGAGGCAATGCGGGACACCGCAAAACGCCGCGAACTCCTGTTCGAACCGGGCGACATACGGGCCGCCGGCAAAGGCGGACTCGTTCACCACGGCCGCAATGGCGGCGTCGAACTGCGCCCGTAACGGTTGATGATGCGCTTGGAGATCAAGGAAGGGTACTTTCATGGGATCAGGTCGGTTTTTGGATTCGCAATACACGGGCGGGATTGCCCGCCACAATGGCGTCGGCGGGGACATCGCGGGTGACCACACTGCCGGCGCCAATGACGGCCCGTTCGCCCACCGTAATACCGCCCAGCAAGGTCGCCCCGGAGCCGATGGAGGCCCCGCGCCGGATGCGTGTGGGGACGCATTGCCAATCGGCTTCCGTTTGCAACGCGCCGTCGGGATTGGTGGCGCGCGGATACAGGTCGTTGATGAACGTGACGCCGTGGCCGACGAACACTTCGTCCTCGATCGTCACGCCTTCGCAGATGAAGGTATGGCTGGAAATTTTACAGCGGGCGCCGATACGGGCGCCCTTCTGGATTTCCACAAAGGTGCCGATTTTGGTCGCGTCGCCAATCTCGCAACCGTAGAGATTGACGAAGCCAAATATCCGCACGTCGCGGCCGAGCTTGACGTCCGGCGCAATCCGAAGAAACGCGTCCATGGAGGTTCAGGCAGGGACCAAAGACGGGGCGGCAACGGGCACGGGCGGCGGCGACTGATGATGGTTGCGCCGGGGCACTTCCAGCAATTGTTTCGCGCCATTCTCCCGCAACGACTGGCTGGATGTCTCCAGGATTTTGACCACGTCCCGACCGCGTTCGCCGCAGGTGATTGGCCGGCGGCCGGTGCGGATGCACTCGAGAAAATGCTGGCATTCCAGCTTGAGCGGTTCCTCCTGCTTCACGTAGGGGACGTACACATCCCCGTAATGATAGGAGTACTGGAATTCCGCAAACGTGTCGTAGTGCGGCGGCCGTTCCACACGGGCGTCGTAAATCTTGATCTTCTCGTTCATGGCCACGTCGTCATAAACGATCATGCGCCGCGAACCGACAAAGGTCATTTCGCGCACCTTCTTGGGATCGAGCCAACTGCTGTGGATCGTGGCCGTCCGATTCCGGCCAAAGCCCAGATAGAGCGTGGTAACATCCTCGATGCCCGGGGTGACATGGGCGTTGCCCCAACAGGCCGCGACCTCGGGCATCTGATCCATGACGTAAAGGATGATCGAGATGTCATGCGGCGCCAGGTCCCAGGTGACGTTGATGTCTTTCTGGAAGAGTCCCAGGTTGAGGCGCCGCGCGGTGATGTAACGCAGGTCGCCAATATCACCGGCGTCAATGATCTCCTTGATCTTGCGGACCGGCGGCGAGAAGAGGAACGTGTGCCCGACCATGAGCACCAGCCCCCGCTCCTCGGCGATCTGGATCAATTCCTCGCACTCGGCGGTGGAGGTGGCCATGGGTTTCTCGACAAACGTATGCTTGCCGGCCAGCAGGCTGGCTTTGGCCATGGGATAGTGAAAGCGGACCGGGGTGGCGATGATGATCGCGTCGAGATCCGCGCCGTTGAGCAGGTCGGCGTATTCGGTCGTCCCCTTAATTTCGGGATACAACTGGCGCAGATGCGCCAGCCGTTGGGGATTGGTATCGCAAATCTGCTGGAGCTGACAATGCGGCAGAGCGCGGAGATTGCGGACCAAATTCGGTCCCCAATATCCACAACCCACCACGCCCACATGGAGGTTCGTTTTCATGGCAACGTGTTTTCACTGAGTTACTGTGCTGCTTTTTGCAGCGGTTGCCCGAACACTGGAGCAGGTTGGGTGCCGCTCACGGCCAAAACTTGTTTCAAAAGGACGATGGGCGTCTTTACCATGATCGCCAAATCCAACAGCAACGACTTCTGTTGCGCGTACTGGATGTCCAAAGAAATCATCTGCTTGAACGTGGTCCGGTTCTTTCCGCTGACCTGCCACAAGCCGGTCAGCCCCGGCGCGGCGGCAAACCGCGCTTTTTGCGCATCCGAATACCCGGCGTATTCGTAAGGCAAGCAGGGGCGCGGTCCGACCACGCTCATTTCTCCCCGCCAAACATTCAACAACTGGGGTAATTCATCCAATCCGGTGGCCCGCAGAAAAGCCGCGCCGGGAATCAGGCGGTCATCGCCTTGGGCGTCCAGCTTGGTCATGGGGGTTTCCGTGGCCATCAATTGCCGCAGATGTTGCTGATGATTGGCCGCATCCGCATTGGGCTTCATGGTGCGGAATTTGAAGCATTGGAAAGACTGCCCCGCATAGCCCACGCGCTCCTGACGGAACAAGACCGGTCCCCGGGAAACGAACTTGATCCACAGCGCGATAACGGCGGCCACGCTGCCCACCAGGGGGAGGCTGACCGCCAGACAAACTAAATCCAACCCCCGTTTCCACCGCGGCAGGGGCGTCGTGTCATACTGCGTTCTCTTTTTTTGCGTTTTTTCTGTTGTTTCCGCGAATCTCATGATCACCTTTCGCGATTGCTGGAAACTGCCAGCCGTTGATTGACCCGCCCCAGCAGGTCTTCATCCGGGAGGCATTGAAAAATCGGCCGATCCGAAGGGCGAACCCCTCGCTCTGCCCGGCTGGACGAAAAACTCCCGATTCCTCGTCCAACCTTCATCTTTCAATATCCAAGCAATACCATTTTACTGTCCTGTTTTGTTCCGACTGTGTCGCGTTCTTAACCAAAAAGAACACGGGGGCAACCTAAGCGTAACCCCCTGAAAAACAATCGGGAGGACAACCTGATAATTGGTTGAGGGACAGGCTTAACGCTTGTCCGAGCGGCTACGGAGGGGCTTATCCCGAACACCCCCCCGCTGAGGCGGGGTCGGCGGAGCGGAAGAGGCGGGTTGGCGCTGCGTCCATTCGCAGGCAAAACGGGTCAGGGCAGCCGCATTTTTGAGATCCAGCTTGCGTTTGATGTTTTCGCGGTGGGAATCCACTGTTTTGCGGCTGATGCTCAATCGGCGGGCGATTTCGCCCGTCGCCAGCCCATCTCCAATGAGCTCCAACACGCGTAATTCGCGGTCGGTCAACCGCTCAATCCCGAAACGCTGATTGTGCGGCACAGGACGCAAAACTGCGCGTAACAATGGAGAAATCAGGCAGTTTTGCAGATAAATATCGCCTTGAAGGATGGCCCGCACACCCCGCAATACTTCGTCTTCAGAAGCCGTTTTCAGGATGAAACCACTGGCCCCAGCGCGCAAAGATCGCTCCACGTATTGAGGCTCGCCGGCATCAGCCATGACCAAAATACCCGTCGCAGGAAACTCCGAACTGAGGCTGCGCAACAGCTCCAAGCTGCCGCGATGGTCCAATTCCAACGAAACCACCACCAAATCAGGCTGTTGCTCCCGAATGACCTGGAGCGCAGCATTGGGAGAGGTGGCCTGGCCGCACAAAAGCATATCTGACTGCGCTGCAATTAATTGCGCCAATCCTTCCGCGTAAAGCGGATGCGAATCCACCACGAGGATTTTATGCGGAACTGGGGTCGGAGAGCGCGTCATGCCGTTGTTTTAAGCGTCATTCAAACGAAAAATCAATCCACCGGAACACCCCCACTTTCTCCGGATTAACACGCTCCAGCAATCAGGATAAATCCCCTATAAACGCATAGGATAATATCCTATGACATTCAGTGAATATCCGGAGGGCGCTTCATCGGGATTTCAGATTGAACACCCCAATTGGGTGACGGAAGTGGCGTTGTATTCGGTGGGCGGATGCATTGATAAAGTCTGTTTGATGATCGGACGGACACGTAAATTCGGTGGTGCGCCGTTCTTCTATCGGGGCACTTCGAGCCGGCGTAGGACCCAAGCGCTCGCTTGCTTGACCAGTTCGGCGGCGTTGGGAATGCGCAGCTTGTGTTTGATGTTTTCCCGGTGGGTCTCCACGGTTTTGATACTCAATTTCAACTCCTCGGCAATCTGCCGGCTACTCAGACCGGCGCCCAGCAGTTGGAACACGTGCAATTCCCGATCGCTCAGACACGCCAGAGTTCCGCTGGCGTCGGTGTCCGCAGTGAGGAGACGGCGCAATAGCAAGGGCGTCATCCGGCGGCTCAAATAAAGATCACCGCCCATGACCGTACGAATGGCATTCAGGATGTCCTCGGACGATTCCTGTTTCATGACGTAACCGCGTGCGCCGGCACGGAGGGCGCGCTCGGCATACAAGGTTTCATCGTGCTGGGACAGGACCACGATGGCAACCTGGGGCCATCGGGCGCGGGTGAGTTTGATGAACTCGAGGGTGTCGCCCGCGCCCAGCCAGAGATCGAGCAACAACAAATCTGGACGTTGCCGCGTCAATTCGGCGTCCGCCGATTCCACCGTATCCGCCTGCGCGCAGACCATCATGTCGGGCTGACGGTTGATCCATTGCGACACGCCGGCCCGGGCCAACGGATGGTCGTCCACAACCAGGATGCGCACTTTACCGGAAGATTTTGCGGCGGGAGAAGTGGGTTCCATTTTCATGGCCATCATCACTCCATGCAGCAAGCCCAAGCCAGCGTAACCGGGAAGCGTCCGCTGCCGCAGGCAGGGCTAGGCGCGTGGCCCCAGCGAAAAAAGATGGTTCGCTCGACCAGCATGGACTCGAATAATTCAGGCGTTTTCAAGGCTGCTCACTCTGTAGCCTAATAGAAAACTCCCGGCTAAATTACAAGCATAATCCCCTCCACCAGGGTCACGAGATCCCCAGCTTTCCCTACGGGTCTCTGCGGCGGGTTGACGGACACGATCCGGGACGCTACGCTTGGGCTCAAGATTCACTAAGGAACACAACAACGCATTGCAAAGCCATGCCACCGAAATCCACAGAAAAAGGCGCTGATAAATCCGCTGCGGAAGCCAAGTCCACCGAGGCCGCCCGCCAGGCCGCCGCCCGTCAGCGCGACCTTGACGCGGCCATCACCACCATCACCAAAGCCTACGGCGAAGGCAGCATCATGCGCCTGGGCGACGAGCGGGCCAAGGTGAAGATCGAAGTCATTCCCACCGGCGCGCTGGGGCTGGATCTGGCGCTGGGCGTGGGCGGCATTCCCCGCGGCCGGATCGTGGAAATTTTCGGCCCGGAATCGTCCGGCAAAACCACGCTCATGCTGCACGTCATTGCCAACGCGCAAAAAAGCAACGGCCTGGCGGCGTTCATTGACGCCGAACACGCGCTTGATCCGGCGTATGCCAAGAAACTCGGCGTGAATCTGGATGACCTGCTGGTGTCGCAACCCGATAGCGGGGAGGAAGCGTTGACCATCTGCGAAACCCTGGCGCGCTCGAACGCGTTGGACGTGATTGTGGTGGATTCCGTGGCCGCCCTGGTCCCGAAAGCCGAATTGGAAGGCGACATGGGCATGGCCACCATGGGCATGCAAGCCCGGTTGATGAGCCAGGCGTTGCGTAAGCTTACGGCGATCCTCGCCAAGTCTAAGACCACCTGCATCTTTACCAACCAGCTGCGCGAAAAGGTCGGCGTGATGTTTGGCAACCCCGAAACCACGCCCGGCGGCAAAGCCCTGAAGTTCTACGCCAGTGTGCGCATTGACATCCGCCGCCGCGACACCTTGAAAGACGCCAGCGGCAACGCCGTCGGCAACCGGGTCAAAACCAAGATCGTGAAAAACAAGGTCGCGCCGCCGTTTGCCGAGGCCGAGTTCGATATTTTTTATAATCAAGGCATCAACAAGGAAGGCAGCATCTTGGATGTGGGCCTTGACTGCGGCGTCATCGAGAAGAAGGGCGCCTGGATGCAATTCGAGGGCGAATTGGTCGGCCAGGGTAAGGAAGCCGCGCGTCGGGCATTGGCGGAGAAACCCGAGTTGGCGCAAAAGATCGTCGCGGCGATTCTGGCCAAGCGCGGTGGCGTGGAGGAAATCGCCCAGAAAAACTGACGGGCCGCGGCAGCTTTATCCTGAAGGCCGCGCCTGGATTGAATCGGGCGGAATCCCTACGGGTCCAGGCAGCCAACCCGGAAAGACTCCTTCTTGTTGGCGGGAGTTGAAACCGTTTTGAGTCCGCGCAAAGGGACGGCTACACTCGGCCTATGATATCGCGAGCCAAATCCGAGGCGCTCTTTGCCGAAGCGCTGCAATTCATTCCCGGAGGGGTCAACTCCCCCGTGCGCGCCTTTCGCGCCGTTGGCGGCCAACCCTTCTTCGTGAACCGCGCTGCGGGGTGCCGCGTCTGGGACGTGGATGGCAACGAATACATTGATTATGTCGGCACCTGGGGGCCCGCTATTCTGGGCCATGCCCCCCCGAAAATCATCGCCGCCGTCCAAGCCGCTGCCGTTGGGGGCACCAGTTTCGGCATTCCCAATCCGCTCGAGGTTGCCCTGGCCAAGTTGATCTGCCAGAGAGTGCCCAGCGTGCAAAAGGTGCGCCTGACGAATTCCGGCACCGAAGCCTGCATGAGCGCCATTCGTCTCGCGCGTGGATTCACCCGACGCGATAAAATCATCAAGTTCGACGGCTGTTACCACGGCCACGCGGACGCGTTATTGGTCAAGGCGGGGAGCGGCGCGCTGACGTTCGGGCATCCGGACAGCGCGGGGGTGCCGGCGGATTTTGCGAAGCACACCCTGGTGCTGCCCTATAACGAAACGGAGCCGCTCCGCGCCGCGTTCGCCGCGTGGCCGGACGAAATTGCATGCCTTATTGTCGAGCCGGTCGCGGGCAATGCGGGGTTGTTCATCCCGAAGCCCGGCTGGCTGGAGTTTCTGCGCGAGATCACGGCGGCCCACAGCGCGCTGTTGATCTTTGACGAAGTGATGACGGGCTTCCGCCTGGCGCCCGGCGGGGCGCAAGAGCGGTTTGGCATCACGCCGGATCTTTCGACGTTTGGCAAAATCATCGGCGGCGGATTGCCGGTCGGCGCCGTGGGCGGGCGCGCGGACGTCATGGATTTTCTGGCGCCGCTCGGGCCGGTGTATCAGGCGGGGACGCTCAGCGGGAATCCGCTCGCGATGGCGGCGGGGATTGCGACGCTGGAGGCCCTCGCGCCGCAACCGGCGGCGCAGACGACCCCGCCGTCCGCAGACACGGAGGGTGGCGATCCCTACGCGCGACTGGAACAACTCGGCGCGCAACTGGAGGCAGGCGTGCGCGCGGCGGCACAGGTGGCGGACGTGCCGCTGATGTTCAATCGCTGCGGTTCGATGTTCTGCAGTTATTTCACCAAGGAACCGGTCTGGAATCTGGCGGACGCGATGCAGGCGGACCGCGAGCGTTTCAAGAAATTCTTTCACGGTCTGCTGGCGTTGGGGGTGTATCTCGCGCCTTCACCCTTCGAAGCGGGATTCCTCTCCACGGCTCACGAGGAAGCGGATATCGCAAGGACGGTGGACGCGATCGCCAAGGTGCTGCGGCAACTTTGATTGACCGGCGCGTTCAACTCCCCGCCGATGGCCGCGCCGCCTGGGCGACATTCCGCGCGTGACTTTCACCGCAACGCATGGAAAATTGCGCGCCATTATGAAGATATTTTTACTGAGTTGTGTGATTGGGTTGACGCTTGGATTGACGGGCGTCTTGGCGCAGGAGAAGGCCGCCGACGCGCCGAAGGCCGAGGCGACGATTGATTTGACCGACCCCGCCCAGCTCACCGCGAAGGCCCCGGCGACTTTCAAAGTGAGGTTCGAAACGACGAAGGGCGGGTTCACGGTCGAGGCCACCCGGGCCTTGGCGCCAAACGGGGCCGACCGCTTTTACAATCTGGTGCGCGCCGGTTATTTCAAGGACCTGGCTTTCTTCCGGGTGATTCCCGGATTCATGTGTCAGTTCGGCATTCACGGCGATCCCAAGGTAGCCGCCGCCTGGCGCACCGCCCAGATTCCTGATGACCCGGTCCGGGCGAGCAATACCCGCGGGGCCATCACCTTTGCCACCGCCGGACCCAACACCCGGACCACGCAGTTGTTCATCAACTTTGGGGACAACGCCAACCTCGACGGCATGGGTTTTTCGCCCTTCGGCAAAGTGATCAGCGGCATGGACGTGGTGGACAAGATCAACGGCGAATACGGCGAAGGCGCGCCGCGAGGCCGCGGGCCGGATCAACAGCGCGTGCAGCGGGAGGGCAACGCCTATTTGAAGAAGGATTTTCCGAAGCTTGATTACATCCAATCGGTCAGCATTCTCCCCTAACCCATTTCCTTTTTAGCTTATGTCTGCCAATACTGAAGTTGCCGTGGTGCAAACCAGCGAAGGCACCATGGTCCTGGAATTCTGGCCGGACGTCGCGCCCGGCCACGTCGAAAATTTCAAGAAACTCGCCCGGCAAGGTTTCTATGACGGCGTCTGTTTCCATCGGGTCATCAAGGGGTTCATGATTCAGGGCGGCGACCCGCTCACCAAGGATCCCGGCATGCAATCGCGGTGGGGTACGGGCGGGCCGGGCTACCACATCAAAGCCGAGTTCAACAACAAAGCGCATGTGCGCGGGGTGCTTTCGATGGCGCGCTCGCAGGATCCGGATTCCGCCGGGTCCCAGTTCTTCATCTGCCACGACGACGCGCGGTTTCTGGACGGGCAATACACCGCGTTTGGCCGGTTGATCCAAGGGGATGATGTGCTGGAGAAAATCGCCACCACACCGACGCAGCCGGGAGACCGCCCGGTGAAGCGGATGCACGTGGACAGCATCCGGATCGTGGCGGCGGAAGCCGCGGCCTGACCGGGAGAACTTGATTCCGGGCGCCTCGTGAACCTGAACTCGCTGGCCGCTTTGCTGACCACCATGGGATGTCCGCCGGAACAAACGGCGACGTTGGCCATGCACTTGGATAAACGCGCCCGTCAACTGGCCGCGCGTCGGGGACGCAGCTACGCGGAGGCGCTTACGCATCTGTTGAATCTCATGCGGCAGGGCTGGGCGGCCCGGGAGCGTGGTCAGTAAGATCGGACCGGACGTTGCCGGCGGTCGCAAATAATCACCCGGTTTGTGTCCCGCCTGATTTTCACATGATCAAACCCTGGCCCCAACTCGATTCCACCTTGCTGGGCGACTTCAAGGTCTTCCAAGTCCGCAAAGACTTGAAACAATCGCCCCGGACCGGCCGGCAACACGAATTTTATGTGTTGGACACGGTGGATTGGGTGAATGTTATCGCCTTGACGCCGGATCAACAGATCGTGCTGGTGGAACAGTACCGGCACGGCGCCAACACGGTGGAACTGGAAATTCCCGGCGGGGTCATGGATGTGCCGGGCGAAACCCCTTCCGCCACCGCCATCCGGGAGTTGCGCGAGGAAACCGGTTACGCGGGGGAACACCCGCAAGTCATCGGCACGCTGCTTCCCAATGCCGCAATCCAGAGCAACTGCTGTCACACCGTCCTGATTGAAGACTGCCGGCTGGTTCATCCGGTCCACTTTGATCACAGCGAGGATATAGTCACCCGGCTCGTGCCGGTGGAGGCGATTCCCGAACTGGTGGCGTCGGGGCGCATTCGTCACTGCATTGTGGTGGCGGCGCTGTACCGGTTTGAGTTATGGCGGCGCGGATTGATCCCACCGCAGACCGCGTGAACCCGCCAATCGCCGACCGGACTTCGGCGGCGGCCAAAGCCGTGGAATTCCCCTTGGGCAAACGACGGGTCGCTGCTGTAATAACGCCATGACGCCCGAACGACGCGCGGTCATTGATGTGGGCACCAACTCGGTGAAATTGCTCGTGGCCGAGGTGGCTGGGAACGGCGTCCATCCCATTTATGAAACCGGGGTACAAACGCGTTTGGGAGAACGGCTCGGGGCCACGCGACAATTGCAACCCAACGCCATCGCGCGCACGGTGTCGGTGGTGACGGACTTCGTGGCGACCGCCCGGACGCGTGGCGCGCAACGGGTGCGCCTCTTTGCCACCAGCGCCGCACGGGAAGCCACCAATGGCCAGGACCTGGTTGCGGCCCTGCGGCAGGCGGTCGGGTTGCCGTTGGAAATCATTTCCGGCCTGCAAGAGGCGACATGGGCGTTTCAAGGCGCACGCACGCATCCTCAATTTGCTCGCGGCCCGTTACTGTTGCTGGAAGTTGGGGGCGGCAGCACACAATGTGTTTTCGGGCTGGACGATCAGGTGCAGGCGCGGGTCAGCATCCCTGTGGGCGCGGTGCGTTTATTGGAGCGGTTTTCGCCCAGTGATCCGCCGCAACCGGAAGAATTATCCACTGCGGACGATTGGTTGAAAGATTTCCTCCGTCGCGAACTGCATCCGGTTTTGGCACCCGCGTTGCAACAACTCGAGAGGGAGCAACCCGCACCGCGTTCAACCGTGCAAAGCGTGGGGGTGGGCGGCACCGCGGTTGTTTTGGCGCGCATGGAAATGCAGCGCTCGGATTACAACCGCGAGCGGATCGAGGCCACGCGGCTCTCCCGCGTGCGTCTGGCGCAATGGGTGTCCCGCTTGTGGACCTTACCGCGGGTCGCGCGCCAATCCTTGCCTGGGTTGCCGCCCGAACGCGCGGACATCATCCTGACTGGCGCGCTGATTTATCAGGCCGTGATGGAAACTCTGGATTTCCGCGAGTTGCGGGTCTGTACGCGGGGATTACGCTTTGCCGCCGTCGCCGGTGCGGAGTGACGCGCCCGATCAACGCTGGATTTGCAGGGTGCGCTCGAATTCCCGGGTGAGGCGTTCCATGCGCTCAATGATCTTGCCGTTCTGCTCGACCAGCGTCCCCAGCCGCTGCTGCGCCTGCGCCGGTTGCAGCCGCACCAATTCCACAGCGGCCAGAATAACGGAAAGATGACCGCGAATGTCGTGCCGCATTTTGGCCAGCTCGGCACTCAACGCCGCGACTTGTTCGGGAGTCACAGTGACGGGTTGCTCCGGTAAAACCATGGATGGGAACATGCCTCCGCAAAGCGGGAGAAAGCAAGCCGCTTGTGCGCTTCCCTCTTTCCTGCCGCCGCGTCTTCAACCACTCGCGGATAACTTGCGAGCGCTGCGTCAGCAGGTAACAAAACCAACAACAGTTTCCTTTACAATTGCCGTTGCCTCCAATCTCCGCCTCGAGGCCAAATGAGGGCAGATGCCGCCCCGAACGGGGCTGGCGAGGCGATGGCTGGAGATTTCTACAAAAAGGCCGCGCCTCCGGCGCTCGGGAAGTAGAAGAAGGAATGGGGACAGGGTGGAACCTGTCCCTCCCACTGGGACTGGGGAACATACGCGCCTCGCGTGTGCTGGCGGACGCCTCGTCCGGCAGAAAAACCGACAAAGCGGGCATTTCTACGCTTCACTCTGTTCGCCCGAGCCAGCGTTCGACGCGAGGCGCGTCGAACCGCACCCGGGGCGGGGGCGCTCCCCTACTCTGCCTGACGTTGCTTGCAGAAAGCGGCAGGGGACGGCCGCACTCCATGACGCTTCGCGTTTGCCCGTGCGCCAGATTCATGCGCCAGCTTTTGGACTGCGCCAGCCCTCTGGCGCTTTCGACCAGCAGAAACAACCTCGCCCAGGGCAATGTCTGGGTCACGCCAGTGCTCGATGACGCACCACCCGCCGAAGCGGAAGCCCAGCCCCGTCAGGGGCGGCATCGTTGTAGAAACAGGCGCAGACAATTCCCCAGTTCCGTCAGAAGCGGCCCAAGGAGCAAACTGCGGGGCTATGGCGCGGGCGCGGGTGGCCGACCTGCTATCGCACTCGGACGACAGTGAGCTAGATTCTTTACACCGTTTGGCGGGGCACCGTATTACTTGTGTGCATTGGCTCGACCTTGAAATTCAAGGTCTTCATTGACCCACCGCCACACTTGAAGGTCTCCATCCTCAAACTTGAGCAGCAACCCGCCAGTTTCGAAGCAGGCAAAGTCCCGTGCCTCGCTAGTACGTTCAGGGAACACGCTTTCAACGGTAGCTCGTTTACCAACCACGGCAACAATGTCGCCTTCCTGAACCGCTTCACCGCTCTTGTAGTGAAAAGCTGTCATAAAATTACGGAGCAACGCCGCCACCCTGAGCGGGCGTTATCGGTGGACCGAGGATACCAGGCAAAGGGTCTTTGAGTATCTCAACCCAGAAACACCGACAACCGGCTGCCGGTGGGCTTTGGTTCATCATAAACATGTGTGAGTGCGGCGTTGGAATGTCGTTGTGAGGCGGTGAGGGCGGCCTATCAACCCGATACGCAATAGATCCGACCGCAGGATTACAGGGAAGGCATTTCTTTGGCTTCTCACACTTGTCATCCTTTGGCTTTTTGCAGACATCACTAATTATATCTGCCGCTATCCAAACGACAATGCCGCCTACGATGATGCCAACGCCCACACCAATAGCCGTTCCGATCCCTGGGCAGATCACTGTGCCTACCCCTCCACCGATTACTCCACCGGCAGCCGGATTCTGTCCCGTAGGATCGAAGAAGTTGATCGGATTGTTGTGAACGAATCCGCAAAGATTCAATCCACCTTTTTCTTGGATAGGGTCTCGGTTTAGCCACCGTCCCGTGCTCGCGTTGTAATACCGATAACCGTAGTAGAGCAGGTCGGTTTCCTCATCCTGATATTTGGTTGAGAACCGGAACGGATTGGCCTTGGCCATGGGGCCGGTGGCGTGGAGGACTTCCCCGAACGGGCCATACTCGTATTGCGCGGTCAGCCCGGCGCCATCCGCTTTCAGCAAGGCGGTCACATTGCCATTGCCGTCATACGCGCAGAAGCGCGAACCCTGGCTGGTGTCGGTGATGGCCAGCAACCCACCCACGCCGCCCGCGCCTTGCATCGTCCCACTCAAATCCAAGCCCCACAGGTAAGCCTGGCGGACCGACGATGCCGGATTGAGGCTGGCGAGCAAGTTCCAGCCGTCATACACGAAGCGATTCGTGTATTGGGCCACGTAAACCGAGCCGTTATTCGTGGACACCAGCTTCTGCATGCGCCGACCCTGGGAATCATACTGAAATTCCAGCTTCAACTTCGATGCCGCCGGCGCCCCGCTCAGGCTTTCCTGTTTCACCAGCCGGTTCTCCCCGTCCCACGTATAATCCCACCGCCCGTCGCTGATCAGGTTCCCATCGGCGTCATAGATGAAGGTTTCCGGATTCTGCGCCAGCAACAGACTGCCCGCGATGTTGGTCACAATGTCCGCCCCGATGTGATTACTCAGGACGGCCACGTTGGTGATGGTCAACCACAGCGCGCCCGTGTTGTTGTTGACCAACATTTCCCCCCGGAAATAATCCCCCTGGCGCGTCGTGGGCGTGTAGAGCGCAAGATTGTCCTGGCTCCACAAGCTGACGGTGGCGGTGTTCGTGGCCGTGCCC